>JAABUQ010012308.1_pt1 | contig 10668 bp, 10 predicted proteins | sample 5560001 | NCBI WGS metagenome assembly JAABUQ01 (sample SAMN10711888, study PRJNA513371) | rock metagenome | isolation source: Antarctica rocks | place: Antarctica: Victoria Land, Finger Mt nord | collected 2015-12-18 | reverse complement strand
GGTCTCCCTGCTGGCTTTCCCGTTCACCTTGTCTCTGCTTGCGGTCTCCCTGCTGGCTTTCCCGTTCACCTTGTCTCTGCTTGCGGTCTCCCTGCTGACTTTGACACACTAGTAGGGGTCTGATTCATTCCATTGTTGCTTTACGGTTTCAATTGCTGGCCCTACCTCTTTGCTGAAATCTTGCCAACGACATTCTATCGAGATACGCTGGTCATAACCGCCTTGATGAAGTGCTGAAAAATAGGGGCGCAAGTCTTCACCATAGCGGCCAGGGGCCGCACGGTCTCGTTTTTCGGCAACATGCACATGGAAAATCAACGCTGTCCACGATAGAATATCTGTGGCTGCTTCTCCGTTACAGGCCATATGATAGGTGTCGATAAGCAAGCTAGTACCGGAGACAATATGCTTTGTGACGAGTGCGCCGCCTTCTGTGACGGTATTCAGCATATTTGTTTCTTCATAACGCAATGGTTCAAGTGCTATATGTACGCCATGTTCTCGTCCCCACTCACTCCATGTCGCAAGATGTATACCAAGCTGTTCTACTGCGTCGTTGGAGTCGTATCCAGGAGGACATGCACGCGCTTGTCCACTCCCAAAGACGATGACACGAATGCCTACCTGTTCAGCACGTTGGAGCATGGTTTTGACATAACGCTCTAGCCGAACCGTATCTACTCGCTGAACAGGAGTTGCTATAAGCGACATATCGGCAGGAAGCATACTGTTACATGCCTCAATAGGTAGCCCCAGTGAGCAAGCATCGTGCCACGTTTTGAGGAAACGTTCCTGTGGCTGTTCTGGCATGAGAAAGCGCTGTACATTTTCTTCGATATAATCAAATGCTCTTTCCTCTAGTGTCGCTACCTCGCGATAGGAAGCGCAAATGCCAAACTTCATACTCTACCCTCAAGATTTTCTAGCTTGTCGTTTTGCTGACTTGTCGTAAAGAGCAATTTTGCACGATACAGCATTTCACCTGCATGTGGCACCAGCAATATCCCTTCTTGTTCACGATGTTGCCATTCTTCCACATGAATTTTCTTATAGTCTAAGTACCCAAGGTTGACCTGTTTGCAGCGTTCTTCTGGAATGCCTGTTGCCAACGTGACCTGAATACGTGGTGTCTCAATACCATTCTCAAACGTACCTGAACCTTTTACATGCGTACTATGGGCCAGAATGCTACCAGGGATATCTTTGAAACGCTCCCACTGCTTCGTGAAGTAGTCGCGCACATGGTAGCCGACTTTGTCAATGAGTTTGCCGTGTGTGTAGGATATCTCGGTAATATGGGGAGCATAAATAATGACCTCGCCACCGTCGGCAATGGCTGGCTCTGTCTTATACATTGCCTTTGCCGCCGTCCACAGATCGTCGTAGATGTGCGATGGCATAGAGAGCACACGTTGAAAGGGTGTGTCAACAGTAATAATATTGAGTTGCTCCGACAGGTCAGCCGCCGCACTCCACGCTTCAAGATACGAACCTATATACAAGCCGTGCAATTCCTCGCCTTTAAGGACAAGCGCTATACACAGCAGGGGACGCTTCACAAATTCCGCTGCACGGTGAATGATGCGACGGACAGGCGTATCCTTGACACCGATAGTGTGCATACTTGTAACCAGTGCGCCGAGCCAATGCGTGAAGTTGATAATGTCGGGTCCAGCAATACCAGGAAAGAGATACTTGGCGCCACCAGAAAAGCCTACAACCTCATGAGGAAATACCGGACCACAGATAATCAGTTGGTCATAGTCAAAAATTATACGGTTGAGCGTGACCGGCACCTCTTCTGCCAGGAGTCCATTAGTAATCTGTTGCGCCTCTTTCCGTGAGATAGTGCCGACTGTGGAAAGCATATCTGGTTGTGACCAGTGATGATTGATAATGGAGACGTTAGGATAGTGTTTGGCTCGCTCTTGTGCCGAAATCCCCACTAGCCGATCTATCGCCTCCTCTTCCATTGCGGGATGTGTGCCAAGAGCAATCAGGTAGTCGAGACGTGCGACACTCCGCCCAATGTGTTCATACAACAAGCGGAAGAAAAGAGGGATTGGAGCGGTACGAGTGCTATCAGGAATGATAACCAGAACGCGCTTTCCATCCAATGCTAGTGAGTCGAATGCTTGTGTGACATATTGTTGCACGTTATTGTCTGTAAGCGTCTCAGTAGCTGAACCTTTGCCGTAAAGCATGTGTGCCTCTCGTTTCTACTCGAAGATAAGTATGCTACACGCCGCTAAAGGACGAGAAACCGCCATCGACTGGAACAACAATGCCAGTAACGAATGCGGATGCTGGACTGGCAAGCCAAAGTAACGTACCAACCAGATCATCAGGTGTGCCGAGCCGAGCCATAGGCGTGTGGTTGGTAATAGTGTGACCGCGTGAAGTGAGTTCGCCGCTTTGTGCATCAGTGAGCAGAAAGCGATTCTGTTCTGTAAGAAAAAAGCCTGGCGCAATTGCATTGACGCGAATTTGTGGGCTATACTCCTGTGCCATATGTACCGCCAACCACTGTGTAAAATTTGCGGTGGCAGCCTTTGCCGCGCTATAAGCAGGAATACGTGTCAAGGGACGTAGCGCACTCATTGAGGTGATGTTGATGATGTTTCCTTGTTTACGCTCAGCCATGCCGCGTCCAAACGCACGGCAACTTTGCATCGTTCCCATGACATTCAAATCAAATACGGCGTTTGACGCTTCCGCGCCTATATCGAAAAACGAACGTGTATCTGTGGTTGTCGCTAATGGATTGTTGCCGCCTGCCGCATTGACCAGGATATCAACGGGACCAAAAGTATTTGTAATGTGTTCTACCGCGTGTTCGAGAGCGACATCATCGTTGACGCTACTTGCAATACTGATTGCCTGCCCACCCTCGGCACGAATAGCCTCTACAACTCTTGTGCCAGTTTCAGCACGTAGGCTAATAATAGCGATGCGAGCGCCAGCACTTGCTAATCCGTGAGCCATCGCGCTACCCAATGCACCACTGCCGCCTGTAATTACAGCAGTCAAGCCTTGCAAGCTAAAGAGTGTTTGTACATCTGTCATGCGACCTCCTTATCTGTACTCTTGCACGATTTCTTGTGCTGCACGTTTTCCCTCGCTTGCGCCGCCCTCCATATAGCCCTGCCAATCGGTAGAACAATGTTCACCTGCAAAATGAATTGGTCCTTGACGTATACCTTCATATCCGCCAAAGAGTGTGTACTGCCCGACGCGCCAGCAGGAATAGCTCCCCAACTGATACGGATCGCCTGTAGGATAACTTAATGCAGCCCTTCCAGTGTAATGTTCACTGATGCCAGGCAAGACACGCTCTAATTGCTGTAAGCAACTCTGGGCATACTGTTGAATAGATTCGGAGTCGGCAGAAGTGGAGTACGGCGTCGATGGCGAGTAAGCCGCTCCCCAGGCACCACCTGTATAATCGACGAGCAAGCCGCTTGAGCCTGCTTGCCCAAGTGAGGTATCCCAAAGTACCTGGATATCCAGGTCTGTCATAATGAAACCGTTGCTAACACCAGGCCAGGAGCCATCTCGGTACCAATAGCGCGTATCGAATTGCAAAAAAAACTTAGAGATGGTGCCATAGCCGAGTTGCTCAATGGCGGTTTGCTTTAGTGCGTCAAAGCCTGCTTGTTGATAGTCAACATGTCGCAAGGTACTGAAAGGCAAGGTAAGAATAACAGCATCGCAATGTACTTCCTTGAACCCATCGGATGTTGCGAAAGACAACGTAATCGAGTCATCACTCTCTTTTCTTATCGCAACCAACAAAGAGTTCAACTGAATACATTCCTTTGGTAAGCTAGCTGCGATGGCGTGCGGAAGTTGCTGATTTCCACCTGCAATTTTAGAACTCCCTTGCAAAGGCCCTGACGTTGCAAAAGTGCCACTATCGGCTTGTGGACCAAACATGTAGATAAGATTGAGCGCACTTTGTTTCCGTGTATCGAGTCCATAAAAACCTGTACAGCCGCGATTTAACATATGCCCCAATTGAGCCTCGTGTCCACCCTCTACGTACTGCTCAATCCAGTCATATACACTCAGATGGTCAAGTTCATATCCTGTTTCTGTAAAATGCGTATGCGTCGTAGGAAAACCTATCGCTTGCGATTGCTGTTGTAGAGTAGGAGCAAGGGCTTGAAAGTCTCGTGCCAATTCTTGTGCAGTATAATAGCGATTGCAGTAGTACATGAGCGTCTGTGCCTTGTCCGCTACATACTTCCCTAGATCAATACGTTGAAGTCCAAAGCGTGTAATAAGTTGCCGTATCGTTTCGTGATCGCTATCGATAAACTCACCACACCATTCACTGACCATGCCATCTGCCCACGTTGTTGTGTCAGAATGCATACGACCACCAATATAATCAGCAGCCTCATAAATGCTACAGGGAAGACCAGCGTCCTGCAGAGTGAGAGCCGCGTTAAGTCCAGCAATGCCTGCACCAACGATGACAATGCGAGGGATTTGTGAACGATTCATGATCCTCGCCCCTTATCCTTCTTGCTGCACGTATGCTTGCTCTGCTTCACTCAGCAGTGGAAGATATTCTGTATGCTCTCGAATGTATGACGCGACAAACGGGCATCGAGGTGTAACACTTAGTCTCTCTTTGCGTGCATCCTCAAGCGCAGTATGAGCTAACATACTCGCAACACCATGTCCTTCCAGTGCTGATGGTACACCTGTATGAATATAAGTAATATGATTCCCCTTGCGCTCGTATTCCAGCACGGCAAGTTGGTCGTCAATGCTCACTTCGTAGCGTTGTTCACCCTCGTTGTTCCTAACTTCGGCGTGTTTGTAGTCAGCGTTCATCACAGTGTCTCCTACTATATAAAAGAAGATGAGACGTATGTAGGGACCGATTTATCACGTCCTCGTCGGCGTATGACTATTACTAGGACGCGATAAATCGGTCCCTACATGTACGTCTATGTTTGACCAATGCAATAAAGGTGTCTTCTATGGACTATATCATATTTGCTGATGCTATTGGACTCTCCTGACATTGGAAACTTCTCTACAGAGCAAGATATAATTGGAGAAGCAGAAGTCGTATGTATGCGCTAAAAAGACGAGACCTGCTGCGATGCATGAAGTAGGACGTACTACTATCAGGAGTGATTGCCATGAGAAGGACGCTGTTTACTGAGGAACACACCTTGTTCCGCGACACATTTCGGCACTTTGTAGAAAAGGAAATTGTTCCCTATAATGAACAGTGGGAGAAAGATGGAATTGTTTCCCGCGAACTGTGGCTAAAAGCAGGACAGCAAGGCTTTTTGGGTCTCGCTGTGCCGGAAGAGTATGGTGGCGCGGGCGTAGACGATTTTAGCTATAGCGCGATCATCGCGGAGGAAACCGCTCGCGTTGGTGCATCCAGCGCAGGTGCTGGTATGGGTCTGCATAATGATATTGTCTTGCCATATTTACTCGCGTATACGACTGAGGAGCAAAAGCAGCGCTGGCTACCCAGGATGTGTGCAGGCGAATTAATCACAGCAATCGCAATGACAGAGCCAAGCACAGGTAGTGATCTCGCGGCTGTACAGACAATGGCTATTCGCAAGGGTGACTCATATATTCTGAACGGACAAAAGACATTTATCACAAACGGCATTTTGAGCGATGTAATCATCGTTGTGGCGAAAACTGATCCTGTCAAGCGACACAAGGGTATCAGCTTACTGGTGGTGGAACGAGGCATGGAAGGCTTTAATCGCGGGCGCAAGCTCGAAAAAATGGGCTTCAAGGCACAGGATACGGCGGAACTGTTCTTTGAGGATGTAGAGGTACCTGTAACCAATCTCCTTGGCGAGGAAGGGCAAGGCTTCTACTATCTTATGCGTCAACTTGCCCAGGAGCGTTTAAATGTTGCGATCAGTGCTGTCGCGGCCTGTGAAACAGCGTTAGAGATAACGCTTGAGTATTGTAAAGAGCGTACAGCGTTTGGGCAACCTATTGGTAGTTTCCAAAACTCGCGCTTCAAGCTTGCCGAGATGAAGACAGAGATCGATATCGCTCGTGTCTTCGTTGATCGCTGTATCGAGGAGTTGAATGCCAGGACCCTTAGCGCGGAAACGGCGGCGATGGCGAAATGGTGGACCTCTGATCTACAGAAAAAAGTGTTAGACCAATGCGTACAGTTGTTCGCTGGCTATGGATACATGACCGAATATCCCATTGCCCGTGCCTACTTAGACGCTCGTGTGCAGAGTATCTACGCTGGCACCAATGAAATCATGAAAGAGATCATCGGGCGTTCAATGGGCGTATAGAGTAAACAAAAGTCAATTTGGAACTACTCACGGGCGACCCTCGTGGTCGTCCGTTTGTCCGTCTCGCTTTTGTGTAACATTAAAGAACGTGGTACAATTCTGCTATTCTAGCGTGTTCCATTGTACAACGATGTATTGCAGACAGGGAGACGACGCTCTATGACCACCTCTGAAAACTCTGTAAATGTAGCTCCAACGAAACCACCCCATTTTCTCGATGTACATGCCCATGTTCGGCCTAACAAAACTGCACTCATCTGTGGCGAACGCTCACTTACCTATGCCGAATTTAATACTCGTGCCAGGCGTATTGCTAATGCCTTAAGTTCTCTTGGTGTGAAAGCAGGAGACCGCGTTGCAGTGATGGCGTATAACTCCATTGAAGCGCTTGAAATTGCTGCTGGTCTCTCGAAGCTATCCGCTGTTGGGGGTACTACTCAATTATCGCTTGCGTGAACACGAAGTGGCTTATATCACCAATGACTGTCAAGCAAAAGTGATGATAGCTGGGGTTGGACTCGTAGGCGTCGTTGCGCAAGCTCGCATTGAAGTGACAGGCGAAGTAGTCTATGTTGCTATCGGTACTGACGTGCCAAAGGGATGGCAGGCATATGAAGACTTGCTAGCCAAAGCCAGCGAAGATGTGCCAATAAGCGAGGGCGGACTTGGCTCTACCATGAGCTATACATCTGGCACAACAGGTAAGCCCAAAGGAGCTTATCGTCCGCAGGGGGTTGCTGTAGATGCTGTGCTGGGAGTTGTGCAAGCGTTTGATCTGTCAGAATCAGATGTGCATTTGCTGACAGGTCCATATTATCATAGTGCACCCAACTTTTTTGCGGCGGTCAACATGTTATTAGGTGCGACGATTGTGATTCAACCAAAGTATGATCCGGTAGATGCACTGCACCTGATTGACCAACACAAGGTCACAACGACCTTTATGGCTCCCACTCTCCTACAACGTTTGTGCGACGTTCCTGAAGATGTCTTTTCGCGGTATGATACCAGTTCTTTACGCTCTATCATTCTCGGTGGTGCACCCTGTCCCTATGTGTTGAAGGTACGCGCTATAGAACGGTTTGGCGAACACATATGGGAATTCTACGGTGCAACGGAAACAGGCTTTGTGGCTATTCTGAGGCCAGAGGACCAGCTACGTAAGCCAGGTTCATGTGGTCAGGTCGGCCCAAGGCAAGAGATACGCCTGCTGGATGCGGCTGGCAACGAAGTCCCTGATGGCATGGCGGGTGAGATGTGGGCGCGTAAGGCCTCATTAGCCGAGTATTTCAATAAGCCAGAGGCAACGGCAAAAAACACACGTGATGGCTTTTTCTCTGTTGGTGATATCGCCTATCGTGACGCTGAGGGCTACTACTACATTTGTGATCGTAAAATTGATATGATTATTTCAGGCGGCGTCAACATTTATCCTGCAGAGATCGAGGCGGTGCTGACTGCACATCCAGCGGTAGCGGACGTAGCTGTGATTGGCGTGCCTGACTCTCTCTGGGGGGAGTCGGTAAAGGCTGTAGTCGAACCTCGACAGGGAGCCAGCGTCACCGCGGAGGAACTGATAGACTTTTGCACCGAGCGCATTGCTGACTACAAGCGGCCACGTTCAGTAGATTTTGTGACAGAACTCCCACGTAATCCAGCAGGAAAACTACTCAAGAAGACGATTCGCGAACCCTACTGGCAAGATTCGCAACGGAAAATCTAGCTTTTGCCATGTAGCGAAACGAGTTGTGGAGAGCAAACTGCTCTCCACAACTCGTTTCGCTACATAAAGAATTACTGCACCGTCAGTCCGCCATCAAGAACTAGTACGGCACCAGTGGTAAAGGATGACTCGTCGCTGGCAAGGAAAAGGCTTGCGTTTGCGATCTCTTCTGGTGTGCCAAGTCGTCCAAGTGGAATAATGCTACCCAGTTTTTGTAGTGCACGTTCGGGGTCGCGGTGCGTCGAGACCATTGAGTCTACCATTGGTGTTGCAGTAAATGCAGGGGCAAGAGCATTCACGCGAATATTATAACGTGCTAGTTCAAGTGCTGCTGTTCGAGTTATATGAATGCAAGCAGCTTTTGAGGATGCGTAGGCCACGTAGCCAGGATTGCCGACAATTCCTGCGACGCTTGCTGTATTGATGATCGAGCCACCCATGCCTGCCTTTATCATAGCCGCTGCACCGTATTTGATGCCTAAAAATACACCCTTGCTGTTGATGGAAAAGACCCGCTCCCATTCGCTCTCTTCCAGGTCAGTAATTGCTGTGCGTTGCTCACCCACTCCAGCGTTGTTGCAGAGGACATTCAATGCGCCAAAATGGTCGAGCGTGGCCTGTACCGCCGTCTCAACGTCCTTGGCTATGGTGACGTTGAGGCGTACCACGAACGCTTTTCCACCTTGCTCTTCAATCATAGAGACGGTTTCGGCATTACCATCGGCGCTAATGTCACCAGCGACTATATGTGCTCCCTCTCGTGCAAATAGCAGGGCCATAGCTCGTCCAATACCGCTGCCAGCACCAGTAATCAAGACTACTTTGCCTGCAAGTCTGTCTGCCATCTTCAACTACCTTTCTTGAGGTTTCAAATAGTGCAACTCCTACGTCACTGTTGGCGTCTCGTTACTATACTTTTCGTAGAGCCTTTCGACAACGATTTGCCGCAATCGCATGACTGTCGTGTGAATATCACGGAACGATGTATAGAGCGGGGCGATGCCTAGACGAATGTTATCTGGTGCGCGGAAGTCTGGAAGTACATTCATATCGTTCAGCAGCGTGAGGTCGATACGCAGCCCTTCGGCATGACCAAGCGAGATATGAGAGCCGCGTTGCTGCACGTCGCGCGGCGAGTTGAGGCTAAAGCCCAATGGCTCTAGCATAGCTTCCCACAGAGCAATCAAATATTCGCTTTGCTGCTCTGATTTCACACGAAGGTTATCTAAGCCAGCTTCTAGCAGCAAATCAACCCCCGACTCAATCAAGGAGAGTGAGACAATAGGAGCAGTGCCTGTCAAAAAGCTGCGTAAACTCACCGCTGGTTGATACTCCGACTCAAACTGAAACAGGTTTTTTTGTCCCATCCAGCCAGTAATGGGATTGCTCAAGCGTTCCTGCAAATCACGTCGAATATAGAGAAATGCAGGTGCGCCAGGGCCGCCATTTAGATATTTATACGTACAACCAATCGCCAGATCGACTTGAGCCGTATTCACGTTCATCGGGACCGAGCCTACAGAGTGACTCAGATCCCAGAGAACGAGTGAACCTACTTTATGTGCAGCCTCGGTCATGCTAGACATATCATAGGTATACCCACTCTTGAAAACAGTATGCGACAGGGTGAGCAACGCTGTCTGAGCGTCAAGATGAGCCTCTAGTTCGGCTGTAGGGCCATAAATACCATCGTGAGAAGCTACAATTTCTATCTGGTGTTGCTTATCCAGTAAGTCGATTGCGCCCTGTAGAACATAGAGGTCGGAAGGGAAGTTGAGGTTGTCAGTGAGAATACGTGACCGCCCGCGTTGCATCCGTAGAGTAGCGACAACAAGTTTGAAGAGATTAACCGATGTGGAATCGGCGACAATCACCTCGTCTGGTTGTGCGCCAATCAACGCTGCAATCTTCGCACCGACGCGCTCAGGTGCTGTAAACCATCCCTCGTTCCAACTCCGAATTAAGCGTGTTCCCCACTGTCGATGGAGGAGGTCTTCTGCAAGTGATATTGTCGCCTTAGGCAAACGACCAAGCGAGTTCCCATCCATATAAATAAGGTCGGGGTCAGTGATAACGAAGCGTTCCCGAAAAGAGGCTAACGGGTCTCGTGCGTCAAGCATTGAGGCATATGCTGCATCTGTAGGCACAGTCATGAATTCTCTTCCTTAGAGCACCGGATTATATCGGGTAAGTAATGCCTCTTCATTATGACATATTAATGGGCAGCACACAATAATAAAAATAAAGGACCAACATTCAGAGCTTTCCAAAAGCCGCAAGCAGAGGTGACGAGAACAGACGGGCGACCACACGGGGCTACCCTACTCTACCTTGTTGCGTGCCGCACGTCGTCTATAGTAGGGTAGCCCCGTGTGGGCGTCCGTTGGTCGCGTGTTGGCCGCGTGTTGGCGTCCGTTGGGAACCCTTTCTCCTTCTTCTCCTGAAATGGCGCCACGACATTCATGGTTCTAGGTGCTCACTAGGAGCATGGGCTATGTGAACCGTCTTACCCCTTGTGGTCGCCCATTCCTTGCTACTTGGTTACACCTCCCAAACCAAAGCGAGTACTCGTTGCACTCGTCGCACCATTTGCCCAATCGACTTCAAGCAACATTCGTGAGTTTTGAAGGGCAGGTA
>JAABUQ010012307.1_pt1 | contig 10669 bp, 13 predicted proteins | sample 5560001 | NCBI WGS metagenome assembly JAABUQ01 (sample SAMN10711888, study PRJNA513371) | rock metagenome | isolation source: Antarctica rocks | place: Antarctica: Victoria Land, Finger Mt nord | collected 2015-12-18 | reverse complement strand
ATCCGGCTCGACAGGCCGGACCACAGCAACCACGCGGGGACGGCCAGATTCCAGGCCCGGGCGACGAACCAGAGCACCAGGCCGGTCCGGTGGAACCGGAGCGCCTCGGCCGTCGGCTCGGGCACGGCGAGCGGCCCGAGGTCGGCCGCCGACGCGAGGCCGGTCAACACCCACGCCACGCCGAGCGTCAAGGCCGCCGGCCGCCAGCCTCCCTTAAACGATCGAATGGGGAGGCTCCGGGGCCGGGGGCCGAGGGGAAGGGGAGGGCTGGCCGGCCAGGTCGTCCTGAGCCCGGCCGGCCCAGGAGGCGAGCAGGCCGAGGGTCGCCAGGAGCGCCACCGCCCAGCCGACGGCGGCGGCGTACCAGGTGGCCTGATAGCGGGCCGCCAGCTCGCCCCGGTCGGTCTTGAGGTAGTCGGTCAGGTCGCTTTTGAGGGCTTTGGCCTCGGCCTCGGCCTCCTTGACCTTCTCGGCGTCGGCCCCCGCCTTCTTCCGGGCCACGACGAGCTCCCCGCCGAGCGCGCGGACCTCGGCGGCGGCGAGGCCGGCGAGCGTTTCCTGCTGGTTGGCCCGCGCGACCGCCTCGGCCTTCTGCTTGCGGGCCGCGGCGAGGCTGTCGACGAACTTCCGGGGGTCGTCGCCGGCCTCGGACTTCGCCAGCAGGGCCTCGAGCGCGACCTGCTGGACCTGGTCGGACCGGCCGACCGACTGCTCCAGGAGGGAGAACTTCTCGGTCTGCTCGCGGAATTGCTGGGACAGGGCGTAGAACCCGGCGGCGGCGGCGACGAGCAAGCCGCCCGCGAGCAGGCCGACGAAGCCGAAGAGGGTGGCCGCCTGGGCCTGGCCGGCGGCCGTCGAGGTCGAGCCTTGGTGGGGTCGGGAGAGCATGGCGATCAGCTCGGCCTCCAGTCGGGGAGACAGCCCCCCGCCGCCGGACCCGGCGTTGGGGATCGACTCCAGGTCGTTCACCAGCCTGGCCAGCGCGACCCGATCGTCGCGCCGGCTCGTGAGGAAATAGCCGCCCACCTGCTCCAAGGCCCCGTCCCGCCACCGGAAGAACCCCCGGGTCTGGCGGATCGGGTCGATCACCAAGGCGACCTGGAGAGGCTGGGCGAAGAAGTTCCGGTGGATGAACAGGTCGTGGCTCGACAAGAAGATCCCGAAATCCGGGTGGGTGTGGTACCAGCCGACGATGTCGAGGTCGGGATGGCGCCGGTCGCGCTCCCGGGAGATTTCCTCCCAGGAGTCGTGGGTGTAGGTGAAGCTGGCCTGGGTGTTCTCGTAGTGCTTGGCCTCGAGGGCTTCCGTCACCCAGACGAACGGCAGGCCCGTCTGGTCGTCCACGCACTCCCGCCCCAGCAGGATCCCCCCGAGCTCGACCGATGTGTCCCGCAAGGCATGCCGCTCGACCGCGTCCGCCGGCCCCAGGTCCAGGAAGATCGGCAGGTCGTCGACCCCGGGCACCTCGTAAGCCGCGCAGGCCCAGAGCCGGTCCCGATCGGGCCGCCGGACCCGCTTCGGCTCGCGGTACTTCACCTCGTCGAAGACGATGTCGTCGATGCTCAACGGCCGGCACTCCCCCTCAACCTGGCGCGTTGCCCAGCCGGGCGACGAGCGCCGCGTGTTCTTCGGTGGCCAGGCCCGCCAGCACCGCCGCGTTCAAGGCCGGCAGGTCGCCCCGGATCATCGCCTCGGGGTCGAGCCACAGCCCGGGGAAGACGACGCTCCGGATCAGGCCGCCGGCCCCCGGCACCAGCCGCTCATAACGACCCTCGCGAAGATGGAACCAGTCGATCGCCCGATCCTCCACCCGCCAGGCGAGGTATTCGAGGACCCCATTCCGCCGATAAACCTCGAGCTTCTCGCGCAAGTCGCGCGAGGCGGAACTGATGGAGATCTCGATCACGAGCTCCGGCGGCCCCTCGAAGAATCCGTCGGCGCTCACGGTGGAGCGGCCCCCCGATCCCGGGGCGATGAGCAGGTGGATATCGGGCTGAGGCTGGTTGGACCGATCGAGCCTGACGGTTCCATCGAGGCCGCTTTCCACGCGGGGGGTCGCCATTTGGTAGGTCCCCACCCAGAGATGGGCCAAGGAATGGGCCAGGCTATGCGCTCTTGAGACGGGCGATGCCACTCGGACGACTCCTTCGATCAATTCGGCCTTGCGGATCGACGAGGCGTGGTAGCGCCGCTCGAACTCGGCCGAGTCCAGCCGATCGCCGTCGACCAGCTCGGGGATGGAATCCACGGTCGTTGTGATGGCCATAGTCCCAGCATCCTCCTCTTTATTATTGCCGCTGGAACCCGGCGAGCTGGGCGACGAACGCCGCATGCTCCTCCGTCGCCACGCCCGCCAGCACCGCCGCGTTCAAGGCCGGCAGGTCGCCCCGGATCAGCGCCTCGGGGTCGAGCCACAGCCCGGGGAAGACCACGCCGCGGATCAGGCCGCCGGGGCCCGGGTTCAAGCGTTCATACCGGCCCCCGCGGAGGTGGAACCAGTCGATCGCCCGATCTTCGACCCGCCAGACCAGATATTCGAGGACGCCGTTCCGCCGGTACGCTTCGAGCTTCTCGCCGAGGTCGCGCGAGGCCGTGCTGATCGCGATCTCGATCACTAACTCGGGCGGGCCCACGAAATAGCCGTCATCGCTCACGGTCGAGCGGCCTCCCGCCTCCGGGGCGATGAGCAGGTGGATATCGGGCTGGGGCTGGTTGGACCGGTCGAGCCGGACCGTGCCATCGACCGAGCATTCCACGCGGGGAGTAGCGAGTTGATAGGATCCGATCCAACTGGAAGCCCGCTGGTGCGCGATGCCATGCTTCCTGCTCACGGGCGATGCCACTCGGACGACTCCTTCGATCAATTCGGCCTTGCGGACCGCCGAGGCGTGGTAGCGCCGCTCGAACTCGGCCGAGTCCAGCCGATCGCCGTCGACCAGCTCGGGGATGGAATCCACGGTCGTTGTGATGGCCATAGTCCCAGCATCTTCCTCTTTTTTTCTCATTGCCGCTGGAACCCGGCGAGCTGGGCGACGAACGCCGCGTGCTCCTCGGTGGCCAGGCCCGCCTGAACCGCCGCGTTCAGCGCGAGCAAGTCGCCGCGGATCATGGCCGCCGGGTCGAGCCAGAGCCCGGGGAAGACCACGCCGCGGATCAGGCCTTCGGCTCCTGGGGTCAGCCGCTCATAGATGCCGTCTCGCAGGTGGAACCAGTCGATCGCCTGATTTCTCACCCACCAGACGAGGTACTCCGGGACGCCATTGCGCCGGTAGGCTTCGAGCTTATCGCCCAGGTCGAGCCGGGTGGAAGTGACGGCGATCTCGACGATCAGCTCGGGCGGCCCCTCGACGTAACCGTCGGCGCTCCGGGTCGCCCTGCCCCCGAAGCCGGGAGCGATCCGGAGATGCACGTCGGGCTGCGGCTGGTTCGACCGATCGAGGCGGACGGTCCCCTCAACCGACGAGATCAGGTGCGGCGTTGCCAATCGGTAGAAACCGACCCAGATGTCCGCCAGGGAATGCGCGGGACCGTGTTCGTCTGCGACGGGCGATGCCACTCGGACGACTCCTTCGATCAATTCGACCTTGCGGACCGCCGAGGCGTGGTAGCGCCGCTCGAACTCGGCCGAGTCCAGCCGATCGCCGTCGACCAATTCCGGGATGGATTCCACGGTCGTTGTCGTGGCCATGTTTCGATCGCCTTTCCGGGAACCGGTGCCGCCCTAACGGCCGAAACTGGCCGCGCGGTCGGCGGCCAGGAGGAAGAACGCGGAGCTTTCGGGGCCGTCGACCCGGACGATATCGTAGGGCGGGATCCCGAGCCGGGCCAGCGGCAGGCGGGCGAGGGGGGAATCTTCGTCCACCGCGTTGAGGATCTCCGGATGGCCGGGTTCCCGGCAACGGGGGCAGATGGCCTCGGCCATGCCGACCTTGGTCCGGGGCCGGAAGATTTCCGTTCGCCCGTCGCACCGAGGGCAGTGGATGACCGTCACCAGGTCGCGTTCGAGGGCCAGGCTCGTCGGGCCTTCGAGGACGCCTCGCGCCCGCTCGAAAAGTTCGGCCGCCGTCGCCTGGTTCCCCAATCCGATCGCGGTCGGCTCGGGGTAGGTCTCGTGGCTCAGGCAATCTTCGCGAAACGGCAGCTTGGTCGTGTAGAACTGGTTGGTGATCCCGTTGAAGACCATCGCCGAGCCGGCGACGACGGGCAGGCCGTGGAGCAGCTTGAGGGCCTCCTGGACCTCCAGGGCCGCCATCATCGAGGCGATCGTGGGGGCGGTGGGGACCTTGCCCTCGAGGATCTGATCTCGACGCAGTAGGGGGCAACTGTAGCGGACGTTGAGGAGCTGGTAGTCGCGGGCGGTCATCGAGCATTCGTAGCAGGACGAGTCGGGCGGGACGAACACCTTGACCACCCCTTGAATCTCCTGGATCCCGGCGTCGACCCAGGGGGTGCTCACCTTCCAGCACTGGCGGTTGACCCAGAGCCGGGCCTCGCGGTTGTCCAGGCAGCCGATCACGACGTCGACGTCGGCGAACAGCCCGAGGCCGAGGTCGGTGATCACGTCCCCCCGGATCGGCAGGAATCGGACCTCGGGGTTGATCTCGCCGGCCCGCTCGGCGCCCACCTCGGCCTTGGACCGGCCGCCGTCGGAGCCTCGGAAGAGGACCGAGCGCGACAGGTTCGACGGCTCGACCTCATCCAGGTCGATCACGATCGTCGTGCCCACGCCTAGCAGGGCCAGGTTCTTCAGGACTTCGTTCCCCAGAGCCCCGGCGCCCACCACCAGGACCCGGGCCTCGGCCAGCCGCTCCTGCCGCCACCAGGGGATCAGGCGGAGCCGGGAATAGCGGTCCGAGTCGTCGATCAGCAGCGGGGTCGAGTCCTCGACGACGGCTCCGGTCGGAGGCTCGGCTTCGAGCCCATCGTCGAGGAAGGTCAGGTCGGGCTCGTCCATCGGCGTCTCGGAGGGGTCGCGAACGGGCGTCGGGGACATCCGGCTCAGTCGAGGAAGATGACTTCCTCCGCCTGCGCCGGCAGGGCGGACGGGGGCGGCGGCAGGGGGGTCGAGTGCTCGGGCGGCCGGCCGGCGCGAGTCAGGTCGATCTCCAGGTCGAGAAGCTCGATCGACGGGCCCAGGCCCTCCTGGAAAGGGGTTGTCGGCTCGATCCGCCCGAGCGCGGCGCGGCCGTCGCGGAGCGGCCGGACGTCGGTGGGGAACCGGAAGGTCGACTGGTGGGCCGACCACTGGGCGGCCTCGCGGTTGTAGGGGCTCCGGATGTCGTAGTTCTGGTAGCGGGCCATGTCCCAGAGCATCGCGCAAAGGTCGTCCAGGGCCAGGCTGGGGACCCAGTGCGTCCCATACGCCCCCAGGCAGACCAGGCCGATCTCGGAGATGTTGGGGTGGTAGATCGGCGTGATCCAGCGGATCTCCGGCATCGTCCGGGGGTAGCCCGCCCCCAGCTTGATCTCGACGTCGTGGCTCAAGCGGACGGCGACCTTGCCCCGGTCCCTGGCCAGGCTGGCGCCTTGGAAGCGGATCAGGTATTGCTGCGGCGGCTGGCCCGTGACTTTGAAGTCGAAGACCGAGCTTTCGGCCCGGAGCTTCTCCAGGGCGGCGAGGTCGGACCGGAGTCGGCGGAGCCGGGGCGATTCGTAGGCGGCCATCGGTCGGCGGGCCTCCACTTCGGGGATCAACGCGACCCGGCGACGACCTCGGGGTAGACGATCAGGTGGTCGCCGTTCTGGACGCCCGCCTCGACGAGGGTCTGGGTCTCGAAGAGGCGACGGCCCCCCTCCTTGTGGTCGAGCGAATAGCTCATCGGCTGGCCGTCGGGGCTGTTGGTGGGCAAGCTCATCTTGGTGATGATGTTGGGCAGGATCCGGCTCACCGGCACGCTGAAAGCGATCTTCGCCTGCACGGACTTGGCGCCCGTCTGGTCCAAGAACGTGACCAGGATGACCGAGGCGTCGTCGTTACCGCCATATGACATGATCTGGGTACCTCCTCCCCCCAATTCGGACCTCGGCCCCCAATATTGGCCGCCGACCGACCCGAAATCGGGGACCTCCATCCCGCCTACACCCAGGATACCCGCCGAACGGCCCCGCCGGAATGCCCCAGCCCGGCGAATCCGAAGCTCATCGGGGAGGAGGTGCCGTACCCCTCCTCATCCGGGAATCGCCGTCTTCCCCTGGCAGCCGAAGATCGAGCAGCCGCCGATGAACTCCCAGCAATCGCGGTGATGCGGGGTCCGGCAGGTCTTGCAGATCACCCGGGGGGCGTCGACGATCGACTCGCCGCAAACCTTGCAGAGCGGCGGGCCCGAGTCCTCGACCGAGCCCGGCCCGGCCTCGACGATCGCCACCCCTTCGCCCAGCCGCCGGGCCACGCCGTTCTGGAGCCCGTCATGGATCGCCAGCGCCTCGCGGACCCCCAGGGCCAGCCCCTCCTTCGAGGTCCCGAGGTTCCGGTCGACCTGGACCAGCAGCCGCTCCGGGTTCACCGAGACCAACATCCCCCCGGGCGGCCCGAGCCTCTGCAAGTTCCCCACCGCCCAACGGACCGGCGCCGTCAGGAAGTCCCGGGCCATCTCCGGGTCGTTCGCCTGGACCACGAACGCCCGGTCGAACTCCGCGTCGCCGATCCGGACCGGCCGGGTTCCCTTGGGCGGCTGGCTCGGGGCCGGCCGGCCGATCGGGGCCAGCTCCAGCCGGAACGGGATCCCCTGCCGGAACCGGGCGACCACCCGAGTCCTCGGCCCCAGCGCCTGCCCCGGGATCTGGGGGGCCAACCCCACCCGGACCGCCGACCCCTCGTGCGAGAAGCTGACCGTCGGAGGGTCGGTCATCCCCCGGTTCTCGTACTTGCCCCGATACTCCGAGGCAAGCTGGTGATACGCCCGGAACCTCGCGCCGGTCACGAACGAAGCGGCCTTGGCCAGCCACCGGACCGCCAGGTACAGCAGGAAGACGACCAGCCCGACCAGCACCAGACTCATCGTCGCCAGCCCCGCCGAGTTCGTCCGGACCGCGTCCCCTCCGCCGAGCATAAGCCCTTGTCCTCGCCCGACGCAACGGGCCCTCGACGTCTCCCCGGTCACTTTCGAATCTTCCGGATCGAACTCTTCCTCCTTGACGAGCGGTCAGCGACGATCGATTATGGTTCGTGCCGCCGAAGTTGTTCGGCCCCGCGCGCCAACTCCGCTCCTTTTCGCGTCCTTATTTCGATCCGTCACCGGAGATGGTCCGCCTCGTCGTGAGCGGCTCCGTTCGACTCGAGGCTCCTTGCCGGAGGCCAATCGAGCCGAGCCGAGTCCGAATCGTGGCGAGGCCCCTTTTCACATCCAGAAGGGTTATCAAATGCACGCCTCGCTCACGCTCGGCAATCGCGCCCGCTCCGCTCGTCGTCGCGGTTTCACGCTGATCGAGTTGCTGGTGGTGATCGCGATCATCGCCGTGCTCATCGCCCTGCTGCTGCCGGCGGTCCAGGCCGCCCGCGAGGCCGCCCGCCGCTCGCAGTGCATCAACAACCTCAAGCAACTCGGCATCGCCCTCCACAACTACCACGACACGATCGGTAGCTTCCCGCCCGGCGCCAGCGACATGGTCAACGGCTGGCAACAATGGTCCGCCCTGGCGATGATGCTGCCGCAACTGGAGCAGCAGCCCATCTACAATGCGATCAACTTCGCGAACACCGGGAACTCGGCCAACCCGAATGTGGGATCGAGCAATACCACGGTCATCAACGCGACGGTCCAGGTTTTTCTCTGCCCCTCGGATATCGACCGGATGACCAACCCCAACGGCCACGTCAACTACGCAATGAACTGGGGATCGAAGGCCTTCCGCTACTCCTCCGCGCCCAGCGGCCCCTTCGTCGCGGCCGATCGGACCTCGGCGAGGGTCGGCATCCGAGACGTCCTCGACGGGACCAGCCAGACGGCCGCGGCAAGCGAGCGGGTCAAGGGGATCGGCGACGGCCGGCTCCTGGGCCTCCAGAACAGCGCCGTGGAGCAGCTCGACTCGTCCAACCCCGATTCGGACCTGATGAGCCTGGCCGCGACGTCCGACTCGGATTCGGGCTTGAACTCCCCGCTCTACTATCAGGCGTGCAGAAGCCTACCGGCGCTCGGGACGGTCGCCACCACCGGGATCAGCGGAGGGCTCTGGCACACCGTCCTGATGGGCAACACTTGCTATACCCACGTGATGCCGCCGAATAGCCAGAGCTGCGGCTACGGGAGCATCACCAACTCAAACTCCGACGGCAATCATCCCCAGGGGGCCTTGACCGCGACTTCGCGCCATCCGGGGACCGTCAACGTCCTCTTCCTCGACGGCTCGACCCGCTCGATCAAGAGCACGATCAACGTGCCGGTGTGGTGGGCCCTGGGGACGAAGAGTGGAGGCGAGGTCGTCAGCGCCGATCAGTATTGAACCCGGGAAAGATGACCTGGAAAAGGTGTCATTCGGCTCGGCTGCTGGCCCCTTTTCTTCGTCATCGGTCATCGATCGCCACCCTTACATGCAACCCGACGCGGGGTCTCTTCAGCCGCGCAATCCCGCTCCGCCTCGGCCCTGATGACCCCGGGTCGTGTCACCCCATAGGATGCTTTCATGGCCGCCAAACCGCGCCTGACCGCCGAGGCCAAGCCGACCTGGCGGCAGACCCTCGAACGACACGCCCCGGTGCTGCTCCCGGCCGCCCATGACGGGCTGACGGCCCGACTCATCGAGGAGGCCGGGTTCGTCGCGTACCAGGTCGGCGGGTTCGCCTACGCCGACCCCCGGTTGGGCTTCCCCGACATCGACCTGATCCACTTCGGCGAGATCGGCGCCGGGCTCCGGGATATCGTCGTCGGCTCGTCGCTGCCGGTGATGGTCGACGCCGACGACGGGTACGGCGACTCGAAGAACGTCACCCGAACCGACGCCTCGCGGCGGCCGATCGCCCACAGCGTCCCCTCGCGAGGAATTCACCGCATCCCACGGGACCATCGCCGACTCGATCCGCGAAGCCGCCCATCACCGCCTAAAGTTAAGGTTCTGCGACGTCCCGGAGGATCCCCATCCTAACCCTCCAGTTTCCGGATGGCGGTCGGCTCAGTCGGTGGGATTGATCGGGACCGGGAGATGGCCGACGATCCGAAGCCGGACCGTCCGGGCGACGCCATTGAACGACGCGCCGAAGTGCTCCAGGAACCCCGAGTGGCCGAGCAGCACCCTGTTGCCCGAGTAGAATCCGGCGGTCGCGGACCAGCGATGGCCGCGCAGCTGGAGGCCGATCGCCCCGAAGTCGGCGGCCACGGTCCCGCCGCCGATACCCCAGACCGGGATCCGGGCGTCCGGCCCGATCCCCACTCCCAACAGGCCAAGCAAGCGGTCGGGCAAGAGGGTGTCATCCGCGCCGGTGTCGAGCAGGCCGAAGACCATCGATCCGCCGGTCGGGCCGATGACCCGGAGCGGGATCGTCGGCCGGTAGACCTGCGTCATCGTCCCGTCGATGCCCCTGACGGGGTATCCCTGGTAGCGAAACGTCACGCGCCGGCCTGCCGCTCGTCGATCGGGGGGATCCAGTCGAGGATGAAGCGCGAGAACCCGGCCCGCTCCGCGGCGGCGCGAGCGTCCTCGGGCCCATCCCCGGCCGCCACGATCCGGCGGCCATCGGCGCTCCAAGCCGCCCACCGCCCGGCGTGTTCTAGCCGCATCCGCGCTCGGCGGTCGAGGTCGTCCCCGGTGTCACGGGACCGCCCCGGCTCGATGATCGGATCCGTCCCGGGCATGGTGATTCTCCGCGACGCTCGTGCTCGCTATCGCCCCGATCCTACCCGATTCGCCACGATCCGGCCATCCCGACTCGGGCCGCTGGAGGCCCGAACCACCGCCGCCCGACCTCGCCAGCGACCACACATTTATCGAATCCCGGCCCGGCAAACGGCTCCTGACCCCTTTCCCGTCCTTCGAATCCCGGCCCGGCAAACGGCTCCTGACCCCTTTCCCGTCCTTTGACCCCTTTCCCGTCCTTGACCCCTTTCCCGTCCTTCTGGTTCACCCGGGCCGTCTTCAGGTCGAGCAGGAACAAGTCACGCCCTCCCTCCCCGGCGGCGTTGAACACCAACATGTCACCCGAGGGGGAGATGTCGAAGGTGATATCCACATGCCCTTCCGGTCGGTAGTGTCCGCTCGTGCATCCTTGGGTGATCAAGGCGACCCCAAGCAGGAGTCCCGCGACCGGGCGCGAGGCGGCCCTCGCCGATAGTCTCGACTTGCGCGAATGCAGGCTGAGATAAGTGAACCTCATCATGAACCAACCCTCCGTCCTCGATCACACCGCCTTCAGAGAAGACAGGGGTCAAGGATGGGAAAGAGGTCAGGAGCCGCCGCTCCCGGATGAATTGGCCCCCGCCGTCTCCGGAATCTCGTCATTGGTGGAATGATGTCGCTCGATCCAGGTTTTTCCTCGCCCAGTGTTCGACATCCTCGACTTCGATCCCCCTCTCACCGTTGAACGCAGGGTCAGCGCAAACTAGCATGTTGATGCGGTGACGACTTCCAGGAGAAAGGCGTCGCTCCAGCCGCGGCCCCGGCGTTTCATGGCCACACTCTGGCGGCCAGGATGCTGCTTCAGCAGCGAGAGGGCGAACCGATTGAGCCAGCCGAGGTTCTC
>JAABUQ010012305.1_pt1 | contig 10670 bp, 14 predicted proteins | sample 5560001 | NCBI WGS metagenome assembly JAABUQ01 (sample SAMN10711888, study PRJNA513371) | rock metagenome | isolation source: Antarctica rocks | place: Antarctica: Victoria Land, Finger Mt nord | collected 2015-12-18 | reverse complement strand
AGTGTCGCGGTCGATCAGGCGGAAGTTGCTCATGCGGAAGGTGTCCAGGCGGGGAGGCAGGCGAACCTATCCACCAATCCTACAGCGTGCATCCGCGTCGCGTTAAGTCCGACAGGCTGCTAGAGCCAGACTTCCGCCTGGATCGTGCCGGCTGTTGTCCGCACGGAACCTTCGTTCCGGGCTACCAGCCCCGCACTCTCCAAAACCGTCACATCCTTAACCACCTGGCGGTACTGCCGCCCGAGCGCCCGCACGAGCGCGTCCACAGAGGGTTCAGGATGCGCGTGCAGGTGCCGCAGCAGGCGATAGCGTCCCCTTGTCATGACCGACGCCAAGCCCTCCCAGCCCTGGAAAGACAGCATCCGCTCATGCACATGCTCGCCACGGTCCGCCCGTTCGACCGCATCCAGGAACGCGGCAGCATCATCCTCAGCCGTGCCGCCTACGACGATCTTCATGTTTTCACTCATGGCTTACTCCCCTGGCTTGCTCCCCTGACCTTGGCCTGGACCGACATGCCGATGCGTCAAGTTTGGCTCCGGCTGGCAAGATAAGATTCTAGTTCCATTTGACCGGGCAACATCCGTTCAGCCGAGCCACGCAGACGAGCAGAACGACCCGCCTTGGGCTGATTTCGTTCTTTCAGGGAAGCTCGGTATTCATCGTCGGTCTGGCGCCACCACGCTACCGTAACTGTCTCAATAGGTGCGCGAGAACTACGGCGGTTTACCTCGATCTTAACACCCATATCAGAGAGACCATTGACCTCCAAAGTAGCAGGATTGATGACCTTGCGAACAAAACCTGTTCCATCGGTGTATGTGCCAGGTGGAACGCCGAGCAGTTCTCGAAACCTAACAATGGGAAAGATCTCTATGCAACGGTCCATATTAGCGCGAAGCTGGATCAATTCATAGAGCGAAATTGCATATTTGCTGGACATAGCACAGACGATTTCGGCCTTGATTCGGCCCCAGCGATTTGATTGTAACAGGATAGGCAGCAGATCAGGCGGGACACGATACTGCACCGTTGCGGGGCTGCCGGGCATAGCCTTTTCAGGAATGATAAATGAGGTAAATAGATGCGTCAGCAGCAACGCAGGATGGCCTGTGCGAGGGTGCTTGATGTTGACATGAACTTGAATAGCCAAGATGCGGGCGAGAGTTTCCCTAATTCTATCAGTACTGGTATGAGACGAAAAGAGTAGATCGGTAATCGGCAACTCGAAAATAGCGGTCGGATCGGAAATCCTGCTACTCTCATGGGCAAATTGATACAAGAGATTAATGGTTGCCCGGTCGGACGCTTCTAGCGCGGAAGTGCCAGTAATCTCGATTAGCTCGGCTGCTTTAGGGAAGCCGTCGAGGTTGGTTCGTTGGTCAAGAGTGAGGCTCATACTGTGACACTATCCAAACCAAACCTGTGTAGCAAGAAGGTTTGAACAGCGGGTGAAGCAGACCGCCCGTTTGGTTCGGATAGACCGCCCGTTTGGTTCGGATAGACCGCCCGTTTGGTTCGGATAGACCGCCCGTTTGGTTCGGATAGACAAAATAAGTCTTTGATTTTATTGAGCTATTTTGGCCCTGAATCTAAGAATCTAAGAGAACTTGAACTTTCCGTAGTGGATAACTTGCTCCTGTGGACAACTCAGCCCCCCAAACGTCACAACAGCTCCCGGCAGCAAGAGAGAACGCAGACGTCCCTACAAGCCGAAGCTCTACCTGACCCCCACCCTTCCGCACCGCTCCGCAGCCTTCCCAAGGGGAGGGGGCTGAAGCCCTGCGGTAACAAGAAGGCACGAAGTGCCCTCACTTACCCCGAGCGTGCCCGTCGCCGTCCAGCCGCATCAAGGACGCTTCGCGCCGCTACGCGGTGCCCGAACGGGCATCCTTGACCCGCCTAGCCGTCGTCGTGCTGGACTGATGGCAGGGACGGGGCGAGGAACAGGGCTCTGCAGTCCGAACAAGGAACATGGTCAGGGCAGCGGGGTAGGTTTGTGCGGTACCATGGGCGACTCCTAGAACGTGTCGATACTTGAACGACTTGCGGCATGAGGTTGTTTCCAGTAGCCAACACAGGAACCACTACCGAACAGGACGGGAACCATGCCGGAAATGACTTTGAGCGAGGCTGCGGCGTGGGCTGGGAAGGGACGCCCCGCGATCCTCAAGGCTCTGCAGAAAGGCACCATCACGGGTAGGAAGGACGAGAGTGGGCAGTGGCGCATCGACCCGGCGGAGCTAGCGAGGGTCTATGGGCCGGGAAACACCCAGGATCGTTCTAGCGTGGTTCCCAGTTCCACCCCGGACATAGCCCAGGGAATGGCTGCGAAGGATCGGGAACTAGTCCTGTTGCGGGAGATGCTGGCCGAGGTTCGGGACGAACGGGACGACGTGCGGCAGGACCGGGACCGCTGGCGCGAACAAACTGAGAGGCAGACCCTCCTTCTAACCCATCAGCAGCAGCCCGCGCCAACAGCGCCACTAGGTCAAGCCTTGGCGGCACCACTGACACCAGCCCCGCGAGGGTTGCGGGCGAAGCTGGCCGGATGGATCGGCGGTGGCAGTTAGGGCCAGAACCACCCGTCAGCCGCATCCTCGACCAGCTCACCGCCTGCAACGAGGCGGATAGCAGACCGTGGGGGGCAAAGGTCAGGCTCAGACATACTAGACGCCACTATGTAACTGCATTACATGTGTAAAGCATATACATAGGGTTTAGAGGGTACTATGCCTCGGACGAGCGCGCGTCCCAAAGTCGATAGCTTCAACTTCCGGGTGGACCCGGAGCTGAAAGCAGCTTTCGCGGCGGCCACGGCCAAGGAAGATAGGCCAGCCGGTCAGGTGCTGCGCGACTTCATGCGGGCCTATGTAGAGCGGCAGCGGGACGGAGCAGTGGCGGTCGAGGCGCGGCGGCAATCCCGCTTCCTTGCCGAACGTGCGGCTGACCCGGGCAGCGACGAAGCTGCGGTGATGCGCTGGATGGAGGACATGTCCGACACCGAGGGCTGGACGGCATGAAGCGGGGAGACTTGGTAACGGTCGTAAGCTCCGGCGACTACGGCAAGCCGCGGCCGGCGCTGATCGTGCAGGCGGACGCCTATGCCGAGCACCCATCGCTGACCGTGCTGCCGCTGACGAGTGACCTGTATGACATGCCGTCGATCCGGGTCACGGTGGAGCCGGGCGAGGGCACCGGGCTGCGGCTGCGGTCGCAAGTGATGGTGGACAAGGCGACGACGATCCCGCGTGCCAAGGCTGGCACCCGCATCGGCCGGCTGGACGAGGTCACGCTGGCGAGCGTAGGACGGGCCTTGGCCGCGTTCCTGGGAGTTGGATGATGGCGGGCAGCAAACTATTCGCGCTCTGCATTTCTCCCTCCTTGATGGAGGACGTGAAGGCCCTGGCCGCTCAGGATGCCGTGTCGGTCAACCAGTTCCTGGTACAGGCCGCGGCCGAGAAGGTGGCCGCCCTGAAGGCGCGCGGCTACTTGGCCGAGCGTGCTGCCCACGCGACGCTTGGCGACCTAGGGCGCATCCTGGCAAAGGCTGGAACGGCGACACCCATCCCCAGCGACGAGTTGCCCGAGGACTGGCCGGACAGCCACGGCTGACGCCCCCCTTACTTTGGCATCGACTTGGGGCTTTCGCGTTCAAACCAAAGGAGGCCGTCCTTGGTCATATCCCATTCGTCGCTGACCTCGCGCGGGGTGGGCAGCACGGCAATATCCCGCATAACTTCATGGTCGTTGGCTCTTTCCCTTACTCGGAGTCACCCTGCGGTTTGGTCATAGCTATATGCTAAGCTGACAACCTTGACCCTCAAAAGCTCGCACGGACGTCCCTTTCCCTGTCGTTGTAAAGGAGACAACTGACAGTCTTGTGGTGTGGTCGCGCACGATGTTATATGAGTCCGTGTCACAAGAAGGTCTGGTTAAGTGGTTTTCGATATCTTCTCTAAAAGAGCAAAGCGTAATGGCGAGATAGCAGCAGATATTTACCAGTATCAGTATATCCCGCAGGAAGCACGAACCCAGATTGTTCATCTTTGGCGGCGGTCTATTGGAGGTGGTAGCGATTACACGGGAAGCCAGAAAAGCTATACGAATATCTGTAATATTTTGCGGGAGGAATATGGAGTTTTTCACCTGTGTGGCAGTTCAGACGATCATCTCTCTAGCTTTGGGGAACTAGGGTCTAGGGACAAAGTTTCTCAGGCTGCCTAAGACATTGACAACATAGCACTCTGCTCGTTGCAGTTTAGCGTGAAAAGATAGGATGTAGTCTGCGGCGGCCGAGCGGATACCCTGGTTTGCAAGGGGTTTGGCGCGGGCGACCTCACAACTTTCATTACGGCTTCCAACTTTGTCCCTAGACCCTAGTCAATTTCTTTCTTAAAGAAAAAGATATAAACCGATGCTTGGATGTTATAGAGCTGGTAATGCGTGCTGTCAAAATGGGTTGGCGGGACAACCAATATATGAGCTTCGAGGAAATTCAGGAGATAATTAACACCCGGCTACGGGAGGCGGCAGTTGGATATCAGTATGAGAATGACAGCATTATCAAAGTAGATCATCAGTTTGTCCATGCAGAAGTTGTCAAGCCAGTAATAATTTATCTTTCCAACCCTGATTTCGAAGGAGCAAATGATGAATTTATGCTCGCACATAAAAACTATAGAGCAGGAGATTATAAAGCATGTCTGGTCGAGTGTCTGAAAGCACTTGAAAGCACAATGAAGATTATATGCAAGCTCAGAAAATGGACAATCGAAGGTGATACTGCTTCCAAATTAATATCAACGCTATTCTCTAAGGGTCTTGTGCCTTCATATATGCAATCCCAATTCAGCGCGCTGAAGTCCGTGCTTGAGAGTGGAATTCCAACTGTTAGGAATAAAGTTGCGGGGCACGGGCAGGGAGATCAGATTCAACAGGTTCCTGAGTATCTTGCGGCTTACGTTCTACACTTAACTGCTTCGTCAGTTCTTTTCTTGGTGAGGGCTAACGAAACTGGGACTTAGCATCAGTTCGGGTTGAGCAGGCGCAGGATGGTGGCGACGACGATGGCCTCCTCACAGGACGCAGCGGCGCCGAGCAGGTGGTGTCCGTCGGCGCTCTTAGGGATGCCGACGACCAGACTGCCGGTGGCCTCGACGGAGCGTAGTCCGCCGGCCTCGAACACCGGCAGCGCGTCCGCCCGCAGACCGGGGCTGAGCCATCCTGCCTTTGTCACGCCGCCACCTACTTTGGGACCTTGATGGTGCCGTCCCGGATGCCGGCGGCAATGGCCCAGTGACCGCGAAGCTGTGTAGAATGGCCACTCCTTACAAAACACGCGATTTGTCAAAAGTGCCGCGTTCCGCCCCCAGCAAAGTCGGGCTCCGCTGCACGGCCCGCTCAGCACGTCGAGCGGCGAATTGTTAAAAGTCTGGGTGAGTACCTGAAGCGCTGCCGTGTGTAAGGCGCTGACAAGCCTCCGTTCTGTATCACATGGCCATTTCGCACAGCTTCGCGGTCACTGGGCCGGCAGGGCACGGCCCGGCAACCGCCGCCACGGTAAACCGTTTCCATCCTGCAGCCCGCATTGGGCTCGCAGGAGACAAAGCCATGCACGCGCAAATGCCGGAACCCGTCACCCCCACCCCCCAGCCCGGGATGCCGCCGGACCTGCCGGAGTTCCCGTCCCCCATCAACGACCCGGCGCCGAACGACCTGCCACCCCTGGAGATGCCGCCCGACGGCGACCCGATGGGCACCCCCATACCGCCGCAGATGCGACAGGGGGGACGGCTACACGGGTGACACGGACCCATAGCGCGCGTAAATGTGATTGATGGTGTACAGTTCGTCATCCTCGCCGATGCGCTACGTCAGCCGGGTTGAATGGGCGCGTCGGGATGTCACGCCGAGCTTTGCTGGTTGAAGATGAGGAACTGATCCGCGTGCTCCTGGCGGAAGTGCTGGCCGAGGCCGGTTGGGACGTGACCGAGGCCATGTCGGGCGACGCTGCCCTAGCGTTGTTGCACCAGAAGTCGTTTGACCTGTTGGTAACCGACGTGCACATGCCGAGCCGGGCAGATGGCTATGAGGTGGCGCGTCAGGCGCGTGAGCAGTCGGCCGAGCTGCCGGTCATCGTGACGACGGGCCGGCCGGAGCCGGGCCAGCCCACGTTGGGTGGCGCGATGGCGCTGGTGCCCAAGCCGTTCCGCATCGACGCAATGCTGTCAGCCATCGAGCGTATCGCCGCCTGAAGGTATATGTAGCGGCTTGCACTCATCCGTGGCTGGGCGCGCACTTATCGGCCTGAACCGGCTCACGCTCGCTGGGATTATCGGATGCGTCTGGCTCACGCTCGGTAATCCTGAGCGCACGATTGGCGCGACGGGCTTGCACTCATCGGCCCTGGCGCACGCTCACTGGGACTGAGGCAGGCTGGGGTTGGCAGGGCAGGGAAACGGACGGTAACTTTTCTCTCCTGAAAGCGTTGCGCTCAGTAGCAAGCAAGGGCCACGAAGGCATGCAACCCCAACCCACTGTTCAGCATCACCTTGCCGCCGCGGACGGCCGCCCACTATTGCTCAAGCTCGAAGTGACCGCCCTTATCCGATCGGGAATGGGGCCAGTGGTCCAACGTCTTTGGAGAGAACCGATGCAATCTCGCGTACTCGCCGTCGCGCTTCCGACCGGGCGTTCCTGGCCGGTTTGGGTCGTCTTAACGGGCCTCACGCTTGCATGCTCAATCAGCGCTGTTTACGGCCAGACCGGTCCCACCGCGTCCGACGCTGTCCCCCCGGCGACGTCGCCGGCCGCACCTGCAGAGATACAACCCGGGCATTCGCTCCCAACGGCAACCGGCAACACTGCGCCTACCGAGCCGCAGAGCGCGGTGCCTGCCCCGCTCCCGCCAGGCGCTGGAGCCGATACGCCCGGTGGGAGCGCCCGGAACGGCGTCATTGCCCCGCCCGGCACTCCGGGCGGCAATCCTCAGGTCGTTCCGAAGTAGCCGCGGCCAGTCGCCGTTGGCCGGGGTGAGTCCGGAGCTGGATGCGGATGCGGCACAGGCGGCACCTCGACGGGGGCGGCCGTCCGTCAGGGGCATGGGTTGTGGCGAGGTGGGTGACGGACCCGGCTGAGGCGGCTCCGGGCGCTCGGGGCCTAATCCAGCACTTGCCGCTTCCGTCATTTCGGGGATCCGGTAGCAGCGGAACCGAAAGTGCATTCCAGCCTGTTTGAGCAGTGAGTTTGCTGGTCAGAGATAGATGCACGGGTTGATGCACGTCAGGGAACGCTTGAGGGGCGGGATTTAGGGATCTGCGGCCGCCCTACATCAAACGTAGGTTTTCTGCATTGGTATCGCCGCATTAATGGGTTAACTTGGAGCACCCTGCTGAAACGCACTTTCGGTTCCGCTGCTACCGGACCTTCAACTTTGCCGGCCTAGGAAAAAACACCTTCCGTCCAAACAAGATAGCCGGACGGAAGGCTCTTAGGATAACAGGTCTCGGTTTGCCAAAACGTAAGAAGACCTAAGTAGGATTGTCCTGAATGCGATTGCGGCGTTTAGTCGATATGACGCCAGCCACGCCGGCCAGAAGCAGTGCCAGCGATGCAGGTTCAGGCACCGCGGCAACAGCGCCGGTCACGATGCTTGTGTTAGGCGTGGAGTCGAAGGCGTAGCTGACCAGTGCGGGGCCGGCGACCTCCGCATAGCCGTAGTGCAGTCCATCGGCGAGGGTGAACGTCAAGCCGATGAAGTCGTCAGCCGCAGAGGACGGGATGACAGTCGCGGTTGGGAAGGCGGAGAAGCCATAGAGTTCGCCGGTCTGGTCGATGGTCGCACCTGTGGAGAAGTCGGTGAGGCCACCAAGGCTGGACACCATCCCCGTGCCGCTAGTCGCGACAGCGGCGCCCGGCCCGTTGCCCGTGCTGGCGACGGTGAACGCATACTGCGACGAACCGCCCCCGAAGCTGATGGCGAACGGCATCGAGGTGAGCGCCGCGTTCGGCATGAAGCTGACGACGGCAGCCTCGGCGTTGCCTGCGAAGGCTAGCCCAGCCGTCGCAGCACAGATCGCGGCAAGCCGCCGCATCACCGGGCTGCTCAACGGATGGTCCCGTTCACGCCGGACGGGAAGAACAGGCCGCCGCTGGCATTCTGCGCGCCATAGACGATGTTCAGCACCTGCCGCGTCGTGCGGGCGAAGACAAGGCTGTTCGCGTCGGTGGGGACGATGTTGGCATTGCCGTTCGCATCCACCACGCCCTGGTCGTCCTGCGCGCCCGACAGGGTCGCACGGAGGGCCGCGATCTTCTGCGTGGCCGCCGCGAAGCCCCGCGCGAGCAGCAGCAGGCGCACCTCGGAGGCGTGGTAGGCTTCGACCGCGAGGATCGCAGCCGCGGCTGACAGCACCGTCTTGTTCTGCACCAGCGGCGCTGCGCCGTGGTAGGCGGTGACGCCAACGTCCTCGAAGATGAACGCGCCGAGCAGGAAGCTGTTCTCGTCCACATACGGGTCGAAGCTGGCGCCCAGCCCGGCCGCCTGCGCGAGGGTGTTGAAGCTGTTCTGGATGTCGATGGGCGGCGCGGCGATGGCGTTCGCGCCAAGCACGGAGCGCAGAAAGCGCACGTGGGCGATCTCGTCCTGCGCGATCTCGAGCGCATACTGCTGGATGATCGGCGTGGCGAACGTCACGGCCCGTCCGCCCGTCACGGCGCCGGGCGTGCCCAGGCCGGTGCGGTCCGCCGCCGCCAGGCCCTGGCCGGTCACGGCACGCACGTAGAACTCGGCCTCCAGGTATTCGAGGTTGAGGGCGAAATTGGCGATCGCTGCATCGTTCACCGCCTGCGCGCTGGCCGGCGAGGTGGACGCGGCAAGGCCTGCGGTCGCAAGTGCGCCGAGCGCAAGCGCCCCGGCCCCTGTGCCGCGCATCATGCCGCGCCGGTCAACGCTGGCCGGCGTTCGGGTGATCGTGTCGAAGTTTTTGTCCTGCATCTGTCACAGTCCTTTTCAGATGAGCCTTAAGCGTCTGCCGACACCGATGTTGGCCCGCCCGCTGATGAGACAGCCACCGCTGCTCGCCGCACGATGCCGTGCCAAACCTCGCCATCACGCTCAGAGCGAGCGCCCAAGTGCTACGGAGCTGATCAAATGTTAGATGCGCTATTATGAAAAGTTAATTTGTGTCCTGGTTGAGAGACTTGGGGAACCCTGGTGGTGCTGTGCCGGGGCTGACAAGCGTTGCGCTGGCCAAGCTACTTGTTTTGTTAGGTTTATGCTGTCTGAGCCTCGCACCGTCGCGCGTGCTTGGGCACGCAGCGTTGACGTAGCGGCCAGCGGCAGGCTGGAAATCCGGTCGCATTTACTTCAGCGCCGTGATCGTGCCGTCCTGGACGGTGGCGGCGACGGTGGTAAGCAGGACGGCGTAGTGTCGGAGGTCGGGCAGCCGGGGCCAAGGTGGTGCTGGTGGGCGATCCCGAGCAGTTGCAGGCCATCGAGGCTGGGGCGGCGTTCCGGGCGCTGTCGGAGCGGCACGGGGCGGTGGCGATCACCGTGGTGCGCCGGCAGCGGGAGGCGTGGCAGCGGGACGCGACGCGCGAGCTGGCGACGGGGCGGACAGCGGAGGCGTTGGAGCGGTATGCCGGGGCGGGGATGGTGCAGGCGTCCGGCACGCGCGCTGCGGCGAAGGCGGCGCTGGTGGCCGGGTGGGACGCGGTGCGCCAGGAAAGTCCCTCCAGCAGCCAGGTGATCCTGGCCTACACGCGCGACGACGTGCGGGACCTGAACAAGATGGCGCGGGAGCGGATGCGGCTGGCGGGGGCGCTGCGCGGGGCCGACCAGGTTGTGCAGACGGAGCGGGGCGAGCGGGCCTTTGCGGCGGGCGACCGGATCATGTTCGGGCGCAATGAGCGCGGGCTTGGGAGTGCGCTAGGCGGGCGCGACGGGTCTGGCGGGTGCCGCGGGGTTGCGGTGAAGAACGGCACGCTGGGGACGGTGCTGGCGGTGGAGGCTCAGGGCGGCGGCTGACGGTGCGGCTGGACGGGGCTGGCGGGGCCGCTGGCGGACCTGGCGCTGGGGTCCGGGCAGGAGGGAGGCAGGGGGTCAGATGCTGCCCCTGTGGTGACATTCCCTGTGCGGGATTACGGGCACCTGGACCACGGGATGCGGCGACGGTGCATAAGGCGCAGGGGGTGACGGTGGACCGGGCGTATGTGCTGGCAACGCTGCACATGGACCGGCACGCGGCGTATGTGGGCCTGACCCGGCACCGGGACGGGGTGGCGCTGTACTACGCAGCCGAGGACTTCACCGACCCCGTGCGGCTGGCGCGGGCGCTGGGGCGGGAGCGGGCGAAGGACACCACGCTGGACTATGGCGGGGAGGACGACCCCGTGCGGCGGTATGCCGAGCGGCGCGGGCTGGACATGTTGCGGCCGGAGAGCGAGATCGTGGTGCAAGCGTCGGTGCTGCAGCCCGAGGCGACATTGGCGCCAGCATCGCGGCGGAGCCGGTTCGCCGGGTTCAGGCTGGACGCGAGCCGTCCGGCGGAGCTTCCGGCGCCAGTGCTGACACCTCCCCTGCCGGCACCGGCACGGGTGCCCCCAGAGCGCGAGCGGCAGCGGGCGGAGCTGGAGGGCTTGGCGGCCGATTATGCGCGGGCCTGGTT
>JAABUQ010012302.1_pt1 | contig 10672 bp, 14 predicted proteins | sample 5560001 | NCBI WGS metagenome assembly JAABUQ01 (sample SAMN10711888, study PRJNA513371) | rock metagenome | isolation source: Antarctica rocks | place: Antarctica: Victoria Land, Finger Mt nord | collected 2015-12-18 | reverse complement strand
GTCCGCCGCGCCGGCCGTGGCCGCCGCGCTGGTGCGCCGCGGCGCCCGTGTCCGGCCGGTCGACCCAACCCTGTGACGCTCCTGTGTGCTGAGAATCGTACGTGTTTGTGCTGACGCGCCGCGGTGCGGCGCGCACGTGGCGCTGCTCGCCGCGGCCGGCTCGCTGGGAGCTTGGGCATGTTTGCGCCCGGCGCCGCATTGGCGGCCAGGCCTGACGGGGGTGCATGCTCCTGCGGGCGCAGGAGCGGCCGTCTGGAGGCCATGCGGGGACCCTGCCACCCGATGCCCAAGACCTGGCCGTCCTCTGGGGCATCCTGGGCGGCCTGATCCGTGCGCGCCCTGAGGCCATGCCGCCCTCGCACAAGGCCAGCAGGGTCACCCTAACCATACGCTAACACGTTATGCTCGTTGCCCTTGCTCCGCTGCGCGCATGCCGCCCTCACGGCACGGTGCTCACAGCAGAGTCCACGGCACCCTGGGCGGTGTGTCGTGCCGGCACGCCATGTGGCCCGCCCCTGAGGCTTGGCAGAGCACTCCACATGCAGCCTGGCACCGAGCCGCCAACGCAACAGGGTATGCTCGCGCGCAGTGCTGCTGTGCTGCGGTGCCTGCTGGGCGAAGCGCAGCCGCTGGGCGTGGGGCGACCGCAAGGCGCCCGACGCGCCGTCCAGGGCCCACCGTGGCGCAAGGTCGGGCAGGAAGGGAGACGCGGCAGCCTGCTCGGCGGGGGCCGCCGGCGGGCCGGCCGGCAGCCCTGTGCCGTCGCTCGCCTGCGCGGCCGGAGCGCCTGCTCATGCGGCTGCCCGGGGCGGAGCCGCGCGCTGCGCTGAACCAAGTGCAGGTGCACCAGGCCCGCCCGCTGCGCCAGTGCCCCGGCCGGCGGAGCGGCAGGCCCCCGCCAGCGCTGGGCCGCCAGTGGCCGCGGTGGCGGGGCGCGGGGACTCTGCCGCAGAGCTGCGCGCTGCAGCCGACCCATGGCAGGGCGGGCGCGCGTCGGGCCCAGCGGCGGCGCGCGCGGCGGGAGGCGGCGGCGCGGCAGCGCCCGGGGCCTCCCCGCCAGGGCGCCCGGTGGCGCTCGCGCCGGATGGCGGCGGCTGGTGGCAGCTGTGGCGGGCCGGCGCGCACGGCGCGCCTGCTCTGCGGGACCCCGGCCCCAATACTGCAACCGCCGCGCGCGCGAACCCCATTGCTGCGGGCGCGCGCGCCGCTCCAGCCCGACACTTGTAATTGCTAGCGGCGGCGGCGGCGTCAGCGGCGGCCCCGGGCCATCTCCCGGGTCATTTTGGGCCGGCTGCATAAGGGGCCTGCGGCCGCCAACACCTGCGCAAGCTGCGCTTCCAGCTTGCGTGCGCCAGGATCCCCGCGGGCTGGGTGGACGCGGGCAGGGCTGGCCTCATGGCCGTGTGTGCAAGGATTTCAGCACATTTCGTAGAGCAGGGCAGGACACCCCGGCCGTGCAGCGCAGTGCGGGGCGTGTCACGCCGCGCAGGTTGCCGCCTGGGGGCGGCGGTTTTCTGGGGTGGGCTGCGCGTCGGGGGTGCGGTCAGGTTTCTCAGTGAGCGCATACTGCAGTGTTCTTCGGATTATGCCAGCAGTGGTTTCGTGTTCGTTTCCTCTTGGCATGGAATAAATGATGCCCAATCTCACTGCAGCTGCTCTCTTTTAGGTTCCAGCCTATTTATTTAGCCATCAGGGCTCGGCGTTGAGCACACATGCAGTCTGTGCTCCCGCTGCCTTTGTTGGTTTGAAGCGTGCTGTAGAACTGAGTGTACTGTAAATTGGCTAGTGTTGCTCCTGCAGACACTTTTGGGGCGTTAATTACAACGGCTCCTGCCTAATCAAGCAAGCCTGCACTGGCGTGGCAGCCAGGCTAAGCGGTGCCTGCCCTCAGGCTCGACCGCAGGCAGGTCATGGAGACGCAGGATCGGGCAGACCTGGCGCTTGCCCAGCTTGTGCAACAGTGCTGGCAGCTGCGAGAGTCTGGTGCCGGGCGGGACATCTTGAACTGCTTTCCGCACGAGCGGTGTCGCAGCCAGTGCGGTCTGCAGGCAGGCTTGTGTGAGGCAGCTCGGCCAGATGGCGAGGAGTACGCGCGGGCGCGCCGCGCTTGGGGCAGACACTGACGCGACCGAAGCGCCCGCGGTGAAAATGCAAAAGGTCGTCGACGTCGCGGGGGCGGAGAACGAGTATGAGAGGGCGCGCGACGAGCAGATTGAGCGCAACAAGGAGCGCCTGCAGGCGCTGCAGCTGCAGGCGCTGGCAGCCGCCGTGCTGCCGCCGGTGCCGCAGCGCAGCGCCGCGCCCAAGAAGTCAAACGCCAAACGCGCGGCAAGGCGGCTGGTGCGCCGAGCGCTGCAACGCGCACTCGCCCCTGCCCACTTCCTCAGCCTGCACCCCGTTTCGAGCGGCTGTGTTTGAAAGTGCGTCACACTTCTGCACCACGCCAGCATGCTGTCGGCTGCAGCGCACGGTGCAGACTGCTCCCGTTGTGCCGCGGGTGCTCACGGTGCGTGGGAGCTCCAGGACGCGTAGCTCAGCGGCAACACCCCCGCCCCGGCGCAACACCCCCGTTCCGGCGCAGGTGGATGTCGAGCCGCGCCGGTCGCTGCGGCAGCGCGGCGTCGCATCGGACGGCGTGTCCGTCGTGGAGGAGCTCCGCGGCGGCGCCGTCACGACCAACATCTACCTGCCGGCGGAGCCCGCCGCGCCCAAGGAGCGCCACCCCAAAGGCGCGCACCTTGGACCCGCGTCGGGGAAATCCACCGGAGCGAGAGTCACGGCTGTGGACGCTGCGTGACTTGGCACGCATCAGGGCACAGCGTCATGCGCTGCTTGGCAGCCCGACTCGTGCGAAACCAACCCCGCGTGCCTCGGCAGGCCGCTCGACGTGCAGTGTGTCCTGAGCCTGAGCCTGAGAGAGCGGACACCAATGCCAAGTTGTGTCACGGCTCGGCGGCGTGCATGCAGGCGAGGTCGCGTTTGCGGACAGCGAGGGCGCGGGCCCGGACGCGGCATTCCTGGCGGAGCTGCGCGGGCGCGCGGAGGGCGCCGCGGAGCGCCCGAGCGTTGCGCAGGTCGCCGCGCTGCGCTGCGGCGAGGACGGCGTCGCCAAGGTGCTGACGGGCTCTGTGTGACACACGCTCAAAACGCCCGCTGCGCCTGTGCTGCGAGCCTGCCCGGCACGTGATGGCATGCATGCCTCCCGGCCTGGCCCAGCTCGGCGGGCCTCAGGTGGATACGTCAGCAACCGGCTCACACCCGGCGCGCCTGTACAGCCTGCGCATCGTCCGCCCGCTCGCGGCCCAGCTACGGGCGTGCCGCGTGCGTGCGCGTCAGCAAGCGCGCGCCTCGGCGCGCGCCGCGCGACGCGCCGCGCGCCTCCGAGCGCCCCTGCGGCCGCGCCGCGCAGGTGGTCACCGCGGGCGTCGTGCACCTGCAGTTTCACCCGGGCGCGGCGGCGCCCGTGCTGGCCGCCGCCGACAAGGCCGGCCACGTCGCGCTGTGGGCGGTGCGCGCCCGCGCGGACCCCCGGCAGGCGTGCGCGCGCGCTGTCGCGTCGCGCCCGTGCCCACCCTCGCTCGCACGCCATGCATGCGTACGCGGAAGCTGTCACATAAAGGTGTTTTTGAGCGCGCGCTTGGTGCGCAGGTGGGCCGGGGCGACGAGGGCGTGGTGGAGTGCACGCCGCACTACAGCTACGTCTCCGGCCTCAAGTGCGGCCACAGTTGCTCGTGGCGCTCGAACGTCCTACATGCAACACATGCGGGATGCGCCGGGCGCTGCCTCATGCGCTTTGGTTCTACAAGCCGAACACTGCGCAGGATGATCGGCGTGTCGAATGGGGTGCACGTCTGCTGGACCAATAGGAACTGCGTCTGTAAGGTCTTGCCTCCGGCGCAATGGGACTGCCGCTATTCTTCACCGCAGCACGACGGCGTGGCCGTGTTCCCATGCCTGAGGTAGTCTCATCGTCGTACACTGCGCCATGCAGGTGGGCCGGCGACCAGCTGGTCACGGCGTCCTACGACGGCTCGGTGCGCGTGCTGGACGTCGGTGCATCACCGGCCGCGTTCCGCCTGGTGCTGTCCGACGAGGGCGCCGAGTTCTCCGCGCTGGACGTGGCGCCCGACGGCGCCACGGCCTACCTGGGCGACAAGGACGGCGGCCTGACGGTCGCGGACCTGCGCGCCGACGGGCGCGCGGCGCCGGCCGCCGAGGCGTCGCTGCATGACAAGAAGGTCAACACGCTGCACGTGCGCGGCCCCGGCGCGCCGCGCGCCACAGCGCGGATGACAGGTTTATGGTTAGGGTAGTGTTGCATGCGCGCCGGCCGCCGCGGCGGCGCTGCACGACGAGGAGGTCAATATGCTGCACGTGTGCGGGCCCGGGCCGCCGCGCGCCGGAGCGCATGATAGGGTAGTTAAGTAGATTTGCATGCGCGCCGGTCGCTGCAGCCGCGCTGCATTACAATATGGTCGAAAGGCTGCACGTGCGCGGGCCTGGGCCGCCGCGCGCCGGAGCGCGCATGACAGGACTAGGGTTAGGGGTAGGTTGCATGCTGCGGTGACACGCGGGGCTCGTCCAAGCGTGAAGGTGCGCGCTTATGTACGAGAAGGACGAGCGGTGCAGGTGCGCAGGGCGGCCGTTGCGCGCCCCCTGCTTGCAGGCTGGTCGAGGCGGTGCAGGCGCTGCGCCTGCACTAGGCATACGTGCAGCCAGGCCTATGCGCGAGCGCTGCATACGCCCGTCCTGGTGAGTGAGCTACTGCCGCTGCGCGCCAGGTCGAGCCAGGCGGCGCGCAGCAGCTGCTGAGCGCGAGCGCGGACGGCAGCCTGGCGGTCTGGGACCTGCGCAAGCTGGGGCCCAAGGCCAAGGCGCTGGCGAGCGCCGGCCACGCGTACACCTGCCAGAGCGCCTACTTCGCGCCCGACGGTGCGCCGCCCCATGCCGTTGCGCTCCGCCTGGCAGCTGCTTCTCCCCGCGTCCGCCCCAGCGCGCGCCTGTCCGCCCGGCGCGGTCATGGATGTAGCACCTGGTGCGGCGGCTGGGTCTGCGGCTGCGACACCCGCACCCAGTGCGGCGCCGCCGTCCGACAAGCTGAGCCCTAGATGCCGCATGTGGTGACGATCCCATGGATGGAGTGTGGCCCTGCCTACTCAAGCCAGCATGGCGTCCACGCTGTGTGTTGACCTTAAGCTTCCCAAGGTCTATAGTACCTGACATCCCACACGGTCACACGCGGTGCTGCCGCGCGCAGGCTCGCGGCGCGTCGTGTCCACCTCGCGCGACGACACGCTGCGCATCTGGGACGGCGCGAAGGGCCTTCAGGCGCTGACCGTCATCAAGCACTACAACAACACAGGCGCGGCATTGCTGCGCCTGCTGGCCGGCCGCGCCTGTGGCGCTGGACGGCAGCCGTGTGAGGCAGCACTGGTTGAGCACTGATTAAGGGTGCTGGCTGGTAGTTGGCAATGTTCTGGGCAGTTGCTGCTGCGCACTCCCCTCCAACAGGGCTGCTGAGCGACCAGGCCGGGCTTGTGAGCTGGGCAACGCGCGTCTTATCAGCCATGGCTCGCATGGATGCGCACGTGGTGTGAACACAGCAACTTGTTTGGTGCAGCTTGCATGCGACAGTTGAAGCGGGTCTGAGGGTCGCTCGAGTGGGAGGCAGCATAGCCTGTTGCAGGCGAGCGCAGGGCACCCTGCCCAGCTCGGTCGGGGGAGAGGTGCTGCCTGGAGCGCCCGCAGCCGCTGAGGCAGCGCCTGGGCGGCAGGCCGGTGGGTGTCGCCCTTCCGCGCCGTCTGGTGCCCAGACAGCGACGGCGTCGTCGTTGGCAACATGAAGCGCACGGTGCGGCGCCCCCATGGCCCCTACGCTGCTCAAGCGCGGGCTCGGGGGCTGCTCGGGTGTTGCCCGAGAGGCTGCAGGGCTCTCGTCCCGCGCTATGTAGCAGGCTGCCTGCTCATGCCGGCCGTGTGGCAGGGAAGCGGTGTGCCGATCGCCTGGTGGGCAGAGGACGCTTGGAGGTGGACCAGGACATGCACGAAAGTGGAGCCATAGGCCGGCCGGCAGGGCCTGCAGCACAGGCCAGCGGCGCGCTGTACATGGGCGCATTGGACAACACCCGGCTGCTGCTCGCATTGCGGCAGCTGCGGCGCGCGCGCTCGTGGGCGCGCGCGCTCGTGGGCGCGCGCGCTCGTGGAGTTACAGGGCGGCGCGCGGCCCGCAGGTGGACGTGTTCGACGTCCATGGCGTGCAGAAGGCGGCCCTGAGCAGCGAGTTCCAGACCGCCATCGCGCCGCGCAACGCGGTGCACCCGCGCCTGCCGCTGCTCGCCGCGGCGACCGCCAGCGGCCGCGTGCACCTGTGCGCCCCGCCATCACGACCCCCCTCCCCGCGCCCAGCTGCCTCGCGCGCCGCGCATGCGCTCAGCGTGCTTGCAGAGCCGGCCTGTTTGCAAGGCCGGCCGTGCCTGCTTGGGAAGGGGGTGCTTGGCAGCGCTCTGCCTCATATACCTTTGGCATGCGCTGCACAGGTACAGCTGAGGGCCATGTGGAGCAGCGCGCCCTGTTTGGGGCGAGCTCAACGTCCGACGTGCAAAGCTTGACATTCTTTGTACTCTTATTCTGACTGTGTTGCTGTATGCTGTGCGCTGTCGGAATGCGTCCATGTCTGAATGAAACCACACATGAGGCAGGTTTGTGTTGGAGCCTGATGTGTCATTATGCATGCCGTTGGATGCCCCGTACATTGGTTGCAAACGAAGTCATTGCTTTAAGACAAATGTGCATGCTATGGGTGCCCGACCACTAACACATGGCCACTTCGTTATTTTTACTTTCCAACTTTTACGCCACATGGTGCATGCCACCCTGTGTCAGCAGCACGCCGTCAGCTAAGATGGTCCACGCTGCCAGTACTTGCGCAGGCCATGCGCTGGCGAGGCTCCTGATCAGCTACCAAAGGGCCTGTAAAAGGACTCCTCTGACACATGCACGGCATGGCACCTTGCCGTAACAAACCCAGCCTCTGACCTGAGCCAGGAGCACGCAACGGCGCCTTGGCTGTATTGCAAGCGCGCGTCCGACCTAACCAGGCCAAGTGCAGCGTGCGCCCACATCTGCCTAGTTCTCGCGGACGTCGTAGGGGTCGCTCGCGCGCGCGGGCGCGACCAGCGGCGCGCCCGGCAGCGGGCCCAGGTGCGTCGGCAGCGGCCGCTCCGGCTGCCGCGCGAATGGCACCAGCACCGCGTCGCGCACGTACACAAAGTTGCCCTTGTGCCCCGGCACCTGCCCGCGCACGTATAGCAGGTTCCGCGCGGCATCCACCTGCGCGCGCGCGGAGGAAGGGTTAGGTCATTAGGACATGCTGATAGTGGCATTATAAGATCATTATTAGGTTATGGTGATCGTGAGGACTTACCAGCAGCTCCTCTTGTATCCTCTGAGCGCAGCAAGCCCACTATTACACAGCAGGCCGCCCCCGCCGCCGTGGCCATATCCCAAAGCGCTTTCGCGCCCCTCTCACCGGACGGGCTCGGGGCGCGGGCGCGGGGCGCGCCTTGTACACGTACACGGACTGCACGGTGCGCTGCTTGCCGCCCATGCGGCCGGCCATCTTCTTGCCCTTCCAGACCTTGCCGGGGTCCTGGCACGCGCCAGTCGCGCCCGGCATGCGGTGCGCCAGGCTGTTGCCGTGCGAGGCGGGCTGCCCCGCAAAGCCCCAGCGCTTCATCACGCCCTGGAAGCCTTTGCCGATCGTCGTGCCTGCACGTTGCACGTGGCGCAGCTTGACGGATGTCCTCTGAGGCGTGACACATTGTGGCTCGACACGCCTGCCAGCCCGTCAGCTGAGCACTGGCGTAGGCGCCGCCGGACGCGCGTGTTAAGCATGTCTTGTCGACAGGCATCTCGTGATACCCTGTAACATATCAGCCATGCGGAGCAACATGGGGCGTGCAGAGCGGGGAAGGGGAAGGGGAAGGGGAAGAAGGGGGCGGGCGCGCGCCCTGAATGTCGACGTACTGGCCCGGCGCAAAGTGCGCGGCGGTCAACGGGGTGCCCACGGGCAGCAGCGCGTCGGGCGTGACCTTGAACTCGCGGCAGCGCCGCTTGAGCGGCACGCCCGCCGCGCGGAAGTGGCCGCGCAGCCTGCGCGCCGCCGCCGCCGCAGGGTCACACACGGGCCAGGCCATTCCCAGAGGCGCTGATCGCAGCCCCCCAGCATTCTTACGCAAGAGACAAGCAAGCAACTTGGACCTGAGGTGGCAAGTACTACTTCCCTGTCCATGTAATAAACGCGAAGATTTGCCCGTGCAGGCCACGGCGCCAGCGTGAGCGCGCAGCATGCGTGGCAGGCAACAGTCTGAGCGCCCCTTGCACACGCACAGAGCACCCGCCAGGCCGCCGCGCACGCGGATTGCGCCAGCATGACGTGCGCCCTGAACGCAGCGCCAGGCGGGGGCGCACTGCTTGTCGACCTGCTTGTCGCGCTTGGCGCCGCACCCCAGCTGCAGCGCCATGTACCCCTCGCGCTCAGGCGTCTTCACCTGCACCACCTGCCCGCGCCAGGGGCCGCACGCAGCTCAGGCCCAGCCTCTGTCTGGTCAGCAGTCTGCAGCAACGCAGAGGCCGCTGGTGCTAACAGAGCCGCAACGATGCGCAACGCGGTGCTGGGCAACGCCGAGGTGTCGCTGTGGCTGCGTCTCTCAGCGGAGGCCTGCACAACGCAGGAGGTAGCACATGAGCGGACCGGTTGCAAGCTGCGGGTCAAGCGGCGCACCTCGCAGTCGTCAATCCACAGCACGGTGAGCGGCACCCGCACGCCCCACGTGTCCCACTCCTGGGTCATTCCAGCCTTGACAGCCACTACGCCCGACCGCCTGCGTGTCCGCCACAGCCACAGTGACGGGCGGTGACTTGCACCTTGCAGCTGCGTGGCCTGAGTGCGACCGGCCCGGCCGGCGCACTTTGTGCTCGGCAGCATCGTTCGCGGCTCCAGCGTGATGCCCGGGAAGTGCTGCGACGCAGGCGGCTGCTCGGCGAGCGCGGGCTGCGCGACGCCGCGCGCATGCTGCGCGGGTGGCCACGCTGCCGCGCGGCTGCAGGCTGCGGGCAAGTGCTCGAGCGGCTGCGGCGCCGCCTGCCTGTACAGGCTGGCGAGGCTGGACAGCGCGGACAACGCGCGCCGGCGCAGCATTGGCGGCCGCGTGCGCGCCGGGCGCGCCGCTGCAGCCTAGCTGTGCCTGACCGTGACAGACTTGCGGACACAAGCCGCAGCGAGCCTCGGGCTCCTTGCCACGCGCACGACCGTGGGCGCTTGCCCCGTGATTTTCAGTCAAGTCTGCAGCGCCGGTGCATACGTAGCGACCTCGACACAGGCGCAGACCACGCTAGACAGTGCACAGGAGGAGTGCGCAGAAGAGTGCATAGGTGTGGAAAGAGGGTGTCAGAGGAGGGCCTGCCTGTTGAGCCTGTTGAGCAGGCCTCGGCAATCCTTCAGCTGACAAACTTCGATACCTGGCGCACTTGTTTCAGCAGTCTGGTCCCTCCTGCAATGCATGTTGCCGACGCACACCGCCGCACATAACAGCAGCCGGCGGAGCAGGACCATCCTTGGCACGGCCGTGCGGCAGCTGCGGCTGCGCTTCAGCCGGCGCTTCCTGCGCACGCTGCGGCGCGTCAGGCCGTACTGCCTCCTGGGCCTGGCGCTCGCGGGAGTCTGCTGGCTGTACTACCTTGCAGCGCAGCGCCTGGGCCGGGCGCCGGCGGGCGCGGCCCAGGCGACGTGAGGCTGCGCGGCGCCTGGCCGCAGTGGACTGCGGGGGAGTGAGTCGCAGCGGAGCGGCGTGCGGAGGGGCAGAGGCATGGCCGCGAGCTTCCCCGTCCGCTCGCAGCAGTTTGATGCCAGCGTCGCGGGCGTGCCAACCGCCTTCCTGCTGAGCGCGTACTCGGACCGCGTGATGATCGTTGCGACGCAGCTGGGCACGCTCGGGACGGTGATGCACGCGCGGTGCGTGCTGGCCCCTGGGCGTTGCTCCCTGCTCCCTTGCGGTGCCGGGCCTTATTTGTGTGTGCACTTCTTGCAACGTGCTGTGCGAGCAGAGCAAGCAGGCAGACCACGTAACTTTGCCGCTGGTGCTGCCGTCTGAGCGTTGCTAACACGGAGGGAGCTCAACCGGGTGAGTTGTCAGGTCGTGCAGACGCGGCCAGCCCCAAGCGCCCCACACACCTCGTGCCTCTGCCCGGCTCGTCGCCGGGCCCGCTGACGCGCGCCTGGCGCGCAGCGCGGAGGCCGTGCTGGACGGCACGGCCAGCTACAGCGTGGACACGCTGCTGGGCCGCCGCGGCGAGCCCGCGCTGGACCTCGCCGCGCGCCGCTTGCTTGAGGAGCTTGCCGGCGCCGGGTGCACGCGGTGCGCCTTTCAGAGAGGCCGTCTTGTTGGTACGAGATGCCCTGAAATTGCAGGTAGCTAAAGAGCCTTGCTACGCTGGCCTGGTGTACAATGCAACATGGCGCGGGCCGCCGCTGCGCTCGGGGCCCGGCGCCCCCGCCCGCGGCCCGGGCGTGTGGTCTCTCATTCAGGCGCTTGGGCTTGCCGAGCGGACGTGTGCATGCGCAGCCTATGATTGCACGTGCACATTCTGCAGCGCTGCTTTGGAAGCGGTGCGA
>JAABUQ010012301.1_pt1 | contig 10673 bp, 9 predicted proteins | sample 5560001 | NCBI WGS metagenome assembly JAABUQ01 (sample SAMN10711888, study PRJNA513371) | rock metagenome | isolation source: Antarctica rocks | place: Antarctica: Victoria Land, Finger Mt nord | collected 2015-12-18 | reverse complement strand
CTGCTGAGGCGAGCCCCGGGCAAGGGCAGCGGAGTGACGAAGCGCCTCAAGGCCGGCTGGGATGACAGTTATCTACTGCAAGTTATGCAGGGAATCCCTGCATCTATAGTGCGGTAGCCCTGCCCCGACGGGCTGTACACGGCGACGGTCCCCCTCACGTCGGGCCGGTACGAGTATAAATACGTTCACAATCGCAAAGATTATCGCCACGACCCTGCCAACTGGCATCAGGCGGGCTACTTCAACAACAGCGTGCTCACCGTCGGCGGGACACATCCCGAGCCGCCCGGCCGTTGACGTCGCCGGGCCCCGGGGGCGCGAGGTCGGCTAGATCCCCGCCTCGGGGGGAGCTCCGGCACGGCCCGTCGCGGCGACCGTGGCCCGGGCCCGTCGGCTCCGGCGGTGGTACTTCAGGCCGGTCGCGAAGAAGCAGGCGGCCGAGGTCAGGCCGAAGATCGCCGGCGCGGCCCGGGGGAAGGCCGCCATCGGCGCGACCGCCAGGAACGTAACGAAGGCATAAATATAGAAGATCCCCGAGAGGATGCCCGCCTTGACGAGGAAGAGCATCCCGTTGGTGACCGCCAGCATCGGCGCCAGCGCCAGCACCGGCAGGCCGAGCAGCCACTCGGTCGCGAAGATCAGGTTGATGGCGATCACGCCCGACCCCCAGACGTGCGCGAGCTGGCGCTCGACGAACGTGATCGGCCCCCCCCGGCGACGGACCGCCCAGAAGACCGAGGCCCACGCCCCCAGGCCGACGGTGAACAGCAAGACATAGGGCCATCGGGCCGCGACGCCCAGGGCCTGCATCGCGTTCGTCGCGCCGAAGAAGACGATCAGGGCGAGGCTGTGGAGCATCCAGAGCGCCCCCCAGTTCTCCAGGACCGGCGCGTGGTGGGTCTCGCTCAAGAGCCGGCGGGCTAGGCTCCTGAGGCTGATCGACCGGGCCGAGACGGGGTCGCCCGCGAGGTAGGCGTCGAGGTCGTCGGCCAGCGCGTCGGCGGTCGGGTAGCGGTGGGCGGGGTCCTTCTGGAGGCACTTCAGCGCGACCATCTCGAGGTCGGGGTCGACCCGCGGGTTCAGGGCCCGGGGGAGGACCGGGTCGGAGTCGAGGACCAGCTGGATCGTGTCGAAGTGCGACGCGGCCTGGAACGGCGGGCGGCCGGTCAGGGTGTGATACAGGATCGCGCCCAGGCCGTAGATGTCGGCCGACGGCCCGACCCGGCCCCCTCCCCGACGGCCGGCCTGCTCGGGGGCCATGTAGCTCGGCGTCCCGAGGATCGCGCCCGAGGAGGTGAGGCCGGGGTCGGACCCCGCGTCGGCCCCGAGGATCTTGGCCAGGCCGAAGTCGGCGACGAGCGGCCGTCCCCCGGCGTCGATCAGGATGTTCGCCGGCTTCAAATCGCGGTGGAGGACCGCGTGCTCGTGGGCGTACCCGATCGCCCGGCAGATCGGCGCCAGCAGGCTCGCCGCGCGCCTCGGGGGCATCGGGCCGTCGGCCAGGAGCCTCGCCAGGGTCGTCCCCTCGACGAGCTGCATCAAAAAGAACGGCCGGCCGTCGTCGACGCCGACGTCGTAGAGGGCGACGATGTTCGGGTGCTGGAGCCGGGCGACGACCGACGCCTCGAACCGGAGCCGGGCCGCCCCCGGGTCGTCGTCGAGCGCGCCCGGGTGGAGGCTCTTGAGCGCGACGACCCGCCCCGGCCCGCGCTGCTCGGCCCGGTAGACGATCCCCATCCCGCCGCGGCCGAGGACGCCGAGGATCGTGCAGTCGCCGACGACCCGCCCCGCCGGCTCGGGGCCCGGACCTGTCCCGTCCGCGCCCGGGTACCCGGCGGCCGTCGCATCGTCGCCGGGCCGCGCCAGTTCCTCGGCGACCATCGCGGCGGCCCAGAGTTCGCGCAGCTCGTCGGCGACCTCGGGGTGCCGCCGGGCGGCGGCCTCGACGTCGCCGCGACCCCCGGCGCGGAGGTCGTCGGTCAGCCGCTGGAGGAGGCCGACCAGGAGGGCGTCGGATTCGGAGACGGTCTCGGGGATCATGCTCGGAAAATTCTTAACGACGAATGAAAAGAATATAATAATCTAACAAGACAGGCCCGACGGCGCCTCCCCGAGCCGGGCGCGGAGCCGCCTCAGGGCGCGGAGGTGCCGCATCCCGGCGGCGGGCTCGGTGAGGCCGAGGGACAGGGCCGCCTCGCCGTTGGACAGCCCCTCGAAGTGGCGGAGCAGGAGGATCTCGCGGTCGTCCTCGTCGAGCTCGTCGAGGGTCGCGCGGAACCGGCGCTCGAGCTCGCGGCGGAGGCTGGCGGCGGCCGGGGTCAGGCCCGGGTCGCGGAGCCCGGCGGCGAGGTCGAAGCCCGACCGGTCGGCGAACTCGGGCGCGGCCAGCGACCGCTCGCGGTCGAGGCTCCGCCGCGCCGCGACCCGGTGCCGGCGGTGCTCGTCGATCATCCGGTCGCGCGCGATCTGGCGGAGCCAGAGGTGGAACGGCAGCGCCGGGCACTTCAGGTAGTCGGCCAGGCGGCGGCTCGCCTCGATCAGGACGTCCTGCACCACGTCGCTGGCGTCGACCCGGCCGCCGATCGCGGGGTCGAGCCTCAGGCCGATCATCCGCCGGAGCGGCTCGCGATGCCGGGCCCAGAGCCGGTCGGCGGCGGCCGGGTCGTCGGACGTCGCCAGGCGGTCGAGCAGGACGCGGGTCGATTCGCTGTCGGGCCACATCGCGGGGGTCGCCGGGGGGGACGGGGATCGCCGGGTCGATTCTACCCGAGCCGTCGGTCGGGAAAAATCCGGGTTAAGGATCGCGACTCCCGTGCGGTTGGACCCGTGTCGGGGCGTCGCGGACGCCCCCGTGGCATCGACGGATCGAAGGGAAAGGAGCGGACGATGAACTTCACCGTGGGGTCCTACGTCGGGTACCTGGTCCTGAGCCTCGGGCTGACGATCTGGGTCGCGCGGACCCTGACGAAGCACGGGCGGATGTTCCTGGTCGACGCCTTCGGCGGCAACGCCGACCTGGCCGACTCGGTGAACAAGCTCCTGGTCGTCGGGTTCTACCTGATCAACGTCGGGTTCGTCTCGCTCGCCCTGAAGTACGGCGACAAGCCGTCGGACCTCGCCGGCGCGATCGAGGCCCTGAGCACCAAGGAGGGCCTGGTCCTCCTGGTCCTGGGCGGGATGCACTTCATGAACCTGTATGTGTTCTCCCGGGTCCGGCGTCGCGCCCTGCTCCGGGGCGTGAAGCCGCCGGTCGCCCCCGAGTCGTTCGTGGCGCCGGCCGCCGGCTGGGGCCACTGATCGAGGTCGTTGCATCGATGATCCGGCCCCCGCCCCCTCCCGACATCCGGGGGCCGGGCGCGGGTCCGGCCCTTTCCCAATGCCCCTTGTCCATCGCGGAGGAGGTCGAGGATGCGACGGCTCTATGTGCTCTATGATGCCCGGTGCGGGCTCTGCTCGTGGGCCCGGCGGTGGTCCCGTCGGCAGCCGGCCTTCGTCGAGCTGGCCTTCCTGGCGACGGACTCGGGCGAGGCCCTGCTCCGGTTCCCCGGCCTCTCGAAACCGGGCGAGCCCGAGGAGCTGATCGTCGTCGGCGACGACGGCGGCGTCTACCGGGGGGCCGACGCCTGGCTGATGTGCCTCTACGCGCTGGAGGACTACCGCGAGTGGTCGCTCCGGCTCGCGGCCCCCGCGCTCCGGCCGATGGCCCGGCAGGCGTTCGCCCTGGTCTCGCGGTCGCGGTCGGCGGTCTCGCGGTGGCTCGGCCTGATGCCCGACGCCGAGCTGATCGACACCCTGGCGCGCGTCGAGGCCCCGGCCTGCACCCTCGCGACGACGGCCGCGACCGAGCCGGGCTGATCGGATTCCCGGAACGGCGGCCGGCCCCGACCCGATGGTCTCCCGGATGCTCATTGGCAATCCGATCGACGGGGACTCGTCCCGGGGCCCTTTCCCGGGGACGGTCCGGATGACGGGCGCCGACCGAACCCAACGGGGCCCGAGCGTCGGGGCGCGGAGATCGGCAGGAGTCTCCTCGGTCCCATCCCGACGAAACGAAGCCAATTATTCCGGGGACGGCGACGCCCTCGGCCGACCAAACGAAGCCACGCGTCGGGAACGGGCAACCCTCGATCGCTTGCGTTCACAACAAGCGACGGGCAGAGGTCTGCAAAACCTCCACCCCCGGTTCGAGTGACCCCCGTATGCTTACGTCGACAACGAGCGACGAGGCACGCCCCCATCACGACGACCTGTCGCCAACGATCGCCGTGCCACCGACTCGCGACGAAGCGAAGCCAATTTCCGGACCCGGGGCGGTCGCGCCGAACGAAGCCACCGACGTCGGCCGGCCCGGTCGACCTCGGCGACACGCCCTCGGCCATGAGAGGCGGTCGCGCCGAACGAAGCCACCGACGTCGGCCGCGATCAGCGGCGGGCAGGGGGGCCAGCACGCACCAGCGGGGCGAGGGTCTCGCGGCCGAACCGGGCGGTGAAAGTCGAGGCGCCGTCGGGGAGGAGGTGGTGGCCGTCGGCGAACCCGGGGTCGGCCACCCAGTCGCGGGCGTCGATGACGGGGACCTCGCGGGCGAGGTCGCGGAGGTAATCGGCGACGGCCGCCAGGGACTCGGGCGGGTAGAGGGCCCGGAACTCGGCCCCCTCGGGGAGGACCGCGACGGCCACCCCGATCCCCTCGCGGCGGGCCAGGGCCAGGAGGTCGCGGAGGGCCCGGTCGGGGGTCGGCCGGGGCCGGAACCGGGCCAGTCGGTCGGCGTAGATCCCGCGATAATGGGCGACCAGGCGGCGGCGGTCGTCGTCGGAGACGGAGATCCGGGGGGCCCACCATCCCGAGCCGTCGACGCCATCGAGCCGACGGTCGGGGTCGAAGCCGGGGGCCCACGACGGGCCGAGCCGGCTCAGCAGCGCCGACCGGCTGGCGGAGACCGGCACGGCCTGCGCGGGGAGCCAGCGGGCGTAGAGCCGGCCCGGCCTCGGCAGGTAGCGCGCGAGCAGGCGAACCGCCGGCCAGTCGAGGGCGGCGAGGTTCAGCGAGTCGAGATAGCCCTGCAAGTAGCCGTCGGAGGCCCAGAAGGGGGGCCAGAACTCGACGACGACCCAGTCGGGCCGGACCCCCCGGGCCAGCAGGCGGTGGAGGACCAGGTGGGCGATCTGCGGGCCGGTGCCGACCTGGGCGAAGTTGAACGCGACCGCCTCGCGGCCGTCGGGGCCGACCAGCCGGGGCAGGGCATCGGGCCGGAAGCCGGTGGCCACCCGCGAGCTGCCGAGCATCACGACGAGCGGGCCGGCCGGCCCCCGGCCGACGCCCGGCGAGACGGTCGCGAGCCGCGCCTCCAGGCCGTCGAGCTTGCGGCCGAACTCGACGTCGCCGAGCGCCGGCCGCCGGGCGAGGGCGGCCCGGAACGCAACCTGGCCGGCGACGAAGAAGACCAGGCCGGACAGGACCGCCGCCCGCGACCGTCGGCCGAGCCGGGCCCGCCGTCGGACCCGGTCCTCGGGCCCGTCGCGGCCGGGACGATTCGACCGGTCGGGATCGGCCGCGCGTCGCGGACCGACGCCCCGCGCGTGCGGGGTCAGGGCCGTCGCCGGCCGCGGGCGGGCCGCGGTCTCCTCCCCGGTCTCGGCCCTGGCCTGCACGTCGGTTCGTCCTTGATTATGAATCAATATTAAAATTGAAAGTAAATGAATGGGTTGCCGACGCCGGGCGCGAGCAGGAGGGCGAGGGTGAGCGCGGCGGCGTAGCCGAGGCCGAGCGCGGGGGCGGGGAGCCGCGCGGAGACTGCCCGCCAGCCGGGGCGCGAGCCGGCGGCGTGGGCGAGGGCCACGACCGCGAGCAGGGCCCAGAAGGCCCCGGTCGGCAGCGGCGGGCCCGCCCCTCCGTGCGGGACGAACAGGCGGCGGAGGACCGAGGCCGCCCCGGCGAAGGTCGTCGCCCGGAAGAAGACCCAGCCGACGGCCACGGTCAGGAAGGTCAGGCCGACGCGGGCCGCCGTGCCGGCCGGGGTGGACAGGGCCTCGTCGAGGGGCGGCCGGGCCCGGCAGAAGGAGCGGAAGCCGCGATGGACGACCAGGGCCAGGCCGTGCAGGGCGCCCCAGGCGACGAAGGTCCAGCTCGCGCCGTGCCAGAGGCCGCCGAGGGTCATCGTGATCAGGAGGTTGCGGGCGGTCCGGGCCGCCGTCCCCCGGCTCCCGCCCAAAGAGATGAACAGGTAGTCGCGCAACCAGGTCGAGAGCGAGATGTGCCACCGTCGCCAGAACTCGCCGACGTTGGCCGCGAGGTAGGGCATCCGGAAGTTGGGGGCGAGCTTGTAGCCGAGCAGGTGCGCCGAGCCGAGCGCCATGTCGGTGTAGCCGGAGAAGTCGCAATAGATCTGGATCGCATAAGCAACCGTCGCGACCCAGGCCGCGCCGGTCCCGAACGCCTCGGGGCGGGCGAAGACGGGGTCGACGTACAGGGCCATCCGGTCGGCGATCGCCAGCTTCTTGAACAGGCCCATCAGGAAGAGGCCGGCGCCCAGCTCGGCGCGGGCCCAGTCCCACCGCAGGGCCCGGCCGACCTGCGGGAGGAAGTCGCGGGCCCGGACGATCGGCCCGGCGACCAGGTGCGGGAAGAAGGTCACGAACAGGACGAAGCGGGCGAGGTCGCGCTCGGCGCGGGCCCGCCCTCGGTAGACGTCGACCGTATAATTGATCGCCTCGAACGTGTAGAACGAGATCCCGACCGGCAGGACCACCCGCAGGACCGGCATCGGGGCCCGCGCCCCGCACGCGAGCAGCGCGGCCTCGAGCGATCCGAGGAAGAAGTTCGCATACTTGAACGCGGCCAGCATCCCGATGTTGGCGGCCAGGCTGGAGACCAGCAGCCCCTTGCGGACCCGGGCCGACGTCGACGCCTCGATGCCGAGTCCGACGGCGTAGTCGGCCGTCGACGAGGCGGCGATCAGGACCGCGAGCCATCGGTTCCACCGCGCGTAGAAGTACAGGCTGGCCGCGAGGAGGAGGTACACCCGGACGCGGGGCCGCGGGCAGGCCCAGTAGAGGGCGAGCACGGTCGCGAAGAACAGGGCATAATCGAGCGAACAGAACAGCATCCGTGCCGTCCCCCCAGGCCCGGGCGCGCGGTCGCCCCGATGGACGGCCGGGGCCCCGGGCGCGGCGAGTGTACCCGGGCCGGCCGGGGGGTCAAGGCCGGCCCGACGGCCGGGGGCGGGCGGGCCTTCCGTCGGGGCGGCCGGCGTCATAGCATGGGGGCTCGCCGGGGGGACGGCGGTCGTCGGGGTCGTCGAGGCCGTCCCCGCCCGCGCCGACCCCGTTTCGGAGCCGCCGCGCCATGCCTGGCCTCCCCCGCGCCACGATCCGACGGTCGGCCGTCGCCCTCGGCCTCGCCCTGGCCCTCGTCCCGAGGCCCGCGACCGGCCAGCCCGGCGGCCGAATGTTTAGCATCGGAGTGAAGTCGCCCGTCCGCTACCAGGTCGTCCAGCGCGGGGTGAGCGGCCTGGCCGACATCCCGATCATCCTCCCCGACGACCTGAAGGATGCCAAGGTCGTCTCCGCGTCGCTGACTCTCATGGGAAGCCTCGGCGGTACCATCGCCCGCTATGTCGACGGCAAACTCATCGGCGTGCCGCCCGGGGGCCCGTACTCGATCCAAGGGGAGATCGAGGTCCGGGGCAAGGAGAACCGGGCGTTCCAGGTCGACCCGGTCTACGTCGGCGACCTCTGGGTGCTCGCCGGGCAGTCGAACATGCAGGGCGTGGGCGACCTCCAGGCCGGCGGGGCATACACCGTCCAGCCGGTCACATCGCTCGGGATGGATGGGAAGTGGGAGGCCGCGAAGGAGCCGCTCCACTGGCTCGTCGACTCGCCCGACCCGGTCCACTCGGGCGACCCGGCGACCCGAGCCGAGCGTTCGAAGGAGGAGCACCGGACGCGGACCAAGGGGGCGGGCCTGGGCATCCCCTTCGCCGAGGCGCTGGTGGCCGAGACGAGGGTGCCGGTCGGCCTGGTCCCGTGCGCCCACGGCGGGACGAGCCTGGAGCAGTGGAGCCCGGCCAGGAAAGGGGAGGGGGGCGGGAGCCTGTACGGGTCGATGCTCCGCCAGGTGAAGCTCGCCGGCGGCAAGGTCAAGGGGGTCCTCTGGTACCAGGGGGAGAGCGACGCGATGTCGGGCGGTCCCGTGGCCGGGGCCTACGCCCGGACGTTCGCGGCCTTCATCGCGGCCGTCCGCGACGACCTCGGCCGGCCCGACCTGCCGTTCTATTATGTTCAGATCGGCCGATACGTCCACGAGGGGGACCCCAAGGACTGGAACGCGGTCCAGGAGGCCCAGCGACGGCTGCTGGAGACGGTCCCGAACACGGCCGTCGTCTCGGTCGTCGACCTCGAGCTGGACGACGCGATCCACGTCGGCACGGCCGGCCTGAGGCGGGCCGGCGAGCGGCTGGCGAAGGTCGCCCTCCGCGAGCAGTACGGCCTGCTCGGCGCGACGACCCCCACGCTCGACCGGGTCGGCCGGGGCGACGGGGGCTCGCTGGTGGTCAAGTTCCGCGGGGTCAACCGGACTGCATACGCGGTGTCGAACGTCGGCCGGGTGCCGACCTCGACGGGGGGCCTCCAGCCCTTGCGGCACGTCGCCGGGTTCTCGATCCGACGGGCCGACGGCCGGGAGCTCCCCCTGATCTACGAGGCGGCCGTCGGGCCGGCGCGCGACACGGTCGTCCTCAAGCTCGCCGGCCCGGTCCCCGCCGGGGCCTCCCTCTTCTACGGCTGGGGGTTCGACCCGTACTGCAACCTGACCGACACGCTGGACATGGCCGTCCCCGCCTTCGGCCCGATCGCGCTGGAGGGGATCGAGTGAAAATCCTAACAATCGAGGAAACATCGATGCGACGCACCTTCTTCGCCCTCGCCTCCGGACTCCTCCTCGCCGCCTCCGGGACGGCCGCCCTCGGCGACGACCCGAGACCGGTCGAGCTGCTGATCATCACCGGCGACGACGTCGGGGCCCACGACTGGAAGGCCACGACGAAGCTCCTCCAGGAGTTCCTCGCGGCGCAGGGACGGATCAACGTCCACGTCACGACCAATCCCGCCAGGGACTTGACCGACGAGAACCTCGCCCGGTACGACGTGCTCCTGCTGAACTACCGGGAGACCAAGCCGACGCCCGAGACGCGATGGTCGGACGCGAACAAGGCGGCGTTCCTCAAGGCCGTCGAGGGGGGCAAGGGCCTGGTCGTGTACCACTTCGCCTCGTCGGGCTTCGCCAAGCCGAACTGGGCCGAGTTCGAGAAGGCCGTCTCCGGCGGCTGGCGGACCCAGGGGTTCCACGGCCCGCCGCACGAGTTCACGGTGAAGAAGTCGGCCGAGTCGCACCCGATCTCGCAGGGCCTGCCCGACCGGTTCGACCACGCGACCGACGAGCTGTACTCGAACTCGATGCTGGCCCCCGGCAGCGTCGTCCTGGCGACGGCCTACTGCGACCCGGCCAAGCCCAAGGGGACCGGCAAGGACGAGCCGGTCATCTGGGTGAACACGTATGGGAAGGGCCGGGTCTGCAACAACGTCCTCGGCCACGACGCCAAGGCCCTGGCCGACCCGAAGCTCCAGGAGTGGATCCGCCGGGGCGTGCTCTGGGCCGCCGCGGGCAAGGTCGACTGACCCGTCGATCCGACCGACCCGACGGGCCCGGGGGATCGGGACATGCCGACGCTCGTGGAGCGTGCCCTCGCCGGCCTCCGGGGCGACGACCCGTCGGCCTTCGCCGAGGCGTTGGCCCTCGCCTCCTCCTTCTTCGAGGCCGACCGGGGCTGGACGGACGGCCTCGTCGCCCCCGAGGTCGCGGACGAGCGGGCCAGTCCCGGAGACCTGCTCGCCCTCCGGGGGGAGCTGGTCCGGATCGTCCGCGACGACCCGCGTGGCCCCCGGGCCGCCGAGGCCGTCTATGCCCTCGGCCGGCGCGACGACCCGACCCTGAGGGGGGTCCTCGTCGGCTTCCTCCGCGAGCATCGCCGGGGCGGGGACGCGGGGGGGACCTACCAGGCCCTCATCGCCCTGGAGAACCTCGGCGAGGCGATCCCCTGGGAGTCCGACCTCCACGGCTTCGACTCCGAGGCGGAGAACCGCCGCGTCGCGGAGAGATACCTGGACCGGGCCGATCGGGCCGGGGCCGCGCGCGGGGAGGATCGGCCTCCGGTGACGCCGAAAGGCCAGCGCGACCTCGGCGATGCCCGGCTCACCCGGCACGCGCTCGGGCGGTTCGTCGAGCGGTTCGGGGTCGAGCCGGGCGAGGCCGAGCCGGCCCTCCGCGCCGCGCTGGGCCGGACCCGACGGCTCGGGCGGAACCCGACGAACGGGGCGGTCGCCGTCCTCGCCGTCTTCCGGGGCCGGCCGCTGGTCGCCGTCCTCCGGGGGGATTCCTGCCTGACCGTGCTGACCTGGCCCCAGTTCGAACCCCGCCTCGCCGAGTTCGGCCGGGCCCACGTCCCGAGGAAGTGGGGGCGGTTCCTCCGGAGGCTTTCCGACCCTCCATGATGTCGTGGAGTCAACAGCAATTTAGTAAGGGGTGTAACCAAGTTCTCTGGTGGTGAGTGACGCGCCGTGGCAAGCTGGGGCGACTTCCAAGTCTATCCCCTGGAGGTCGCCCATGTCACGGAAGGTCA
>JAABUQ010012300.1_pt1 | contig 10675 bp, 12 predicted proteins | sample 5560001 | NCBI WGS metagenome assembly JAABUQ01 (sample SAMN10711888, study PRJNA513371) | rock metagenome | isolation source: Antarctica rocks | place: Antarctica: Victoria Land, Finger Mt nord | collected 2015-12-18 | reverse complement strand
ATGGTAAAAATGGTAGTGAGAACAGTGGCTTTGTCCAGCATTGGTCGTACACTCCTTGTTTGTTTTTGATTAGTACAAACAGAAGTGTACGACAGTTCTCCCTCTTTTAGCCACTCGCACAAAGCGTTCCTGTCTTTCCGAGATAGCAGAGGCGAGCAGCATCCTTGAAAAGTTTTCGAGAATACTAATTACGTAAATTGGCCCTTGTACCCCTGGAATCTGGTGATGCTCGATATACCTAACATCAATACTCCAGAATTCATGACGCCTTGTGGCCTTAAACGGCATCTCTTTCTTGAGTTTGGCCGGGCCTTTCGGCTTGTCCCACCCGTAGAGGGCGCGATGCTTTGCCATGATGCGTCCGCACGTGCGCGGGGACACCTTTATTCCCTCCTGAAGCAAGGCGGCATGCATGCGCCACGCTCCTAAAAGGGGGTTTTCCTGCTTTTTGCGAATCTCATTTACAATGCCGAATGTCGCAACCCTTGGTACTTTGCGGGCATGAGACTTGTCATCTAAGCCCTTGACCCCCTCTTCAACCCAGCGCTTCAGTGTAGTGTAGATCGTCTGTCGTGCGGTCCCTAAATACTCGGCAATGGACGCAACTGACCAGCCCTCGCTGTGCAGCCGGATCGCCGCGAGCCGTCGCTCTGCTGGCTCAGGAATCTGGTCCCAGGTTTGATAGCGGCGGCTCGTGATCGAGGGTGGTGGGCCAGAAGCAAGCACCAGCTTGACCGAATTGTGAGAAGGCCGTCGATCAAAACACACCTCGCAGATCTCTGCAATTTCGCGGAAGGGCATGGTGGGCAATTCCACGCGCAGATCGACGATTAACTGGCGCATATTGGGTGGGAGGCTCCGCGCGGTCTCTTGTGGCTGCTTCCGAGGCTTGGAAGCGAAGAGACTGACCATCCCTTGCTCGTCAAACGTATCTGCCTTCCGGTCAAGGCTACTCTCTGCGGCCTCTGTCTCCTGTGCGCGTTTTCCAGCAGGATCGCCAAAAAGGACCACGGGGCGCAGTAATTCATACGCTGTCTGTTCTGGCCACAGCGTATATTGCTGAATTGTCTGCCAATCTTCGGTATGTTCGCGCTGGACGCGCTTGCGTTTGGGCACCGTGTTCCCCCGCACGATGATTTGCTGCCGCTTCAATCGTACCTAAATTCGCGGCTTTTTGCAAGGTTTTTCCGTCACGGGGACTGACCACCCTTGTCCAGCATCATACGGCTTAGTGTCTGATGGCTCGGTCATTTTTCGTCATTTCCCCTTACAAAATTTTCTGCTGCGAGTTTTGCGTCCTCATTTCGTCCACTGTGCGAGAAGTACGAGGGCAAGAGATGAAAAAGTGAGCGGAGAGAGATGTGCTTTGCCAAGAAGCTTTGCCGAATTGACTGAAAGGTTCGTCTCAGACAAAGGTTTTTGACGACGAGAGCGACGAAAAGAGGAAGAAACTCTTCCGTAAATCGCTTTTGCTCCTTTCACAGCGTGAGGAATGAAGAAAAAAAGCGGCAAACCTTTCTGACAATCACCGCGTTTTTTGAGAGATTGTCAGAAAGGTTTGCCGCTTGTATCGGTACGAGATGTAAATCAGGCACATTTCTGTCTGAAACAGTAACTCCTTTTCTCGGCAGACGTATGCTTCCTAAATCGTAGGAACGGCAAACCTTTCTGGCAATGAGCATTCCTAAAGCTGGACTGTACAAGCTCATTTTGCGGCAAATCTTTAGGACAATGGCGGCAATACATCCTGACGAATCACAAGAGAAGTTAGAACTCAACTCTCTATGTACAAACTGGCAGCAGAAAGCATTTTCTGCTGCCAGTTTTCTGCTACGAGTGAGTCTAGCAGCAATAGTACCAAAACGCAAGTGGGAAGCGAGATGCATGAGAAGATGAGATGCATGAGAGTGGGAGGGTCAGAATGCTACCTTGCACTTCATGTCAGCGTCGCGCATATCACCCCATTCAGGCTATTTCCCTTGCCACTAGCTTCTCCCCTTGCTACACTCATGTGAGATGGATGCGAATTTTCATCGGCTGGAAGTGGGAAAGGCCACAAAAAGGGGAGCACATGAAGCGAACATGGACAGCAGAGGAGTTACTGGAACATTTTACGCTCTTGCCTGATGAATTAGCAGCAGTTGGCAACAAAGCTGGGGTAACGCGTCTGGGGTTTGCTGTCTTACTCAAATGCTTCCAGTACGAAGGCCGTTTCTTGCGTTCCAAGCAAGAGGCAGCTCCCGAGGTGGTACGCTTTCTCGCGGCCCAGGTGGGTGTCGATGCAGTTCTCTTTGTCCAGTATGCCTGGGAAGGGCGAACCATCGAAGCCCATCGGGCACAGATAGAGGTACGACTAATATCCTGGCGAAAATGAGCAGGAAGCCCAAAGCAAGCTCAAAGCTATGCACTGAAACATCTTTCACATGAGAAAGGAGCTTGCATATGACTGGTTGCTACGCTCAGATTTCGTGCTCAACTTGCACATGTGAGAGCGAAAAACTGTGAACTGAAAAGATTAGACACCCTCCATTTTAGAACAAAGCTTCTCTAATGCACAATTTGGTCACGATATTAGCCATACCTCCATCGGGGTAGACATCGGGGCCCGCAAGCTCCTCGACGTACTGCATGCGGGCCTCTTTCGCAGCTTTTTCCTCGGCCTTGCGCCGTTCGGGGTCAAAGGTGTTCATCGTTGCTCTCTTTCTGCGCCGCACGAGCGTCACCATCCACTGGCCGCGCCCATAGGCACTCGTTCATTCTAGCATTGACGGTACTAAAAATCAATACCGTCAATAACGCTTACTCTCCCTCATTTTTGACGATAGTGAATATTAGTACCGTCAAAAATGGTTATTTTACTATGAGCAAAGCATATAGGTTGCTCACAACTTTTATAGGTGTGAGTTCGCAACCTGTCGAGGTAGGACTAGGATCACTGCAAAAATCTATCATAAGGCTATGAAGCTGCTTCCAAAGCCAATTTAGATGATAGTAAAAACGGAAGAAAACAGGAAAAGAAATGCACGAAAAAATATAGTAAAGCTGCTTTTATGACAGCATTTCAGCTCTGTTCGAGATAAAAAACTCGAACATACGTAACGCTATGAGCGATTTTCGCAAGGATCCTAGTCCTACCTCTTTCTCCTTTCATGCCGCTTTCCTCTTGCTTTTATCTGCCCTTTGTGCTACAGTAGCTCGTACTAGATATCTTGTACTAGATACAAATTTCTAGTACAAGATTTGCTATATCGCATGTGTCTGATATCTTTGGAGGGAAAACGAGAGGATGGCTGCAAAAACATCGTCACCTATTGTTCTTATTTCTGGAAATCCTGCTCGTCCATTGATTAACGAGTATCAACAAGCATGTCTGACCTCGCTTTCTTCGGGAACCACTGCTGTCTATACGAGCATTCTTCACCACTTCACACAGTGGATACTTGATCAAACCAGGAAGCGGCAGACGTTTCATCCCGATCAGATTACCTCACCAACGATTACGCTTTACCTCTCCGACCTGACTGCTCAAGGATATAGCATCAGTCATCGCAAACGAGCGGTCTCCGTCATCACCCACTTTTGTCAGTGGCTCGTTGATGAGAAGCACATCCTGCCTCAGAATCCTGCACGCGGAATACAGAGTCCTTCCACACCGACAGCTGACGCACTTGCTCCACAACCGTTATCTCCTCTGCAGCGAGTTATCCTGCACACAGCAGTCGCAAAGGATACTCTTCGCGGGCAAGCTCTCTTCGCGCTAGGATACTGGGCAGGCTGTCGGGTGAAAGATATCACTCACCTGGTCCTCGATCAGACTCATGTTGGTCCGAAAAGCGGATGGTTGCTCCTGGGTGAGACGGAAGAGAAAGCCCGCAGCATTGATTTGCCCAATGAGGCACGCCGTGACGTGTACGCATACCTTCAGATACGCAAGCAGGATGAACCCAGTCCCTACGTGTTCACCTCACAACGCGGGAATCGTCTCACCGAAGCAGGGTTACATCATTGGTTTCGTACCTTGAAAGCTCAGGTTCCCTCTTCTGAAAGACCTCTCATTGAACCGGTTCGTTTTCACGATCTGCGCGATGATTTTATCCATCGAGCACTTGACGCGAGGTGGACTCTTGAAGAGATTGCCTACTATGTCGGAAACGTGACGAACTCGGGAACGCTCGTTGTGCAAACCCCCGTTCGCTATACACAAGTGACACGCGCACAGGTGCGAGAGAAGCTCAAAGTCCTCAAGGGATGACACCTTCCATCTCTCTCTTCCTTCAAACAAGGTGTTGCTGTTCATCGCAGTCTGCTTCATAGTGATGCATGATGTGCGCAGGAGGATCAACGCATGTTCTTTAGAGCGTTATTTCTGCTGAATGGGATGGTTCTTGCTCCAGGCGACAGTTCTCGCAACGTCCAAAGAGCGTCAATGCATGCCCTTCAATGGCAAAGTTCGTTTGTTTGCCAATCGCTTCGAGTTGCTCCCGTGGGAGACAGATATCTATCTCCATGACGCGGTGACAGTGTGTACAGGTCAGGTGATGGTGATGTGTTCCACCACACACACGGTAATGATGCGTCCCATCGGCAAATTCGATGCGGTCAAGCAGCCCCATATCGACCAACCTCTCCACGGCACGAAAGACCGTTGCGCGTCCCATCTTTGGTTCAATCTGACGCAACTCTTGCCAGAGATCATCGGTGGTAAAATCTTCTCCCTTCTCGGCAAGTTCGATGAGTCGCTCGGCAATGATCCGTCGGGGTCGCGTGTTTCGTTGACTCACTTCATCGAAAGCCGCATAAATTTTCTCTGCAATCATATTTCCACATCCTCTTTTTCTTGCTTCTTTCTTCAGAAAGGTTTCTCTTCTTTTTATTTTACCACATCATAATATTCTTCTAACGAGATAGAGTATCATATAATGAGTATTGAGTGCAAACGCACAGAAGAAATACGTGCAAAAAAGACTAGACAAGCCGTTCTTTTTATGATACTCTATCTCATTAGAAGGCCACTTCACCTCTTTCAAAAGAAGAAAGAACACCCTTCTACCTTTAGACTACTTTGATTGGGGATATCATACTCGTATGAGAATTGCTTTTGTTGGGAAAGGTGGAAGTGGTAAGACAACCCTTTCCTCCTTATTTAGCCGCTTTCTTGCGTCCAGTAACGCACCAATTGTGGCAATAGACGCGGACATTAATCAACATCTTGGGACTGCCTTAGGAGTATCAGAGAGCGACGTTGCTTCTCTTCCTCCAATGGGTCTCGAAATAGATCGTATCAAAGACTATCTTCGTGGCACCAACCCCAGAATATGTTCCACGGCCTCAATGGTCAAAACAACTCCTCCCGGAAACGGGTCTCGATTGCTTCGTGTTACCGAAGACAATCCTCTTTTTTCCTATTTTGAGCGGAATGTGGATGGCGTGCGCTTACTCGTGACTGGTCCTTTCTCTCAAGACGATCTTGGACTCAAGTGCTACCACTCCAAAGTCGGAGCGGTTGAATTACTCTTAAACCATCTGCTTGATGAACAGGGCGAATACGTCGTCGTGGATATGACGGCGGGAGCTGACTCGTTCGCATCGGGCATGTTCACGAAGTTTGATCTCACGTTCCTGGTCGTCGAACCAACGCTCAAGTCATTGGGCGTGTACAGACAGTATAAAGAGTATGCTCAGGACTATGATGTGCGGATTCAGGTTGTTGGCAACAAGATAGAAACCGATGACGACGTGGCGTTTTTACACGATCAGGTTGGCGATGATGTGTTGACCTGCTTTGAACGGTCTCAGTATGTTCGAGCAATGGAAAAGGGCAAGCATCTTCCCTTGCAGCAGCTTGAAGCGGAGAACAGCCAGGCATTGGAGACCATGAAGAGTGCAGTTGACGCATGTAAGCAAGATTGGGAAAAGCTCTCTCGCCAGACGGTTGACTTCCACAGAAAGAATGCTCTTGGGTGGGCGAATGCTTCAATAGGAGAAGACCTGACACAGCAAATTGATCCTGATTACACGCTCGCAGCGTATGTTCAACAACGACATCTGGTCCTGGTTCCATAGAACCCTTCCAGCCATCTGCACAACGTAGAGGGCTATTTTGATACTGTGAAGGTTCGTAGGCAGGTACGTAGTGTAACACGCTTATATTGACACAGGCTATAACTCTATAGCCACTCTTGAAAGGATTTTCTCATGTCTCTGACCGTTCCAGCAGCCTTGATCGAGCAGGCGCAAGAAGGCGAAATCAGTTCCAACGATTTTCTGCTGTGTATTCAAGAGTCGTTGCCATATGCATGGCAGTTGCTCGAAGGATTAGCGAACAGGCTCAAGCACACCGATGCACGTTTCGTTGATAACCAGACGCCACCACCCGATGAAAAGGCGCGTGGGCAATTGCTGCGTGTCCTCTCCAGCGACTCCATGCGTCATGCATTGGAAGAGCACTATGGGGTCAAACTGGCTTTCCAGAATTGTCACCGTGTGGCCCTCTTCAAACAAGACCACTTAGATGCAACCTACAAGGAGTTTATCTCGCCTCGTAGTCAAATTCTGAACCAGAAGCCAGAATTGGTAGATTGCTAAAGGAGCAGGAGAGTCTTTTTTCTCTACCACACAACCACGTCGCGTTCCTCTCATAAGAGAGGAACGCGACGTGGTTGTGTGGTAGAGAAGCATGTGCCATTCTCCAGAGAGAAAGAAGTGTATTAGCTATTGACATCATATCTCAATTGAGGTATTGTATTGATATAGCGTATCGCTAATCGGACGCTTTTAAAAATGTCGGTTCGTCTCATGTTCCTCTTTTCTAAGGAGAATGGTATGTCCTCATCTCGTAGAGCTTTTCCTTCAGCCCTCGTCAGTATTTTTTTGTTGTTCCTGCTTGCCGCGTGTGGTTCGAGTACCACAACTGGGAGTGGTACACCTGCCAGTGGGACGAGTACGAGTAGTGGCGGTAAGACAATTGAAGTTGTCGCGGCTGAAAACTTTTGGGGCAGTATCGCCACTCAGGTTGGTGGCAGTCATGTGCATGTCACCAGCGTGATCGTTGACCCCAACGCAGACCCTCACAGCTATGAGCCGACGACCGCCAATGCGCGAACCATTGCAGATGCTGGGTACGTGATCTACAATGGGGCAGGGTACGATCCGTGGATGGACAAACTTTTGCAATCCAATCCTGCGAGTGGACGCAAAGAACTCAATGTGGGAGATTTCAACGGGAAGCATGAGGGTGACAATCCTCACATGTGGTACAACCCTGACTATGTGACTGCTGTCACCAACAAAATTCGTGACGATCTCAAGGGGCTTGACGCAGGGGGTGCTTCGGCCTTTGACCAGGCAGCGCAAGCATTTCTGACGACGGGTCTCAAGCAGTATCATGACACGATTGCAGCCATCAAAGCCAAGTATAGTGGGACGCCAGTAGGGGCAACGGAAAGCATTTTTTCCTATCTTGCCCCTGCACTAGGAGTGGACCTTATTACGCCCTACTCCTATCTCAAGGCCGTTTCTGAGGGGCAAGACATTTCTGCCTCTGATGAGGCGACGGTTGAACAGCAGGTGACGCAGAAGAAGATCAAAGTCTTGATCTACAACTCGCAGAACACGCCGAATAATATTCAGGCTCTCATCAACAAAGCCAAAGCTGCCAACATTCCCGTCGCAACGATCACCGAGACCTTAACTCCAGCGACGGCATCCTATCAGGAGTGGCAAACGGCTCAATTACAAGGGATTCAAGATGCGCTTGCCAAGGCCACTGGCAAGTAGGAGATATCATGGTTTGTGTGTGTCATGTGAGAGAGACCGCAAAGGTCTCTCTCACATGAGCGTGAATTTGCCACTCTCAAAGGAGTTGCTGTTGTGAAAAACGTTCCATCCTCTTCTGCCTCGTCTCCATTGGTGCCTACTGCTCTTGCTCCTGTTGTGCTGGTAGAAAATGCAGCAGTGACATTGGGGGGACGCACCATCTGGCAGGACGTGTCGCTCACCGTGCAGTCGGGGGAGTTTCTCGCGATTCTTGGTCCCAATGGTGCTGGCAAATCGACGTTGCTCAAAGCTCTTCTTGGGCTCCTTCCCCTCTCTGCCGGAAGCATCTCTGTATTGGGTCATCCAGCGCGGCAGGGCAATAGTGCCATTGGTTATGTCCCACAACGGCGCCATTTTGAAGCTGATGTGCGCGTTCGTGGGCGTAGCATCGTGCGACTGGGATTGGATGGTGGACAGTGGGGACTCCCCCTTCCCTTCATTCAGCGAAGCAAGGAGCGTGAAGCCGTGCGCTCTGTACAGGAAATGATTGAGCTTGTCGGTGCCTCGGCATACGCGGATCGACCTATTGGTGAGCTTTCTGGTGGGGAGCAACAACGCTTGTTGATCGCACAAGCGTTGGTGACGCGTCCTCACATTCTCGCGTTAGACGAACCCCTGGATAGTCTAGACCTACGTAATCAACAGGGTGTCGCGGCAGTGATTCGACAGATTAGTCGGGAAACGGGTGCGGCTGTCTTGCTGGTCGCGCATGATGTCAATCCTATTCTGTCTGCGGTGGACCGCGTAGTGTATGTCGCGCATGGGCAGGTCGCTGTTGGAACACCGGATGAGGTGATTACCACCGAGACCCTTTCACGCCTCTACAACACCCCTGTTGAGGTGTTACGTGCAAGCGATGGACGCATCGTGGTGATTGGGCAAGGGGAAGAGGAGGTGAGCTATCATGCACGTCATCTTCGCTGACACCTTGCCATTCTCCTGGGACCTGCTCGCGGATATCCAGCTCCTCTTCCACTATCACTTCATGCAAAATGCCTTTCTTGCAGGCACTCTTGTGGCACTCGCGGCTGGTATGGTTGGCTATTTTATGGTGCTACGCGACCAAAGCTTCGCAGGCCATAGCCTTGCCAATGTGGGTTTTGCAGGTGCAACGGGGGCCGCCCTCTTCGGCATTACGCCAGTCGTGGGCCTGTTTCTAGCAGGACTGTTGGCGGCAGTCGGTATTCAAACGCTCAATGTCGCGGCACGTCAGAACCGTCAAAGCGATATCGCGGTAGGAGCCGTCTTCACCGCATCGCTTGCACTTGGCTTCCTCTTTATTCATCTCTCTACCTCGGAGTATGCTGCCAATGTGTATAATGTGCTGTTCGGCAACGTGCTGGGAATCAGTGACTCTGATGTGAGTATAATTGCCTGGTCAACACTGTTGCTTTTAGGAGTGCTTATCGTCATTGCTCGCCCATTATTCTTTGCATCACTTGATCCAGACGTGGCAACCGCGCACGGTGTGCCAGTGCGTACACTCTCCTTTGGCTACCTCGTTCTCTTAGCGTTGGAAGTTGCCGTTGCGGTACAGGTCGTGGGTGTCCTACTCATCTTTGCCCTTCTCGTGACACCAGCAGCCATTGCACAGCAAGTGACCACACGTCCTACGCGTGCGGTCCTCGTCGCTGTGCTCCTGGCACTGCTCTTCACCTGGGTTGGACTGGTCGCGGGCTACATCTATCCCTATCCAGTCGGCTTTTTCATCACGACCTTTGCGTTTGGAACCTATGTCCTTGTGCGGAGTGGACGCTTTGTTCGAGAGGCTCTCCTGCACTCTCGACGTGTTGCACGGTCTCGTTCAGGTCTAGGAGGTATGCTATGAGCTTTGTTCTCGCAGGAACACTTCCTCCGTTCACCTTCAATCTCTGGCAGGATGTGCAAACAATGCTCGCCTATGATTTTATGCGACAGGCATTGCTTGCAGGAACGATCCTCAGTATTATCACAGGACTGGTTGGCTACTTTGTAGTGTTGCGCCACCAAGCGTTCGCGGGCGAGTCGCTTTCCGATGTCGCCTTCACAGGGGCATTGGGCGGGGCTGCCTTTGGTCTCAATCCCTTTCTTAGCTTGCTTGTCACAACCATTGGCGTTGCGCTAGTGATGGGAGGTTTTGGGGAGCGTCTCCGGGGACGCGATGTGGCGATAGGCACGGTCCTTGCCTGGGTTTTAGGCTTAGGCGTTCTCTTTCTCAGTCTGTTCACTGCAAACGCGAGTGGCACGGGCACAGGATTTTCAGGCGTTACTATATTGTTTGGAAATATTCTAGGCACCTCCCCAGAGCAAGTACGTACCATTGCATGGATCAGTGGTGCTGCTCTTCTCGTCCTTCTACTGATCGCGCGTCCATTGCTCTTTGCCTCGCTTGACCCTGATGTGGCAGCGGCGCGCCGAGTTCCTGTCCGTCTGCTCGGCCTGGGTTTCATGGTGCTGCTAGCGGTGACGGTCAGCGAAGCGACCCTGGCGGTGGGGGCGTTGCTGGTGTTTGCACTGCTCCTCTTACCCGCTGCCATCGCACACCAGATGGTGAGCCGCCCCTTTGCAGCCCTCGCGCTGGCAGCGCTTCTTGCCGTTGCCTTTCTGTGGGTTGGCATCACCATTGGTTTCTATTCGGGGTACCCCAGTAGTGTATGTATTAGTCTGCTAGCTTTTGTAAGTTATGTCGTAGTCGTCGGAGGAAGTGGGCAGATGCGAATGGCAAAGCGATTAAACAGAGGAAACCTGCTCAAATGATGGGGGGTCTCCCGCAAAGTTGATGAAAAACGTAGGTTGCTTGCTGGGAACGGCTGGATGGAATACATTCTTCATTGTTCCTCTTCGTGACTTCTGCTACACTAGCTCCACTACTGATGTGAGG
>JAABUQ010012299.1_pt1 | contig 10675 bp, 11 predicted proteins | sample 5560001 | NCBI WGS metagenome assembly JAABUQ01 (sample SAMN10711888, study PRJNA513371) | rock metagenome | isolation source: Antarctica rocks | place: Antarctica: Victoria Land, Finger Mt nord | collected 2015-12-18 | reverse complement strand
GATGCCTGGCACTTGAGTTTTCATTGGGCATTCCTCCAAACCACTATAATAATTCATTTTGGAACATCTTCAACAGAAGGTAGAACCTACTGCATACCATCGGCTTTCTGTCAATGCGTAAGTCCTAGTATCTTGCAATACGATTACCTTTTGGTTATACGCTACGCTTAGTCTGGAAATGTTCTGCTATCTCCAGCTAAACCCTCCAACAATGGCAGAACAGGAAAAGGTCTCAGCAACTGATGGCAAAACAGGTAACCAAGTCGGGTAATATCTTAGGAGCGATCGCCGCCTTAACCGTGCTGCTGTTTGGCGGTTGGAGCGGTGCTTTTATCGGCTGGCTCTTGGGAGCAGGGGCAGGTTTGATGGCTGCTCAGGGTAGGAGGATAGCTGCACCCAAAGTCGGTTCACGTTTGGGTAGTATTGCTGGGCTAGCGCTGGGGGTTTGGATCTTAGTTGCTAGCTTAATTGAAGGATTTTTACTGCTACCTGCAACTGGGCAATCTCCTCAAAGTACAGTCCAGACATTGATCTTTGGGATCTCTGGTTTGGTAGTTGCTGTACTCACAGCTCGGCTGACTGGATTGCTGCAAGGGTTAGGGAAAAATCGTCAACGAGCTAATCAGGCGTTACTAGCTTTCGTCTTAATTACCTTTCCCTTTATTGATCAGGTTGCTCAGACCAACTGGATAGCTACCGTAATTCAGATCCTAATATTTGCCATCTTAGCTTTAGGACTGAATATCGTTGTGGGGTATGCAGGGTTGCTGGACTTGGGCTACGCTGCCTTTTTTGCGATTGGAGCCTACACCACTGGCTTTTTGTCTTCCCCACAGCTCAACTTAGAGTGGAATTTCTGGATAGTAATCTGGATTGCAGCAGCAGTGGCAGCGATCGCTGGCGTGATTCTTGGTTCTCCCACTTTGCCTTTGCGGGGTGACTATCTAGCGATAGTGACGCTGGGGTTTGGGGAAATTGTGCCGGTTGTTTTTCGCAATTTAACAAGTGTGCAAATTTACGAGCCAATCTCCAAGATTTTCGCTGGCATATTAGGGCGTCCAGATCTGGCAATTTGTTTGTTGGGCTGCAAGAGTCCGATTAACCTAACTGGAGGTGAGGCAGGCATCAATCCCATTGGACGTCCATATCTTCCCTTGATCGGCACCTTCACAACTGGTCAATATTTCCCCTGGTACTATCTGGTTCTCTTTTTGGTCGTGTTCTCCGCTTTTATGATTAGCCGCCTGCGCGATTCGCGCTTGGGACGAGCTTGGACTGCAATTCGGGAGGACGAACTCGCAGCTAGCGCTATGGGAATTAATCTGGTTCGCACTAAGCTATTGGCTTTTGCGATGGGGGCAACCTTCTCGGGTTTTGCTGGTGCATTTTACGCAGCTTACATCAGCGCTATTTTCCCCAGTGTATTTGATTTCTCCGTTTCAGTCATTATCTTATGTATGGTGATTTTGGGTGGACTGGGCAATATTATCGGGGTGCTTTTAGGCTGTATTATCATCATGGCGGCGGATCGCCTCTACCTGCCTCAGCTAGCGCAGGTCCTGAAAAGTCTGCTGAGTACATCCGTTCTACCCAACATTGGAAATCCAGCTTTACGAGATTTTCTCGCAACTAGTGTTGATCCAATCCAGATGCGCTTGTTTCTGTTTGGTCTGACTTTGGTGGTGATGATGATCATCCGTCCAGAAGGACTGGTGCCCAGTGCGGAACGTCAAGCCGAACTGCAATCGGCTGATGAGGCGACTAACGAGTCTTTAGCGGATCTAAGGAGTCAGTAATGCCACTGTTGGAAGCACGCCAACTTACTATGCGATTCGGCGGTCTGACTGCGGTCAATAAAGTTGATTTCACCATTGAGAAAGGTATGATTGCCAGCTTAATAGGCCCGAATGGTGCTGGTAAGACAACTTTTTTCAATATGCTTACAGGCATCTATATCCCCACTTTTGGTCAGTTGCGGCTGGAGGATAGAGACATTACAGGTGTTACCCCTGACCGACTTACCTCACTAGGTATTGCCCGGACTTTTCAGAATATCCGCCTATTTAGTAATATGAGTGTGCTGGAAAATGTCATGGTGGGAATGCATAGCCGACTACGTACCGGGTTAATCGGAACTCTATTGCGTCCCCCTGCTGTGTATCAAGAAGAGCGCAAAGCTGAGCAAAAAGCGCTCTCGATGCTAGATTTTGTCAATTTAGGCACTTTAAAAGCCCAAGAGTTAGCAAAGAACCTATCCTACGGGGATCAGCGACGACTGGAGATTGCGCGAGCTTTGGCGTCTGAGCCTAAACTACTGCTGTTGGATGAGCCAACTGCCGGGATGAATCCCAACGAGACAGCTGATTTAACCCGCTTTATCCACCGCATCCGTGACGAACTTGATTTGACCATCCTACTGATTGAACATGATATGAAGGTGGTGATGGGAATCTCTGATCGCGTAAGTGTAATGGAGTATGGCTCTAAAATTGCCGAAGGTACCCCTGCTGTAATTCGCTCTGACCCGCGTGTAATTGAGGCATATCTGGGTAAGGAAGAAGCAGATCATGCTTGATCTTAAGGACGTTCATACTTATTACGGTAATATCCATGCCCTCAAAGGAGTCACGCTGCAGGTCGCTGAGGGAGAAGTAGTGTCGTTAATTGGCAGTAATGGTGCGGGTAAAACGACAACCCTCCGCACGATCCAAGGTCTGTTAAGACCCCGTCAAGGCAATATCATGTTTGAGGGAGATTCCCTGAATGAACGGTCTACAGAAGCAATTGTTCGCTTGGGCATTTCCCAAAGCCCTGAAGGTCGCCTGATCTTTCCACGGATGACTGTGCAAGAAAACCTGGAAATGGGCGCTTTTTCCCGCCGTGACTCTCTTGGCATTAAGTCAGATAAAGAGCGAGTCTTGGAACTTTTTCCCCGGTTGAGAGAACGAATCAGTCAAAAAGGTGGGACTTTAAGTGGCGGTGAACAACAAATGCTGGCTATTGGTCGGGCTTTGATGGCGCGGCCTCGCTTGCTGTTATTGGATGAGCCTAGTATGGGTTTAGCGCCAATTCTGGTAACTCAGATCTTTTCGATCATTCGTGACATTAATGCTCAGGGGACAACAATTCTGCTGGTGGAGCAGAACGCTCGTATGGCTTTGACTGTAGCCCATCGCGGCTATGTGCTGCAAACGGGGCAGATCGTGCTTACAGGTACTGCTAAAGATTTGCAGTCTAACGAGATGGTTCGTAAAGCTTATTTAGGCGAAAACTAGTAATAGGCTTTTTTAAGAACCGCCAAGAACGCAGAGAGCGCCAAGAAAAGTAAGAAGGAATTTCAAGAGTGTGCGATTACTGCTAGTGCGCGTTTTTTAAGGAGTGCATAACATTTCGTTTAATTTCGATAAAGTCTGAGGATAGCTTAATCTCAAGATCTCGGTGCTGCGGTAGCTCAATCTTAATCTCTTCCTTGATCCGACCAGGATGGGTACTCAGCATGTAAATCCGTTGAGATAGGAAAATAGACTCTTCTACATCATGGGTGATCATTAAGAAAGTGGTGCGGGTCTGCTCCCACAGCTCTAGTAAAAATTGCTGCATCTGTCCTTTGGTTTGAGCATCCAATGCTCCGAACGGTTCGTCCATCAGCAATACTTCTGGTTCATTTGCCAAGGCGCGGGCGATCGCTACTCGCTGCTTCATACCCCCTGACAACTGCTTTGGATAGGCATTGGCAAACTGAGTCAAGCCAACTACATTTAAGAAGTATGCGATTCGCTGCTTCCGCTCAGCCCGTGGTAAACCTCGCAGTCTCAGACCGAAGCCAATATTGTCCGCGACTGACAGCCAAGGGTATAGGGTATAGCTCTGAAAGACCATACCCCGGTCAGGTCCCGGACCTGGAACTGTTTCACCATCTACTAATACTTGCCCCTTGGAAGGTGGAATGAGGCCAGCAATAATATTGAGTAGAGTAGACTTACCGCAGCCTGATGCACCCACTAAACAGACAAATTCGCCGGGATGAACCTGCAGATTAATGTTCTCCAAAACCAGCAGTTGCTTGCTCTGACTCGGAAATTCTTTGAACAAACCACAGACTTCCAGCTTGGGTCCATCAAATTTATTGGGTCCACTGCCAGTCTCATTACTGGTCTGGGTTTGTGGCGCGTGGAGTCTTGCTGAAGCAGGTTGTGCTGTCAAAACTTTGGGCGAGTGAATTTCTGCCATGAGGTAAGGAGAATCCTGTATCTGGAGGGTAATTACAGTTAGTTAAGCGGATTGAGTTCGGACTGAATGTTATAGCTAATACAATTTATCCCAATTTTGTAATTAATAATCGTAGACTTGACTAGAGTAAACATCTGTATAAGCTGAGCTTACCCACTACAGTGTCCCAATCGTTCTCCCTCCCCCAAAAAAGATATTTAAAGCCCTCTGTTTTTTGGAGTATTCGCCAAGGCTTTCCTCGTTGGCTCGGTATTTTACTCGCTACGTCAGCTCTAATATTGCCTCTGCTAGTGTGGGCGATCCTCAGCTATGGCGGGTTTGTTACCCCAATCTTCCTGCCAACTCCCACAGCCGTGCTTCAAGCAGGAATCCGCATGTTTACTGAAGATAATTTGGTAGCAGACATTTTAGCCAGCTGTGCTCGTGTCGCTGGAGGCTTTTTGGTAGCAGCAGTGATCGGAGTTCCGGTCGGAATTGCCATGGGTACTTTTCACAGCATGGACAGCCTGTTTAGCCCAATCGTTGGTACCGTGCGTTATATGCCAGTGGCAGCTTTTATTCCGCTGATTATCGTCTGGATTGGCTTGGGTGAAGATGCCAAAATTGTGATGATTGCTTTGGGTATCGTTTTCTACAATGCCATTATGATTGCCGATGCTGTCAAGTTCATTCCAGACGAAATGTTGAATGTTGCCTATACCCTAGGAGCAAATCGTCGAGATGTGTTGTTCCGAGTCATCCTGCCTGCTACGCTTCCAAGTATTTTAGACACACTGCGAGTGAATGTCGCCGGTGCCTGGAACTTTCTGGTCATTGCTGAATTAGTTGCAGCTCAAAGTGGTTTGGGATATGCAATTGTGCAGGCACAACGCTTCTTGCAGACAGACAAAGTTCTATTTGCGATCGGAGTCATTGGCGCAATTGGCCTACTGATCGACTATGCCTTCAGACTAATAACAAAGATTGTTACTCCTTGGGCTGACCAGGCTCGAAGCTAAAGAAAGCTAACTAACCTCGCCTTCGTTTAATTATTTTTAGTTAAACGGGGAGTGGGGAGTGGGCAATGGGGAGTGGTGAAAACTCACAAAGAAATTATGCTACTGAAGTTTTTTCCCCTACTCCCTACTCCCTACTCCCTATTCCCCACTCCCGTTTTAGAGGTTCAATAACGCGCATGGTTCTCAAGCTAAATTTGAAAAGCACGGCTCTAATCATCATAGATTTACAAACAGATGTTTTTACAGGGGGTGCTTTACCGATTGTGGGAGCAGCAGAACTTCTCCCTAAAGCTAAGCGAGTTTTAGCTGCAGCTCGACAAGCCAAGCTCCCGATCATTCACTTCAAAGAGGTTCACCGCAAAGAGATGGTGGATTTCGGTCGAGAGTTAGATGGAGCAGAGCCGGTCCACTGTCTTGAAACATGGTCTGGCACTGAAATTCATCCAGAATTAGCTCCCCTTGATGGAGAGTTTATGATTGCTAAACGGCGCTATAGCTGCTTCTTTGGCACAGACTTAGAGATCTTGCTCAGGGGTCTTAAGGTTGATACATTAATATTTATGGGCACAATGACTAATGTCTGTGTCCACTACACTGCGGCGGATGCTCACCAACGTGATTATCATTTCCGTGTCATTGAAGACTGCTGTGCTGGCTCTGATTGGGATGCCCACTGGGCTGCTCTCACTGCAATGGAATACCTGCAGTCTGGAACTCGCATTTCACATGCAGATTTTGTTGAAGCAATAGTTGGGGTGGCTAGCGTTGTTTGACCGACCACCGCTTTTTTTTAGCCAAGAATGACAATATAGAAAACAATATCAGGAAAATCGGGACGACGACGAAAGGCAGAAAATTGCCCCCGTGAACTGCCTGATTACCGCTGACCCCTAACCAAGTGTAAGCCAGCGTCAAGGGGATGATGCCGACGAAAGTCCCAATCCCGTAAGGCTTCAGGTCAATTGATGTTAGTCCAAACAAAAAATTGACCAAACTGAAGGGTGAAAGCGGCGTCAGTCGAACCGCCAAAACAAAGCTCAAAGAATTGTGGCTAATAGTTTGATTGAACCGGCTTAGAGCTGGATGTTGACCAAAACGAGCCTCTGCCCAATCTCGTAGAAGATAGCGAGCTACCCAAAAGGCACCGATTGCACCTAATGTTGCTCCCATCAAGGACCAGACTGTACCCCAAACCAAACCAAAGACTGCGCCTCCAACCACAGACATCACATTGCTAGGAAACCCTAGCAGCATTAGCATTGTATAGATTAGAACAAACAAAATGGCAGCGTAACCACCGAGTCTGTGAAGTTGCATAACGAGAAAAGCATGGCTGAATAGGGCTTTCAGAGGATTGAAACTGCAGAAAACTACAAAGCCTAGCAAGGCTATAACTATCCAGAACCAAGTCCTTCGATACCATCTCATCTGCTTGAAATAATTTCAGCTAGTTAAAGTTATACATTCTACGATGTTGAGCCAGTTCACCCACCCAAAATTGCCAAAGCGAAGAAAGGTTAGTTGTGAGGTGGGGAGTAGGGAGTACTCCCCCATCTCCGCCTAAACAAAAAATATGCAACTTAAGCGTGCAACAGCTTATCCCTCAAAGTGTACTCCGTTTTCTAGCGGAGGTCTGCTCGTGAAGAATGGCAGTAATTTCCTCGACGCAGGCTTGCAGGCGCTTTAGTTGTCCGGGGGTCATAATCGTTGCTCCCTGGTTGACTAACTCCCTTAATCTTGCCTTTTGAGCGTATGATTGCAAAAGTCGGCTGTTCCCAATATTACTTGAGTCAACCGAACGCTTCCCATTGATGTCAATTGTTTTGAGCACGTGTTGCGGCTCGTTTTGTGATGGCTCAGCAATGGGATCATCTTCATTGCTATCAACTAAGCCTTTGTTATCTGTGAGCATCTTTTGTCTCTTTTTTACGGCTATTCGCTTTAACTGTGTTCGGTGCAACAGTGGATTGCACTGGCGTCATGCATGCTTCTCGAATATGAATTGATACAGTTTCTGGGAAAAAGTCACAGGACTTACGCGTGTTGCGTGCTGAAATATCGCCGGGGCATTAAGTCTAGCCTTTACAAAGCAGTTACCTGCTCCTTGGTGCTGGCCGCGAGCGTGGTTATCGTCCTGAGAAATTACTTGCTTATGCTTAATATGGCTTGATTTCACTTGTTTATTACCAAGTTCTACTTTTTCATTAATACATTTTTTGGTACGCGAAAACAATTTAAGTATGCGTTATTCGGATGAACAAGATGAAGAAACTGCGCTCCTTAAAGCAATGCAGGAAATGGAGTTGAATGTAATTAGCAAAAGCTAGGAAATGAGAACGCATTCCATACATACTTTAAAGGCAGACGGAGTGGCAAAGTTGGGATTGTTGCAATTGTTGACATACAGAGAAAAAACCTACTATGACTGAGATTGCTCCGAGTTATCTATCTAAGTAATCAAGACTTATCAGTGCTTGAGCAACAAATTATAGTACGCTCAGGGCGAGTGACGTCAAATCCGTTTGAATGCCCGTGTTATTGCCCATTCCCTACTCCCCGTCTAACTAAGGGTAATTAAACGAAGATGATATGACGAGCAGCCCTACTATGATTTGGTACTCATGCCAACTATTCTGAGTTGGTAGCAGGGCTCCTTCCAACGGTACAAGACGAGTGGTTACCCGTGGTGGCATCATTATTGATTATGAACACTGCTAAACGCCTAGCTACTCTTAACCGCATCCGTAAATTCAGCCGTTTGATGGATACAGCCATACGTATTCCAGGAACGGGTTTTCGCTTTGGTCTAGACCCGATCATCGGTCTGGTTCCGGGTGCTGGCGATCTAATCAGTACAGGATTCTCGGCTTACATCATCTTTTTAGCTACTCGCTTTGGCCTACCGCGTCAAGTTGTGACGAAAATGCTCTTCAACATTGCTTTAGAAGCAGTGGTTGGTACAGTGCCTCTGGTGGGTGACTTGTTTGATGCTTACTATAAGTCCAACATCCGCAATTTGGAACTCTTGGAGCAACATCTAATGGCAGTTGAACCAGAACTAGAAGTAACTGCCTCTACCCTACCTGACTATAGTGAGCCGCTTTTACCAAGATAGACAGCCATATGCCCAACTATATTTGCACAACGTGCGGCGTACAATACGCGGATAATGATTCGCCACCTGAGTGCTGCCCAATCTGTGAGGACTCGCGTCAGTACGTCAACTGGAATGGACAGGAATGGACGGCGCTAGAAGATTTACAGTCTGAACACTCTAACGCTATTAAGACAATTGAACCGAATTTAACTGGTATTGGCACAGAGCCAAGCTTCGCTATTGGGCAGCGAGCCCTACTTGTGCAAACACCCGCAGGAAATGTTCTGTGGGATTGCATTAGCCTGATTGATGATGATACGGTTTCTGCGGTTGAGGCGAAAGGTGGCATATCCGCGATCGCTATCTCTCACCCACATTACTATTCGACAATGGTGGAATGGAGTCGGGCTTTTAATAATGCGCCTATTTACCTACATACCGCTGATCAGGGTTGGGTGATGCGCCCCGACCCCGCTATCGTTTTCTGGGAAGGTGAAACACATAAGCTTAGTGAAGACATAACTCTGATCCGCTGTGGAGGACACTTTGCAGGTGGAACAGTTCTACATTGGTCTGCTGGGGCGGATAGACGTGGTGCGTTGTTAACCGGCGATATTATCCAGGTCGTTAAAGACCGGAGATATGTGAGTTTTATGTACAGTTATCCTAACTTGATTCCTATGTCTGCCGAGGCAGTTGACCACATTATCAAGGCTGTTGAACCGTTCCCGTATGACCAAATTTACGGTGCTTGGTGGGGTTACAACGTACTTGAGAACGCTAAAGCAACGGTTGCCCACTCAGCAACACGGTATTTAAGTGCAATTAAAGGAGAGTGGTCTCCCGCACTAGCTCCCTAGAGAAAAGATTAAAATCTATTAGAACTAGGTAAGCTCCAGGACTATAGTTGCTGTTTAAAGGATGTTGCTGCCATTATAAATTACATTTGGGCAAAGTGTTCTCGTAGCAAATCATGGATAAAGCGATAACGTCCGCCGACTCTTTGCAGAAACACTCTCTCTGTAGCGTAATTAAGGAAACGAGCATAGTTCCAGGGAATGTAGTCATGCCGCCAGAGGATCAGGCGCAGAGTTAAGTGTTGAATACAGGCAGCACCTGGAATTACCCCACCAATCAATATACCAATCAGCCCAGATGAAATCAATGTATAAGCATTTGGATTTACTCGATCTATCAGCCACTTAACAAGCACAACAATCAGTCCAAAAATCAACCAGCCAAATAGAGCAAAAACTCCAGTATTGACTGCTGAGCGCCAGATTCCCTGATTTGGGACTGTTCTTTTCTCTATATCAGGACCACTAAGTCCACCAATCAATGCACCTATTGAACCTCCAAACAAGCCAAAACCTGGTGCTACAATCAAACCACGAATTAGTAGTTGAGTTAAATTAACATTTGAAGTATGAATTAGCGTAAAAGTCGGCCAACTAATTAGCTCATAAATCAGTCCAAAGATCACCCCGAAAATCAGACCACTACGTATTTTCTTCCCAGACCACCTCACAGTTTCAATTGGTTTAATTTCTTGCCGAAATCCAAGAATCAGCCCACTCATTACCCCAACAATCAGCCCGAAAGTCAACCCATCTCTGTGGTCGTTAGAAGACAACTCAATAAACAGTCCACCAATTAGCCCAACAATCAGTCCGCCGATTAGCCCAACTCCAATATGATATATTTGCTTTTGCACACGAGTCTGCAACCAAGTGGGCTGCATTTTTTCAATCAGAAACTCATCTCTTGACTCGTTTTTAAGTCTCAACGTTAGCCAAGCTAGCCAATGCTTAGCTTCTTCTGGGCTTGGCTCCTTGCTCTTAGCGTACCAACGGTGTTTAATGTCCCGTTTCAGCATTCGTTCAATGTAAGCATCAAATAAGTATCGGCGACGTGCTTCGGGAGAATTACGTTTTTGCCACTCCTCAATTGATATTTCCTCATACGCTAAAGTCATTATGCTCAGCAACAGAGGTGTCTTGACCAACTTCAATTGTTCAGGATCGTTCTTGATGCTCTGCCATAGCTCTAAGCATCCTGCATCTATGAGATAGTCATGAACCTGTTCATCAGTCAAAGGCTGCAAACACACTGCCCCATTCAGCTGCAGCTGGGTGTTGCTGAGTTCGTATTCATCCCGACGACTGCAGACTACCAAATGCTTCGGGCAACAGGTTTGGAGAAACTGATTAATTGCCTGTATGCATCGGGAGCATCCCACTTTGGCAAAAACATTATGCGACATCTAATGCGCCATTGAGATAAACACATCGCAGTGTCAGCATTTGGTTAACATTTTCGGCTTTCCATTGAGCACCGGATAGTTTGAGCC
>JAABUQ010012298.1_pt1 | contig 10676 bp, 12 predicted proteins | sample 5560001 | NCBI WGS metagenome assembly JAABUQ01 (sample SAMN10711888, study PRJNA513371) | rock metagenome | isolation source: Antarctica rocks | place: Antarctica: Victoria Land, Finger Mt nord | collected 2015-12-18 | reverse complement strand
GTCTTCTTGGGGCCGAGTGGCCTGGGTGTCATGGTGCTGAGGATTAAGTCCCAGCCGGGATCATTATAGATACACCGCCCGTCCAGATGCCAGCGATGGATGCCCCAGGAAATGTCGCCATTGATACACAACATTCCACTGTATGTGAAGGCTTGGTGGGGAGTATCCAGCGGGCCTATGGTGGTGAATGGCAGGAGGTGTGCTTCCTGTCCATTGTGACACTGGCAGATGTAGCAGGTTCTTTCCCAATCTTCTTTTTCTTGCGCAGGCATATTGGCAGCCTTTCTTGCAAGCGGCCCCCTGTGTGCTTTACCGCGCTGGTTGGCGCGCAAGTGCGGGTTGGTGTTAGGGCAGCGGGTGTTAAACTGCACCGGCATCGGCCAGCAGTTGGTTAATCTCTGGTGACGGGCACTTGGCATATATCATATAGCTGGGCAGGGGCCAGCCTAAATGGGTATTGGCTCCGCGTGCCAGCAGTATCTTGACGCATTTGACGTGACCGCCTCCTGATGCCGTGTGTAATGCTGTCTCGCCGTCTTTGTCCATTGCGTCGATATTCGCGCCTCGGTCAAGCAGGAGTGTTAATATCCGCGCATTGCCCTTGAAGGCAGCGGCTATCAGCAGAGTCCCATTGTTCCGGCTCGATAGGTTTACGTCGCCGCCGTCATCGAGGTACTTCTCAACCGCCGCCAGTTTGCCGTACTTGATATAGTGGTAAAGTTGTTCGTAATCTTCGTGCGCCATCTCTTTTTGGCCTGGGTGACAATGCCGCCTCACTTGTTACTTTCTCACTTGTTACTTTAGCGCATTAGGTGGTGCGAAAGTGCGGGTTGGTCGGCTGGCATGGCGGCTTGGATTTATAATTCTCCCAACGTCAGCAGTGTGAACTTTTCCTCTTCCTCACCTTTGATAAACAGTTGTACGCTGGCGGGGTCAAGCCACTCCTGGTTCTTGATGACTTCCACAAACTTTTCTATGTTCATGTGCTTAAAGCCGCCCCCATATAAGTTCGCGCTCATGCCGACATTGTTGCCTGTCGCGCAAGTTGTTAAGTCTGTTAATGGCCCGTATTTTCTTACTTCATCGGCCTTGAGCCAAGCATTGATGTTTTCTAACGCCTGGCATTGCTCTTGTGGTTCCTCTTCACCTTCAGTCCAGTATTCTTCATTCCCAAACGACAACATGATTGTCCAAGCCTGGCTCATGCGGCCACCAAGAAGACTTGGGGCAGGAGGTCGGCTTGCAGGGGCAAAGTGTCGCCGTGTTCCATCCGGTCTGCGGGGACGCGCAGGGCCAGCACTTGCGCGTGGATGATGGCTTCGGCGCGTGTCTGTCCATAGGTGAGAGTGCCAGGCAGTTCTACCACTTCGCTGATCCAGCGTCCGTTTTCTTCCTGTTCCACTTCAATGGACAATTGCATTTGGTTTGTCTTTTCTTACTTTGTTGTGCGACGCTTGCTGCTTTGCAAAGTATACCTTGCGGGGCATGGATTGCTTGCTTACGGGCAGTGTTTTCTCGCGGGCCGTCTCCGCTTTAGTAGTTCTTCAGTCAGTGTTTAGTGGTTCTTTAGTCGCGCAGTATGGGTTCGGTGGCAGAGAGGCAGTGGCGGGCTGTCAAATCACTGGTGCCGGGTATACTGGGGGGCAGTGCCCGCGCGTGTTTGCCGTATTCCCCCGTTGACAAAGATCTGCCCCATGCCTGAACCCGAAGTTGTTTCCACCGACCACCTGCGCAAAGTGTATGGCGGCGGGGGCGGCAGAAAGCCCTTTACTGCCGTGCAGGATTTGACGCTGCGCGTGCCGCGCGGGCATGTCTTCGGCTTCTTGGGGCCGAACGGGGCGGGCAAGACCACCACGATCAACATGCTGCTGGGCAATATCTATCCTACATCGGGCGAGGCCACTCTGCTTGGCTACCCCATCGGGCATCAGGAAGCGCGGCGCAAGCTCGGCTTTCTGCCGGAAAAGTTCCAGTTCCATGACTTCCTGACGGCGGAGGAGTTTCTGCGCCTGCACGGCAGACTGTACGGCATGAGTGCGCGGGCCATCAATGCGCGCATTCCCGACGTGCTGGAGATTGTGGGCCTCACATCGCGCGCCCGCAGCCACATTCGCGAGTTCAGCAAGGGGATGCAGCAGCGAGTCGGACTGGCGCAGGCGATACTCAATGACCCCGACCTGGTGATCCTGGACGAGCCGACATCCGCGCTTGATCCTTTGGGGCGGCGGGAAGTGCGCGAGATTGTGTCTTTGCTCAAGGCGCAGGGCAAGACGGTCATGCTCAATTCGCACCTGCTGTCTGAAATTGAGATGACGTGTGACCAGGTGGCTATTCTGAAGAACGGCGTCGTCGTGCGGCAGGGGCGCATTGACGACCTGCTGGCTGCGCCGTCCGTAGTGCAGATGCGGATCGGCAATGTGACGCCTCAATTGATTGATGCTTTGGAAAGCTTATCCCGCACAGTCACGCACAGTGGCGAGGACGTGGCGGCGACAATCACCGATGAAGCCGTGATACCCGACCTGGTGGCGGCTGTGGTTGCCGAAGGGGGACGCTTGATGTCGCTGGTTCCCATGCGCGAGACCTTGGAAGATTTGTTTATCCGCACCGTGGAGACGCCCAGCCCATGAGCGCAGTTTGGACACTGGCGGGCCTGACTATCAAGGAAGCCATTCGGCGGCGCTTGTTTGTCGCCGGGCTGTTAATTGCCTTACTGCTTGCGGGATTGGCATTTGTGCATATTCCACTGAGGCCCAGCGCGTTTGCCAATGACCCGCCTTCCGAGCGTTTGATCCTCAGCCAGAGTTTGGGGTGGCTCGGCTGCGGCATGATCAAGTTCTTTGCGTCCATTCTCGCCGTGACTTTGGCGGCGGGGGCTGTTTCCGCCGAAGTGGACAGGGGCGTGCTGTCTACCATTGTGCCTAAGCCGCTGCCGCGTGCAGCAATCTATATCGGCAAGTGGCTGGGCCTCTTAACCATTTTGGCCGTGTTCCTCTTGGTGTGGGGAGTGCTGCTGGCGTGGGCCATCTGGATACAAACCCATTTGTTCCACCCGCGCCTGTTTGTCGGCCTGCTGTCTGTGGCCCTCTTTCCCTTGCTGTTCACGACACTGACTTTGTTCTTTTCGTCGTTCGCCACCTATGCGCTGTCGGCGGGGCTGGCGCTGATTGCCGCCGGTGTCGCTTTGGCCGAAGACACCTTGCTGCTGTTTTCACGCATTTTCTCTGCGCACTCGCTCAGCGTCATGGCGCATGTGGTCAGCTATATCGTGCCTCTGAGCCGCATGAACCACTGGATTACCAAAGGCTTGGGCGGGGCGGGCTTTGACTGGAGCGCGTTCAGCCCGCGCGGGCCGGGCGCATCTGCCGTCGCGACCACCAATAGCGATATGGTTTACATTCTGCTTTACATCGGCGTCTTCTTTGCGCTCGGCCTGGGCATCTTCCAGCGCCGCGACTTGTAGACGCTCCCAAGCCTCCTGCCCATTTCTCCTTTAGGCAGGAACAATGCGGCGTTGCGCCGAACACACAAGCATGACCGCTTTCCTGCGCAGCGCTGGACAAATCGGATTTCTGTGCCTGCTGAGCCTGGCGACCTCGCTGTCCCCCCACTCACGGGCGGACAGCGGGCCGCCCGCGCCTGCGCTCGTTTCCCCAATCCAAAGCCCCGCCTGGGCCGTGCTTGACCCCCTGACGCGCCTGCTGCCGATTGATGCCTATGCAGGGCCGCTGGGCAAGCCCTTCGCTCTGGCCGGGGGGCGCAATGAGGTGGCGGACGGCCAGATTGCGCTGTTCGCAGGCGGGCGCGCCTGGCGCAAGGTCGGCATCAAGTTTTCCCCACTGAAGGGGCCGGGGGGAGCCACAATTGCAGGCGGCGCGCTGCGCTGGCGGCGGATCGGGTCGGTGCGCACGCAAATGCCTGGCTACCAGACCCGGTATGTCGGCCTGTGGCCCGACCCGCTGCTGCCCGCAGCCCCGTTTGACATAGATGCGCACGGGCGGGCGTTTGTCTGGATAGACCTGCGTATCCCGCCGAACGCGAAACGAGGCAGTTACACCGGCACGGCAGCGCTGTCCGGCTTGGGCAGCCGTCCGCTGGCGATTCCTCTGACCCTGCGCGTGTGGGGGTGGGCGATGCCGCGCCAAAGCCACATCCGCACGGCCTTCGGGACAGGCCTTCCCGGCAATCATCCCCTGGATGAGGCGGCGCTGCAAGACAACCTGCTGGCACACCGATTAACTCCGACCCGCAGCCTTGAGGGGCCTCGCTTGACGTCTCAGCCGGGGCAGACGCAAACGTGGGACTGGACGGAATTTGACCGGGCCATGACCCGTCGGCTTGCTCAAGGCATGACCGGTTTCGCGGCCCCGTTTTCCGATCATGATCCCGCTCTTGCGCGCGCCTACCAGGAGCATCTGACCCAAAAAGGCTGGCTCCGCTACGCTTATGTGTATGCGGCAGACGAACCCACCAATGACCAATTGCCCGCCCTCACTGCGCAGCTGGCCCAATACAAAAAGCTTGTGCCCAATATTCCCCTGCTGGTGACGGCGCGCGGCTACCCCCAGGCTCTGACCGATGTGGACATTTGGTGCGCCGCCATCGTCGTGGAGCGTGACGATTACTTCCAGCCCGACGCTTCCAGGCACGAACAGGCACGCGGGCGAGCGTCCTGGTGGTACCCGGCGTATCCCTCACACGCGCCGAGCATCAACCTGTGGACGGACTACCCCCTGCTGGACGACCGTATCTGGCCGTGGCTGACCTGGAAGCACGATGTGGACGGCATGCTGTATTGGGCCACCGCCAACTGGCAGAATGCGGGCGACCCTCTCACTGATGCCCGCACGTTTCTGGATGCCAACGGCGACGGCGAGCTTTTCTACCCCGGCGCGGGGGGCAAGCCGCTCGACTCGCTGCGCCTGGAAGCCTTGCGCGATGGCATGCAGGATTACGAAGTATTCTGCCTGCTGGAAGCGGGCGCGCGCGAACTGAAGGCACGGGGGAAAGCGCCCGCCCTGGCAAAGCAGGCCGAAGAATTGTGCGCGATTGACAGTGCGCTCATCACCGACTACAAACACTTCAACACCGACCCGCACGCGCTCCTGGCGACCCGCACGCGCATGAGCCTCGCCCTGGAACAAATGGTGACGCTGCTGGGCCACAATCCAGCAATCCTCAATCGTCCCCGCTATCGCCCCGTCCTTGCGCTGAGCGCCGCCCCCAATTAACAATGCTTGGTTCCCAACTGACAACGCTTGGCCTCCAAGCCCCGTCAGAACGAATGCAGACGCTCCAGCCTGCCCAGGGCTTCCCCCGCCGCCTCGCGCACATCGGCGCTGTCGTCCGATAACCTCTGCCGGAGCGCGTCTGCGGCGCACCTGTCGCCCAGCCTGCCCAGTGTCCATGCCGCCGCCCCGCGCACCTGCGCCACGTCGTCCGCCAGCAGCGGCAGCACGGCCCCCACAGCCTCCGCCTGTCCGATCTGGCCCAGGGCGATGCAGGCCGCGCCGCGCGCCGACCCGTCCGCCCCGCCCAATGCGGCCCGCAGCGCGGAAACAGCGGCGCTGTCCCCCAGCTCCCCCAACGCCAGCGCCGCGCTGACCTGCACATGCGGGGCGGGGTCGGCTAACGCCCGCGCGAGCGGCCCGGTCGCCCGCCGGTCGCCGATCTCGCCCAGGGCGTCGGCGGCATGGGCGCGCGTGTTGGGGCCAGCCGCATCCAGGGCCGCGATCAGCGGTTCCACCACAGCCGTTCCCGCATCAATCAGCGCGGCCACCGCGCCGTCGGCGTCATCCGCCTCAATCTGCGCCATCAGTTCATGGAAAGGTGTCATGCCAACCTCAACACGGGGCGAGGGTGCGCTGTTCCTTGCCGTCAAGCCCTGCCGCCCTGGGCATCCTGCAGCGTCCGTGCCCCCCGCTATGCCCGCAGAGCGCTGCTTCGTACCTGCTGAAGCTTTTTTCTCGCTCCCTGCCCTGCCATTGGCTGTCCCCGCAGGCTGAAGAGGCCGCACGCGAGGGGGTGTGCGCGTGTTCCAATGCCGTACCTTCGGCATTTCCCCCGCTTTCTCAGGGCATTGCAGCGGCGTACCAACGACGGAACAAATCGTTCCGTCGTTGGTACACCGTAGGAAAGCCGCTGCAACGCCGTCGCAGCACCGGGGCTGCATCCCTGCTACGGCGGCAGAAAGAAGAACGCCAGCGCGATAATCGCGTAGGCGGCGAGCAATTGCGCCCCTTCCAGCCAGTGGCTTTTGCCGTCGCCGGCGATAAACGTCGCGATAATCACGCTGAAGCCCACGGCGGTAAGTTCGGGAACGCTGAAGATAAACGACATGGGGTGATGGAGCAAAAGGCTCGCGAACACCAAGACCGGCGCGACAAACAGGGCGATTTGCGTGGATGACCCAATCGCGATGGCGATGGTGATGTCCATTTTGTTGCGCAGCGCCATCCAGACCGCGGTGGAATGCTCGGCAGCGTTGCCGATAATGGCGACAATCACAATGCCGATAAAGACCGAGTTGACTCCGAGGCTTTGGGCCGCGCCTTCCACGCTGGAAACCAGAAACTCGCTTTCCACGGCGACCAGGGCAGTCGCGATGCCCAGAACGAGAAACGCCGTGCGCTTTTGCCAGAGGGGCGGCTCGCAGTCTTCGGGCTGCTGGTAGGAACGAAAAAGGGCTTCGTGGGTGCGCAGGGAAAACAGCAGCGAGGCGACATAAACCAGCAGTAAAATCCCGGCCACCCACAGCGAAAAATGCTGGATGTCCGGGTTGGATGCGCTGCGGGTGTGGTGGAACGACGAGGCGAAAATGGCGGGCACGGACAGGGACAGCGCGGCGACCAAAAGGTTGATCGCCTGCGACTCGGCTAGGTCCTGGTTGAAGGTCTGCATTTTGTGCTTTAATCCGCCTGCCAGAATGCTCGCGCCCAGCACCAGCAGCACATTGCCGATAATGGAGCCGATCAAGGAGGCCTGCACCAGGGGCACTTCGCCCGCCGCCAGTGCGAACAGGCCGATAATCAGCTCGGTGGCATTGCCGAATGTGGCATTCAGCAGGCCGCCCCAAGTGGCGCCCAAATGCTTGGCAAGCTCCTCGGTCGCCTGGCCCATCAGTCCTGCCAGCGGCACAATGGCGAGTGCGGCGGCGGCAAACACCCACAAGGGGTAGTGATGTCCGAAGGCCGAAAAGTGCAGGCCGACCGAGATCGGAATAAAGATCAGCAGGGCATTCAGCCCTCGGAAAAAGCGCAGCAGGGAAGACATGCGGGCATTGTACCCGAAAGCGGAAAGCATGCTGACTTGCCGCTTGCGGACATTTGTTCGCGAAACTTAACCTGGGTTTAACATCCAGGGGGCACAAATCGGGTACAATAAAGGCGTTCCGGCGATGGTGCCGGAATTGAGGGCGGGTCACTGAAGACCTGCCGAGTGCCAAAGGAGGCATTGACATGTCAAAGAAGAGTTTTCTGGGGGCGGAGCGGCTGGACAGTGCGGAACTGTTCCCGGTTCCCGCGCCGCCGACCACAACCGATGCGGGCGAAGACGGCATGGCCGTGTCGCGCCTGGCGCAGGACCGCCTGCCCGCATTTGTGCATGGGAGCCGCGAGTCCTCTTACGCTGAAAAAGGCCGCAAGGCGGGACCGAGCGTGCCGTGGAGCGTGCTGAGCTTTGGGCTGCTGCTGCTGGCAAGCCTGACGGCCTGCCTGGAGCGTTTGGCCTGGATGGGGCAGCGCTGATTTCGCCTGGGGGTCGCACTAAGACAACAGCCGGCGCAATCAAGCGCCGGCTGTTCGCACGCCTGCTCCCTGTTCCCGTGCGTGAATGCCTAAAGCCAGTTGCGGCGCTTGAAATAAAGCCATTCCAAAGCGCTCAGGCCCCCCATCAGAGCGAGGGCGTAGGGGTAGCCATGCTTCCAGTTTAGCTCAGGCATGTGGGTGAAGTTCATGCCGTAGATGCCCGAAATCCCTGCAATGGTCATCAGAATAATGGACACGCTGGTCAGCACCTTCACGACTTCGTTGAGCCGGTTGGAGGCAACCGCCAGGTGCGCATCCAGCGTGCCGGACAGCAGATCGCGGTAGGTGTCAATGGTGTCCACCACGCGGATGGTGTGGTCGTAGATGTCCTGATAGTAGGCGAACAAGGCGCGGGCGCGCGTGCGTCGCACAGCCCCCGCCTGGTCGTCCTCCTGGACGCCTTCCACATGGCGCAGCAGGACGTTGACGGCATCGCGCAGCGGCGCGACATAGCGGCGCATTTCCAGCAGGTCCCGGCGCAGGCCAAGCAGCACGGTGAGGGGTTTTTGAGGGTCGTCGGCGGGGGCTTTGGTCTTTTTGAACAGGGCTTCCTGCTCATCAATAGGCTTCAGCACCATCTGTTCCAGCGTGTCTATGCGCTCGTCATAGGCATCCAGGGCGGGGTAATAGTCGTCCACCAGCGAGTCCAAAATCAGATACAGCAGAAAGTACGGCCCCTGGTTTCGCAGGTCGGACGTTCGCTGCCAGCGCTTGCGGGCGGTTTGGAGCGCTTCCGACGTGCCGTTATGCACGGAAACGACGTAATTGCGCCCCGCGAAAATATGCAGCTCGGCGCTGCGGCGAACGCACGGCTGCTCAAGGTCGCTGCGTTCGGGCGCGGGCTGCCACTCGTGGGCGACCACAAAGACGTAGCCTTCATATTCCACCACTTTGGGACGCTGGCCCGGCTGCGTTAAATCTTCCAGGGCCAGGGGGTGAAAGTGAAACTCGGACTCAAGCAGGTGCGCCTCGTCGTCGTCCATCTCGGCGATGTCCAGCCACAATGTCCCCGTGCTCTGGTTCAGCATTTCGCTGATCTGGGCCGGGGGAACATCGCGCGCGGCCTGGCCGTCGTCCCCAAAGTATTGCAGGGTGTGCATAGGAGAGATCGTTTACTTAATGCGCAGAAAACGCAGACACAGTTGTCTGACGGCAGGCCCGGTCCGGCTTCAGTTCTACGAGGTGGGCGCAGGGGCAGCCGCCGAGGGGTGGGCGCTGAATAACAGCAAACCCGCGTGCCGCAGGGCAAGAAAGACGCTGCCGATCTGCTGCGCCTGGCAGAACGTGCCGTCGTCTATTAAACTCAGCAGGGCAGGCACGGATACCCACCCGACTTCAATCTCTTCCGCAGTATCGGGGGCCGGGAGCGAAAGACGCACCGCATCGTAGGCGACAAACGCATGCAGCGTGTTGGTATGCGTGGCAGGGTTCGGGCGCGTGCGGGACAGGGCATGCCACTGCGTCCCACTGTACCCGGTTTCCTCGCGCACTTCGCGCTGTGCGCCTGCTAGGGGGCTTTCGTCACTAGGGTCCACAATGCCGCCGGGCAGCTCGGCGCATACGCCCCCGCTGCCATGCCGGTACTGCCGGATAATCAATACCTCGCCTGCGCTGTTGAAGACGACGGCGTGCGCCCAGTCCGGGTATTCCAAGACATAGTAGGGAGCCACGACAGCGCCCTGTGCGGTCATGCAGTCGTCTGCACGAACGCGCAACCAGCGGTCATGGAGCAGCAGGCGGCTGGCCTGCACTGTCCAGGGGAGAAGTGTCATTGCTTGTTGGCCGGGCCGGGAAAAGCGGGTTATGCGCCGCCCGCGTTGTCGTCATAGCCGCTAGGGTGGGCGGCGAACCAGTCATACGCGGTGCGCATGATGGTGGGCAGGTCGCCGTACTGCGGCTTCCATCCCAATTCCCGCTCAATCTTGGCGCTGGAGGCGACAAGCTCGGCAGGGTCGCCCGGCCTGCGGGGCGCTTCGGTGGCATTGATCGGCCTGCCGGTGACCTGCCGTCCGGTTTCTATCACCTCGCGCACCGAGTAGCCTTTGCCGTTGCCCAGGTTGTAGGCGGTGGTGTCTGCCCCATTCTTCAACGCTTCCAGGCCGAGAATATGCGCCTGTCCCAGGTCGGTGACATGGATATAGTCCCGAATGCCTGTGCCGTCGGGTGTGGGGTAGTCGGTGCCGAACATCTTGATCTCGGGCCGCCTGCCAAGCGCGGTCAGCAGGGTCAGGGGGATCATGTGCGTTTCCGGGGTGTGGTCTTCGCCCAGCTGCCCGTCGGGGTCCGCTCCCGCCGCGCAGAAGTAGCGCAGGGAAATGCTTTTGATGCCGAAGGCGACATCGTACCAGTGCAGGATATGCTCGGCATCCAGCTTGGTCTGCCCGTAAGGGTTGGTGGGAAACTGGGGGTGCTTTTCGTCAATCGGCACGTACTTGGTTTCGCCGAATGTGGCCGCGCTGGACGAAAACAAAACGTGCTTGACCCCGTGGGCGTTGATGGCATCTAACAGCGTCAGGGTCTTGACGATGTTGTTTTGATAATACTTGACCGGGTCGGCAACGCTGTCGGGCACGGAGGCATACGCGGCAAAGTGGATGACCGAGTCCACATTGTACTCCTTAAGGGTGCGGGCGACCAGGGCGCCGTCACCGATGTCGCCCTGCACAAACTTCGCTCCCGGCAGGAACTTGAGGACGCTCTGGTGCCCCAGCTCCAGCGAGTCGTACAAAACCACATCGTAGCCCTTCGCCAGCAAAAGCTTGGCGGTGTGGCTGCCGATATACCCAGCTCCCCCGGTGACAAAAACTGCTCCCATTGTGTGTGCGCGCCCTCCTCATCAAAAGCAGGCTGTGTCCTTGCTATGGCTGTTAT
>JAABUQ010012297.1_pt1 | contig 10676 bp, 12 predicted proteins | sample 5560001 | NCBI WGS metagenome assembly JAABUQ01 (sample SAMN10711888, study PRJNA513371) | rock metagenome | isolation source: Antarctica rocks | place: Antarctica: Victoria Land, Finger Mt nord | collected 2015-12-18 | reverse complement strand
CTGAGCAACTGCTCGGCGCACATGGATGCAGCACCAACGGGATTGCGCAGGTCGTGGCCAAGTATTCCCAGGAACAGGTTGCGCGAGCGGTCGAGAAGCACGGTGTAGCGGCCAACCGACTCTGCGACAGACTGGTCGATGGCCTCGTTGAAGCGGACCAGGTCAGTCAAGTCCGCGCTGTCGAGGTTGCCCTTCCGGGCGATCCAGAGCTTCGTCACGCTTGCCCGCAGCGCCCGGTACTCCGAAATCATCTGGTCGATGTCGAAGCCGTCGCTCAGGCGCAAAGCCGCATGGATTTCCGCCGCGCTGTGCTGACCGTCCTCATCTTGGGGGGCCATCGCCCTGAGACTTCGTCAGCTGCTCGGCATTGGTCTGGAAGGTTTCCAAATCGCATGCGATGAAGTCAAGCATCAACTCAATGTGATCTTTAAGGGCGTCCGCCGTCATCCTGTTGCTGGCGGGTGTACATGTCTTGGCAAAACCGAGCCACTCTTCCACAATCTGCGTCCTGTCTTCGCGGATGAAGCCTCCTAGCCGAACTCCTCTTGCATCGTTGTTGATGGGAACGTCAGACATAGGAGTACTTACCCTGTGTTTAGTTGTAAGCAATTGTACGAACATACGCATGGGTGAGCGCGTTGCATACTCTTGAGACGTACACAATCGCGTAGCCCTGGCTAGTGTCAGTTAGGGCAACCATGACCGCACTCGGCCTGCTGCTCGCCTGCTGGCCAGCGACCTTGGAACCGGGGTGCAGGGAAGGCTGCCTGGTGGTCCTGTCCGGCTTGGCAGGAGGCTCGGTGATGCCCTTCTCAGAGTTCAGCGGGGGACTCTGGCCTCCTGAACCGCCCTACCACGCCCCTTCGGGAGTTTTCTGGCCCGTCCTGGGCAGCACGGTTGGATCGGAGGGCAGGTGTATCCGGCCCACCCACCCTTGTCAGCTCTTTGATCGATCTTGGCAGCGAGCATGGCGAGTGCGGGAAGAAGGCGTGCATCATCGCATGCCCCAACACCTCTCAGCCGCTTGCGCCTGGGATGCCCGGCAAAGGATGAGCGTGCCCCACCATGCCTTGCGATGCGCTGGAACGGCACACGTTCCCGGTCGGACCGGTGAGAGCCTGAGCTCGACTTTGGCCATCACCTACGCACTCTGTCAGGCCGCATGATGGCCAAAGTCGAGCTAACAGCCCTCCATCTGAGCCTGGCACTGAGCCCAGCTTGCAGCGGGTCATGGGTCCGTGGTTACTGCTGCTGTTCATCGTCGGCGACATCCTTGGAACTGGCATTTACGCGCTCACGGGCCAGGTGGCCAAGCAGGTAGGCGGCGTGGTGTGGCTGCCGTTTGTCGTCGCGTTCGCCGTCGCTCTGATCACCGCTTTCAGCTACCTGGAGCTGGTGACGAAGTACCCCCGCCATGCTGCGGGCCGAGGGCCGGGCTGGCGCGGTCACGTCAGCATCCGTCGCGCCCGAGCAGCGGCCGGCACTGGACCAGGTGGCCCAGCTCACCGCAACGTTGAAGCAGGGCGCGCGGGCCGGCGCCGGCCTGGCCCAGCGCGAGGCCGAGCGCGAACACCAGGGGCAGCGGCGCGGGCAGCGCATGTAGGATGAGGCACCTTCACCGGGGGTAACGCACGACGGGCCGCTCCCCGTTGGCGAAGGGCAGCATGGCCATCTCCGCTTCTGCGCGCGCGGAACCGACGGCCCCTAGCAGGACCGCACCTCGCACCAGGGCACGTCTCTTCAATCGCAGGACCCGCATGGATTGAGCCTCCCTCGGATTTCGTGGACGCTCATTGCACGCCCACAAGCTGGACCAAAGCCACGCTGGCTCCAACCAGCACGAGCAGGGACCCTGCAACTGCCGTCGTGACCCGTCCACCGGCCCGTCCCACCGTGCGCACGTCCACGCCAAGGCCGAGCGCACCCATGGAGATCAAAGTGAGAAGCGTGGCCAGCGTGCCGTTCAACCGAAGCAGCGCATCCGGTATGAAGCCCGCTGAACGGAGTGATGCCAAGGCAAGGAAGCCAATGATGAACCAAGGGATCAACCGACGCAGAGATGGAGACCTGTCCATGTCTTCCACGCGTGCCGGGTTGCGTCCTGCCGCGATGAGCGACATAGCCAGAACAAGCGGTCCCAACATCAACACACGGACTAACTTGATCAGCACGCCGCTCTGGATGGCGAGTGCGCCCATGGGGGCAGTCGCTGCCAAGACCTGCGGCACCGCATACACGGTCAGCCCCGCCACGATGCCGTATTGGACGGCTGATAGGCCAAGCAGGGGGACGAGCCCTGGCAGTGCCAGCACGACGACGACGCCCAGGACGGCCGTGAAGGCGATGGATGACGCGATCTCGTCGCTGCTAGCTCCGATCACCGGCGCCACGGCGGCTATGGCGGAGTTGCCGCATATGCTGTTCCCTACGGCGATCAGCACGGCGACCCGGCGGGGCAGGCGCAACGCCCGTGCCAGGCCGTAGCTGGCACCGAGAGCCATCGCCACGACCACAGCTACCCCCAGCAGAAGTTCGGGGCCTGCAGCCATCACCATCACGACGTTGACCGACGATCCCAGCAGCACGACTGCGACCTCAAGAAGCGTCTTGGCGCTGAACTCGATGCCAGGTCGCCACCGTGGTCCCGGCGTCCAGATCGTGCGCAGTACGGCACCGAGCAGGATGGCCAGCACCAGGGCTTCGACGTACGGGTGTTCCACCGCACGCTCCTCGACGAGTTGGATAAGCCAGGCGGCGAACGTGACGAAGGCACAGAGCGCAACGCCGGGTGCGAGGCGGGTGAGCATCCTGATGGCGAGCGTTCGCGGGTGATGATCCATCCTTTGCCCTAAAGGCCCTGGGTTCCGCAGATATGCAGGCCAAAGCCCTCAAGACCTGCCGGCAGAACCGAGGTGCGCGACAGAAGCTTAAGATTCTGAACGCCAAGATCATGCAGGATCTGGGCACCTACCCCGTAATCACGGATGGTTGCGGGACCACCGTCCCGTTGATCACTCGTTACTCGGGTTCGGCGCAAGGTGTCGGGCTGCAGGTCACGGAAGACCACCACGACACCACGTCCCTCCGCGTCCACTGCGTCGAATGCCTTCTGGAGCATTCCGGGCACGCTTTGCTGGGCCGGGACGATCAGATCGTCCATAACGGAAACACGGTGCATGCGGACGAGCACGGGCCGGTCTCCGGCGACATCGCCGACAACCATCGCGCAGTGCTCCGCACCGTCCACCCCGTTCTCATATACGCTCGTGACGACGCGGTTGCCTTTCGCGGACATGGCCTCCTCGGACCGGACGAGCCGGATCGTCCGGTCGTTCCGCAGCCGGAAAGCGATCAGATCCGCGATGGTCCCGATCTTGAGGCCGTGCCGCTGCGCCAAGGCGATCAGGTCGGGAAGCCGCGCCATCGTTCCGTCGGGTCGCATCACCTCGCAGATGACAGCCGCAGGAATAAGGCCAGCCAGCCGCGCGATGTCCACGCCGGCCTCGGTGTGCCCGGCCCTGACCAGCACGCCCCCGTCCCGGGCCGCGAGTGGGAAGACGTGGCCGGGTGAAACGAGGCTGTCCGGCGTGGCGTCCGGATCGATTGCCGCCGAAACCGTGCGCGCACGATCGTAGGCCGAAATGCCTGTGGACACGCCCTCGCGCGCCTCGATTGAGACCGTGAAGGCGGTGCCGTGCCGGGTTCTGTTGCCGGCGACCATGGGTTCTAATCCAAGTTGGCGCACTCGCCGTTCCGTCAGGGACAGGCAGACGAGCCCTCTGTCTTCAGTGACCATGAAGTTGATGGCGTCGGGCGTGGCGAACTGGCCGGCTATGACAAGGTCCCCCTCGTTCTCCCGAGCGGCATCATCGACCAGTAGGAACATGCGTCCGTGCCGGGCTTCGTCGATGATCTCCTCTGGCTTCGAAACTGCCGTCAGTTGTTCAAATGTCGCATCGACTGCATCTTGGGCGACCATCGGCCCTTTCCTCCTTGGGAGTGTCCTAGTTCTCCGTGAACATGTGCTGCAGGATGCGGCGCAGAGCATCGAGGTCGCCGGGTTCCAGGCGGGCCTCAATCTCGGCCTCGATCTCTCGCAGTACCTCGAAGCTTGCCAGCATCAGTTCCCAGCCGGCGTCGCTGAACGTCACCACCTTGGCCCGCCGGTCCACCGGGTCTTCGTCGCGACGGAGATAGCCGAGTTGCTCCAGTTCGGCGGTGAGTTGGCCCATACCCTGCACGGTCATGTTCGCGCGCTCTGCAAGCGCGGAGACGCGCGTGCCCTCTAGATCGATGTTGGAGTAAACAGTGATATGCGTCGGCTTGATGCTGCCATAGCCACGCTCGACGAGCTTCTCAGCAATGCGCCGGTTCAGAGATCGGTGCGCGCGCAGGATAAGTTGGCGGAGGTTGAGCCTGCGCTCGTCCCGCAGGTCGGCCAACCTTTGCAGATCGTCTGCGGAGGGCGGCGTGCTTGCCACCTCCCCCGGCTTTGGCCGCGGGCGTATCTTCTTCGCAGCCGGCATGTGCAGGTCAGTGGCGGGCTTGATCGGGCGCATGTCCATAGAGGAGCCTGCCCAAATTCTGCCGTCCAGGGCGGATACCGCATGGCCCGGCACAACTGTGCTACCGAACCGCATCGGGACGCCTCGCGACGACATCCGCAAGCTCGCGTTCGAGGAGGGCAGCAACTGCCAGCAGCTTGCGTTCGGATCGCCATGCTCCGATCAGTTGCAAGCCAATTGGCAGTCCGGCCGAGGAGAAGCCCGCTGGCATCGCCAGCGCCGGCAACCCAAGTGTGGCCGGAACGTAAGTCAGATGGAGCCAGGCCGTATAGTCGGTCACTTCCTTTCCAGCGATCCGGCGCGGGAAATCCTGCTCAACCGGGAAAGGAAGGACGGGCGTAACGGCCGCGACGAGGACGTCGTGGGTGGTAAAGAAGCGGGAGGCTTCCTCGATCAACCTTTGGCGTTCCCGGTCCGCCTGTGCGATGTCGGCGCCGCTCAGTGCCAGACCGCCCTCTATGTTGGAAACGAGGCTAGGCCGCAGTTCCGACCGGTGCTCCGGCAACTTGGCGCCGTGCTTCGTGGCCATGCGGAGTTGACGATACACGTTCACGACGCGGTCGCCGCCTACCCAGTCCGGCGTACGGCTATCAATGGACGCCACGGCAGGGCCGAGCCGAGCGGCCGCACAGGCCACCACGTCCGCGATCTCCGGCTCCACTGTCATAAGTCCAAGATTGGCCGAAACCGCGACGCGGAGCCCACTTATCGACTCCTCGGCAGCAGCGTCGCGGTAAGGAGCGCTTGACGCCGCCGCGGAAAGCGGGACGCCCTGCTCCGCGCCGGCCAGCACGTCCAAGGCCAAGGCGAGGTCATCGACCTTGGCCGCTATCGGGCTTTCCGTGCCGAAGGTGTCGTAAGCCATGTCCACCGGCCACACCGGCACCAGCCCCGGAGTGGGCCGCAAACCCATCACGCCGCAGAAGGAGGCCGGAATGCGTAAGGAGCCGCCAAGATCGGTGCCGAGTGAGAGCGGCGACAAGCCGGCGGCCACGGCCGCGCCGGACCCGCCGCTCGATCCGCCTACGCTGAGGTTCGTGTCCCAAGGATTCCGTGTCGCGCCGAAAACTGGGTTGACCGTGTTGCCGCCTCCTTCGAACTCGGCTGTATTGGTTTTGCCGAGCACGATCGCTCCGGCCGCGCGCAGGCGCGACACGGAAACGGCATCCCGTGTCGGGACGTGATCACGGAACAGCGTGGAGCCGTACGTCGTACGTAGGCCCGCCGTGTCGATCAAATCTTTGATGGATACGGGAATGCCGTGTAGGCACCCGAGCGGCTCACCGGCAAGACGCCGCATCCGGGCCGTATCCGCGGCCTTGAGGGCGCCTCCGGCATCGACGGTGCAGTAGGCGTTCAGGCCGGGGTTCAGGCGTGCGATACGATCAAGGAAGAATTGCGTGAGTTCTACCTCATCAACCCTGCCGTCCCGGATCAACCGAGCCAGCGCCGCAGCGCCGGCCCAGGCGAGAGTAGAATCCACGACGCTTATGCTCACGCGGTGACCTTCAGATCGGCGAGCGCCGGGTGTTCGCCTCTGCGGACTTCGGCCGCTGCCTTCTCGGCGAAGCTCATGTCCACGAGACTGGCGACGTCCACGGTCTGGTTCGCAAGCTTGCGCTCGCGCAGGAAGTCTACGACTGTTTGGGAGTAGGAGACATCATCGGCCGAGATGGTGAGATCCATGCCCTTGATGTCGGCCACCGGCGCGCGCAGGTACCGGTCCGATGACTGCGCTGCCTTGAGTATGGGCAGGTCGATGCGCGAGGTGCGGTTGAACCATGCCAGCGCTTGCTCGGAGTGGTTCGAGGCCCACCAAGTCGCCATCATCCAGGACTTTAGAAACCGGACCGCACCGTCTGCCCCGTATGCGGTCAGGAAGCGATCCGAGAGCGATTGCCAGCCCAAGGCCTGGTTGGGCTGGGACATGTAAAGCACCTTGCCCGCGCCGGTCGCGATCAGGCGCTCCAAGGTCGGGTCCCAAACCACTGCCGCATCAATCAGCTTCTGCTGTATGGCGGAAGCGATCTCGGCTACGTCGAGATTGATGAGCTGCAGCTCACGCTCGGGATTGGCGATGCCGGCGCGCTGCGTCGCTAGCATGGCTCCCACGAAGGAGCCGGCCACGAACGAGCCGCCGAGCTTGCGCCCGCGCAGGTCGGTGAGTTGCGTTCCCTTGAAATCCGGCTGGACGACCACGGCCCAGCGCCAGTCGATGCAGCGCATGACCACCTTCGTGCCGGGTCGGCGTGCCGTGCCGAGCAGCACGGGAACGTCACCGCCGCTGAGCGTGTCCACAGCGCGACCGGCCAGCGCCTCCGCAAGCGGGCCGCCTTGGGTGAAGGTCGAGAAGCTACCGTCCAACCCGTTCAAGGCAAGAGCGTTCGTGTTGCGCAGCACCTCGAAGATCATGCCGACGGGCGCCCAGAGCGACTGGTAACCGATCCTGATCGAGCCCTGATCGGCCGCGCGGGCCGGGGCGACTTTCGTGGCTGCGAACGCGGTTAGGCCGGCACCGAGAAACGTCCTGCGCTCCATCGTCTTTTCCTTTGGCTGAAAGTTACGGATGCTTGATGCCGGAAAGGGAAGCGTGCCACCTGCGCTACGACGATTTCCACCGCATGAAGTACTGCTCAAGCAGCATCATCGCCCAATTCATCGAGAACCCGGCAAGGCCGATGAGGACCATCCCCGCGATCACGCGGTCGGTGTCCATCATGGTGCGCGAGATCTGTATCATGTAGCCGAGGCCGGATTGCGCGGCCATTAGCTCGGCCGCGATCACGCACATCCAGCCAACACCGAGTCCTACCCGCATCCCCGCGATAACGTACGGAACAACCGAAGGCAGCAACACCCGCCGCAGGAACAACGTACGGCTCGCCCCGACGCAACGGGAAACGTTGACCAGCACCGGATCCACGGAACGGGCGCCGAGGTAGGTGTTCGTGAAGATGGGAAAGAAGCATCCCAGGCAAATCAGAAACCAGGCAGGACGGTCGCCGAGTCCGAACCAAAGAATGGCGAGGGGGATCCAGGCGATCACGGAGATGGGCCGTAACAACTCGATGATCGGGATGACGAGCCGACCGGCCAGCGCCCAGCGCGCGCAAAGCAGGCCCGAGGCGAGGCCGATCGCAAGCGCGAACAGGAATCCTACGCTGACCCGAAGCAAGCTCGCGCCCAAGTCGGTCCAAAGCGTGCCCTGGGCTGCCATCGCCAACAGGCTCCTCACGACCGCGGATGGTGCCGGCAGGGTCTGCGGATCAAGCCAGCCGAGCCGGACCGAGGCCTCCCAGAAGACCAGAGTCGCGCCAATCAGCAAGAAGCGGTCGAGGCGTCGCAAGGCGGTGAACACCGCAGGGGTCACGAACACCTTGGAGTGGGGGTCATACCCGCCCACCGCCGCATTGGTGGCCCGGACGCCGTCAGCCATGATGCGCTTCCTCTTCTAACGCCGTATGGATCCCGTGCAGCAAATCCGTGAGCTGTTCGCGGTATCGCGCAAAGCTCGGGTCGCGCACCCGCAGCGACGCGGAGCGCGGTCGGGGCAGCGCGATGTCGATCGCGGTTTCGAGCCTGCCCGGGCGGGCGCTCATCACGAACACCCGGTCGCTGAGCAGCACCGCTTCATCAATGTTGTGGGTGATCAGCAACAGCGTCTGGTTCGTGATCTGCTGGATGCGCAGAATTTCCTCCTGCAGCAGGTCGCGCGTAAGACTGTCGAGGGCACCGAACGGCTCATCCATGAGGACGATGTGCGGCTGCAGCACGAGCGCGCGCGCGATGCCGACGCGCTGCTTCATGCCGCCCGAGATCTGGTGCGGATAGCGGTGCTCGAAACCTTGCAGGCGAATCAGATCGACGTACTTCGCCACGTCCTCCTGCCGCTGGGCGCGCGGCACCCCGCGGGCTTCAAGGCCGAAGCCGATGTTCTCGGCCACAGTCATCCAGGGGAACAGCCCGTACTCCTGGAACACTACCATGCGCTCGGGGCCGGGTTGGCGTACCGGACTTCCCTCATATAGGACGTTTCCTGAGGTCGGCGCGATGAAGCCCGCGATCATCTGCAGGATGGTCGTCTTTCCGCATCCGGATGGGCCGATGATGGAAATGAACTCACCTTTGCGGATTTGAAAGGTGCTTTCCGCAACGGCGAGCTGAAGGCCGGTGGGGGTCGCAAAACTTTTCGAGACCGCCAGCGCCTCAACGATCGGAGGGGTGGCGGCGCCAATGTCCGGCACGGCAATCACGCCGCCGCCGGGACGGCGCCGAAGACGCGATAGCAGCCCTCGTGGTAGAGCAAGGGTTCGGTTGGCGCGACCTCCGTCGCCACGATGTGGCCCACGAAGATCGTGTGCGTGGCCATGTCGAACTGCTGGAAGACCACACATTCCAGGATGGCATCCGCACCCTCGATCAGAGGACAGCCAGTTTGGCCGACCCGGTGGAGAACTTCCGCAAACGGGTCGTCCACGCGCGAGGCAAAATGCCGCGCGAGGTGCTCTTGCTCTGAGGCGAGCACGTTGACTGCGAACCGCTTCGTGCGGTCGATGACCGGGTGCGACCGGTTGGTGTGGTTGACAATGACGAGCAGGCTTGGCGGCTCGGCCGACACGCTGCAGACCGCCGTAGCGGTCATGCCGTTCTTGTGCTCGCCATCAGCGCTCGTAATAACGTTCACGCTGGCGGCGAAGCGGCGCATCACCTGGCGGAAGGCATCGACGGGAATGGGTTTCAAGTAGGTTTCGGTCATCGGTATCGGCTTTCCTGTTTGCCGCCGGCACGCTGCTTAATCGGTCATGGCCAACGATGCCGTCGCCGCCTGCGCGCCGAGATTCTCGCGCAGGGTCCGGCCGGCATATTCGGTTCGCACCAGATTGCGTGCTTGCAGGATGGGCACGACGTGATCCACAAAATCTTCAAACGTGTCCGGCAGGAAGGCAGGCGAGAGCACGAACCCGTTGCACGCCTCCGCCTCAAACAGAGCGCAAAACTGGTCGGCAATCTGGTGTGGAGTACCCACGATTTGCGGTACCATGACGCTGCGGCCGTAGATCTGCCCAATCTGCTTGAGGCTGAGGTCCTGATCCTTGGCGATCCTCGTCACGGCTGCGATGTTGCCTTGGCTACCCCTGCTCTTAATCTCGGAAACCGGCGCATCAAGGTCGAAGCCGGACAGGTCCACATTTGCGTGCGCGGACAGGGTGGATAGGCCGACTAGAGGGTGAATCAAAGCGTTGTGCCGTTCCTGCTTCTCTTTGGCTTCGGCCTCGGATGCGCCCACGAAGGGCATGACAGCACTGAGCACCTTGCAGCTCTCTGGGGGGCGGCCTGCTTCGGCAACGCCGGACCGGATGTCGGCCGTGAAGCGCTTCAACAGCTCGTCGGTGGGCTGGACCGTGAAGATCACCTCCGCCCAGCGGGCAGCAAGCTGTTTGCCACGACCTGACGAACCCGCCTGGATGATGACCGGCCGCCCCTGGGGACTCCGAGGTATGTTCAGCGGACCGCGTGCCTTGAAGTACTTTCCGGAGTGGTTGAGGTAATGTACCTTGGCCGGGTCGGCGTAGACGCCGGCTGCCTTGTCGAGCACAAGGGCATCGGCATCCCAGCTGTCCCAAAGGCCGCATGTCACCTCAAGGAATTCGTCGGCGCGGTCGTAGCGCTCGTCATGCTCCATGTGACTGTCCACGCCGAAGTTCATGGCTTCGCCGTCGTTCATGGAGGTCACGACATTCCAAGCGGCCCGTCCGCCGGAGAGGTGGTCCAAGGTCGCAAACTCGCGGGCCACGTGGTACGGCATGCCGTAGGTGGTCGAGCGCGTCGCCCCAAGGCCGATGCGCTGCGTCACAGCCGCCATCGCGCCCAACAGCGGCACGGGGTCCATGCGGGTCGCATCCTGGTCGCCGTGGCGGATGCCAAGGTCGAGGCCGTCGCCGAAGCGGTCTGCGATTGCGAGACGGTCGGCGAAGAACAGGAAATCGGGCGTGGTTCAGAATGGGCCATTTTTGGGTCACACGGGCGTGCGAAGACCGCCGGCCTGTGAGGGCCGGTTTCGATTGGAAGGGTGTCCTGTGCGGGAGGCGGTTGGCCTCCCCGTGCTCAAGC
>JAABUQ010012296.1_pt1 | contig 10676 bp, 13 predicted proteins | sample 5560001 | NCBI WGS metagenome assembly JAABUQ01 (sample SAMN10711888, study PRJNA513371) | rock metagenome | isolation source: Antarctica rocks | place: Antarctica: Victoria Land, Finger Mt nord | collected 2015-12-18 | reverse complement strand
CCGCCTTCTTCACTATCTCGCCACCGTCAGCTGAGAACTTGTCGTCCTTGGCGACCAGCAGCGCCCCTGTCTTCGGATGCGTCTTGTCGGCGAGAGCCTTGGTGTTGGCGGGGATCGCCGCCTCCTCCCCCAGGGAGTCACGGAAGACGTACTTGCAGGGATCGGTCTTGGGATAGTTGCAATCGGGCACTATGTGGATGCCTGTGGTGGAGACTGCCACGATCGGCGTCTTCAGGTTCTCGGCCAGGGGATGCACAGCCACAGCTGAGTTGGAAAGCGTGGGCCCGAGCAGACCGACAACCTGGCCCTGCTGGATTAGCTTCTGCGCCGCCTGGGCTGCCTGGGCCTTGTCCGAGGCGTCGTCCTGGGTGTCGAGGGTGATCGTCGCGCCGTTGACACCGCCTGACTTATTGATCTGTTCCACCGCCAGGTCCGCGCCGTTCTTTGAGCTCGGGCCGTACACAGCGCCCGCCCCGGTCAGGGAGAGAATGGCGCCGAGCTTCAGCTCCTTGCCCTTGTAGCTGCTGCCGCTGTCGGCCTGGCCACCGCCGCTGCTGCCGCCGCAGGCGGCCAGCAGGAAGATCGCCCCCACCACCAACGCTCGAATGCCTGAGCGCATCGCTATCTCGTTCTCCTAATGCCTAAGTTTGCGGCTCTCGCCGAAGTCAGCCACATGGTACCGCCAGGCGCCAATTGTGCAAGTTCGCACAACAGTCGGCCCGCCGGCATTCGATCTCGATAAGAATCGGAAGTTGGTGGCGCCGAGCCGCCCAGTGATTGAATCTGCACCTGGTGCCGAGCGGTCTTTGGTTGAGTGCACCGGCAGTCAGTCAGGCCGGTAGGTGTCGGGCTTGGGCATGTCTTAAGCGGCGAATGGCGTAATCTTGTAATTGTATGAAACTAGGCCTTCAGATACCTGACTTCACCTGGCCTGACGGAACCGCGCGACTCGGTTCCACTCTCGCCACCATCGCCAAGACCGCGGACAGCGCAGGCTTCGATTCGATCGGGGTGATGGACCACTTCTTCCAGATCGGCCACCTGGGGCCGCCAGAGCACGAGATGCTGGAGGGGTACACGACGCTCGGTTTCCTCGCCGCCAACACCAGCAGCGCAAGGTTGATGACAGTCGTGACCGGGGTCCACTATCGCCATCCCGGCCTGCTGGCCAAGACCGTAACCACCCTTGACGTGCTCTCGGGCGGCCGAGCCTGGCTCGGCATCGGGGCGGGTTGGAACGAGGAAGAAAGCCGCGGGCTCGGCGTGCCCTTCCCGCCTCTCGGCCAGCGCTTTGAGCAGCTGAAGGAGACGCTCGAGATCTGCCTCCAGATGTGGCGGGGCGATGAGAGTCCGTACCAGGGACAGCAGTACAAGCTGGACCGGCCTCTCAACTCGCCCCAGAGCATCAGCCGGCCGCACCCCGGAATCATGATCGGAGGCAGCGGCGAGAAGAAGACGCTTCCCCTTGTCGCCCGCTTCGCCGACGCCTGCAACTTGTTCCCCACCCCCGATCTGCCCCACAAGCTGGAAGTGCTGCGCGGTCACTGTGAGGCGGTGGGCCGCAACTACGACGAGATCGAGAAGACAGCCATCTTCCAGTTCGATGTGGGAGAGCGGGGAGAGAAGGTCGATGACCTCGTCGGCCGGCTGCACTGGCTAGCCGGGATGGGCATCCAAACTGTGATCGGGTCGGTGAAGGACGTGTGGCGCATCGAACCGCTGGAGATCGTCGGCAAGCGGGTGATCCCAGCTGTTGCCGAGCTGAAAGCGACAGTCACCTCCGGTCGATAAGCGGCCGCCAGCGCTAGCTCGGCTGTCCAGCGCCTTCCACCTCATGGCAGGGAGACGGTTCGCCGACTGAGAGCGCTCATTTTTTCAGCGCGGTTCTCGGCCCCACCCACTGCCGCGTCCTGAACGATCGAGTACACCGGGGGGCCAGCAGAATAGAGCACCCCAAGTAGCGGAGGACATGCGTTCGGGGCGTCATACGGGGCTTCGTGGCTTTCCTGGGGTCTTGCCGTCCCCGCCCGAGGGCGACCGTGCTATCGTACGAAGTATTATGCAAAGCAGGCTCAACCCTTATCTCAGCTTCAAAGACACCGCCCGCGAAGCTATGGAATTTTACAAATCGGTCTTTGGCGGCAAGCTGACCATAAGTACCTTCAAAGAATTCAATGCGTCGCAAGACCCCAGGGAAGATAACAAGGTCATGCATTCAATGTTGGAAGCTGACAATGGCATTACGTTTATGGCTGCCGATACGCCCGACAGGATGGAGTACAAACCTGGCACGAACTTCAGCATGTCGCTCAGCGGTGATAATGAGGCCGAACTTCGAGGCTACTTCGACAAGCTAGCCGGCGGTGGCACCATTTCAGAGCCGCTCGAAAAGGCTCCCTGGGGGGATATGTTCGGTATGTTCACCGATAAATTCGGTGTCCCCTGGTTGGTGAACGTCTCAGTCCAAACCACCTCGCCGGCGCCATGACCTGTGCGCGCTGAGATCTTCGGTGTTGAAGGTTATCCCGTAGTACACAGCCTCTGACGGCTGGGCGCTGGTGGCGACTCTCGGAGCCGGTGAACTCGCCCACCTGCCGATAGCCCCGAGAGCGGCTTGACTCGGAAGACCAGCAGTCTTCTGGCGTTGCGGTATGGCGCGTTGGATGCGAAGGGCCGGGTGATCGCGCAGGCCCGCCCTTCGCTCTGAGATTGCCCGGCTCACCGACCGTACGGTGAGTTGGTGCTACGGAGGCCTCGATCGAGGAAATTGAGGTGAAACTTTCCGGGTCGGTACAGGCATCTCTCTGGACAAGGGCTCCGCCGTCGTGAAATGAGAGCCGCTGAACCAAGAGTCAGCGTTTGCGGCTGGGCTGCCGAGTTGACGACTAGTAGGAGGAGATAACCATGCTGGGATTGCCGATTATCCGGGATCGCTTTCGAGATGCGGTGATACTGCCCTGGCACGCTCAGCCGACCCCCCCACCCAGCCCCGCAGCGAGCCCCTGGCCGCTGGTGGGCATGTTCGGCATGGGGCTCGGACTCGGGATTGCTCTGGGCAGTGTCCTGTTGTCCTTCGATCCCGCGCGCCAGCAGCTGCAGCGGCTGAGTGAGCGGCTCACCACCACCGCCGGCGGCTTGGTGACGCCCATTCGGGAAAGGACGAGCCTGAGTCGCGATCGGTCAGTACAGCCAGAAGCAGGACCCGCTTTGGACCAGTCGTTGTGAACGCGGCTGGCCCATTGCCGCGACCACACGGGTTCCTCACTGGCTGAGCAGTGAAGCCAGTTCTCATGATTGGCCGGCAGGAGGTCTAGAAGCTTGGAGGTTGACCGGGATGCTCACGAGGTCCTGGAGGACCACGAGCACGTTGAGGAGGCGGCCGAGTCTCGGAATCGGCTCGCCCATCGGGCGGCGGTGCTGGTCGGAGCGCTGGCCGCTCTGCTTGCCATCGCTACCCTGCTCGGCAACCAGGCTTCGGAGGAGATACTGCTCAACCAGGAGCTCGCGACGGATGCCTACAACGAGTACCAGGCGGACTCCATCAAGCAGCGCATAGGCAACAATGACTCCGCGCTGCTGGATGCGCAAAACCTCAGCCAGCAGGCGGCGGCGGCGCGAAAGGATGCTCAAACCCGCGGCGCCCGGCTGCCCGGACTGCTGCAGAAGGCCCAGGACTACCAACACGAGCGGGACGCTGCCCACGCCACGCACCGAAGCTATCAACTGGCGGAGGGCGCGTTCCAGATTGGGATCGTGCTCGTCTCGATTGCCATCGTCGCCAGAATGGCGCTGCTCGCGTACGTCGGGGGCGGCTTGGGTGCCGCGGGCCTGTTGCTGCTCTTGAACGGGCCTCTTCAGGTTCTGCCACTGCCGGGGCGCTGACGGCGGTGGCTGCCGCGGCAGGCGTCTGGACTGGAAGGCAGCTGATTGGTGCTCAGCAAAAACCGCGGCAGCCGGAACTTTGAAACCGATCAGCCGCTTCTCGCATCTATCTACGCGTTGAGGCTCGTGACTTGAAGGAGTCGCTCGAACTCTAGTGGAGGAGACGGAGATGTCTAGACGCTATGCCGACGAGGATCCGCCCGTCGCACCCGAAGCGGGGCGAGGCGCAGAGTCAGTTGAGCTGAAACGGAGGGAGCGTGGGAACAGGCTCCGCGACCGTTATGGAGGTTTCGACTGGGTCGCAACTTTCCTCGGGTTCGCCGTGGCGATCTTCTTCCTGACAGTTCTGCTCGGCATCGTCGCGGCCATAGTCGGCTCGGTTGGCTACCAGCTCGGAGCGCAGGTGCCAAAGGTAGGCGGTTCGGTCTCCGGCGCGACGCAACAACTTGGAATCGGAGCACTGGTCGGTTCCATCCTCACGCTGGTCTTGGCCTACTTCATCGGCGGCTACACCGCGGGTCGCCTGGCCCGATACGACGGCATGAAGAACGGGCTGGGTGTAGTGGTCTGGACGGTCCTGATCGTCATTATCTTCGGAATCCTCGGCGCCGTCCTCGGAAGCCAGTTCAACGTGGCAAGTCAACTTCATCTCAACGTCAATCTGAGTGCGCTGACGACGGCTGGTCTGCTTTCGCTGGTGGCGACCTTACTCGTGATGCTGATCGCGTCCGGGCTTGGCGGCAGGCTGGGCGGCCACTACCACAAGAGGATTGACCGAGATGCTCGCTTCAGCGCTTGATGGTCGCTGGCGAGCGAAGGAAACCAGGCTGCCCAGGCGGCGAGGTCGGGCCCGACTGGCAGCGCACGAATGTCTCTCGGCTTCTTGAGTCAGTGAGGAGGAAACAACCTTGACCGAGGAATCTACAAGCGGAGCCCCGCAGAAGCCAGTTCAAGAGAAAGCGCAGCAAGCAAAGGAGCAGGCCCTGCAGGTGACGAGCTCGGCCAAGGAACAGCTTCAGCTGGCCTCCGGCTCGGCGCAGGAGAAGATGCGCGAGCAGGTCAATACTCGCTCCACTCAGGCAGGCAACAGGTGGCCCAGGAGGTGGCCCAAAGCGCCAAGCAGACTGCTCAGGAGAGCGGGAGCCAGCATGTCAGCGAACTCACCGATACCGCGAAGAGCAAGGCGAGCGAAGCGGCCGAGAGTACCAAGTCCAGCCTTCAGCAGTAAGTCGTAAGGGTCGCGAGCGGTAAGCGAAGCGCAAGGCCGACCGACCGATATGCGGTCGGCCTTGCCCTCAAACTGTTGTTTTGTTGTCCCCTTTTCTGCAGGTCACCAAGTACACCCTGCTAGGAGCTAGGAGCGAATTGGCTCCCGCTTAATCAGGTGGACGATCGCCACCAGGATGCAGGCACCGATCAGAGCGACAATGAAAGACGCGATCAGCCCTGTCGTTTGGATCCCGAGGAAGGTGGACACCAGCCAACCGCCCACCAAGCCGCCGACGATGCCGAGGATGACGTCCACGACGATGCCGTAACCGTGGCCGCTCATGATTTTGCCCGCGATCACGCCGGCAATCCCCCCGACGATCAGGAAAAGGATCAAATGCATTACTGAATCTCCACCTGCTTGGCCTTCCGGAGCCGGCTCGCGCTCGCGGGGCGAACCGCTCTGAGCATGCGGGGCCGGACCTGAGTCCGGCCCCCCGAGAAAGCGATGATCACAGGTTCTTTTTCTGGTCGCGAATTCCGGGCGAGCCCTCGGTGTCGATGCGAGCTTCCTCCCGCTTCACATCGCCCTCAACGCGCTTGGTCCCCTGTACCTCCTGCTTGCCCAGGGAGACTTCCTCCCGCACTTTGACCTGCTTTTCAACCTGGACCTGCTCCTCGCTGACCGGGACGGAGACCGTCTCGTCCTTGCCGATCTCGCCGCCCTCGGCGGGCCGTCCCTCCCCCGGCTTCCTCTCGACGAAGACCTCTTCCCGCGTTACCGGGACGTCCATCTGCCGCTGCTCGGTCACGACGTCCTTGCCCAACCGGACTTCACCTGTTTGGACCCGCTGCTTGCGCGCCTGCAGCTCCTCCTCACGCAGTTGCATCGAACGCCGCTCCAGCCCTGAGGGGGGCCTGACATAGCCCTCCCCGGATGCACCGCCCCCGGCCGGCAGACCGCTGCCTGAACGGGTGGTGGAACGGTTCAGACCGTAGTGCTGGTAGAGCCTGTCCTCATCCTGGGTCGAGAGCTCACCAGAAGCCTCCACGTTGGGCGCGTCCTTTATCTGACTCTTGGTGTAAGGAACGCGCAGCTGGTCTCCCTCGGAGGTTGCGTTGGCAACTGGCACAAACGTCTCGCTGGTCCCGAGCAAGCCGGTCTTGACCAAGACCCACTCAGGCGCTCCTGTGTCGGTGTCTTCGTAGAGCTGCGAGACGGTGCCGACCTTCTCACCCTCGCTGTCGACGAGAGTCTTCCCGTGGTAGTCCTCGTACTGATGCATCTCAATCCTCCTTGAATTGATCGAGCTCCGGTGAGCTACCGCTCACCGGTCCATGGGTTTCCAGGCGCGGCTCTTCCCGCCGCACCTCTTCAGCAATGCGCCTGTGGCCCCGGTAGCGAAGCCGGCGAACGATGACTTCCTCCCGGACCACCAGCCGGGTGGTGATGACCGGCTCCTCTTCGAGGAGCGGCAATCGGTTTACCTCTTCCTCGGGCTCAGAGTCCCAGATGACCCCGCCCGCATCCGTCGACGTAGGTTCGCTCGGCAGCCCGCTCGGCCCTACGGTCTGCTCGGTCGGCTGAACCGGATCTCCGCCAGGTCCCCGCCGGTACACCTCCACGACTTCTCGCCGCACCGGCACCTGCACCGCCCGCATCTCCGTCACGACGTGCTTGCGAACGATGATCTCGCCCCTACTCACGGCAGTGGTTCGAGGCACCAACTCCTCTTCCAGGAACGCCAACGTCTGGAGCTCACCACCGGCCTCCGAACGGGCCGGTTCAGCCCAGCCGGCTGGTGGAATCTTGTCTGCCCTAGGCGCCATGGCGGCTTCCTGGCTCATCCACAGCGCTTGCATCCACCCCGTGGCGCTCGATGCGGGGCGCCTCGCGCCGGACCTCACCTTCCACGTGCTCTAAGTCGGTGATCTGACGCTTGCCGAGCACCACCTCCTCGCGCACGACTGTTCGCTTCTCGACACTGACCTCCTCGGCCGCCAGCGTGACGCGAAACTCTCCTTCTTCAATCTGGACATCGGGGGCAGGGGCTGGCTCAGCCAATCGCTGTCGCTCCACGAACACCTCTTCCCGAGCTACCGGCACTTCGATCTCTCGCCGCTCGTTCACCACCTCCTTGCGCAGCTTCACTTCGCCGGTTTCCACTCGCTGCTTGCGCGCCTGCAGCTCCTCCTCGCGAAGCTCAATCGACTGCTTCTCCTCCGCCGCGGAGGGCTTACCCGCTACTGACTCAGGTTCGTCTACAGCCAATGCCTCTCCTGCCTCTTCAGGCCGACCGCCAAGGTCGATCCACCCCGGCCCGTTCGTCGTGGCCTCGCCACGCTCAGGACTCGACAGGCCTGGCCCGCTGGGCCCCTGCCTGTGACTGGACGGGCGGCGGGCTGCTCGAAGCCGAAGCCGACTGCGCCGCCTGCTCCAGGCGTGAGGCCGCCCCCTGGCTCTTCAGGTACCACCGCCGCCACATCTCGCCCGCGACCTCGCGGCCGCCCAGCCCAAAGGCCAGCGCCACCGCCAGGGCGATGGCACCAACGATCGCCATGAAAAGCGTGTTCACGATCGTCGCTGCCACGCCGATCTGGTCCACAGCGATGATCGCGGCGAAGCCGATGACCGCGTACTGCGCCACCGAGGCGAGCAAATTCGGGCTTTCCAAACCGGCTCCCGAGGCCGCTCCCCTGACGACGCCGGCCAGCAGCTTGCCCACCAGGGCGCCGATCAGCAGCACCACCAGCGCCACTGTCAGGTTGGGAATGAAGAAGATCAGGCGGTTGATCAGATCGCTGATCGCCGTGAGGTGCACCGCCTGCGCTGCCGCCTCCAGGAAGATGAGCCGGATGAACCACTTGGCCAGCTCACCGATCACCTTCGACGCGGTCCAGCCGCGCGCGCCGCTCCGCGAGATGAAGCCGGTCACGCCAGTCCGCTCCGCAGCAGTCTCGAAACCCACCTTCTGGAGGATGGTGGTCACCAGCCGGCCAACGATCCCGGCGATGATCCAGCCGATGATCAGAATCAGTAGTGCCCCGATCAGAGCCGGGATGAACGAGAGGAGGGTGATCAAAGCGGCAGTCAGGGAGACCACCACACCCTCGAAGAAATTCGAAACCGTCGGAACTACCAACTACTTCACCTCCAAACCAGTCGCGAACATGCTCTGGCACCGATCAGTGGAGCCGGTCGTTCTACCTCTCCACCACGTCCACCACGTTTCCCTAAGAAGATGCAGCCAAGCCGAGAAAGGTTTCAGCTCCCTCAACCTGGGTGACTCACCCGCTTCAGGCTGCTGTCATCTCGGCCGCCGGCATCGCCTCTGGATCCGGGTGCGGGAAACGGCAGGCGTCCCTATGGCACGGATCACGGCCAGCACGCGATCGCGAAGGTCTTGGCTGGGCGGCTCTACCATTTCCATCAGTACATGCCGCAACATCTCCCGGAATCCCCCTTCGTGGATCATCCCCGCTTCGCTCGGTTCCGGTTTCAACCCGGCCCACGGGTCGAGATCAATGTCCTGGCCAGTGCGGCACCGGCGAGAGAGACCTGCCATGCCGGCGACCGCTGAGGCTTGTCACGGCTTCCCCAGCGCTACTCTTCATTTGATTGCTCTCCAGGCGTCCTACTGAACCGATGCCATCAGGCAGGTCGCCGGTTTCAAGCTTTTCCGCGGCATTTGAAAGCTTCTTGGTCCTAAACAGCCGAAATGACGTGAGGCCGTCGGTGTCCAGCCCATCGATACGATCCCTGGGACCGTGAGCGACGCAGCCGCAGCCGACCTACTCGGTAGGGCGAAGAGCGGAGAGCGGGAGGCCTTTGAGCAACTGATCGGCCCGCTCATCGAGCCCGGGTATCACATCGCCTTCGGCATCATGCGGGACAGGCATGAGGCCGAGGATGCCGTCCAAGAAGCCGCCCTAACCGCCTGGCGCAAGATCGGACAGCTGCGCGAAGAGTCAGCCGTCCGGTCGTGGTTCTTCAAGATCGTGGTCAATCGGTCGCGCATGCAGCGGCGCGGCCCCTGGAACTCCGTCATCAGGCTGCCCGACCTGGATGTGGTCGGGCGATGGAATGAGGAGCGGACGGCGCGGACGCTCGACCTGACGACAGCGGTGCGCGAGCTGGCTGAGAACGACCGACTGCTTCTCTTCCTTCACTATGGCTTGGATCTACCGCTCCAGGAGGTGGCGCCCGTCGTTGGCCTGAGTCCTGCCGGCACCAAGACCCGCCTCTACCGAGTCCTCAAGCGTCTGCGTCCGGTACTGGCTGATTCGGAGGGGTCCATCCCATGGAAATAGGGCCCGACAAGCCGGCTCTTCGCGACGCACTGTACGAGGGCTTCGAGCCGCCCAGCCCTGACCTGCGCGCGCGGCTGCTCGCCTCGCTGCCGGTGGCTGCCGTGCCGGCGCCAAGCCCGGTCGCCCAGATCATCCACTGGGTTCAGGCGCACTGGCCCGCTCTAACTCTGGGCGGGGGAGGCGCCGTTGCGGTCGCTGTGGTGATTTCGGTCATCCTGAATCAGTCGGCGCCTCCCCCGCCGCCGCCCACGGTCGAGGTCTATGCGGCGTACGCCGACACGATTCGGTCTGGCGCGCCGGCTGCCCCGCCGCCTTCGCCCTGGATGGGCTCTCCGGGCGTTGCCTTCATCGGCGTCGGCCCTGACTTCGACGCGGGAGCCATCCGGATCGAGAACCGTTCAGGAAGTAGCGTCACCATCGACCGCGTCACCGTTGACAGCGGAGGACAGCACTTCGACATCTGGCAACCAGGCTTGCAGATCGCGCCCCACTCGACGCTGATACTGACCCAGACGGCGGTGCTCAGCCGGGCTCCCTTGACAACGAACTTCGACACCTCTGAGGCGAACCCGCCAGGCTGCCAGCCTGCCGGTGCGATACCTATCGTGCACGTGTCGGTTAACGGCACCGTTCGCAGCTACCGCGACGTCAACCGGGTTTTGAACACGGGTGGGCTGGATGCCGGCAATTGCGGTGGTGCTGAGAGCCACGGCTGGGAGCGGCTTCCGGCGTAGCCTCGGACGCCGAAGAAACGGAAGAACGTTTGGTCGGGGAGAGGGGACACCTTGAACCGGGCGCCTGAATTCGAAATGAGTGTCTTGGAGTTGATCCGCACACATCAAGACCGTCTTCGAGCCGGCCACGATGACTCGGCTCGCAAGCGTGCGAACCTTGAGGGATACTCAGGCGAGACGCAAAGCTCAGTAACGAGTCGCCGAGCCACTCATCGAAGCGGTCCAAATTGACCACCCGCGATGGTCGATGAGGGCATTCGTGAGGTCGTCGGTGCTCAGGGCAGCCATGATGTCCGCCGCGACCTGGCGATAAGGCCGGGGCGCAGGTGGCCGCCGTCTCCAATCGCGCACGGCGAGCTGCATGCCCATGTGGCGTCGCTGCATCCCGTCCGCCCACGCGGCGGCAACCTCAGGGTTGGCGGACGCCGAACGCATGATCCGGATCAACTGCTTGAACTCGCGCACACCAACGTGGAGCGGACTCGCTTTCTGCTGAAGCACGCGCCTGATGACTTCGATTGGCAGGCGATCCCCGCCAAC
>JAABUQ010012295.1_pt1 | contig 10676 bp, 9 predicted proteins | sample 5560001 | NCBI WGS metagenome assembly JAABUQ01 (sample SAMN10711888, study PRJNA513371) | rock metagenome | isolation source: Antarctica rocks | place: Antarctica: Victoria Land, Finger Mt nord | collected 2015-12-18 | reverse complement strand
CGGTCGCGCCAGCAAGCCTATCGTAATTGGTCAGGATTTCGCCCCCGCGGCAAGCCGCTCAAGGAGCGCCTTGGCTGCGGCTGCCGACGACGTGGGGTTCTGACCCGTGATCAGGAGGCCGTCGCTGACGACGTGGGACTCCATGTCATTTGTCTTAAAATAAAGCCCGCCCTTGGCCTTGAGCTCGTCCTCGACCAGGAACGGCACCACGTTGGTCAACCCGACACTGGCTTCCTCCGTGTTAGTGAAGCCGGTCACCTTCTTGCCCTCGACGAGCGGCCTTCCGTCGGGCGTCTTGACGTACCGAAGCGCGCCCGGCGCGTGGCAGACGAGCGCAACGGGCTTGTCAGCCGCCAGGAACGACTCGATCAGCTTGATCGAGTTTTCATCCTCGGCGAGGTCCCACATCGGACCGTGACCGCCAGAGTAGAAGACCGCGTCGAAGTCAGCCTGCGCGACGCTATCGAGACGCACCGTGGCTGCCAATTGCGCGTTCGCTGCCGCATCGACTTCGAACCTATGGGTATGGTCGGTCTGAGACTCAGGCTCGTTGCTCTTCGGATCGAGCGGCGGCTGGCCACCCTTGGGCGAGGCAAGCACGACTTCCGCACCTGCGTCCTTGAACGCGTAATAGGGGGCCGCGAGCTCTTCGAGCCAATAGCCTGTCTTTTTTCCAGTGTCGCCCAGTTCGTCGTGGGACGTCAAAACCATAGCGATTTTCATACGGCGAGCTCCTCTCACACATTGCGGTCCGAACGTTATTTAGTAGACCGGTCGTCTCGGATCAAGAACCGATTGGGCCGTTCTAACCTGAAGCTTGCCCGTTATCCGCTCATTCGTCGGGGGGGAGTTGCAGTATCTGGCGGGTCGTCGTCATTGACGCTGCGAAAGGGCGGGTATGGCGAACAATCTTCACCATCACGCTCGCCCCCAGCCAGAGTTGATAGAGGCTTTGCGCAACGCAGTCGGAGTCCTCGCTGACTGCCAGCGATCCTTCCGCCACGCCGACCTTGATGGCTCGCGACAAGCGTTCGGTGATCCCCGAAGTGCCTCGCTTCAACACGAGACGCATGGCTTCAGAGAGATCGGCGACTTCCGCTCCCAGCTTCACCGCAAGACACCTGCCCTGACCGTCGAACACAGACTCGGTCTCCTGCCAGTGGCGCCAATAGTGCATCAAGCGCTGTGCCATCGTCAGCCCCGGCCGGCGGAGCGTCTCATCGAGTTCTGCGTAGTAGTCCTCGAAATAGCGCTCGAGCAGAGCCTCCCCAAAACCGTCCTTCGAGCCAAAGTAATGGTAGAATGATCCCTTCGGGACGTTGGCGGCAGTCAGAATTTCGTTCAGACCGACCGCCGAGAATCCCTTGCCAGCCATGATACGCTGACCCGCGTCGAGGATACTGTGCCGAATATCGCTGGGTTCGTGCGCGGCCGGGGGTGACATGGATCATGACATGGCATGCAATAGACCGGTCATCTACATTTTTCGACAATGCGAGAACCGCCATACGCACTGGCTAGCCGCGAGGGGTTTTGCCTGAGGCGGGCTTTGATCGCGCCGATTGGTTACGGACGTGAAACACATCTATGTGGCTTGTGTCTTCCCAACGATTCCACGCCCGCCTCAAAGCCAAGTGTAAGTCTTGGCAGAGTAGGGCGCGCGCCGGGTTGGCCGTCACGCTCGAAGGAGAAGCGGAAGCGTGCGAGCGAACATCAACGGAATATCGCCACGTTGCTCGACCTTGGCCCGCAGAAGCGCGCCATGCCAGCCGGAGAGGACAATCACCGCCAGGTCTTCGGCACCGATGTCGGTCCGGGCCTGCCCGAGTTCCTGCGCCTCACGGATCGCCTCAGCGAAGGGAGTGGTAAGTTGCTCAAGAGCTGTGATCAATCGTGCGCGCGCCAGCTCGCTATGCGCCGGCAGCTCTAAACCCATGTTGGCCACCATGCACCCGAAGCGCCACCGCAGCGGCCCAGCAATTTCCGCTATGGCCCCGAAATAGCTGGTGATGCGAACCAGCGGCTCGCGTGACCTATCGCCCAGGGTGCGCGCCGCGATGTCCAGCAACACGTCTATGTAGCGGTCGAGCACAAGCGTAGCGAACGCCTCCTTCGACCGGAAGTGGTTCGTGAAGGAGCCGAGCGGAACGCCGGCCGCCTCAGTGATTTCCCTCACGCCGCAAGCGGCATAGCCACGCTCGTGAAGCAGGCCGACGGCGGTATCGAGGATTCGTTCGCGGGTGGAAGGACGGCTCATGGACTTATAATATGGACGACCGTATTAGTCGGCAACGTCAGGAGCTCGGAGCAGCGACATGGAGACCAAGCATGCGCAGATCGAGGCGAACGGCGTCTCGCTGCACGTCGTCGAGGCCGGCGCGGGTCCGGCAGTCCTGTTCGTCCACGGCTTCCCTGACACCTGGCGCGGATGGCGGAGACAGATGCAGGCGGTCGTCGCCGCGGGACACCGCGCCATCGCGCTCGACATGCGCGGCTACGGCGAGAGCGCCAAGCCGGAGGACGCAGCAGCGTACACGGTTTTCCAGTGCGTGGGCGATCTGATCGGCGTGCTCGACGCGTTAGGTATTAAGCGCGCGGTTCTGGTTGGCCACGACTTCGGCGCGGCGATTAGTTGGAGCGCGGCAATGATGCGGCCCGACCGCTTTCCCGCGCTGTTCTGCCTCAGCGTGCCACCGCTCCTGCCGACGCGTCCAAGCATGCTTGATCAGCTTCGCGCGGCGGGAAAGGACGACTTCTACATGTTCCGCCAGATGCGCCCGGAGGCCGATGCCGAGTGGGTGGACGCCGCTGTTACAATTCCGGGGATGTATTATTGGACCTCGGGACGAGCACCCGCCGATCAGCGGTGGGACCCGCTCGACCCATTGAAAGGCTTGAACCGGCCCTCACCGTTTGGTCTGCCTGACTTCGTCGACTCGACGGACGCGCTGGCGGCGATCGCCGAATTCCAACGCTTCGGCTTTCACGCTCCGCTGAACTATTACCGCGCGATCCAACCGTATTTCGAGCAGGCGAGCGCGTTCGTCGGGGCTACAGTCCGTCAACCCTCCTACTTCGCCTTCGGCGCCGAGGACGGGATGGTGAAAATGCGTGACATCCCCGAAGCCGACGTGAGAAAGACCGCGACTGATCTGCGCGGCTTTCTCCGGCTTGACGCCGTTGGCCACTGGCCGCAACTCGAAGCGACCGACCGCGTGAATGAGGTGCTGCTCGGCTTTCTCAAAGACGTGACCTGACAGCGCGGCGGACTTAGTTCGCTTCAGCAATCCTGGGCAAGTTCTGTCTCAATCCCATCGCCCATGAATTCGCGATGCGACGCGATCTCGTGCTGCTCGGCGTACCCGGTCCCAGGGTTGTAGTTGCCGCCGGTGAGCAGGCACAGTGCACCAACACCGCTCAGGGCGTCGGAATTCGTGATTTGCCCACCAACTTGAAGCCGCTGATTAAGTTGGAGCCTAACGAGTTTCGGTGTAAATATATTCGTGCTGGCTATCGCGGATGGTGAGAGTTCGCTGGCCATCCTTACTACCGATTACCGCATCGGCGCCGATCGCACCGGGCCCCGCCGAAACTAGCGAGATGGTGCCGTCGGCGTTCTTCCGCGTAGCCGCGGGACCTTCGATAAAGCCGGCCTTGACCCACTTTCCCCCGCTCCGATCACTGATCGTGATTGTACCCTTGTCCACCGGGTTGCGGTACTTCGCCGCCAGCCCGGCAAGGACGGCCGGGTCACCGGGAAATGTCAGTTGCGCACGGCGGGCCTGGGCCGATGCCTTGCTCCGTGCCGCGGCCGCTGCAACGTCATGGGCGGCTTCCGGCCTACCGTCGTACACCACCTCCAGCAGCCGACGAAGGAAGGGCGCGAGCATGTAAGCTCCGGTATCGCCGTTGGTTAGGATGATCGCACCGATCCCGGCGTTGGGCAGAATGAACCAGTCGCTATGGTAACCCTGAAGTGTGCCGCCGTGGGTGACAACGTCCACCCCCGAATCAATCCGATCCATAAGTCCCATGCCGTACCACTGGTTCTCGCCCATCGACACGCCCCGCTTGCGGCGCTCGAGCAAGTTGGCCTCACTCACAAGACGCTTACCGTCTGGGGCCACACCCTTCGACAGCTCAAGTTGAACGTATCGGGCCATGTCGGCGGCGCTCGACCAGGCCCCGCCAGCCGGCCGATACGGTCTGATCAAGCGATTGAAGTCGTTCGACATGACCACCATCTTGCCATCGACGTCGTATCCATGCGGTCGCGCCCAGTCGCCACTTTCCCCGACTGTGAAGTCGAACGTAGTGTCGTGCATGCCGAGTGGGCCGAAGACCCGCGTCTGCATTGCCTTGTCATATGCTGCGCCGATCTCCATGCCTGGGTAGGCGAGCGAACCGGCGAGATAGCCAGCTGCCGAGGCCATCAGATTGTTGTACTGAAACAGCTCTCCAAAGTTGCTGGTGGGCTGCGTCTTCGCGAGCTCGACAAAGGTGTCTGTAGCGGGCACGTCGGCGTCTGTCAGAATGAAGGCGAAGTCCTTGCGCGGAAGACCGGTGCAGGCGCAGACGAGGTGGCGGACGAGCACCGACTTCGTCGTCGCCTCGCTACCGAGTCGGAACGATGGGTACAGATCAGTCACGTGTTGGTCCCAGCGGAGCTTACCCTCGTCCACCAGCATCGACAGCAATAGCGTAGTCATTCCCTTGGTGTTTGACGCGATCATGAACTTGGTGTGAGCGTCCACCGGTTCGGCGCTGCCGAGCTTTCGCACACCGATGCCGCCCTGCCAGACCACTCGGCCCTGATCGATGAGCGCGATGCCGACACCTGGCACCTCAAGCTCCCGCGCGGACTCGACGACGAAATCGCGCAGAGCCTGAACCCTAGCGGGTGTGAGTCGATGCGCCGTCCTGCCGGCAAAGCTCTCGCGCATGTAACCGGCGGGTCGCAGGCTTTGCTGAAGGGCGGAGATCGCCGCGGAGCGCTTGTTCGCGGTGGCTTCCGACCCGTCGGTGATCACGACGGTCCACGCGGTTCCCTTCCGCATCGCCAGCGCCGAGGTCACAGCCCGCTCTCCGGGCGAAGTCTCATAGTCGATGTTCACCCGTTCGTCCCAGCCGTTGATCGCCGAGTCCGCACTGCTCAGGCGCACGATCGGCGTCGAGTTCGGCTTGAACACCGCCCATGCTCTGGCTGCCGCGGCCTGCGCGGTTGGAGCACTCCCCACACCGACGACACCGATCGTGAGATTTCCCTCCGGCGCGACTAGAAGGGTCTCAGTCCCCGTCGCTGTCGCCGTCCAAGCCGTCGGCTGTGTATAGACCACCCCCGGTTGTGACTTGCTTGGCATGTCGGCTGCCGTTGCAACTTGGCCAACCAACCCGATCGGAAGCGTAAGGAGCGCAAGTAAGATCGGAAGTCTCATACCAAATCTCATTTGTTTACCTCATCAGCCCACAAATTAGGATGGCGCGTCGCATGGCAGCAATCATCTAAGAAACACAGGCTAGCGCTCAAGAGCGTATAGTAGAGCGGAGTTCATGATCGGCTGTCAGGTTGATCTGCTAAATTAGTGTTAGGGCCATTCGTGCCTGCGCCCCACATCCCTGCCGGCACGTCGATCATCCCGTCCTTGTAGATGACATCAGGGGCCGACTGGTCAACCAAGAAGAACGGGCCATCGAGATCGACGACTTCGCAAAGCTGACCGAGGATGAACCCTGGGGCGGCGGCAAGGAAAGATCCGGCCATGTTTCCGACCATGATCTGCTTGCCCAGTTTTCGAATCTCAGCCGCCATCATTAGCGCCTCGGTCAAGCCGCCGCACTTGTCCAACTTCAGATTTATGACGTCGAAGTGCTGATGCCGCTCAGCGAGTTCGTTCAGATCCAAGATGCTCTCGTCCGCCGCGATGGGGATGGGACACTTCCAACCCTCTAGCTCGCGTTCTGAGCCACGCCTGACGGGTTGCTCGAGCAGTGAGACCCGCATTTCCGATAGAAGGGCCGCCAAGCGGTCTAGATCGTCGCGATGAAAGCCCTGGTTGGCGTCAACCGCCAGCCACGTCTCGGGGCGAAGGCGTCGCACCTCCCTAAGCCGCTCGGCGTCCACGTCGAGATCGCCTTCGAGCTTTAGCTTGAGTGATTGAGCGTGATCGAGGGCGGCGAGCCTGCTCTCGACCTCCCCGGGATCGACGGCGGGGACGGTGAAGGTGGTCACAAGCGGCCTTGGATTCCCCAATCCCGCAAGTTGCGCGACCGGCGTGCCGCTGGCGAGCGACTCGCGTTCCCACATGGCGCAGTCCAATGCATTCCGGGCGCCTCCGGCGGGCAGCAGGGTCCGCAAATCCTGGCGGGAGGCCCCGGCTTCCACGGCTGAGCGGACGGCCTCGATCGCGAGCTCCATGTGGGCCGTATCATCGTCCAGATAGTACACGCCCGCCGCTTCACCGCGGCCGGTCACGCGCCCGTCGCCAATTTCGACGACGACCGCGGGCATGGCTTCGAACAGGTACCCCGATATGCGGAAGGGCTCCCGCAGACGCATGGCTTCGCGGCGATGCCGCAGGGTCAATCGCACGCTGTGACACTCCGAGCAGATCGCGCGGCGGCGAGGAACAGTAAGATCGCCATCGCGCCGGCAGGGGCGATGACGAGGGTGAGGGACCTGTCCAGCGCTCTGGGATCACGCATCAGGTGATCGGCGACGACCCCGGTCAGGGTCGCCCCGCCTCCGAGACCGAGCATAATGTTGCCGAAGGCGACGATCGATGTGCCAAGCCCGCGAACTCGGTTGGGCACAAGCTCCTGCAACGCGGTCAGTCCGACGACGCCACCGACTGTGGAGAAGAGCGACCACAGAGCCACCGCGGCGATCACCAGAGCGGGCGTGCGCGCGAACACCAGAAGCGAGAAGGGCAGGGCGGCGCAGGCGCTGATCGCGGCCAGGATCAGCCGGCCTGACGGGCCCCGTCGGCGGGCGGCCCAGTCACTCAGCGCCCCTCCGCCCAGGCAGGCGACCACTCCCGCGGCGACGATCGATGGGCCTAGGATCAGGGCGATCTCCGCCGGCCTCAGCCCGTAGCTGCGGCTCAGGAGCGTCGGCGCCCAGCTCAAAGTGGCGAAGTCACCGACCGACATGAGGCCGCAGCCAAGCACGAGGGGAACGAGCACGCGCTTGGCTGATCCGAGTTGCCCGACAACGTTCCCCAACCGGCGCTCCCCGCGCTCCACCGCAGCCACCTCACGGCGGGGCGGCTCACGCACCAGCGACAGGGCCAGCAACATGGGCAGGCCCAGCAGGCCCAGGATGATCAGGGACGCGCGCCAGGGCGCTTGGCCCGAAAGGAGCGGGATACCCGAGAAACTGCCCGAAGAAGCCGCCGAGAGCACCGCGCCGCCCAGCAGGATGGCGACACCGCCGCCCATCACCATGCCCATCACGAAAAGCCCGATCGCGACTCCGCGATGCTTGGCCGGGAACAGGTCCGCGATCATAGATGTCGCCGCAGGCGCAAGAGCCGCTTCCCCGACTCCGACAACCATGCGGCCGAAGAAGAGCGCCCAAAACGAACCCGAATAGCCGCAGATGAGCGTTCCGGCGCTCCAGAGCGCGACGCCTGCGAGGATCACGCGGCGGCGGCTTACGACGTCCGCGAGCCGTCCGAGGGGAAGACCCGCGAAGGAGTAGACCAGTGCGAAGGCGACGCCCTGCAGAACGCCGACCTGGCTGTCTGATATGCGCAGGTCCGCGCGAATAGGGTCCACAAGCAGGCTGAGGATCTGACGATCCGTGTAGGACAGCACGGCTGTCACGCAGAAGGCGGCCACGGTCGACCAGGCGACGACCGGATGCGGCCAGTCCGACTCGGAAAGCGGATGCGATCCCATTGAAAATGCCATCGCACGAAGAACGCTATGTTTCAAGTTTAGAAACGGCCTCAGGCTCCTGCGCGGGGTTTGACGGCGAGGCGCCCAGTCGCGGGGTCTGCGCAAGCCGCTGGATGCCTGACCCGGTGCATACTGACAGAACCGTGCAGGGTTCGGCGCCGACCCTGACGTAGGCGTGCGCCATCGCACTGTCGAAGTAGACCGAGTCACCCTCGCAGAGTCGCAGCGGGGCGTAGAGATCGGAATGCAGGTCCATGGCACCCTTAAGAACGTATAAGTACTCCTCTCCCGAGTGGCGAAAAAGACCGCCCATCTCGTTCACGCTTTGCGCTTGCACCTCTATAATGACGGGGACCATCACCTTTCCGAGCAGTTCCGTGGCAACATAATGGTGCGGAAAGTTAGCCGATTTGGCAGGAGCGGGTTCTCCCGCCCGAGCCACACTGCGTCGGCCAAGCGACGGCGGCGGCTCCGCGGGTTGAGTGTTGGTGACGAGGTCGCCGATATCGACTCCTAAGCCCTGAGCGAGACGAAAAAGCTTGTCGTAAGTGAGCTCCACCTTGCCGTTCTCAAGTTTGGACAGGGTGGAGAAGGGCACGCCGATCCGTGCGGCGAGAGCGCGCAGCGTCAGCCCTTGCTTGATCCTGAGCGCGCGCAGCGCAACGGCCGGTACGGGGAGAGGGGAGCGGGTCTGGGCCATAGTATCTCTCCGCTCGTCAATTAATCAGCCGTGCCGCTCTCCGGAAGGTGAGAGGCTCCGCTTCGGAACGGTGTTGCCAAATACGAAACATGTGACATCCTGCTTGTTTCGGGCCAGGGGGAGGCACAATGAAGCGGCGTCGAGCCATCATCGTCGGGGCGGCAGGAATGGCGGCCGTCAGCTCTTCGGCTCTCGCACAGGGCTTGCCGAGCGGCCCCCCGCAAACGCCGAGCGCCGAAGCGGCCGTGCAGGCAGACGCTCAGGTGGCCGAGGTCATCGTCACCGCGCAGAAACGCGAGCAACGGTTGCTCGACGTGCCGCAATCGGTGTCGGTGGTGTCAGCTAAGCTTCTCGAGCAGACACACTCGGAGCGGCTCGAGGATTTCTTTACCCGGGTCCCTAGCGCGTCCATTCAGGAAGCGCAGGCCGGGGGCGCTACCATCATCCTGCGGGGGATCAATACCGGCGGGGCCGCCGCGACGGTCGCCACCTACGTAGACGAGGTGCCCTACGGTTCCGCCACCGGTCTTGCCAACGCGGGTATCCTGGCGCCCGACCTGGATCCGAACGACTTGAGTCGAGTGGAGGTGCTCAGGGGTCCGCAGGGAACGCTCTACGGCGCGAACTCTCTCGGCGGCCTCATCAAATACGTCACCATCCTCCCTTCCACCGACCGTCTGAAGGGGACTGCAGAAGTGGGCGTCGAGACTGTCGATCACGGCAGTACCGGCTGGTCCGCTCGCGGCGCGCTGAACCTTCCCCTTGGCGACAATTTGGCGGCGCGCGTGAGCGGATTTTACCGCGACGATCCTGGGTTCATAGACGACCCGAAGTTCGGGCGGGATATAAATGACGGTCGGTCTTATGGCGGGCGCGTCTCGGTGCTGTACAAGCCGACCAACGCCTTAACAATGCGTGCTACTGCATCGGTTCAAGACCTTAAGAGCAACGGGTCGAATACCGAAGACGTCGACTTCAACACGCTCAAGCCAACCCTCGGCGACTTGGTGCAGAGCCGAACGTTGCGGTCGCCTCAGGATATCCAGTATCAAGTCTACAATGCGACGGAAAGCTACGACTTCGGACCTGTCACCCTGCTTTCCTCGACCAGTTACGGCGTACTTACCCAGAACGCGATCGGGGACGACAGCGCTCTCTTTACGCAGCTCTTAGCGGGTGCATTCGGCACGATCGGGTACTCGCAGGATCAGCAGATCCGACAGCGCCGCATTACACAAGAGCTCCGGCTGGCCTCGAAGGCGAGTTCGCTGTTCGAATGGACGCTCGGTGGGTATTATAGTCACGAGAGCAACCGTCTACACCAAGCCATCAATGGAGTTAATTACACGTCGACCGCGCCTCTGGCACCCTTTGCCGGGCTGGCCATTGTCGACCTTCCATCGACCTACTCGGAGTACGCCGGGTTTGCAAATGGCATTCTCCACCTTTCCAAGATGTTGGACCTGACGGTCGGAGGTCGATACAGCCATAATGACCAAAACGCCCAGGAGGTCACGTCTGGTCCGCTCGCCGGGGCGGGCTCATTCAGTTCCAGCTCCTCGGACGGCGTTTTCACCTATTCAGTAGCTCCGACGTTCAAGCCTCGGGATGACCTGACATTTTACGCGCGCATAGCCAGCGGATACCGTCCGGGCGGCCCGAATGTTGTTCCATCAACCGCTCCGAACGGCGTTCCACGACAGTACAGCGCGGACACGACCACCAACTATGAGGTAGGCGTAAGGTCCGAGCTCTTCGACAAGAGAGTCTCCACCGAGCTGACCGCGTTCTACATCGACTGGAACGATATCCAGTTGGTGACCATCGTCTCGGGGTACGGCATCAACGCCAATGGCGGGTCGGCCCGGAGCCAGGGCCTAGAGGCCAGCGTGACCGCGACTCCGATTACGGGGCTGACGCTCAGCGCCAACGGGGCCTATGTCGACGCTTTCCTGACCAAGGATACTCCGGCGATCCTCGGGGGCCACAAGGGCGATCTGCTGCCCTACGCGGCGCGCTTCGCGAGCACGATCGCGGTGGACTACGAGCACCCCTTAGGGAACGTGTTGGTCGGCGT
>JAABUQ010012294.1_pt1 | contig 10677 bp, 5 predicted proteins | sample 5560001 | NCBI WGS metagenome assembly JAABUQ01 (sample SAMN10711888, study PRJNA513371) | rock metagenome | isolation source: Antarctica rocks | place: Antarctica: Victoria Land, Finger Mt nord | collected 2015-12-18 | reverse complement strand
GACCCCTCTTGCTGGTTATGCGCATCAATGATTTTCTGGCGCAGGTCTACAGAGTATGCTTTCATCCGGATTCTGTGCAGTCTACTCCTTGACTGTATTTTACTCAATCAAGAACCGCTGTAAGTAGACCCAGAGATTAAAGCTGACGACGATGTTGCGGACATCTCGCTGAGCTAGATTGACGACCTGCTTTGCTACCCAGTCTGCCGACATCTCCCCTTTTGGGTTGAGCGGACTCTTAAAGGGTCCGAGAATTATCTTGCGGAGTACACAGGGGGCATCCGCCTGGCGCAGTGTAACTAAGTCTGCGAAAGCCTGTTTGGTTAACTCGTGGATAGGACTAAAAGCGCGGCTAACTTCAGCTTCCAAGGTATTTAGCCAAACTTCTTTAGTAGCAATATCTTCGTTGGTGCGGACAGTGGTGAGAAAGAGTTCGAGTAACGTTCTCTCACCATGCACATCAATGCTGCGATTGATAATCAGGATATCGACTTTTTCTAGCTCTGCCGCTAATTCTGACTCTTTGCCCACTTGCCAGTTAATCGTCTTTACTGGCAGACTTTCACCATTCACATTCAAGGTAACTGTTTGCTCGGAGGAAGTGAGAGCTATGACTTTCGCTCCCTTGCTGTGGAGTTCAAAGAGAAGCGCTCGCCTCAGGGAGTCAGAAGTGCCAGTCACCGCAACCGTCTTACCCTTGAGAGAGAGCGCAGTTCCCAAAATCTTATCCAAGAAAGTGAAAACTCCACAGAAATAGGCATTTGGATTATCAAAATGATGGCGCCAATGTGCGGGTGTATTCACTATCAAGCTGGAGGGCCGAGCGAGAAATGGTCCCGGCTGATGGAGGGGGTATGTTTCCCGGGCAAACCCAAAACCGCGCAGTCCTGAGAGCAACAAGCCCCTAAGTGAATCAACACAACCTACCAAACCACCTAGGTGCTGCCAGTCAGCAGCACAGTTATACGCTACTTCCCAAAACAACAGGGAAAACAAAAGCATAACTAGAGCTTCAAGGAAATCGTGACACCATTGAGATTTTCTATACAACTCGTCACTGACTACAGTGAAATCACGGTGAAAAGCTTTATGATGCCACACATGCAATCGATATAGGGGGGGCCAAGCATGACACAAGACATGGTAAGTGTCCCGCACCAACTCGGCCCAAAGTAAAGACGTCATTCCCCAAGCTGCCGTCGATAGAAAAAAAGCTACGGCATTGTTCGTTTGTATCACATTTACCATCCTGGATCGTGGGATCGCGTAGTTCAGAAATTGGTGTTTGTAGAGACTGACTTCACCCCAATGCTGGGGCCGAATCCTCCAATGGGGATGTGAACTAGATGCGTGTAGAAATTAGGATATAGACTGGAAACCTTAGCCAGCTTTGGGTTTTATCAACTTAGGTAGCAACTAGCAACGCTTAGTTCAGATGAATTAGCGGATTGCTTAAACCCAGAATGTAACCTCCAAACCGCAAGTGTGACGAGTCTAGTAGGGACTTGCAACAGATACGTCATACCTATTACATTCTAGAAAATCACTGCACTTGCAACCAAGTTGTTGTATTTAATATGCTCTTTCTAGCCTGGTTCATCCTGAGCCGCTTGAAACCAGATTCAATTTTGTCCAAAGTTCAAGAAGACGATGTACCAGCCGGATTAGCCGGATAAAATGCGTTCTTCCTGGCTATACTGCAAATACACTTGACAAAAGCATGAAATTATTAGTATAGTCTTACTACATACATAGACGCACTTGCATCACCGATTGACTTGATTGGCGGTATAAGCCCTGTGGTCTGTTAGAGAAGACACCAAGAGTGAACTTTAGCAGCTTTGGTAAGTAGGATAAGTGTGTCTCACATCTTACATCTGCCCGACACCCGCCTGGGATTTGAATCCCTTTTCTTATAGCTCAAATCTACTCAAGTGGACTCAACGTTCCATTGGAGGCGGCTCCGAGGGCTACATCGAGCCAGATGAATATTGCTCTTCAGTCGGTTTTAACCGACTTCAGCCATTAGCCCGTTTTGAACTTCAGTTCAAGGCGGGAGGTAAGCCAAGTGCAAGATATAAGTGTGTCTTAAATTAAGTTAGATAGAGAAGCGGTCTAAACTAAATCTCTGGCAAAGAACTCTAGAGGTTTCATAAAACCGAGTCAGTAGAATCCAGTGTTTGGAACAGAACAGGTCTCCCTCGCTTGACTGTCCTCTGATCCTATCAGTTGTTTAAAAACAATAGCCGCACGAAGGTCATGAGTTTGCCGGCACACTTGGCACGCAGGTGAATCTTGGTGCCGAAGGTCCCATAGCTGGGACTTAAAGTTTCTGTGTCTAGGTCTCTGCCTTTGCACCTGTTGCATGTTGATGGGCGCAAATCACACTTTTGCCTACCGCACGGCTTTTGGGCGAGTAGCGAGTTTTCTATGCCTTCTTGTACACACCTCAAACTGATTCCAGGTTTAGAGCGCAGCTATTGCTCGAATTGCCAGCATGCTCCCAAAAGAAGTGGATTACACATGACTTCAAGTGAACCAGCTCCAGGACCGCCAGACCAGCCGTTAACTCCTAAAACGCAAGACTTTGATTATGTCGCCCTCGACACAGAAACGCGCCTTGCGGTGCAGCAGCGGACTTCTGAGATTAAGAGTTTAATGCGTCGTACTGCCTCTGACATCATCGATATCGGGCAGAAACTCATTGAGGTGAAAGACTACCTGGGACATGGGAACTTTTTGAATTGGCTCGAGACCGAGTTTAATTGGAGCGAGTCAGCTGCTCGAAAATTCATGCGGGTAACGCGCCAGTTCAAATCGGTAAATTTTACGAATTTGGACATCGCCGCCTCAGCCCTCTACCTCCTGGCGGCCTCTTCCACCCCGGCAGATGCCCGCCAAGAAGCCCTGGAGCGCGCTAGTCAGGGAGAAACTATCACCCACGTTGGAGCGCAGGTTCTTGTCTCCCGGCACAAACAATCAACCCCGCCCAAGGCAACTGAACCACTCACCGTTGATGTTCCGGCGGAAGCTGTGGAGAGCGAATCACCCACCCCGGCTGAAGCACTACAGCCTCAGCTCGCACAACCCCCCCAGCCAAGTCTTGAGCCATTAGATCAGCCTGAGGAAGAGGAACATTACACCCCCCGCCATATCCTCGATGCAGTGCTGGCCTGTCTGGGTGAAATTGACCTCGACCCTTGCAGTAACAGCTATCAGTTGCCCCATATCCCAGCGCGAGAACACTTCACTAAAGAAGATAACGGACTCGCTCACTCTTGGCGGGGGAGGGTTTTCATGAATCCGCCTGGGGATGCAGTCAAAGACTGGGTCGAAAAGCTGTGTTCGGAGTTTGAGTCTGGCAATGTCACCGAAGCTCTAGCCTTGGTTGCGCCCAGGACAGATACCCAGTGGTTCCGTCGCCTACGTTGGTATCCCCGCTGCTTCGTCAGCGGTCGCCTGAAGTTTTCCAGTGCTGATATGAGAGTTCCATCTCCCGCAATTGTGTTCTATCTCGGTCAAGGACCAGAAGGGTTTCAACGGTTCGCCGAGGCGTTCAATCGCTTGGGCGATATCTTCGTCTTGGCCGAACGCTAGACCGAAGAGACTGTTTCAGTCACAAAGATATTATCAACTATGTTACCGGACCTCACCTCGAACGTCAACCCACCTCTACTCAGTTCATTGTTTTAAGTTTGAAAGTCGTTAATGAGATAGCCCTGAAAAGTATGACTATAGTTTTACAAATCGGTAACCGCACGATTACAGATGAGGAAATCGTTCCTTTACTGGCTAATTACCAGCTACTGCCTAAATTGTTGCGTGAACTGCTGATCGACCAGGTTGTGTCTTCTGTATCCTACGCCCCTGAGGAAATAGCTCGCACCTGTCAACAGTTTTACGAACAAAATCAACTCACTTCAGAAACAGCACGGCAAGCTTGGTTGAACCATCGCGGCATGACCTTAGGTCAGTTAGAAGCATTAGTTACAAGGGGGCTGAGAGTTGAAAAATTCAAACAAATCACCTGGGGTCACAAACTGGAATCTTGCTTCCTCGAACGTAAGGCACACCTAGACAAAGTCATTTACTCCCTAATTCGGACTCAAGATCTCGGAGTTGCCCAAGAACTCTATTTCCGGATTCAAGCACAGGAGCAGTCCTTTGCTGAACTGGCTCGAGAGTATTCACAAGGTCCAGAAGCCCAGACTGGTGGCTTAACCGGTCCAGTTGAGCTGAGTAACTCCCACCCAGAGATCGCACAACTGCTCTCTATCAGCCAACCAGGGCAACTTTGGCCTCCCACTCGCTTAGGAGACTGGCTAGTGATTATCAGACTGGAAAAGTTTATCCCAGCCCAGTTGGATGAACCGATGCGTCAGCGACTGCTTCATGAACTGTTTGTAGCTTGGCTCTCACAGCAGCTGCAGCAAATGAATTCTGTACGCCCCTTTTATTCCACTGCAACCCCTGCTGCCTAATGAACTACACCAAGCCTACCGTTCAAGACTTTCTTGCTGGCGTATCTCCCTTCAATCAACTGTCCTCAGCTAGCCTAGCCAGGTTGTCAGGACAGCTTCAACCGCTGCGCTACCGCATGGGTCAAGCCATTTTAGTGAAAGAAACCATGCCTGCGTTTGTTGCCATTCTCTACGAAGGGCAAGCGCGTCTTTTGGGGTATGCTCCCCAGGCTAAGGTCCCTGAAACGCTGCAATTACTGCAACCAGGAGCAGTTCTGGGTTGGGCAGGACTGATACGGGGAGTCCCTTGCGAAACTGCGATTACCTCCACAGAAGCAATTTGTTTGACCCTACCAGCAGCAGATTTCTTAGCCCTGCTGAAGCTTGAACCCCTTTTAGCAGATGCCTTTCGCAACCGTTGCGCCTTGATTGAAGTATTTGACCTACTGGGTACAGAACTGGAGCGGCAGGCAAATGGGACTGGAAAGCTCAAGGAACTGGCTCTAAAGGCTTGGTCAGAAGCAGTAGTCCTCAACCTACGGCCCGGCAAAACGTCACTGAAGGATCTAGACCCTAATTTAGTGTGGTTGGTCAGCGGGGGTGCCCCGACTAACTTTGCAGTGGGTTGTCGCCTGAGTGCTGTTGATATAGAAGTGGAAGAGCCTGGGTCAGCTCGCCTAGTGGGCTTGAGGTTACCAAGGAGAGAGTGGGAGAGTGGGAGAGCGGGTGAGGGGGGGAAAGAAAAATTCCTTGCCCCCTCACCCCTTCCCCCCCTCCCCCCCTCTTCTTCAGACATTCCCTATGCACCTGAGCGTCCCCCGGAACCAGAGACCAATTTTACTGCTCAGAAACGTTCAGCCAAATATCCCTACATTCACGCTAGGGGTCCAATGGAAGCAACCTTGGCTTGCTTCCAAATGCTCAGTCAACACTTAGGAATGCCCTTCCGACGGGACGTCCTTCGTAGAGCGTTAGCCAATCAATACGATAGCACCGGCAGCATTTCCTTACAGATGTGTGGTGCTGTAGCCGAGTTGATGGGATTAAATTCTCAACTGGTGAATGTACCTGCAACTGCCGTCAGTCGTCTGCAAGCTCCAGCCCTGATCAGGTGGCAAGATAGTTTCGCCCTGCTCTACAAAACTGGGGAAAAGGAACTGGTTTTGGCCGTACCCGAAAGTGGCATTCTGAGAAAAAAACCGGCTGATTTCATCGAAACTTGGGGTGAAGTTGGTCAAGTTCTACTGCTGCAACCCACTAAAGACACTCCGAAGCAACGGTTTGGTCTGAGTTGGTTTTTACCTTCCCTCTACCGCTATCGCAAAGTGCTGTTGGAAGTGTTTATTGCTTCCTTCTTTGTACAACTCTTTGGTCTAGCCAATCCTCTAATCACCCAAGTCATCATTGATAAGGTTCTGGTCCAAAACAGTGTTGATACCCTACATATTTTAGGGATCTTCTTGGTCGTAGTGGCCATCTTTGAGGCTATTGTGACCAGTTTACGCACCAATTTATTTGTCGATACGACCAACCGCATTGACCTGGCTTTGGGCGCACAAGTCATTGACCACCTGTTGCGTCTGCCACTGCGTTATTTTGAGCGACGCCCTGTAGGAGAGTTAGCCACCCGGGTTAATGAACTGGAAAATATTCGCTCCTTTCTGACGGGCACTGCTCTAACGGTGGTGTTAGATGCGGTCTTTTCCGTCATCTACATCGTTGTCATGGTGTTCTACAGCCCGCTGCTCACCCTCGTTGCTTTGGCCACTGTCCCTTTGTTCGCCTTGCTCACATCTACAGTCGCCCCTGTAGTCCGGCACCAGTTGCGCACCAAAGCCGAGCGCAATGCCCAAACCCAGTCTTATTTAGTCGAAGTCGTTTCTGGGATCCAAACTGTTAAAGCCCAAAACATTGAACTGCGATCGCGCTGGCAGTGGCAAGAGAGTTATGCCCGCTATGTGTCAGCTGGCTTTAAGAGCGTGCTGACCTCGACTACAGCTAGTTCAATTAGCAACTTTCTCAATAAACTGTCGAGTTTGCTGCTGCTGTGGGTCGGTGCCTATCTGGTGCTGCAAGGGAAATTAACTTTAGGACAGCTGATTGCTTTCCGGATTATTGCTGGCTACACCACCAGTCCTTTACTCAGGTTGATTCAACTCTGGCAAAACTTCCAGGAAACTGCCTTATCTCTGGAACGCCTAAGCGATATCCTGGATACCCCCCAGGAAGTACACGAGGTGCGTACCAACATCCCGATGCCCGATATTCAAGGGAGCGTGAAATATGAGAATGTCGAGTTTCGCTTCAGTAACAGTGGCTCCCCACAGCTAACGAACATTAATCTAGACTTTCCGGCAGGGGTATTTGTTGGGGTTGTGGGCATGAGCGGTGCGGGCAAGAGTACGTTGACGAAGCTGCTGCCTCGCCTCTATGAGCTTGATGCCGGTCGGATTCTGATTGATGGCTACGACATTAGCAAAGTGGAACTTTATTCCCTACGGCGTCAGATTGGCGTAGTTTTGCAAGACACACTCTTGTTCGATGGGACTGTGCAGGAGAATATTTCGCTGACGCATCCGGATGCTACCCCGGAGGAGATTGTCGAAGCGGCCAAAGTCGCTTTTGCTCATGACTTTATCATGTCCCTGCCCCAGGGCTACAACACTCGAGTCGGCGAACGGGGTTCAGCCCTATCTGGAGGACAACGGCAGCGCATTGCCATTGCTCGTACAGTTTTACAAAATCCGCGCCTGCTGTTATTAGACGAAGCCACTAGCGCCTTAGACTATAACACCGAGCGACAGGTGTGTTCGAATTTAGCATCGGTGTTTCGCGGTCGCACAGTGTTTTTCATTACCCACCGTCTCGCCACAATTAAGCACGCTGATGTGATTCTGATGATGCACCAAGGGACAGTGGTAGAGCAAGGGACTCATGCAGAACTCATGACCCTCAGGGGACGGTATTACTGCCTCCACCAGCAACAGGAAGCACAACTGTAATCTTCAACAACCGAGCCACCAATTCACGGTATGAGATGACAACATGAGTATAAAAAATGGGACCAAACCAGGCCACTCAGACAATGAGGTGGAGCTACATCAATTATCCAGGTTTACCCGAACATCTGACCTCGAGCGGAGTGTTCAAACCACCCCGAACCTCAGAGTTGTCAGGAGCGAACATAAAGGCACCAGCGAATTTGACCAGCCCGTACTCCTCCAACAATCCCCCTTGTGGTCGCGGGCCATTCTTTGGGTATTGATGGGAGTCACCACCACTGTGATTGTTTGGGCAAATGTTGCCAAAATTGAGTCAGCAATTCCGGCTCAGGGTAAGCTCGAACCACAGGGAACTGTCAAAGAGGTGCAAGCCGCTGTAGCTGGCGTAGTGACAGCCATCTATGTAGATGATGGGCAACGAGTCAAGCAAGGCGATCGCCTCCTCAGCCTGGACACCACTGTAGCGCAGGCTCAACTAGCCTCCCAAAAGAAAATTCGCGCCTCCCTGCTACAGGAGAATCAGTTTTATCAGACTCAGATGAGTAGCTTGCCTGCAAAAGCAGCGCTAGAGCAAGCGATGGTGCAGATCAAGCTATCACCAGATTTAATCGTCTTGACCAAAAGTCGAGCGGCTCTAGCCGCAGAGAATCAACTCTACCGAGCAGAGCTGAGTGGTGTGTCTCAAAGCATTCCTCTTAATCCTGAGCAACAAGAGCGCTTCTTATCTAACCAAGAGGAGTTAAACGCTCGTGTTGCCGCAGCCCAGTTGGAGGTTGAACAATCAACCAAGCAGTTAAATCAGACTCAGATCAAATTAGCTAGTAGCAAAGACATACTGGCGATGAATCAGGTAATTGTTCATAACTTTGGCTCTTTAGTCAAACAAGGAGCAATATCTCAAATTCAATACCTCAAACAGCAACAGGAAGTGCGGAGTGCACAATCTGAAGCTGACCAACTCACGCAGGAACAAGCACGTCTGGTGCTAGCAATTGCTGAAGCAAAGTCAAAGTTACAAAATACCATTACCCTGTCCCGTAAAGACCTGTTAACCCAGATAGCTAACAACGACAAGCACATTGCTGAAATTGATAGTCAATTCGCCAAAGTTATGGTGGAGAACAGTAAACATATTGATGAGATAGACAGTCAGTTAAGCCAAACAAAAATGAATTTGCAGTATCAGGAGCTTAAGGCTCCTGTCTCTGGAACTATCTTCGATTTGCAAGCTCACACTGTAGGGTTTGTTGCCACTTCTAGCAAATCAATCCTAAAGATTGTTCCTGATGATAACCTAACTGCTAGGGTTTTTATCACTAACAAAGACATTGGTTTTGTCAAAGAGGGAATGAATGTCGATGTTCGGATTGACTCCTTTCCCTTTAGTGAGTTTGGTGATATTAAAGGCCAGTTAGTATGGATTGGGTCTGATGCACTTCCACCGGACCAGGCCCATCCCTTCTACAGATTCCCAGCCAAAATCCGTCTCGATCGACAGTCGTTATTGATTAGTGGTCGGGAAGTGCCACTGCAATCAGGAATGTCGGTAAGTGCCAATGTCAAGGTGCGTCAGCACACTGTTATGAGTATTTTTACGGATTTGTTTACTAAAAAAATGGAGAGTCTGAAGTTCATTCGATAGTTTGTTTTAGTGTCAGCAATCGTAACGTCAACTAACTTTGTGACAGGAGAAAATGAAATGGCCGATGCAAATATGAGCGATTCAATTAATGTGGACATGCAGCAGCTGATAGATCCCACGTTCATTAATGCTGTAGAGAAGATCGTACAGAATATTCCACAGTTTTCAATTCAAGTATACACACCTGGTAGCGATACTGACGCAGGGTTTCGACTAAATCAACTGATTGTGGGTCGTCAAGGCAACGATACATTTATTGGTCTTAACCCTGTTGAGAGCGATCCCAATCAACTGAATATCGATGCCTTTTTCGTCAACTTGCCAATACTACAGTCACCCACTCCACACGATTTCAGCAACACATTTATTTTGGGCGATTATAAACAGCCCTATTATGTCAACCCTGACGTAAGCGGTGTTGGCAATAGCTTTGCTGCAATTTTACAATTCAATTCCGCACAGGATTTTATTCAGCTATACGGCAGCTCAGAAAACTATAAACTGGCTCAATCAGACGTTGGAACAGAGATATTTTATCAGCAGGGAAATAGCTCTGAACTCCTTGGACTTTTACCTTTCACTTATGGTTTGAGTTTAGATGGTAACTATTTCAAATACCAGGGAGTCACCCCACCAGCAGGACCAGTACAAGGGCAGATTAAGCAATTTGGAAATGGCGGTTATAACCTCTCTGTTGGTGTGGCTACAGATCCAGCTGGCAGTGTCTATGTAGCAGGAGGAACCACAGGTGCTTTGTCAGGACCTAATGCCGGGTCTCGTGATGCCTTTGTAACCAAGTATGACAGTGCTGGTAATCAAGTATGGAGTCGGGAGTTTGGCACTTCCAGCTTTGACACGGTCAATACTGTTGCTGCTGACAACAACGATAACGTCTACCTAGCGGGATATACTGAAGGTGATTTGGGTGGTCCTAGGCAAGCAGCTCAGTCTGATGCTTGGTTGTCCAAGGATGACAGCAATGGCAACCAGCTGTGGATTCGACAGTTTGGAACTGGTATTATTAATGGCGTTACCCATGCCGCTGTTGACAACGCCGGCAATGTCTACCTATCGGGAACAAATGTCAATGTAGACCCGGGAAGCGCAATTGCTAGTCAGGATGATTACTTTGTGACCAAATATGATACCAATGGCAACCGCCAGTGGTTTACCGAGTTTGGGAGTACCGTTAATCCCAATTTAGGTTTGAACTTTAGCGAAGCTTACGGCCTTGCCCTCGATCGCAATAACAATGTCTATACGACAGGATGGACTCTGGGCGACTTGGGGGGAGCGAATGCTGGGCTTTATGATGTCTGGATCGCCAAGCAGGACAACGATGGCAATCGGGAGTGGATTAAACAGTTTGGCACTAGTGATTTTGAATGGTCCTGGGGTGTTGACACCGACAGTAAGAACAATGCTTACGCTACAGGATGGACTCTGGGGGATTTGGGGGGAGTGAGTACTGGGTCTTATGATGCTTGGTTAGCCAAGTACGACACCAATGGGAACCAGCAGTGGATTAAACAGTTTGGCACGACTGGTAATCCTAGCGGTGATACTGAAGCCT
>JAABUQ010012293.1_pt1 | contig 10679 bp, 11 predicted proteins | sample 5560001 | NCBI WGS metagenome assembly JAABUQ01 (sample SAMN10711888, study PRJNA513371) | rock metagenome | isolation source: Antarctica rocks | place: Antarctica: Victoria Land, Finger Mt nord | collected 2015-12-18 | reverse complement strand
GCCGTCAGCGTCATCGCCACCGGGCGCTTGCACGGGCTGACCGCGTTCGGGGCGCTACGGGCCGCGCTGGCCGGAAAAACTGTCATGCAAACCGCCTGAACAAGCGTGAGGCGGGTGAGTAGTTACGGTAAACGCTTTCTGCCCTTCCCCTCCCCCGTTCACCCAGTGCCAGAGAGAACGCGCTATAGCCTCCTGGACGATGCTTAAGCCTCATACGCTCTGGCCCAATCGCCGAGCGGCAGGAGCATCCCGGCCAGGGCCGGGTCGGGGTGACGAGCCATCGCCTTCACAAAGGGACCGTCAGCCACGACGACGTTCGTGGCGCCCACGGCAAGCGCGAACGCGACATAGAGCGTGTCGTAGGTGGACTGGCTGACGGTCAAGCCGATGTCCAAAGCGACGTCGTGCAGGCCCATGTCCGCGGTCGGCGTCGGCGCAAGCTGAGCTTGCAGCAGCGCAAGACCTTCCCTGGCCTCGTCCGGCGTGAGCAGCTTCCTGCGCACCTGGAGCCACAGGACGTTGGTTGCCTCGTTCAGCCAGAAGTCAGGGACGAGCAGATCGGCCCCGCTGCGGGCAAGCGCGTCGGCTAGGTGGCTGTCCGGCTCCTGCAGGACCCACTTGAGGCCGACCGACGCATCGACGACAAGCGCCAGCGTCAGGCGTCCTTGCCGGCCAGGTCCTCGGCCCGGCCACGGCGCGACCCTTCGAGCAGGTCGGCGGACGGTGGCGACCCGCGCCCTGCGGTCCGGCGCCGGAACTCGGCCAAGCGCGAGGCAGCCTGCTCCCGCGAAGGACGCTGTTCGCTGCCGACCAGGGTCGCTTTCAGGATCTCACGGTGCTCCGCTTCCGCCGAGCGCCCGTGCTCGGCGGCACGGATCCGGAGGCGCTTCACCAGGTCCTCGTCAAGGCTCCGAACGGTCAGGGTGGCCATGGCCGGCCTCCTATGCTGTCAACTGCTGCAATGACAGCATATCGATTGCTCCGGGCCAAGGCCAACCTTGCTTGTCGAGCAGCCGATCACGATACCTCATCTATGCTGGCCGGTGGCACAGGCAGGGCTCCCGCGGCCTGCACCCGCCTGACTTGCTCGGGTCGCCAGTTGCTGCGGCCGGCCGGAGTGGGCACGCCGCGGTTGGTGAGCGCCTCGGCCAACTCGTCCAGGGTGCGTGCGCCAGCGCGCTGCGCCGCCTCCAGATAGGGCAGGACATCGGCAGCCCTGGCCCGCGCCTGTGCGCTCTTGGCCGCCGCAGCCGCACGCGCGTGCTCCGGGGCGCCCGAGCGGAGTTGAGGGTTGCCGAGCCTGGTCCCCCTCGCCTTTGCCGCGGCCAGCGCCGCCCGCGTGCGCTACGAGGTCAGCCCTGCTTCCAGCTCGGCGACCGCAGCCATCTGCGTCAGCAGGAACTTGCCCACCGGACCGGGCGGTACGCTGGGCAGGTCGCAGAACACGACGCCAGCCTCGCCGGTGCCCTCGACGACGTGCAGCAGGAAGCGCGCGTTCCTTGCCAGCCGGTCCAGCTTGGCGATCACCAGTGCCGCCCTGCGCGCGCGGCAAGCGGCGAGGGCCGAAGCGAGCTGCGGTCGGTCGTTGCGTTTGCCGCTCTCCAACTCCTCGAACTCGGCCGCCACGATGCCGCCAATGCCGGCCACGTACTTGGCGACCGCCGCACTCTGGGCGTCGAGCCCAAGGCCGCTCTTCCCTTGCCGGTCGGTGCTGACCCGGTAGTAGGCGACAAAGCGCAGCGCAACCGGTGGCGCCCCGGCGAGGCCCGGCGCGGTCACGCTCACACGCGTCCGGGGCGGGGCAGGAACGTGCGGGGGGCAGACGGGAAGGAACGGGTCATTGCTCGCTGAGGCCGGGTTCGGCTGCCACCATGCCCTGTTTCGGGCACATTTCACACACCCAATCGGACCAACTCTTTCAACAGCATCAGTGGACAGCGGACCTTCCACAAGCGGCCGGGGGTGGTCAGTTAGGTTGCTGCAACGGAGTTGTGAAACGTGGAAGCGATCCAGATCGACCGTTATGGCGGGTCTGACGTCGTTACGCAGCGAGACCTCCCGGTATTGGCAATGCCGTTCCTCGGCACCTGAGCGGTTTCAGCCATCATGATGGCGTGCAAGCGCTCGGTTTCGTCGTCGGCCGGGAACATGCACTCGACGCGCAGCTCCTGGGCCGCGACCGTTTGCGGATCGCCCACGGTGGTGACCATGGAAAAGTAGTTCAGCACGTCCCCATCCTTCATGAAACTCAGCGGGATGACCGGCGTGTGGGGGGGTGCGGCGGCGTCCCGGGCGCAGTCCGCTCCGGGGTAGGCGAGCAGGGCGGCGACCAGGGCCTTGCTTCTCGCGTCGAGGACCTGGCCGACCGCCTCGCGGCGGACGCGGGCAAGCAGGCTTCGGGCCACGTCCTCCCAGTTCGCGACGAAGGGACGCATGCCGTCCGGGTCGAACATCAGATGCAGCATGTTGCGCGGGACCGGACGTGCGGACAGGTCGACGAAGCGGCCGAAGAAGCGCGGCGCGGCGTCGTTGGTCAGGACGACGTCCCAGTAGCGGTCCATGACGATGGCCGGAAACGGCTCGTGCTGGCGCAGCATGCGGCGCAAGGCTGCGGCGATGCTCGCCATCTCGGGCGCGTCCCATGCCGGCTCGGGATAGGCGGGAGCGTAGCCTGCGGCCAGCAGCAGCGCGTTCCGCTCCCGCAGCGGGACGTCGAGCGCCTCGGCGACATGCAGCAGGGTTTCGCGGCTCGGGACGCTGCGCCCGGTTTCGATGAAGCTGAGGTGCCGCTGCGAGATGCCGGCGTCGAGCGACAGGTCGAGCTGGCTTTTCCCGCGGAGGTCGCGCCAGCCACGGAGCAGGTCCCGCAACCCGCTGGGCGCCGTTTTCCGGCGGGGACCCGTCATGGGCTGCCCGCCGCGTTGCCCCGGCTGCACGCCGCCGACCGAGGGATGTCCCTGTTGCGCGGGGCCGCAGTCACGTGGCGGCACGTACGATCCGGCCGCACGCCGCCGACAACTCCTGTCCGAAGCCGGCCAGGGCAGGGTTGCCGTAGCGCCCCAACGCGATGGCCGGGTCGGCGGCACGGATGGAGACGGAGCCACCGGGCATCTCCAGCACGGCGAGCTTGAGCGGCGCCTCGACGATGGCTGAGCAGTCGATCCCCAGCAGCCGGGCGAGCAACTGCGGGTGAAAGAAGAACAGGAGGCGCGCACCGCCGATCACCTGGTCGATGCTGCGCAACGCGCCTTGCGGGTCGATCTCGTGCAGCACCTTCATCCCGGCTTGGTCGATGGCCTGCCGCAGGGCGGCCAGGACCTCGGGAAAGGGGCGTCTGCTGGTCACGTCGAGCTGGAACTCCGAGGCTGCGGTGCCGGGTTGTCCGAAAGCAAGGGTCATGTATTCGCTCCTGCGTTGGACCACCTTGCTAGGCCTGCGCCGGAGCCGTCTCAACTACCTCGGAGGTCGTCGGAGCACCGCTGCCAGGCGAAAGGACCGGCACAGGAGGCATCACGAAAGCCGCGCCAAGCGCCTGACGTTCTGGGGGGAGAACCCGAAGCGCCGCAGGAAGGCCCGCCGCATGCGTTCAGGGTCCACGAAACCGACGTCGCGCGCGATCGCCTCGATCGGGTCGGAGCCATCCTCGATCCGCTGCCGGGCCAGCTCGGCGCGCAGGCGTTCCACTGCCCGCGCGGGCGTTTCCCCGGTTTCCGCCACGAAGGCCCGGGCGAACTGGCGTGGGCTGAGGCAGGCAACCTCCGCCAGCCGTTCGGCCGTAAGCTGCTCATGCAGGTGCTCGCGCGCGAAGCTCAGGACTCTCCTGATCCGCTCGGATTGCGGGTCGAGGTCGAGCAGGGTGGAGAACTGCGACTGCCCGCCGGGCCGGCGGTGATACACGACGAGGGTGCGCGCCGTGGCGCGGGACAGCTCGGGGCCGAGATCGTCCTCGACCAGGGCCAGCGCGAGGTCGATCCCGGCGCTGATGCCGGCCGAGGTCCACACGGACCCGTCCCGGGTGAAGATGCGGTCGCCATCGACCTTCACGCGCGGGAACAGGCGCTGCAGCAGGGCGGCATGCTGCCAATGCGTCGTCGCGTGGCGGCCGTCGAGCAGCCGGGCGTTGGCCAGGGTGAAGGCGCCCGTGCAAACGCTGGCCGTCCGGCGGATGCCGGGCGCGCAGGCGGCGACGATCTCGGCCTCGTCCGTGGCACCGGCAGCGCATCGGGTCGGACCGCCGCCCATCACGACCAAGGTGTCGAAACGGGCATTGTCGGCAGGCTCGGTGATGATCTCCACCCCGGACGAGCTCCGCACCGCGCCGCCGTGCCGTGACACGACGCGGAGCCGGTAGGATGCCCCGCTGGCAAGATCGCCCGCCACCTGGAAGGCCGCGAGCGGGCCGCTCAGGTCCAGGAGCTGGAACCCCGGATGGACCAGGAAGCGGATTTCCCGCCTCATGCCGCTCCCTGCGGGACAGCGGCGCGGTTTGCCCGCACCCAGGCGGCGGTCATGGCGGCCGCGATTGCCAGCATGGGGAAGATGACGGCGTTCAGCTCCGCCCAGCCGAACCGCTCTAGCACCGGCCCGGCGGCCAGCGTCGCCACGGCCGTGAAGCCGTAGCGGATCAGCTCGGCTACGCCCTGAACGCGGGCGCGCTCGCTGGGGAGGTGGGACGAGGCGAGCAGCGTGGTCCCGCCCACGAACATGAAGTTCCAGCCGACGCCGAGGCAGAGCAGCGCCAGGTAGAAGGCAACCAGGCTGGTCGAGGCCATGGCAATCACCCCGCACGCCGCGCTCAGCGCCATCCCCGAGAACAGGACCGTCGGCATCCCGAACCGCCTGATCAGGCGGCCGGCGAAGAAGGACGGCGCGAACATGCCGACCAGATGCCATTGGATGATGTTGGCGCCATCGTCGATCGAGTGTCGGCATCCGACCGCGGCCAGCGGCGCCGCCGTCATCACGAACATCATCACCACGCCGCCGATGACGTTGTTGGCCAGGGCCGCCAGCGAGATCGGCTGGCGGAACACGGTCCAGAGACTGCGGGCCGGGCACGCGGCGGCGTCGGTCGAGGCGCCCGGGGTGTCCACGTCGCGATAGCCGATCCCGATCAGCAGCGCCGAAAGCAGGCCGAGCACGAACACCATGAGGTAGGAGCCCGCGAACAGGGCGGGGAACAGATTCTTGCTCCACGCCGCCAGCGCCGGGCCGAGCACGGCGGCGATGACGCCGCCGGCAAGCACCATCGAGATGACCCGAGCCTTGTGATCCGTGTCGACCGAATCAGCGGCGGCCAGACGGTAGTACTGCGCGAAGGCCTGGAACACGCCCACTGCCGCCGTGCCCAGGCAAAACATCCAGAAGGCGTCGTGGAACACTGCCCAAACGGACACCAGGCCGCCCACCGCGCAGGTCGATGCGCCGAGCACGAAGCCCCAGCGGCGGCCGATGCGCTGCATCAGCAGGGAAGCGAACAGGGTGGCGACGGCGCCCGCCACGGTGATGAGCGCGAACGGGAGAGTGGCAAGAGACTTGTCAGGCGCGAGCTGGTAGCCGGTCAGCCCCGTCAGTGTCAGGTCGATGGACACGGCGGCCGTGAAAAGCCCCTGTGCGACGGCCAGGACGAGTGCGTTCGAGCGTCCCATAGGCGCCTGGCCCGGCGCGGTCGCGCTTCTCGAAAAGAAGGCCCGGGCGGACGACCTCGCGGAGGCGCTCATGATGCGGGCCGTCTTGACCGTGCGACGCTGATTGCGATCCTGACCGGCATCGGTTCCACCTCACTGCTTGGACGAGCTGTTCTCGCCTAAATCGAGGGCCAGCGAAACGACGCAAATCCCTCGTTTTCAGCCATCGCCGCCGATGGTAGCCACGACTCCACAACGGGCGGCGGACCAGGCGCTTGGCGGTGCGGTGCTTGTCGACGCGGTCGAGGTCGTCGGCGCCGAGATCGGCGAAGGCGACGCTGCGTTGAAGCATGTGGAAGGCGGCGACCAGGATCTTGTGCGACGGCCACGGCCGCCTTCTTCGCGCCCATGCGGACCCGCAGCCGGTGGAACTTGTCGCGCAGGTAGCTGCCCTTGGTCCGCGAGGCAGAGATGGCTGTCCCGACCAGCATGGCTTTCAGGCAAGGGTTGCCCTTGCGGGTGCCGCGCCGTTTCTGCTTGCCGGCGTTTTCGTGGTTGGCCGGGCACAGGCCGGCCCAGGCGGCCAGGTGCTGGGCGGTGCCGAACACCGACATGCCGGCGCCGATCTCGGCGACGATGGCGGCCGCCGTCAGCGCGTCCACGCCAGGGATGATCACCAGCAAGGCTTGCTGGGCGGCAAACGGCTGCATGGCGCTGGCGATCGCGGCCTCGACCTCGGCCAGGTCACGGTCGATTTCCCCAAGGCGGCGGATGTGCAGGCCGAGCAGCAAACGCTGATGCGCGGCGAGGTCTCCGTCCAGTGCCAGGGCGAGCCGGTCGATCCTGCTTCGCAGGCGGCGCTTGGCGAGATCGGTCATGGCGGCGGGGGCGGCGCTGCCCTCGGCCAGGGCCCGCAGCATCGCATGCCCGAGACGCCGAACACGTCGCTCATCACGCCCGCGAGCTTGATGCCGGCGTCTTCGAGCAGCTTGAGCGTGCGGTTGCGTTCCGCAGCTAGGGTGCCGAACAGGGCTTTGTGGTGGCGCACCAGCTCGCGCAAGACCCGGATCGCCGGCGACGCACGAAGCTCGCGCACCAGCCCGTGCCGGACCAAGTGGGCGAGGCATGGCCGACGATGACGTCACTTTCCAAGGAAGCATGCACCGGCTGCCAGTAGACGCCCGTGCCCTCCATGCCGACGCAGGCCACCACCAAGCCCTGGTGCACATCGAGCCCGGCGGCGCGTTCGATCAGCGCGTCCATAACCACCTCCAACAAGGGTGGCGGGCGCGGCGCCGCGGGACGGTAGACAGAGGCTGGCCCACGTGCTGGCCGGTGCAAGCCGGCCGCGACCTTCGGTGGTTCCTGAACGCGGCACGGACCGATCTCTTGTACGGGGTCGGATGCCACCTACCCATTGCCGGCCTCCACGCATCCGTCGGCCGATATGTTGGAAGGGCCATTGCCGTTCCAATCCGGACCCATTTTCTCCTTCAAGGCGGTGCGCGGCTGGACGCGGTGGGCATCTCTTGCCGGGTTCCAGGGTGGTGAGGAGTTCGTCACGCAACCATTGCTCGTTCGGGAGGCTTGGGCAGGCGTCCGGCCGCCTCGATACGCCGCCTTTCCCATCCAGCCATCACCCATTCCCAGGCATAGCTCCCCCTGCAACTGCCGGCGCGCTACCCTGTTGAGGTGCCCGCGCAGCCGATTGGTGGCCGAAGCGCATATCAGGTCGTGGAAAACCTTCGCGGCCGAATTGGGGAGGACGTTTTGATGAAGCCGAACTGGCTCGCGCTTGTGCTTGGCGTGCTGGCCATGCCGATGGTGGGGCGGGCTGATCCGACCCTGCAGCCCCTCGATGTTCCCGCTAAGGCTCTGCCGGCGCCGACCGCCGACATCAGTCCCGGGATGCAGGCCATCATCGCGCGGCCGCTCAACCCGGATTGGGACAAGCTCTGGAAAACCGGAGAGGAAGCGCGCGCCTATGCCGATGCGCAGGCTGCCCAGACTGTGAAAGGCATTCCGGCGATGCTTGAGCGGCTGCATGCGAGGTCCGAAGCGTCGACGCTGGACGGGGTCCGGGTTCACGTCGTCACGCCCGAGACGATGCCGGACGCGAACCGCGACAAGGTGCTGATTCACGTCCATGGCGGATGCTACGTGCTGTTCCCCGGCGAGTCCGGCACGACGGAAGCCATCATGATGGCCGGGCTCGGCCATTACAAAGTGATCGCGGTCGATTACAGGATGCCACCCGAAGCCTACTTCCCGGCGGCGCTCGACGATGCGATCACCGCCTACAAGGCGGTCCTGAGGAACACGTCTCCGAGCAACGTGGCATTCTTTGGAACGTCGGCCGGCGGGGCGCTGACGCTGGAGATGGTGCTGCGGGCCAAGCAGCTTGGCCTGCCGATGCCGGGTGCGATTGCGCCGGGAACGCCGATGTCGGACGTGACGAAGACGGGCGACACGTTCCACACGAACGAGAAGGTCGACAATGTGCTGGTCTCGCGCGACGGGTTTTGCGACGCGGCAACGGTGGTCTACGCGAAGGGGCGTGATCTGGGCGATCCGCTGCTGTCGCCGGTCAATGGCGACATGCATGGGTTTCCGCCGACGATCCTGACGACCGGAACGCGCGACCTGTTGCTCAGCAACACCGTGCGCGTGCATCGCAAGCTCCGGCGCGCGGGGGTTGCGGCGGAGCTGGTGGTGTTCGAAGGGCAGTCGCACGCGCAGTATCAGTTCGACGATACGCTGCCTGAAACGAAGGAAGCGTTCGGCGAGATCGCTGCGTTCTTCGGAGAGCATCTCGGGCATTGAGCTGACGGCGTTGACAGCGCATGCAGCAGGCGTGTGCCTTCAACGCTGGACCATGGCGTGAACCGTCGCGGCGTTGGCGAGCGTCGATTGGCTGAACATGCCCGGCAACCATGACGCCTCGGTAGAGGCGGTATCGTCGAAGCCGCAAAGGAGGTCTCGCAACCAGACATGCCTGGCGACACGGGCCTCGATGGGGATGGTTGCCCTGTCCAGCGCGGCTGCGATTGGGGCCGGAAGGCCCATCGCTGCGAAAACGTACGGTAAGAAACGAGAACACGGGTGAGATCCTAGCGGTTTCGAGCAAAAAAGCCTGATTCCGTTTCGTCATCGGTCTGAACTGTTTGTTTGCTGCGTGAAATCATGGCGTACAATATATATTGCACGGCACGTGTTGGTTTGGCCTGGTGTATTGCACGCAGCAAACCGCGGTGCTAACGCGGGGGATGACTTTGCGTGCAATACATGCAGCGCCCGTCAATGTCCCTGGCGAGCCAAGCTGGATGGCGGCGTTCCTCGCCAGCCTGGCGCGCGACGACCTGGCACCTGCGACGCTGCGCGGCTACCGCTACGACCTGCGCCATTTCGTCGCCTGGCACCGCACGGTCCACGATGGCCCTTTCGTCCTTGAGAAGCTCGCCGAATACGAGCTGATCGCCTACCGCCAACACATGGTCGCCGGTGGCCTCCGGCCCGCCACGGTCAACCGCCGACTGGACGCCCTGCGCCGGCTGTGCCGCTGGGCGCGCGGGACCGGCGCCCTGGCCGCCGACGCCGCGCGCGAGGTTCGGCCCATGCGCACCACGCGCAACCGCCAACCGGCCGGCCTGACCGACATCGAGGTCCACGCTCTGCTGCGCGCCGCCGGCGCCTCCTCCCACGGCCTCGCGGGGCGCAACTACGCCATCACCCAACTCATGCTGCAGGCCGGCTTGCGTGTCGGCGAGGTCGCTGCCTTGCAGGTGGGCGACGTCAGCATGAGCGACCGCTCCGGCAGCGTGCGCATCCGCCACGGCAAGGGCCTCAAGGCGCGCGAGGTGCCGCTGAACGCCACCGTGCGTCGCGCGCTCAAGCAGCACCTCGACCAGCGCCAGGCGCCGGGCCAGGATGCGGCGCTGTTCGTCAGCAGCCGGGAGACGGCGATGCCGGTGCGCACCATCCAGGCCGTCATGACCAGCCTCGCCCGCCGTGCCCGCCTGAAGCGGGTCGCCGTCTCGGCGCACACGCTGCGCCACACCTTCGCGCTGGGCTACCTGCGCGACAACCCGGGCAAGCTGGTCGAGCTCGCCAGCCTGCTCGGCCATGAGTCGCTCGACACGACCGCCATCTACACGCGACCCTCACGCGACGACCTCGCGGCCGACCTGGAGCGCTCGCACCTCAATGTCGACGGATGACCCCTTGGCGACGACGACGCAGGCCCGGCGGCGGCTGGTGCCGGCCGACCCGAGCGAGGACGACCTGGCGCGGCACTGGAGCCTGACGCCCGCGGACCTGGGCGCGATCGCCCACTGCCGCGGGCCGGACCATCGCCGCCGCTTCGCCCTGCAGCTCTGCGTCATGCGCGCCCACGGCCGCTTCCTCGACGACTACCGGCATGCCCCGATCAAGATCGTCAACCACCTGTCGCGCCAGCTTGGCCTGCCGCCGGTGCTGTTCCTCGACCGCCCCGGCCGCGAGCCGACGGAGCGGGTCCAGGCGCAGCGCATCCGCCGCTACCTGGCCGTGCGCCGGTTCGACAAGACGGCAGAAGCCAACCTGCGCGAATGGCTGCGCGCGGGCGCCCTCGAAGGCCGCACCGCGGGCGAACTGTCGATCCAGGCGGAGGAGAAGCTGCGCGGCTGGCAGGTCGTGCTGCCCGGCGCCAGCACGCTGGACCGCATCGTCAACTCCGTTGTCGCCCACACCACGGCCGACCTGTTCGCCACCATCGCCGGCCATCTGCCAGAGAAGTTGCGCGCTGACATCGACCTGCTGGTCGAGGTGCCGGAGGGCGACGCGCGGTCCAGCCTGTTCCGGCTCAAGGACTACCCGAAGTCGGCCAACGCCGCGGTGATCAAGGGCGACATCGTCCGCCTGCGCCTGATCGAGGACCTGCTCGGCGCCGGCGCGGACCTTGGCGACCTCGATCCGCGGATCATCCGCCAGCTCGGCCAGCTCGGGCGCCGCTACGATGCCGGGGACCTCCGGCGCTTTGCCAAACCCAAGCGCGACGCGCTCGTCGCCTGCTAC
>JAABUQ010012292.1_pt1 | contig 10679 bp, 10 predicted proteins | sample 5560001 | NCBI WGS metagenome assembly JAABUQ01 (sample SAMN10711888, study PRJNA513371) | rock metagenome | isolation source: Antarctica rocks | place: Antarctica: Victoria Land, Finger Mt nord | collected 2015-12-18 | reverse complement strand
AGGATGAGGGAGGGGGGAGTGTGCTGCAGAGGGGGGAGGGGAGGCGGGAGGAGGAGGGGAGGAGGATCAAGGCTGAGAGGGCGGCGAGTAGGGGGGTGAGCATGGTGCCGAATTCGCAGGCTGGGCGGGTGGGGGAGGGGGAGGAGGAGATTGTGGAGGAGACGCAGCTTAGTGCGGAGGAGGAGGAGGAGGAGGAGTAGATGCGAGGCTGGGGATTGTGCGGGTTGAAGGGAGGAGGTGGGAGTTTGGGTGGGTATGGGGGGAGAGAGCGTTCATCTGTGTCGTTGCAAGACTATTCAGTAGAGCTAGGGAGCGTTGATGAGTTGGCTTGGGGGCTGAAGTGAGTGTTGTGTTTTTGATCAGTCCAGGCGGTATAGATCGCTCTCTGATCTAGATTACTAGATTCGTGGATACTGTAGAAGGACACCCCGAGGGAACTGGTGACGATGTACTGACTATTCTGTCAGTAGTCCAGATGGACAAGAGTTTCGATCATCTTCACGTCTTTGGAATCTGCGCGCAGATAGATTCTAGACACGGAATGCATTTCGCCTTCGCGAATACTATGGTGGCCCAAAATCTCGTTATGTTGTCTTCTTCTGACCGTGGATCATACTAGGCCTTCATCTAGGTGGTTCACCACTCTATATTCCTGTGTGTGCGCGATACAGCATTGGATTATACTAGGCCCTCCTTCGGGTGGCCGACCATTTGATATCTCTGTGTGCGCGATATAGCATTGGACTATACTAGGCCCACATTTAGGTGGTTGACCGGTTGATATGTTTGTGTGCGCGATATAGCATGTTAGAAATTAAAGCTTGTCGAATCCTCTCGATGTTGGTGTCCACGGTTGGTCTGACCGTCCTACTTCCTAGTCAACAATCCTTCGTGTCACATCTCATAGCGTTTAGGAGATGGGTGAAACCCTTCGAAATAAATGTAGGATCCATAGTTTTGAGCTAGTAGAAGTAGCCTGGTATTTCATTCGCTGCGATGACGCTCTATATGACTCGTGCGACGGTCTTTGGGAGGCCTAAAGTACTTGATGGAAAAACTTCAAGAACTACTTACCTAGTGCAGTGGTCAAGCTAAAGCAAAAATGGGTCTCTTGAAGAGCTCGTGACTCCAATGAATGTCAGCGGTGGCCAGGCGGCTCCAGACGGCTCCACACCGAGGCTGAGCAACAAGGTGAGCAATCCTCCGGCAAGGATTCTCCTCTCATGGCATCATCGAGTTTTTGGTCACAGGGAAATCTGGGTTCTTTGGTTCTGCTTCCCAGAGCGCGGCGAGCAGGGAAATGAACTTCTTTGACAAAACGGTCGTACGTTGAGACTACTGATAATGCGCGAGAATGGCTGCAGTTCGCAGCAACCACGATGGACTGCTAGCCGAGAAAAGGAATATTCGAGTCGCGGGTTACCCCAGATTATAATGTTGGTTAATGTTCCCATTGGCCGTGATTCGCGGTAGTGGCTTCCTTTACCCGTGAGACGGTGTGCGTCCGTGCCAAAGGAAGCCGAATCCTTGACTCGGCAATAACGTTCGGTACTGCGACCATAACGTCCAAAGCTCAAAGATCCCTTCGTATTGTAGAAGTGCATTGCGGACAAAAAGCCTTTAAAGGCTCTGACCCAAGGAATGTCAGGATGTTGAGAGGTTCATGTAGGTCGCTGCGTACATGGACCGATGTGGTGCATGGAAGTGCCACCATACCGTAGTCGACGGCCTCGATCTGTTTGAGGCAGGGATCGGCTCGCTGCCAGTTAGATCAGACTGGTGCTGGAGTGCGCAACCAATCGTCGTGATGCAACGGTCCGAAGAGCTGGAGACGTTTGCCTCTTTCGAGATGAGGCCCAGGCCACGCGAAGTAGACGAGTCATGGGAGCATCGCGTGGCTCCGCCAGCTGGGTGAAAGCAAAATATTCGATCCGACCCTCTAGGCATGCTGTACCCCTCCGTTAGATTCTGTCCAGAGAGGCAAAAAAGGGACAAGCAGATCTCTTGGTCTGCATGCTCGAGGACCTGACTGCTAAGGATCCTGCAGGCGGACTCGAGGGCAACGTGAGATCAGCCAGTGCAAATCGTGCCCAGGCTTGGTCTGTCGTACAGATTCGCAGCGAATTGGCCTTCAGCCGGGGCCAACGTCAAGGCAGTCCTGAGCTGGTCTTGGGTGCAAGGTGGAGTAAGGATGCAACACCAGCGTAAAGTATAGTCATCACATGGCAAGACCCTAGTCCCCCCTCAGTGGTAGTGCGCAAATACGTTACATTAGTCGTGCCGCTTGAGTGTCTCCTGGGTGTCGTTGTCCGAAATCCAACGCCTGGGGTCAGCGGGGTGCCATCGGTAGAGGGTGAAGGGCCTGATGAGTGATGGTGCCGAGGGGTGAAGCATTCCGTCGATCATTTGCGGAGACGCTCGTGTCTAGAACTATATCACCTCTGCTGGCCCCCTCTTCTTCACTCGAGTAACAATCTTGATTTTGATTTGTGAACCCTGACATCGAGTCAACCTCCACCTCGAGCCATCCTTCCACTCTTTGTCCCCACAAACCACCTTTCCCCGCCTCCGCAACGTCCTGAAGTCTAACACTCCATTACCCCACATTCTGATTCTTTCATCAGAATGGCCGACGAGAAGGCCGTCATGGCCGACATGAAAGAGTCAGCATTTTCTTGATCGCCATTTGGACCATTTTCCATGGCCCATTGAAGCTAACATTTGCGTAGCCCGGGCACTTACGATGATGCTGAGCGCCGTGGTAGCCGTCAGCAGTCCGTGAGCTTGAATCGTAATGTCACTGCCAGGTACGATCAATAGCTGAGAAATCTCTCTATATGGTCACCAAAGGCTCACAGATAGATATAGAATCCAGAACCCTTTGGCTGGTATTCCTCGCGATACCCTTTTCCGCAATGTTCAGGACTTCGCCAATGAGGCCAACATGACCGACAAGGTTGCGCTGCTGCAGAAAGGTGCCTTGGTTGCGCAAGACCCACCAGCGTTCGAGCAAGTCGCCGAATTGGACGAGGTCGAGCGTGATGCGCTTCGGAACGAGGTGCTCCATAAGTGGCGTCAACCAAGAGCTCTCTACTTCACCGTCATCTTGTGCTCCGTCGGCGCTGCGGTGCAAGGGTGGGACCAGACTGGTTCCAATGGCGCAAATCTATCATGGCCACAGGCCTTTGGCATACCTGACTCCCATGGACCAGACGGTCCTGTGCCGGGTGTCGACTATGCCTACAACAGCTGGATCGTGGGTGTCGTCAATGCAGGCCCATACATTGCGTCGGCTGGACTGTAAGTCAAGCACGACATCGGGGCTTGGGCGCTTTGTTAACATGAATCCGACAGTGGTTGCTGGCTCTCCGACCCACTCAACAACTTCTTCGGTCGTCGGGGTACCATCTTCTTTTCTGCCATCTTCTGCCTGCTCTCCGTCATCGGCTCTGGCTTTTCTCAGACATGGCCGCAACTCCTCATCACGCGCCTACTGCTCGGTATCGGGATGGGTTCCAAGGCTTCCACGGTGCCAATCTATGCTGCTGAGAACTGCCCGGCTGCAATCCGCGGTGGTTTGGTGATGAGCTGGCAGATGTGGACCGCTTTTGGCATCTTTCTCGGCTTTTGCGCCAATCTGGCCGTCTATAACGTTGGTGCGATCGCATGGCGGCTACAGCTCGGTTCGGCCTTTATCCCAGCCGTACCACTCGTCGTGGGTATCTACTTCTGCCCAGAATCACCACGTTGGTACATCAAGAAAGGCCGTTACGACAAGGCGTTCCAGTCGCTGTGCCGACTACGAAACACTCCCCTCCAGGCCGCTCGTGATCTGTACTACATTTATGCCCAGATCCTTGAGGAGTCCGAGATTATTGGCAAGAGCAACTACCTCACTCGCTTCGTCGAGCTCTTCACCATCCCTCGTGTCCGCCGCGCCACCTTGGCCTCCTTCACCGTTATGTTGGCGCAGCAGATGTGCGGTATCAACATCATAGCCTTCTACTCATCCACCGTCTTCGTCAATGCCGGCGCCGGCCATCTGCAAGCCCTCCTGGCCTCTTTCGGCTTCGGCCTGGTCAACTTTGTCTTCGCCTGGCCCGCTGTCTGGACGATCGATACCTACGGCCGTCGTGCGCTCCTCCTCTTTACCTTCCCACAGATGGCCTGGACCCTCCTGGCCGCAGGTCTCTGCTTCATCATTCCCCAGGGCGAGAAGGCTCACTTGGGACTGATCGCTTTCTTCATCTTCATGTTCGCGGCCTTCTACTCCCCCGGCGAGGGCCCCGTCCCCTTCACCTACTCCGCCGAGGTCTTCCCGCTCTCCCACCGCGAGGTCGGCATGGCCTGGGCCGTCGCCACCTGCCTCTTCTGGGCCGCTGTGCTCTCCATCACGTTCCCGCGCCTGCTGCTCGCCTTCCACCCCGTCGGCGCGTTCTGCTTCTACGCCGGCCTGAACGTGACGGCGCTGATCATGATCTTCTTCTGGGTCCCCGAGACCAAGCAGCGCACGCTCGAGGAGCTGGACTATGTCTTCGCCGTGCCGACGCGCAAGCACATGAGCTACCAGCTCACCAAGGCCCTGCCGTACTTCATCAAGAGGCACGTCATGCGCAACAAGAGCGCGACGCTGGAGCCGCTGTACCACTTCGATGGCGCGGTGGCGGAGCACCAGAAGGTCGCGGTCCTGAAGTGATAATCCTTGCTAAGAACCCTTTCATGACCTGTGTCTTCTGCTCATTCTGTGGGATCATGTGTGCGAGCTTTGAGAGATAGCAGACGGAAAGTGGGCGTCATGAACATATGTGTTGCTCGATGTTTAGATAGGTAGCCTACCACTTCTTGCGAGCAATTCAACATCTGGTAATTCTGCACAGAGATACTCGTCTTTCCAAACCTGCAAATCTTTGATCTTGAAGCAAGCTTCGAAACCCATGCCTGCTCAACGGGCTTAATGAATCGTAGTTCAAATATCACGTCCCACGCCCTCAGCACCCAGGCGCTGCGTGGTCCTTGACGCACCTCTATCCTCCATCGATGCCTTGAACACCGACACCCACGTACCTCATTGCCGGTCCGCACATCTGCCCTACCTCCATGATCACTACCCTCACCCGTTCCTCCGCCTCCTAGTCTTTTGATCCCGCTTCCCAATTCCCGCACATCAACACTCTCAACAAGACCACCGAGCGTAAGAACAAAGGCGTTTAAGATGGAAGCATGTTCTGTTATTCTAGGCACAGGTGTATTCCTCACAAGCGTGGATTCGTTTTAATGCATGATCTCATTGACACATATCCTCATAACGTGCAAAGCATTTCGTTCTCCTTAGCCCACCTCCCACAAACCACATACCCTTCCAGTGAGTTACACGTTTCCACTGTCCGCCCCCGCGCTCGCAGCTCCAAACCAACTTCCCGCCCACTCCCCCAACCCCTTCATCCGCCCCCTCCTCCCCATCGGCTCATCCAACCTTACCAACACACTAGGCTTCACCAACAGAATCGACGTTCCCCTCTCCTTCTCTGTGCGCAGCAGCGAAGGGGTCACAATCAGCATCTCCTCGCCAATCCGGCCTTCCTCATTGACTTTCAATATCGAATCGGGGCGCAGGATCTTGTTGGTCGCCATGTCGACGAGACTCGCTTTCTGGATCGCGGAGATGTAGATCGGTAAGGGTTTGGTATCTGCGGAAGGTGAACGTGTCCAGAGGCGGTAGTCGCTGGTGGAGAGGCGGAGGGCGGAGGCGAGCTTGATGGCTGGGAGGGTGATCGTCTCGTGCAAAGTTTTGGCGGCGGAGTCGGTGGGTGGAGGGAGGAGAGGGCTGAGGAGGGTATGAAGGGATTGGGAGACTGCGGTGGCTTGATGGAGTTGTTCGGTGTGGAGGTCGGGCATCTTGGTCAGGCTGAGGAGTGTTTCGGAGCGCCAGCGGCGGATGGTGATGTTGTCTGTGGATGTTTCAGCCATAGGTCCTTCGGGTTGGGGGATTAGCAACGTGGATGTTTGGCTTACCACGCGGAGCTTCGAGCTCGTGCATTCCCTGCTCGATGCCCTCGAATAAGGCAACGGTTCGAGAATCAAGTCCGAATAGATTCACGTCGTCTCCCAGAATGCAGCTCTCGAGGTAACAGTGGATGATATAACGGAGGATGTATGGTTGGGCATTCGGATGCTTCTTCCCAAGTCGAATATGCTCATCTGTGAAATAGGGCTGGAGAGATTCTGGTAGGTCTTCGTTATTCGTCAAGTCGTCGAACCGTGCTTCCGTCGCCTGCGAATCTTCTGTTTCGTCATCCACCCATCTTGAAATCTGCTGCGCAAGACTCGAATATTGCTCTGCCAACTCGCTGTCAGGCGTCTGGCTTGGGGGCTGTAACCTCAACAAATCGTCTTTGCACTCGGTCAAGTTCTCGGACAAGTCCTTGTTCTGCTTTTGTAACTTCCTGACACTCAATTCCGCGTTGGCCTTCTCAGCATTCGCTTCTCTTGTCTGCACCGTCAATGACTCCACAAGCGCTTTCCGCCGTTGCAATTCCTGCTTCAAATATGCAATTTGATCCTCCAGCATCTCGACATGCTCGTAGAACTTATCCCGATCATTCTGGACTTGATCACGGTGGCTGTCGCTGTGCTCCGAGCGGGAACGAAAGGTCTCGATAAGGTGAGCATTGTGCTTCTTGAGACTTCGCAGCTCTAGAGACTGCTCGCGGTTGTCCCGACTCAGGGATTTCACTTCTCGGCAAAGGTCGTCGTAGTCATCTTGTGAATCGCGCTTGTCCCGCTTCGCTTTTTGGAGCATGCTGGTATCGGGAGGGTTGCTGCTCGGATGTCGCGTGGTTCGGACGATGATTGCTCGGCTTCTGTTCTCTTTGGCCTCTTTGGAAGGCACGACTGGTGCTTGCTCTTCATCTGAGGATAAGGCTGAAGATAGGTACATTAGTGAATGTAAGACTAGCGGCGATAGAACATGTCGTACGGTCTTCGAGATCAATGAGCGGCTTCTCTTGCAGTGGGGGTCTCGACGACGTCGATATCTTGGTTTGCGGGGAGTTGGGAGAAGTCTAGACAGTCAGCAAAGGGCTAAGGTGCGTTTTGGGGGGATGTATTCAACCATTGCATCAGTCTCGATCTGGGTCATCTCGCTGCTGGGCGACATCGTGAATCGACAATATAAACAGGTCAATCAGTAAAGAAAGCTGTTGGAGCTCAATTGTTATTTTGCAGAGTGCACCAAGTTATCGCCATCCCATAGATTGATAAGCCGCGGCTAGCGGGGTTCTGTCAGTGATCATCCCCATAGCCTTGCAATGAAGATGAGATGTTGCAGCCTTGCAGTGAGGCCGGCCGCATGCACGAGCGTAATAACGCATAGCATCCTAAAGTTATGCGGCTCAGCCACTAGGCTGAATAGTTGAACTCCTAGAGCGACAACGGCTTGCAGTTGTTGAAGACTGTGAAGACCGGGCGGTGGTGATACATTGACCAATCGGGTAAGTGCCGCCGGACCTCGGCCAAGGCAGACTCCTTGTCAACTCCCTCGACTTCCGGTCTCCCACACCATGTCTACCCCACTTTCGCGTGCTCAGCCTCCACACCACAACATCTGTTCCATTGAATGTTGTGGGTGAAAGTAAGAGTGACAATGCAGGTTGAAGTAACACATACGTGCGTAGTGCAGCTTAGCACCAAGTAAGCGGATGGATGCCTGTGCAGCTTCAAAGCCAACTGGCCCGTCATTCCTGTAGCTGCTATGAGTAGCTTCTCTCGGTACAGGGCTGGAGCATATCGCGATGGCAGCCTGACAGCCTCATCCATCACTATCCGAGTAATAAAGTAGCCATCCCTGTGCAACCTGTCCAGCTTGCTCTCTATCCCTTTTTCTCTTCAAGCTATTCCGAGTAGCATCTCCTTCTTCGGCAGGAGCGATCACCAATAATGGAAAAGTCTGCGGCAGCTTTGTCTGACCTGAAGCTTGACGAGGCTGATGACTCCTCTGACCGGAAGCTCTTGATTGCCGTTGATTTTGGAACCACATACTCTGGCGTCGCATGGGCGCAGACACGGCGAGTAAGCCGAGCTTTAACAGGGCAAATTGTATGCAATTACTGACATGATGAACAGCCTGATGTGCAGACGATCATCATTCAATGGCCCGATACTCCCAATGGAGGGTTGGGAGGGGTGAGCAGCGATAAGGTGCCGACTGAACTCCGTTACGAAGGCGACAAATGCCATTGGGGCTTTCAGGTCGACGATTTTGGCTCCAGGCACCAATGGTTCAAGCTTGACCTCGACCCATCCCAGGCTCGGGGCGTTTCAGATCTCAGCAGGCAGTACCCGGATCAACATGCGCTGCCTCCGAACTATACGTCCAATGCGGAGAAGCTCTGCACCGACTATCTCACCGCCCTCCGCGCCCATACGGAGCAGGTGTTAAAGCATAAGCTACCGCAAAGCGTCCTACGTAGCACGCCGATTGAGTATATCATCACCGTTCCTGCGGTCTGGTCAGACGCCGCTCAGGCGAAGACACGACAATGTGCCGAGAACGCTGGCATGGGCAAGGGCCTCCAGATCATATCTGAGCCTGAGGCTGCTGCCATCTATGCCTTGCACGCCATGGACCCGCACAGCATCAAGATCGGGGATACATTCGTTCTCTGTGATGCTGGTGGAGGTACCGTTGATCTCATCTCGTACACTGTCTCCGCCCTGAAGCCGATCTTGCAGGTCGAAGAAGCAGCTATGGGTACCGGCCGCATTTGTGGAAGCACGTTTCTTAATAGGATCTTCCAAAGGTACTTGACGGAAAAACTTGGCTTGAATGAGGAGTGGGATGATGAAGTGGTCGAGGATGCTATGAAACGATTCGACCTTGTTACTAAGAAGGTCTTCCGGGGCGATCTGAACGAAGAATATGTGATACCCGGTAAGTACTGATTCCCTCAAACCTCGATAGGAAATCCTCATATCTTTTACGTTATGAAGAGCGGTTTTGTCCCTTGCGCAGATATCCAAATAACGATCCATCATTCCTTTGGAACCTCTTGGAAATACGCATTGATGCGGATCGTTACTCCTGTCCTGCATCAAATGCAAAGACGCAGAAGACAGCGAGGAAGACAGTTAAGGGTCTCCAGTCGGGCTCAACTTTGCAAAATGCACACTGCAGTGAATGGGATAGCTTGGGAAGCTGTTAATTTGCTGAAGCTTTGTTGTTTTCGCATTTACAAGACACTTTCCTTGTTATGATGGGTCATTCTTGGAGAAAACATACTGACATTTTTCAGTTCCCGGCCTAGCAGATGACGTCTCTCAAGGAGTAAAGCGTGGGAAGTTCCGAATGAGTGGCCGAGAAGTCTGCCAGATTTTCGAACCCGTCGTCCAAGAAGTCATCACCCTCGTGAAAGGCCAAATCGCAGCGACCAACAAGCGCGTCAACGCCGTCCTTATGGTTGGCGGCTTTGGACAGAATGGCTACCTCCGCGAGCAAATCCGCGCCAACATTGACCCCAACATCGAGGTGATGCAGCCGCCCAACGGCTGGACGGCTGTCGTACGTGGCGCACTCATGAAAGGCCTCAGCAAGCTCTCGCCGACCACCGAGAGGGTCAAGATCGCGGCGAGAACGGCGCGAAAGCACTACGGCACCGAGATCATGAGCAAGTACGATTCTGCGCGCCACGCCAAAGCGACGTGCTTTTGGGATGAATACGATGGGGAGCACAAGGTGTATGACATGTCGTGGTTCATCACCAAGCATTCGCCCGTCACCGAGGACAAATCTTTCACCAAGCATTACCACAAAGTCTGGCTCGTCAGCGAAGGCACGCGACAGTCTGTGGCGCAGGATATCCTGGTGTGCGATGACCCCAACGACACCGGGGCGCCGACCTACAAGGAGGCGGCTAATGTCAAGCACCTTGCGCGGTTGACGGCCGATTTGAGCTGCATACCAGCCGGGGAGCTGACGAGGAACATGGGCAAGGATGGGAGGTGGTATTATGTGGTGTATTATGATATCGAGATGACGTATTACAGCGCGAGCACGAAGTATGCGCTGGTGTATAAGGGGGTTAGATATGATAGCATTACGGCGGAGTATGTTTGAGGGTGGCTGTCATCAGGAAGGAGCACGGTTGGTGGGGGATCATAATGAGTATTTCTTGCTTGCGACTTCCATAAAGCCTGCACCATCAGCATCTAAAGAAATGAATATGTCAGCTCGTCAGTAGACTGAATTGGGTCGCTGCTAAATATCCGACCTTTAGTTTCCGCTCAGAAAAGAGCCATAGTAGAACAAATGAGCAATATGCATCAAATATGAATAATCTGAGTTATGAGGATCGCCAGGTCCCAACTTAGCGGGCCCCAAAGTTTTGCGGTACAACCTGATTAGGATATTCAATCCACCAGTAATATTAATAAGCCTGATCAGCTCGAGAAGCGAGAAGTCTGGACGCTCTTATTACATCAAGGACAGAATGCAACCCCCCACCACTCTCTAACTTCATTAGCCTAGGGCTAAACAAGGGTTCTCCACCCCCAAAGTCACACACTCTCCTCCTCCATTCTACCTCAGTGCTACCTCCATCTATTCCCACTCACCATCCTCATGGCCAAAAAAGGTACTCCCCTTCTCTTCCTCCCTCCCTCTTCCACATAGGCACGCGCGGGGG
>JAABUQ010012291.1_pt1 | contig 10680 bp, 10 predicted proteins | sample 5560001 | NCBI WGS metagenome assembly JAABUQ01 (sample SAMN10711888, study PRJNA513371) | rock metagenome | isolation source: Antarctica rocks | place: Antarctica: Victoria Land, Finger Mt nord | collected 2015-12-18 | reverse complement strand
GGATTGCCGCGCCCCCAAGAGGGGGCTCGCAATGACGACAGTGGGTGTCCTGCTCGCGCTTGTCGGAGGGCAGGCGCTGGCGCAGCAGCCGACGCAGGCGCAGACCAGCGCGATCCGCTCGTCGTGCCGGTCCGATTACCAGGCGAACTGCGCCGACGTGCCGACCGGCGGCAGGGCGGCGCTCGCCTGCCTGCAGCAGCACGCCGCCAATCTCTCGCCGGCCTGCCACCAGGCGGTGGAAGCGGTCGGCGGCGGCGGAGCTGCGGGCTCGCCGCAATCCGGCACGGCTCCGCCGCCTCGCGCTTCGACGCCGCGGGCCGGAGGCGGCATCCGCGAGGCGTGCGGCGCCGACTACCGCGCGCTGTGCCGGGGCATTCGGCCCGGCGGCGGGCGCGCTCTGTCGTGCCTCTCCGAGCACCGGGCGTCGCTGTCGCCCGGATGCGGCGAGGCGCTCGGGGCGATGCGGCAGGGACGCTGAGCAGACACACACACGGGGACGACCATGATCGGACTACGCAGACGCCACCTGCTCGGCGCGAGCGCGGCGCTGGCGCTCGCGCCGGCATTCGCGCCCGTGGCCGCGCGGGCGCAGGACACGGCGAGCTGGCCGCACACGCTGACCGAGAACGGCGCGACGGTCGAAGTGTATCAGCCCCAGGCGATCTCCTGGCCGGACCGCAAGACGCTGAACGCGCGCGCGGCGCTGTCGATCGAGCCGGCCGGCGCGAAGACGCCGCTTCTGGGGACCGTGGAGCTCGCCTTCGCGACCGCGACCGACGCCGCCTCGCAACTGGTGACGCTCTCCGATCCCCGCCTCGTCGCGACCCGGTTCCCCTCGCTCGATACCGCGCAGGCGGCGCAGCTCGAGGATAAGATCAAGGCGGCGCTTCCCGGCATCGCGCTCAAGCAGGTGCCGGTCGAGAGCATCACGCTCAGCCTGCAGGACGCCGTGCAGCCGGTCGCGGTCAACAATGATCCGCCGGAGATCATCCACAGCGCGCGCCGGGCGAGCCTGGTCGTGTTCGATGGCGACCCGGTGCTGGCGCCGGTCGGCGGGACCGGGCTGTCCTACGCGGTCAACACCAACTGGGAGGTGTTCTCCGACCCGGCCGACGGCAAATGGTTCCTGCTCAACAATGGCACCTGGTTCGCGGCCCCCGCCGCCGGCGGCCCCTATGCGGCGGTCTCCAGGCTGCCGGCCACCTTCGCGCAAATCCCGAACGACGCCAATTTCGCGACGGTGCGCAAGAGCATCCCGGCGCGACCCGCCGACCCGGCGCGCGCGCCGTCCATCTTCGTCAGCACCAAGCCCGCCGAGATCATCGTCACCGACGGGGCGCCGAAGTTCACGCCGATCGCCGGAACCGGGCTGCAACAGGTCACCAACAGCAACGCGACCCTGCTGCTGGATACCGGCACCGGCAAGTTCTACCTGCTGACCTCCGGGCGCTGGTTCGCCTCGTCCGGGCTGGACGGGCCGTGGACCTTCGCGACGCCGGACCTGCCGGCCGATTTCGCGCTGATCCCGCCGCAGTCGCAGGCTGGGGCCGTCCTCCCGTCCGTGCCGGGGACCGCGCAGGCGCAGCAGGCGGTCATCGAGGCGCAGATCCCGCGGCGGGCGACGCTCAAGCGGGACGCGCCGAAGCCCGCCGTGACCTATGCCGGCGCGCCCGAGTTCAAGGACATTCCGGGCATCGAGGTCGCCTGCGCGGTGAACACCGGCTTCGAGGTACTCCGCGTCGAGGGCAGGTTCTATGTCTGCTATCTGGGTGCGTGGTTCGTCGGCCCGTCGCCGAACGGCCCCTGGGCGCTGGCGGAGAGCGTGCCGCACGCGATCTACAGCATCCCGCCGAGCGCGCCGGTCTACAACGTCACCTACGTCATGGTGTACGGCTCGACGCCGCAGGCGGTGACCTACGGCTTCACGGCGGGCTACGCGCTCGGCTTCATCACCGCCGGGGCCGTGGTCTACGGCACCGGCTATTACTACCCGCCCGTCGTGGTGCCGGGGCGCGTGCCGGCGTATTTCCCCTACCCGTACACTTATGCCGGCGGCGTCTACTACAATCCGGCCAACGGCGCCTGGGCGCGGGGCGGGGCGGTGTACGGCCCGTACGGCGCGGCGCGCGGCGGCACCTACTACAATCCGAGCACGGGGGCTTACGCGCAGGGTGGCGCCGTCTATGGCCCGAACGGCGGGGCCGGGGCGTGGTCCACCTACAACCCGAACACTGGCACTTACCGGCACGGCAGCGCCGCTTGGGGACCGAACGGCGGCACCGCGTACGGCAATTTCTCCAACGCCCGTACCGGCGTCGCCGGCAGCACGACACAGAACGCCAACCCGTATGGGCGCTGGGGGTCGAGCCAGGTCTCCGGGCCGAACAAGACGGTGAACACGGCGAGTGCGAGCAACGCGCGCGGCTCGGCGGGCGCGTTCTCGTCGAGCACCGGCGCCCAGGGTGCCGGCGTGCACGGCGCGCGCGGCAATACCGCCGTGGCGCGGGGGCAGAACGGCGACGTGTACGCCGGCCATGACGGGAACGTCTACCAGCACACCGACGGCGGCTGGTCGAAGTGGAACAACGGCGCCTGGAACCCGGTGCAGCAGCCGACCCGTTCGAGCCAGTCGCTCGGATCGAGCCAATCTCGCACAAGCCTGAGCCAGCGCGACTACGGCGGCCTCGAACAGGACCGCCAGGCCCGCCAGTTCGGCGGCAGCGGATTCCGCTCAGCCGGGGGTGGCGGCGGGCGGCGGTTCAGGTGATGCCTGTGGCAAGTGACAGGTCGCAGTCAACGGCCGTTGGTGTAAGGTGACCTTGCCGGTGGCCGGAAGCGAAACGCGCCAAGCTTCTCCGTTCGGCGGATCGCCGGCCCCGCTAGGCGAAGGACAGACACACTGCGCCGGTGACCATCCCGATCACCACCAGCCACGGCGGACACTTCCAGCCGACGAGCGCCACGAAGCCGGCTCCTGCGATCAGGAAATCGCGCGGGTTCAGCACGGCGCTCGTCCAAACGGGATCGTAGAGCGCCGCGCCGAGAATGCCGACCACGGCGGCATTCGAACCGCGGAGCGCGGCTTGCGCGGCCGGGCGAGCGCGCAGTGCTTCCCAGAAGGGCAGCGCCGCGAGCAGAATCAGAAGTCCCGGCAGGAACACCGCGACCAGTGCCAACACGCCGCCGGCGATCCCGTTCGGTTCGGGACGCACCGCAGCGCCGAGATAGGCGGCGAACGTGAACAGCGGCCCCGGCACGGCCTGGGCCGCGCCGTAACCCGCCAGAAAGGCGTTGTCTGCAATCCATCCTGGCGGCACGACTTCGGCTTGCAGCAAGGGAAGCACGACGTGCCCGCCGCCGAAAACCAACGCGCCCGAGCGATAGAAGGCGTCGAATAGCGCCACGCTCTGCGCATCGGTCGCCGCGTGCAGCGCCGGGAGAGCGACGAGCAGACCGAAGAACAGCACGAGGCAGATTCCAGCGACGCGGCGTGACGCCTTGAACCCGACGTGCGCCACTGGAGCAAGCGGCCCGGTGCGGCAAATCCACAGTCCCGCGAGTGCGCCCAGGGCGATTGCGCCGAGTTGACCAGCCGCGCCGCCCGCGAGCGTCACCAGCGTCAGCGCACCCAGAGCGATCGCCGCGCGCGTTCCATCGGGGGTGAGCGAGCGCGCCATGCCGAGTACGGCCTGCGCGACGACCGCCACTGCGACCAGCTTCAGACCATGCACCAGCGCGACGCCGATCGGGCCGGTGAGGAACCCCGCACCGTAGGCGAAGCCGATCATGAGCGCCGCCGATGGCAGCGTGAATGCGGTCCAGGCGGCGAGCGCACCGAGAAGTCCCGCCCGCAACAGCCCGAGGGCGAAACCGACTTGGCTGGATGCCGGACCTGGCAGGAACTGGCAGAGCGCGACGAGGTCGCCGTAGCCGGCCTCGTCGATCCAGCGCCGCCGCACGACGAGTTCGTCACGGAAGTAGCCGAGATGGGCTATCGGACCGCCGAACGACGTCAATCCGAGCTTGAGGAAGGCAGCGAAGACCTCGCCGATCGACCCCTGCGTCTTCGCCTCGGCTTCAGCGCTGGAAGCCATAGCCATGTCCTTCCCACGAACCCGTCGAACAATCCGCGCGCCTTCTCCCGCGCTATTTCGAGCGCGGCCCGTCCTTGGGCCGTCATTTCGTAGAGCCGACGCGCCGAACGGCCAACCGCTCTTCGCGCGAGCAAGGCCGGCGCCCATTGCCCGCCCGCTGCGGGAATGCAAGCCTGAAGGGCGGTTTCAACGGCCGAGGAGGACACGATGCCGGCTGACAGCCACCTGACCGAGCCCGGCGGCGACCAGCAATGCCTGCACGAGTTCGTCGAGGCGGCGCGCGCCAAGCTCAGCGACAACGTGTGGGACTACCTCGTCGGCGGCACCGAGACCGAGACCACGCTGCAACGCAACCGCCTGGCGCTGGACGCGCTCGCGTTCCGCCCGCGCGTGCTGCGCGACGTGTCCTCGGTGCGCTGCGCCGGCCGGTTCCTGGGCCGGCCGATGCGCCTGCCGGTGTTTCTCGCCCCCGTCGGCTCGCTCGAATCGTTCCACCCCGACGGCGCCGCCGAGGCCGCACGCGGCGCAGGTGCGTTCGGGGTGCCGATCATGGTCAGCTCGGTCACCAAGCCCGGCCTCGAGGAAACCGCGCGCGCGGCCGGCGAAGGCCGGCGCATCTTCCAGCTTTACGTGCGCGGCGACGGCGCCTGGGTGGACGACCATGTGCATCGCGCGGTGGACGCGGGATACGAGGCGTTCTGCCTCACGGTCGACACCGCCGCCTATAGTCGACGCGAGCGCGATATCACCAAACGCTTCGTCAAGCCGTGGCGCAGTTCGGCGACCGGGATCGAGTACCAGGCGGCGCTGAACTGGGCGGACGTGGCGCGCTTCAAGGAACGGCATCGGGTGCCGCTGATCCTCAAGGGGATCGCGACCGCGGAGGACGCCGCACTCGCCTGCGAGCACGGCGTCGACGTCGTATATGTCTCCAATCACGGCGGACGGCAGCTCGATCACGGGCGCGGTTCGGCGGCCGTGCTGCCGGAGGTGGTGGAGGCCGTGGCCGGTCGGGCCTCGGTCGTGGTGGACGGCGCGTTCAGCCGGGGCACCGACATCGTCAAGGCGATCGCCCTCGGGGCCGATGCCGTCGCGGTCGGGCGGCTGTACTGCTACGGCCTCGCCGCCGCCGGCGCGTCCGGCGTCGCGCGGCTGCTCGAAGTGCTGGAGCACGAGGTCGGGGTGGTGCTGGCCCTGCTCGGCGTCACCGGGTTCGATCAGCTCGACCGCAGCGACCTTCGCGCCGTCGAGCCGGTGGCGCAGGCGCACGTCCATAGCGCGTTCCCGTTGATGGGCCTCTACGCGGACAAGCGCCCGACCGACACGCCGGCGCCGTGACCGGGGCCGAGGCCAGGGCGCGCGCGCAGGTCGCAGAGACCTACCGCGCGCTCGGCGCCCTCGGCATGAACACCGGCAGCACCGGCAATGTCAGCATCCGCTTCCCGCCGGGCATGATCGTCACCGCCTCCGGCGCCGCCACGGACGCGACCGGCGCGGATGCGACCGTGGCGGTGACGCTCGACGGACGACCGCGCGACGATCGCCCGCCGTCGAGCGAGTGGGCGATGCACGCGGGCATCTACGAGGCCTGCCCGGAGGCCGGCTGCATCATCCACACCCATGCCGATGCCTGCACGGCGCTGGCCTGCCTCGATGAGGGGCTGCCCGCGTTCCACTACATGATCGCGCAATTCGGCGGCGATGATGTGCGCTGCGCCCCGTACGTCACCTTCGGCACGCCCGAGTTGGCCGACGCCGCGGTCCGGGCGATCGCCGGGCGTCGCGCCTGCCTGCTGGCCAATCACGGCATGATCGTGCACGGTCGCGACGCCGCGCACGCCTTGCTGCTGAGCCGGCAGCTGGAGACGCTGTGCCGCCAGTACCTGCTGGCTCGCTCGGCCGGCACGCCGCGCCTGCTGACCGACGCCGAGATGCGGGCGGCGCACGCGCGGTTCCGCACCTACGGCACGTGACCCGCACGACGTCACTCGCCGATCCCGCTGCGCAGCATGATCTCCGGCAGCCCGAGCACCAGCACGAACGCCGCGGTCATCACCAGGCCGCTCAGGAGGAAGCAGTCGGTCAGCGCCGCGCGGTAGGCGTCGCCAACCGCCGCGAGCTGCGTCGGCGCCAGCCCGGAGGCGGCCGTCATCCCGTGTTCGGTCAGCGCGCCCACATCGACCTGCCCTCCCGCCGAGGACGCGAGCCGCGCCGACATCACGGTGCCGGAGGCCGCGACCCCCAGCGCGCCGCCGAGCGAGCGGACGAACGCCATCGCTCCGGTCGCGGCGCCGAGCTCGGCATAGGCGACGGCGTTCTGCACCGCCGTCGTCAGGTTGGGCATGCCCATGCCCATGCCGAGACCGAGCGCGCCCATCGACACCAGGAACAGCGCCGGCGGGGCGCCGAGATAGGCGAAACCGGCGAGGCTCGCCAGCGCCACCGCTTCGAGGCCGATCCCGGCGAGCAGGAACGGCCGGTTGCGCCCGCGCCGCGAGACGATGCGGCCGCCGATCACCGAGGTCAGCACCATGCCGACCACCTGGGGCAGCAGCATCGCGCCCGCGACCGCCGGGGACATGCCGAGCACCAGCTGGAAATACAACGGCAGGAACACCGTCGAGCCCAGCATCGCGAAGGTCATCATCCCGCCGACGCCGACACCGCGCGCGAACACCCGGTTGCGGAACAGCGCCAGCCGGATCAGCGGCTCCGGCGCCCTGCCCTCGCGCCAGATGAACAAGGCGAGGAACGCCACGGTGAGCACCGCGAGGCCGGCCGCCTTGTCCGAGAACCACGCGAACTGGCTGCCGCCCCAGGCGAGCAGCAGCAGCAGGGCGGTCGTGGCGCCCGCCAGCAGCACGGTGCCGAGCCAGTCGATCGACCGGCGTGCACCGGATGGCGGCTTGCGCAACCCGATCGCGATCATCACCAGCGCCAAGACGCCGATCGGCAGGTTCACGTAGAATACCCAGCGCCACGAGAACGCTTGCGTGATGACGCCGCCCAGCAGCGGGCCGGCGACGCTGGAGACGGCGAAGGTGCCGGTGAACAGACCCTGGTAGCGCGGCCGCTCGCGTGGCGAGACGACATCGCCGATCGCCGCCTGCGCGAGCACGAGGAGCCCGCCCGCGCCAAGGCCCTGCAGGGCGCGGAAGCCGATCAGCTCGCCCATCGACCGCGCCGCGCCGCAGAACAGCGAGCCCGCCATGAACACCAGGATCGCCACGAAGAACAACGCCCGACGGCCGAAGATGTCCGACAGCTTGCCGTAGAGCGGGGTGGTGATGGTCGAGCAAAGCATGAACGCCGTCACCACCCAGGACAGGTGCGCCATGCCGCCGAGGTCGCCGACGATGCGCGGCAGGGCGGTGTTGACGATGTTCTGGTCGAGTGCGGCCAGCGACATGGCGAGCAGGGCCCCGGCCATCACCGTGCGCAGCCGCACTCCGGACGCTCGCGTCGACCGGGCGCTCGCGGTTAGGCCGAACGGCAGCGCTCGGGAACCCTTTTCGACGTGAGGCTTCACGATCTACAGCTCCAGCACAGCCCGCATCCCGTGCTCGACGGCGCGCAGGTCCGCCGCATCGAGTTGCCCTTTACGCTGGGTGAGACGGACTTTGTCGACGGCGCGAAGCTGATCGCACACCGCCACACTCTCCGCCCCCGCCGACGGAGTGGCGACTACGATCGGCGGCCTGGGCACCGGCCCCGTCGAAAGCGGCACCACCACCACGGTGCGCCGTGCCCGGTTCAACGCGTTCGCCGTCAGCACGACGGCCGGGCGAACCCTGCGCACTTCGCTCCCGCGCGTGGGGTCGAGGTCCACCCACCACACCTCGCCCCGCCGCACCGTGGCGGGGATCAGGGAGGGGCTCACGCGCGCGAGGCCGGCGGCGCTGGCGCCAGCCCGTCTCCGACCGCGGAATCCCATTCCGGCATTTCGCCGGCGAGCCGCTCGTCCTGCTCGACCTCGAGCGCCGCCCGATAAAGCGGGCCGTCCTCGTCCTCATCGGGCAAAGCTTGCTCCAGAAGTCTCTGCACGAACGCGCTGCGTCCCCGTGCCGGCACGCTCCGCTTGAGCCGTCGCACGAGTGACTCCGGCAACCGAACCAAGAGTTGCTGCATTGCCATACCCTCAATCCTGGGAAGGTTTGCTATCGCTATCAGTAGCAAACGAAGCCAGGCAGGGACAAGTGATCGAGCCGTCACTGGCCCTGCCCCGCGAAACGCGCTCAGATCGCCCGAGCAATCCGGGAGATGGTCATGCAACAGCGGGAACTCGGCCGGTCGGGCCTGACGATCGCGCCGCTTGCCTTCGGCGGCAACGTGTTCGGCTGGACCGCCGACGAGGCGACGTCGTTCAAGCTGCTGGACGCGTTCGTCGCCGCCGGGTTCAACTTCATCGACACCGCCGACGTGTATTCGCGCTGGCATCCCGGCAATCAGGGTGGCGAGAGCGAGACCGTCATCGGCCGCTGGCTCAAGCAGCGCGGCGGCCGCGAGCGCGTGGTGATCGGCACCAAGCTCGGCATCGAGATGGCGCCGGGCAAAAAGGGCTTGTCCGCTTCATACATCGCCGACGCGGTCGAAGCCTCGCTGCGACGGCTGCAGACCGACTACATCGACCTCTACATGTCCCACCGCGACGATCCCGAGACGCCGCTCGCCGAAACGCTGGAGGCGTATGGCGGCCTGATCAAGGCGGGCAAGGTGCGGGCGATCGGCGCTTCCAACTATACGGCGGCCCGGCTCGGCGAGGCCTTGGCGGTGAGCGCACAACACGGCCTGCCGCGCTACGAGAGCCTGCAGCCGCTCTACAGCCTCATGGAACGCGGCGAGTTCGAGGGCGACCTCGAGACGCTGTGCCTGCGCGAGAAGGTCGGCGTGATCTGCTACTCCTCGCTGGCGAGCGGCTTCCTATCCGGCAAATACCGCTCCAAGGCGGACACCGGCGGCAAGGCGCGCGGCTCCCGGGTGGAGAAATACCTCGACGACCGCGGCATGCGCGTCCTGGGCTCGCTCGACGAGGTGGCCGGGCGTTACCGGGCGACGCCGGCGCAGGTGGCGCTCGCCTGGCTGATCGCGCGCCCGAGCATCACCGCGCCGATCGCCAGTGCGACCAGCCTCGACCAGCTTCACGACATCATCAAGGCTCCGGAGATCAGGCTCGACCAGGAGGCGATCGGGCAGATCGATCGGGCCAGCCGATAGGCACGCTGCTCTCCGCCGAGGCGCGCGGCTTCGTCGAGAACGGCCGCGTCGCCCGGCTCGCCACCGCCGATGCCGCGGGCGCCCCGCACGTCGTGCCGGTATGCTACGCGCTCGCCGGGGACGCGCTCTACGTCACCATCGACGCCAAGCCGAAGCGGGTGCCGGGCAGCACGCTCAAGCGCCTGCGCAACATCGCCGAGAACGCGCGAGTGGCGCTGGTCGTGGATCGCTATGCCGAGGACTGGTCCCGCCTCGGCTGGGTGTTGCTGCGCGGCCGGGCGGATATCCTCGCGGCCGGCGCCGAGCACGACGCGGCGCAGGCAGCGTTGCGCGCGCGCTACCCGCAATACGCCGCGATGGACCTCGCCGCCCTGCCGGTGATCGCCATCCGCATCGCGCGGGCGACGTGCTGGGGCGATTTGTCACTTGACCGCTAAAAGTTATCGCACGGCCTGCTGCGCGGACCATGGCGAACGTCAGTGCCGACGAGGCATCTTACTTTGCCGCTGCTATCAGGTCAGTCGCCCACGGCACGCAGCTTCGGGGCGGCGCAGAGCAAGTCGTAGAGCTCCACGTAGTCCTCCGCCATGCGTCGCGCGGTGAAACGCTGCTCGAACCGCCGGCGCACCCCCTGCCGATCGATCTCGCCCAATCGCCGGACGGCGGCGACCGCCTCCGCCTCGCTGTCGACGATGAAACCGGAGATGCCGTCGTCCACGACCTCGGGGACCGAGCCGCGATTGAACGCGATCACCGGCGTGCCGCAGGCGATCGCCTCGATCATCACCAGGCCGAACGGCTCGGGCCAATCGATCGGGAACAGCAGGGCGTGCGCACCGCTGAGGAAGTCGGCTTTCCGGGCATCGTCGATCTCGCCCACGAACTCGACATGGCCCAGGGCGAGCAGCGGCCGGATGTGCTGCGCGTAGTAGTCCTCGTCGGCCTTGTCGATCTTCGCCGCGACCTTGAGCTTCATGCCCGCCGCGGCGGCGATGCGGATGGCCTTGTCGATGCCCTTCTCGGGCGAGATGCGGCCGAGGAAGGCGAGATACGATTGCTCGACCGGCTGCGGCGTGAGCAGCGTCTCGGGGATGCCGTGCTGCACGGTGCTCACCCAGTCGAGCCTGGGCAGCGGCTTGCGCTGGCTGTCGGAGATCGACACCACCGGCACGTCGGTGAACAGGTTGAAGGTCGGCGCGAACTCCGGCAGATCGAGCCGCCCGTGCAAGGTGGTCAAGAACGGCACGCGTTGCCGCTTGAACAGCGAGAACGGAAAGTAGTCGAGGTGGAAGTGCAGCACGTCGAACTCGCCCGCCCGGCGATACACCAGCTCGAGCATACGCATATAGGCAGCTATCCAATCCTTCATTGT
>JAABUQ010012289.1_pt1 | contig 10682 bp, 10 predicted proteins | sample 5560001 | NCBI WGS metagenome assembly JAABUQ01 (sample SAMN10711888, study PRJNA513371) | rock metagenome | isolation source: Antarctica rocks | place: Antarctica: Victoria Land, Finger Mt nord | collected 2015-12-18 | reverse complement strand
CTCGCAGTGTCGCCCGCCCCTCTTCGCCTCGTCCCTTCTCAGGGCTTCAGCATCATCTTGCGTTAGAAACGCCCGCCTCTTTCAGCATCATCTTGCATTGGAAAAGACTCGCGCTGGTTCAAAACTCCTTTCCTATGCTACGATTCGAGAGGACCCGCCCACATTCAGGAGAGGTGGCTGAGTGGTCGAAAGCAGCGGTTTGCTAAACCGATTCAGTCGTCTCGGCAAATGCAAGAAAATAAACCCTAACCTCCTGCCAGCCAACATTTGCCCGGTTCTTAGCCTCACCTGATTTCACGCGTTTTCACCCTGTTTGACCCGTATATGGTGGCACTTTGGTGACAGACGAGCATTCGACGCCGTGACTGCCCAGATTGTCACTGGAGTGAAAAGGAATGAAGCACGCTGAGATGCGCATTAAGACGGTTTGGATGTATTGACAACGGGGATTGAACCGGTGCGATGCTGCGCCGCCTGATTCCATATTTGGGGGGCTCGCCCTCGCGATCAACGCCTTTTGTCAGGACCACTAGTCGAACCGATTCTGAACCCAACTTCAGCGGAGCTTTGGAATCGTTCGTGACGTGTGTTTTCTTCCTAATCATTCTTGAGGAGAGAGTGTGGGATTCGAACTCTTGAGGGCTTAATCGGCTCTGCAAGTTGCAGATTCTGTATTGCCCGCTATGCCAAAGTTGCCATGAACGCGGTAGACCATTGCACGCTATTGCACGCTGGAGATGCGAACTGCGTGGCTGGTTAGGCGTACAAGGCTGTTGGTCTGCCTGGGAGTCCCCCTTGGAGTACTGGGTAACCACGCGGACAGGCAATGACTTGGGGCAAAACAACCTTTACCGAAACATTGATTTCGCTTTCATTGGGGCCGGTCTTTGCCAGAACGGGAATTCGCCGGAACGGGCAGGAGGCGTTATCAGTTCAGAGACCACCCAATGAATCGGGCTAATGTTTGCAGCAGCCACCCCGGGCTTTTTTAATCAGTCTGGCGTAACTGGAGGAATAGCTGCGCTGGCTCGAAATCCATCCTGAATTCTCCGGCCGCATCGTAGGGATCATGGGCCAACTTACGGCCTATGGAGCTTTTCGTGAACGTATGGGGACCTGCGATCCGCCTGGCCGCCGGATGGTGCCATTCCGATCAATGTCACCATATCGTTCGGGACAAATTTGCCATTGAGAACTGCACCGCAGTGGTGCCGGGATTGAGAGTTCCCCTCCAGAGACCATTCCGGACCCCAATATAAGCCGCAGTGATTGCGTTCACCTACTGCCTATTGTGGTTGGCTTCCGGTCTTACAAACTACGGTGCGCTAATGTGATAGATGTGGAAGTTTAGATTGCTTCCCAATATCAACCGCAGAGAGCCTGACACCTTGCTTAACGCAGAACCGGGCGCGAAGCGAGATGCAGGTGCAACTTGTGGAAGTACGTAATTCCCAATTTCCAGGGATTTCTCAACACTCTTGAGCTTTTGCCCAAAGAGCGCATTGACGCAGAGGCAAAGGCTGATCGGATAGCCCGCAAGCTTTTCGCAAAGTACTATCCAAATTTTCCATTCGATGCTCGCTGTTCTGCAATCGTCGGATCTTATGGCAAAGGCACTGCGGCCCGGCCAAAGACCGACGTTGACATGATCTTCGTTGTTCCGGCCGGCGAGTTCCAGCGCATAAACAACCTTTTTAGCCGTCAGTCTGCCTTGCTTCAGGAGATCAAAAACGAGCTTCTTGATCGCTGGCCGAACACTGACATTCGCGGCGATGGGCCAGTGGTCAAAGTTCCCTTCGATAGCTACGAATTTGAGGTTTGCCCTGTATTTCGCTTCGAGGACAATGGCAATCTGTTTATTACCCCCCATACAAAGAACGGTGGCCGGTGGGGACATAACAACCCTGCTGAAGAAATTAGCGACTTACGCATCGCCGATCAGGCAAGCTTGGGCAAGGCCACTCACCTTATAAAAATGCTCAAGGCATGGAAGCGTGAGGGCAGTGTAGATATTCGTTCAATCTGTCTTGAAGTCTCGGCCGTGGTTTTCATTAAACAATGGCAATTCCGTTTACAGCCAACGCTCTACTACCACGATTGGATGGTTCGCGACTTTTTCGAATTCATCCTTCATTATCAAGCGCCTGGGGCGTGGGCTAAACCCGCAGGGATCGACGAGCAGATACAGCTTGGCGACAAATGGCAGAGTAAGGCGCTCGCCGCTTATACAAATGCAATAAGGGCTTGCGAATTTGAGAAAGCCGACGACCTCTTGAACGCGAGTGAACGCTGGGTAAAGATTTTCGGCAATCAGTTTGAGGCAAGCTGGATTCCCTCTATACGGGCGTTGCTCCCAAGGGGCGCATGAGCAACAAAAGCGACATTGATCTGATCCTCGCCACGGCCCGCGAGTTGTATGGCAGGGCAGTTTACACCCACAAGGTTCATGAGGTCGAGCGCGAGATGTGGGCAGATACCGTTGTCAGGATGAACATCTGGAATATCGTTTTGGCGGCGGCAACAACTATATTCGCGGTAATCTCCGCGTCTCTAAAGCCCACGTGGGTCATGATCGTCACGGCCGTCCTCGCTGCGGCTTCTATATGCTTCGTAATATGGCAAGCTAGCTTCGATCCGGCCGGGAAAGAAGCACAGCAGCGTGTTGCAGCTAAAGAAATGCTGTGGATACGGGAGCAACTATTACTCCTAATCCAGAAATGCAACGGCACCTGCCCATCTGTTGAGCACCTAGACGGATTGCTGGAAGCGCTGACTACGCAAGTCACGGCAGCGTATAAATTCGCGCCCGGAACGTCAAAAAAAGCCTACGACGAAGCCGATAGTAGATTGAAGTCTGGCCAGTTCACGTTCTCCGACGATGAGATCGACCGCTTTCTACCTACGGAACTTCGCAAAGACAAGCCCAACCCATAAGTCGAACTCAGATTGATCTATTTGGTTGAAACACGTGATTATCGGAAACTGAGAACATGACCGGCGATCGACGATAAATCTCCAGTAGTCGCCAAGGGTAGGTCTACACATCGCCGTTAGTTAGGCACGATCTATCCGGTTCGATACGGGGCGAGCGCAAAGTTGCCGAAGATCTCCGAGTGGCGCGTGAACGAGAACCGAGTCACAGAGTCTATGCAAGGCGATTTAACGGGACTTTGAATCTGTCCGACGATTAGCTTCACTTTACTGACCAAGTTTGCGTTGTGGTCCGATGCAGCTTTAGCGCTGTAACCTTTCGCTGTATGGCGATCTTAAACCTCAAGGTGGGAGCTTGAAGTTGCCCTGAAAACCAATTGGGAGTAGCATAGGTCCCAATCGGATTGTAATTTTTTGTTAGGAGTTGCACGATGCGCGCTTTCCGTTATAGTTCGGCGGCAGCTTTGATTCTCATTTGCGGGTGCCAGTGCCATCTCCGTGCGAGCTGGCTAAGCGATATCACCGGGATTAACATTAACGTTCCGCGGGGCACTATAACGTTCGGCACTCCTCGGCCAGACCGGATTCCACAGATGCTCCAAAACCTACCAAAGGATGTGGGTGTGTTTCTTTTAAATCCGTTGGCCGGTGGGGGGCTCGCATTTGCGATAAGGCAAGCCAAGGAGCAAGCTCGTCCCAATTGCGGACCCATTCCGCCGCAAGTGACGGCAACACTTTCGGCCTTCTTCCCGCCGGCTCTGTTTCCGTCAGTATGTTGGGCCGTTGTTGGTAATGGCTCCACGCTTGACTCGTTCGCTATCCACGACGCTGGGATGGCGGCGATTACGCTTGAGGACGTTGTAATCTTTAGAAGCCAACAAGACGGTTACGATTCGATCCTTTGGTCACATGAGCTCACGCATGTCTTGCAGTATCGCCGGTTAGGCGTTGAGGCATTCGCGGCTATATACGCGAGTCCCGGCTTCGACGCGCTGGAACAGGAAGCGAGGCTATTTGATCAGTTCGTCGCTCAGAGACTTCAACAGGCCAACACTCAATACTGGGAGACCACCAGCGGTTGGAACCAGCAGATTACGAATCAACAATGGGCAACGGCGGCTCGAAATGTTATCAACCCGCTGCAGTGCTCCGGGTCTAACATTGAAAACAACGCATTCGGCGAAACAGTGCTGGTTCAGATCAACAACTGCCCGATTCCTATCAAAGTCTTCCAAGTCAAGTACGTCAATCCTCAGAACGGCGCTCCCGCAAACTTCCCATGTACACATCCGAATTGTTTTGTGCCAGCAATGACGCGACAGGAGTATCCCCTGTTGCAAGGGCTTGCCTACACGGGTATGGATATAGTGTGGCAATGAGATTCATCGGGTAAGTTGGGGAGGTGTTCTGCAATTCTAGACCTCAGGAACATCTCTGACGTTCTGTTGTAGCATTTTCCCGTGGAAAATCACCCCCGCTCTCCGAAAAACGATCCGCAGGGTAGCAGCATCCGAACAAGTAGTCCGAGTGCCCCTCGCTGGATGTTATGGCTTGCGGTGACTCTGACCGCCATAGTAGGCATTCTTGCATCAATCCGCAAGGTACAGGAGTTCGCCTGCAGCGAAGGGCTTACCTCCCTGTGTGCTAACCAATTCACTCTCTCGGTCGTGTTCTGGCGTTATGACATACCCGGTGGATGGGAGGCTGTAATTACCAACCCGACGAAATACCCGGCCGAAATCATTGAAGCGACCTTGACTTGGAAGGCTCCTGAAACCAAAGCCGGTAAGCAGGTAAGTGGTATGCGATTCGCAACGTTCGTAATCCCCAGTCCGGAAAATTGGCAGACCCCTTCGACGTGCGCATCTCGTGATTCCGACATCCCGTACGTAGTCCTCAAGCCAGAGGCACCCACGCACCTCCGGTTGATGCTTTATGCAGGTCCGCAACGCACTTCAGCCCAGAAACTGATGGCAACGGCCATCCCAAATTTCGCAGAGAACGGAACGGAATGCGAACTTGCGTTAAAAATCCAATCCGGCGATGGGCATACCCAGAGGTTGCTTTACAAATTTCTTGGTTCCCGGCTCCCAATGCCCGCGTGTCATTGACGGGTTACGATGAAATGACTCAATTGGTCAGCGGCCCAGTTTTTCGCGGCTTGCAACGGCCCTAGTCAAAGCTCCTGCCAACGGCGACTGTCCCGGGTGCTCCATGTTGACGTATAGTGCTGCATCTCGAACATTGGCGGTTTAAAGTCGCGTTAAACACCCAAGGCATGGGCCAGCAACGGAATTCGTTTAGCGAGAAACTAGGCCACGGCTTTGGAGGCCGTCGCCTATGCCCAAAACAAAGAAGAAGCGTCGTGCGCCAAAATCGGTCCTGAAAATCCCCGATCTCGCACACTCGAAGTCAGCAGTCTTGAACAGTCTCGGATCCGAAAGTTCACATCGGACGTATGATCACGCCATCGACAAATTTGTCGACTGGTATTGCTCAGAACCACGCTTGGCATTCAACCGCACCGTTGTTTTGAGATACCGTATTCATCTTGAGCAACTCCGTTACGCTCCATCAACAATCAACCTTAATTTGGCTGCGGTTCGCAGGCTCGCTTTCGAAGCGGCGGACACTGGACTGCTCAGTCCTGAGCTTGCCGCCGGCATTGCTCGGGTGAAGGGAGTTAAGCGGCTGGGTATTCGAATGGGCAATTGGCTTTCTGCGCCTCAAGGCAAGCACTTGGTCGACTCCTACTCAACGGACTCTCCCCGCGGCTTGCGCAACAGAGCGATGCTTTCCGTTTTAATTGGATGTGGTTTACGCAGGGCAGAATTGCTGAGCTTGAGATTCGAAGATCTGCAAATTCGGGAAGAGCACTGGGTTATCGCGGACTTAACCGGCAAGGGCGGTCACATTCGCACCGTGCCTGTTCCCAAATGGGTGAAGCGTTCAGTTGACACATGGGCATCGGCAGCTGGATTATCGACTGGTCGAGTCTTTCGAGCGATAGACAGGTTTGGTCGTGTGTGGGGTGACGGACTTACGGACAAGGTCGTGTGGCTCGTCGTTAGGGAAGCTGCACAGAAAATCGGGGTTCCGCAATTAGCACCGCACGACCTTCGAAGAACCTGCGCCAGGTTGTGCTATCTCGGAGGCGGAGAGCTAGAACAGATTCAGTTCCTGCTCGGTCACGTATCTGTGCAAACAACTGAGCGCTACCTCGGCTGTAAACAGAAACTGAACGAAGCCGTCAACGACTGGATTGGCCTAGAGCCAACCGACGAATGATACGAATGGATCCAGGCTGGGCGATTTGACAGGAGTTTACCCATGTCGGCTGCGAAAGTGCGATCACCGACTAGTCTGGCAGCCGAATGGGTTTCAGGAGGTTCAACTCGACCTGTATGTCGGTGGTCGGTCGTTCTCTTGCCGCTTCGTTCGGGCAGAATGGGAGAGGTTCGGTGTGTAAATATGCAATGGGCTGCCAACAAAACTGATGAACGAAGCCGCTGACTATTTATATGATGTTTTCTTTAGCTATAAACGTCACAGACAAACGGCCGGATGGACCCGAAACGTTCAAGAGCAACTGAAGCTCTGGTTGAGCGAGGAACTTCGGCGGCCAGTTGAGATGTTCGTTGACGTTGACACCATCGAGTTCGGAGACCGTTGGCCTGAGGCCATCAAAGACGGGCTGCGACTTTCCCGCTGTATGGTAAGCGTCTGGTCGCCCTTATATTTCCAGTCAAGCTGGTGCGTTTCAGAGTGGAAGAGTTTCCTGGAACGCGAGAAAGTTACGAATCTAGGGTCACACGGTTTGATTGCTCCCATCCGGTTTCACGATGGAGACTATTTCCCGCTCGAAGCGCGCCAGACTCAGTCGCTGGACTTGAGAGACTACGCATCGGCTCTACCAGCATTTTGGAGCAGCCCGCGTTCGCTCGAGCTCGAGGAAAAAATCAAGATTCTTGCCTCGTCTATAGCGAAAATACTCGAACTGGTACCCCCATTCCAGCAAGACTGGCCCATAGTTGAAGCGGCAGCACCAAGTGCTCCTACAATTCCGTTGGGTAGGTTATGAGTATCCAACAACCAACCGACGAAGGGTTCATTTACACGTTCTATTCCTACAAGGGTGGAAGCGGACGTAGTATGGCTGTTGCAAACACCGCAGCGTTGCTGGCGAAGTGGGGACACTCTGTGCTCGTGGTCGACTGGGATCTTGAGGCACCCGGTATCGAGCGTTTCTTTGTCAGACCCGCGTCTACTGCAGCGTCCGTAGCGGAATCAAAACCCGGCGTTGTGGACCTCGTCTGCGCCGTCTCGCAGGGCCCGTATTTGAATTGGGCCGATTGTGTCCATACCTTTGGGTTGGACGGAAGTTTGGTACCCGTTTCACTAATTTCAGCGGGTCGTCGGGGGCCTGGTTACGTTGACCAAGTGCAGCGACTGGACTTTCCTCTTCTCTTTTCGAAGCACAATTTAGGAGCATATATAGAAGAGCTGAGGAAATCCTGGGTATCTGCGTTTGAATTTGTTCTTATCGACAGCAGAACAGGTGTGACGGATATTGGCGGCATCTGCACTGTGCATCTCGCAGATGCATTGATTCTTCTCTTCACGTCGACGGATTCGAGCGTGGAGGGCGCTATTGAGATCATAAACCGGGCTAGACAAGCACGAGAACATCTTCCGCTTGATCGCGGCAAATTACTTGCAGTACCACTGCCTTCAAGAGATGAAAGCCGCACGGAGTACGAACGGGCAGCCGAGTGGAAAAGGAGATTCGGAGAAGCCTTTCGCTTCTTATATAAAGATTGGTTACCAAGTGAATCAATGATTAGCGAGGCCATCGAAGTCTTAAAACTCCCCTACGTTCCTTATTGGAGTTTTGGTGAGCGGCTCCCAGCGTTAGAAGAAAGCCCTAGCGATCCTGCTGGACTCGCGTACGCATACGAGCTATTGGCTCGGCTTCTCGTATCTAAACTTGACTGGAATGTCGCACTACAGGGCCGTGCATTATTTCCGCCATCTAGGACAACGGACAGGCGTCTAGATGATGAATGGGCTGCTCGGCATCGCAAGATCGCTCTCGATAGGCTTTCAGGCACCTCGAGAAAAGGATTCGTGGAACTCTATCACTGCTGTGTCAACTCGCCGATCGACCGCTTGCAAGATCAACTTCTGCTTGCTGCCCGACAGGCGATGGTGCATACATTCGGTTGGCCAATTGGCGTAGTGCTGGACAGGGATGATGCGCGGCCAAGGCCAACGAATGATGGAATTGTTGCCGAAGTTAAAACAGCGGGATTTTTCGGCGTTGAACGGAAGATGTACGATTATTGGGTACTGACCAGAAGCGGAGACTTTTTCACGCTGATGTCGCTCTACGAGGACGATTTACAAGAGAATGCGATCTTCTTTGACAGTCGAATCGTCCGGGCTACTGAAGGTCTCCTTCACTGCGCTAACCTTTATCGAGCACTAGGAGCGGACTCGAGGGCTACGATCCAGTTGAGGATCACGTATGGCGGTTTGCGCGGTCGGCAGCTTAAGAGCGCAAGAGTACGTCCATTCTTCGATGAACGTACAAATCTGTACGAGGAAGAAGTAACCTCGGAGGTTGTGTTTCAACTCAATCAACTCGAGACTGAGATTACTCAGCTAGTTATCAAGCTTTGTAGTCCGCTGTTCATGCTATTCGATTTCTTCAATCCTCCTGAAGGTCTTTACCTCGGTTTGGTCAAGGATTTCGTTGCAGGCAAAATCGCCTGAATTTCAATTGGCCTATCTTGCACTCCTAGCGAGGCCAACCGAGCGTCTATTGTACAGGTTCGTAAAGAATTGAAGGTCGCGAAAAACGCCCATCTCGGTAACCTGCTTCCGCAATGGGCGAATTTGCGCGTCGTTCAACTCCGGACAAGTGGACTCTGCCGATTACTCGCGGGTAGTCGCCCAGTGTTTATCGATTTCGCTCGTTGTGCTCGGTCAGCCGTACACAATCAGGATTTTTTGAGGAATGGCGCGTTGGCAAGAGCGGGATTTGGTGCATAACGGCGCGCTGCTTGCGGTAAGAGTCACGCCGTAACACGCAAGACCTGCCCTGGTCGTACACGGTTGATCGCGACCAGGGCCTTCTCCACAAGAGGCAACAGATCCTCAAGAGCGTTACTCGCAGCCCCGAGTACAATGACCCCCAGCTTCCGTTTTGTCAGGTTCTGTTGGTGTTCAAGGTTCTGGTCACCGGTTATGAGAACTGAAAAGCCCGCCGCTTCCGCCACATCGAGCAAGGCACCGTTCTTCAAACCAGCCCATGACTCTTGCTGGACTGTCCGAACGCTGTGCTTGGTGTCATGTCCAGCAAGGTGCCGGGCCAGTTGTCGAGGCAACTGCTCATCGAGAAGAATACGCGTGCGCACTCACCGCTTCGTGAGCGGCCTCCAAGGCGGCCACCACTTGTTCCCGCGACACTGTTGGGAATGAATCGAGAAACTCGTCGACGCTGTGGTCTCGTTCGAGATAGTCGATCAGATTCCGCAGTGGAACTCTGGTACCGACGAACACGGGCATCCCGCCCAGGATCTCGGGATCGCTGTGGATGAAGGCGGCTGTGATCGGCATAGTAAACGGTAGTTACTATTATCAACCGTAACGTGCCCACTCGGGAGTTGCAGATGACTTTCCCTTCAGTGAGGAACCTCGGAGACGCACCCGAGGAACCGGTTTTTACGGCTTAAACGGTCTTCACCTGGGCGGACCTCCCTTCCCCAGCCCTAACCAGTAACAACTGCAGCGAGAGTCAACGTCCCCGACAGCGCCCGTCGTTCCCTTTCTAGTGGTGACTCTCGGTGGCATGAACGCTTCTAGTGAGACATGGCGACAATCGAATAAGTCATCCTTAAAGACCGCATTATCAGTTCAGCAACAAATTGCGGCGATGAGCTGCGAAGTGTTCGAAGTTGGGCTCTATAATCCCGATGCCAAGGCAGGCGAGTCGATCATGATTCCCCGCATTTGGGATGTGGGGACATTAGTTAAATGCGTGCCGTGGTTGCGCCATCAGAATAGGGGAGGACGGAACATCTACATCCGTCCCAGGGGTGAACACAATCTGAGCATGGTCGATGATCTGACCATGGATGCAGTTTCCGCGATGAAAGAGACAGGCTTCAATCCAGCAGTCATCGTAGAAACATCTCCGGGCAATCTCCAAGCCTGGCTAAAGCACCCCGAACGGCTCAGCAAAGATTTGAGCACGGCAGCGGCGCGAGCGTTGGCGGGAAAGTTCGGGGGTGATTCTGGCGCCGCCGACTGGAGGCACTTTGGACGCCTGAGCGGATTTACGAATCGAAAGGCGAAATATCTTAACGCCAGCACTGGGCTGTCTCCTTACGTGCGTTTGATCGAGGCGAGTGGCGCGGTATATCCAGAGGCGGAGCGATTCTTAGAAGGAGTAAAAAGTGAGCTTGAACGGCAGCATGCCGAGCGGGAACGCTTGATGAGGAGACCATGTGCCCAGCGGGGCGTGATCCTCCCACAGGATCTGAAGAGTATTGATGTGTTCCGGCGGGATGGTCGCTACGGCGGAGATGGAACGCGGGTCGATCTTGCGTACGCCGTTTATGCTCTAGCGCGCGGTTCCAATGCCGAACAAGTGAAGGCCGCGATACGCTCGCGCGACCTTTCGCATAAAGGGAACGAGCGCCGACAGGATGATTATGTGGAGCGGACCGTCAAAAAGGCGCTGGAGG
>JAABUQ010012286.1_pt1 | contig 10685 bp, 7 predicted proteins | sample 5560001 | NCBI WGS metagenome assembly JAABUQ01 (sample SAMN10711888, study PRJNA513371) | rock metagenome | isolation source: Antarctica rocks | place: Antarctica: Victoria Land, Finger Mt nord | collected 2015-12-18 | reverse complement strand
ACGGTGCTCAACTACAAGGACGAGGAAATCGACAATAGCATGTATGGAATGTATGCATAAAATGCATATACAATAATAATTGTCTCGGATCGGACCCGGGGCAAACTCGTGGCCCCCGTGCGCTGGTCTTGACCGCGTACAGGGGCCTGCTATTTTCTAGGCTGGTAGGGCACGTTGCCGCACAAACCGGGGCGCGAGCTTGAGGTAAAGGAGTCGCATGAAACGGCCAAGGGTGTCGATTCGGTTCGCAATGTTGGTCGTTGTCTTGACCGCCGTCCCACTCGGTTTGTGGGGCAAGAAACTGTCCTCCCTACGGGCGTCGCACCTCGAAGACGCAGAGTACCACGCCAGGCGTGAGCGGGAGGAGCGTCACAACGTCTCGGTGTTCGACCGGGGCCGACGTGCGGGGGCGACGAATGCGGACGAGCCCGCCATCGTTCAGCTTGAGCAGGCGAGCCGCCTCGGTGTTGCCTATCACGCCGGTTTGAAGCTGAAGTACTGGCGGGCAGCCAATCGCCCATGGGAGTCGGTCCCGCCGGACTCCGCCGATGTCAGTGAAAACCTCGTGAGGCAGTCGCGGTACGTGACTCTGAAACCGGACGAATTCCCGACCGCGCGGGGAAAGTAAATGTGGCTCATCCGACAAAACGTCTAACAGAACCCGGCGAGCACGGCATTCGCATTACTCCGGGTTGATGAAAACGAAGGACCGCAGACGTGTCCGGGGTGCGCCCTGCCGACCGCCGGGTGCCCAACGGCTGCAACGTCGATGGGCCGCTTGCCTTCCCCTTCGCAGTAGGTCATAAAGGGCGTTATGGGATACATCCGGTGAAGTTTCGGGTGACGCCCGCGCGACGGGTGCCGGCACCATGAGCGAACGGACACACGTCACGATCCACACCGATGGGGCCTGTTCCAGCAACCCCGGCCCCGGCGGCTACGCGGCCGTGCTGGCCTTCGGCGGCAGGCGCGAGGAGATGAGCGGCGGTCGGCGGCTGACGACCAGCAACCGCATGGAGATGATGGGGGCCATCGAGGCTCTGGCGGCCCTGGAGTGGCCGTCCCGGGGGTCGGTCCACAGCGATTCGCGCTACCTGGTCGACTCGATCATGCAGGGCCAGGCCCAGAAGTGGCGGGCGAATGGCTGGAAGCGCAACCGCAAGGCGTATGCGGTCAACAGCGACCTCTGGCGGGAACTGCTCGACCTGTGCGGGAACCACGAGGTCGATTTCGTCTGGGTGCGGGGGCACGCGGGCGACCCCGACAACGAGCGTTGTCATCGGCTGTCGGTCACGGCGTCGCGTAATCAGGAGCTGCCGGCCGACGTGGGATATGAGAAGCAACTGGCCAGGGCCGCCTCCCAACCCCTGCTGTTTGACGGAAACGGGCGGACCTCGCGCCCGGGCCGTTCGCAACGGCATGTCTTGCTCTTGAAATCATCCGGACCCTTTCCCAATTCGGAGGCTCCCATGAGCATCGACAGCGCACCCTCGCTTTCCGACCGCCTGGAACGTCTTGAGGACAGCAATCGTCGCCTGGAACAGGCCAATGTCCACTTGCATCGACAGATCCGCCGAGGGAAACGGGTCGGGGGCCTGGCTCTCCTCGCGTGCGTCACCCTGGTCCTCGCGGGTGCTCGCCACAACGAGGAGTCGAAGACGATCGAAGCCGAACGGCTGGTCATCCGGGGAAACGACGGCAAGGTCTACGCCGAGTTAGGCCCCTTCGTCGACTCCGACGGCCGCACGTCAGGGGCCGCGAGGCTAGCGTTCTTCGATGGCGAGGGGGGGCTGCGGACGAACTACGGGGTGGGATCGGCCCACGATCCCTACCTGCATCTCATGGATGACGCGGGGGATATCCGCGTGAGCATGGGCATGTCGCCGCAAGGCTGGTCGAACCTCAGCTTCACCGAGAAGTCCGGGACGACCGGGGTCTCGATCGGTTCCAGCAATGACGCGTCGGGCGTGGTGCTTCGCGGGCCGAGTCGGGAGGGGAGCCTCCTGAAGCACGAGGGTGCGTTGATCGTGTCCGGCGACGGTTCGGCGCGGCTGCACTTCTTCCGCCCCGACAAGGCTGACGGCGAGGACACTCATGAGCGCGTGAGCCTCGGAGTCGGTCAGGACGGCGCGGCGGCATTGGTGCTCCGGGGCCAGCCGTATGACAGCGGCATCCGCGCATTGGTCTCCCCCGACGGCAAGGCCGTGCTCAATGGCGATCGGTCAAAGCACCGTTGAGAGCCTCCCGGGGATGGCACCGACGAAGATTGCTGGTCTTCCGGTGCCACCCATCGCTGTTTCGTCACTGGGAATCTCGGCATGCGAGCGTCCGCGATCGCCGGACTATATGCGTTGATGATTTGCACGGTCATAGCGAGGGCCGATGACGATCCCGCCGGGACGTTGCGGATCGTGCTTGCGCCGAGTGGTGATCGGCAGTCCGCGCCGCACGGCGAGGGAAACGTCTACGCACCCGAGATTCTGGTGGAATCGGGGGTCTACCGGATGTGGTTCGGCGGGCAGGGGAAGGACGGTCACGACCGGATTCAACTGGCCGAGTCGAATGACGGCTCGCACTGGGACGGCCAGGGCGTGGTGCTGGAGGACGAGGGGGCGAACCACGTCAACGACCCGTCCGTGGTGCGCGTCGGCGACACCTACTGGATGTACTACTCCCGGGCCGGTTCGGACATCCGGGACGTGATTGCCGTCGCCACGTCGCGGGACGGGGTCGCGTGGTCCCAGCAGGGGGTGGCGCTCGGCCCGGGGCCGGAAGGGAGTTGGGACGCGCTGCTGGTCGGGCGGCCGAGCGTGCTCGTCGAGGGTGGCGTGTTCCGCATGTGGTACGACGGCCGCAAGGACCTCCCGCGGGGCTCCCCCGCCGAGGGGGTGCCGAAGTCGGACAGGTCCGTCAGGTCCGTCGGCTATGCGGAATCGCGCGACGGCCGGACGTGGGCCCGTCCTCGCCACGAGCCGGTCTTCGGAGAGGACGCGGGAGGCATCCACGTGTGCCGGGTCGGCGACCATTACGTCATGGTGTTTGAGTCCCGGGCAGGCACCCGAATGGCCGTGAGCGCCGACGGCCTGGAGTGGAAGAGCCGCGGCCTCCTCGCCGGGCGTTCCGGCGGTGGGGCGGACCGCTTCGGGCAGGTGACGCCGTTCTTGCGGTACGACCCACGGGGGCCGTCCGCCGATCTCTTCGTCGGAGCGGCCGGGGCCGCCTCCTGGGATCGCAACGCGATCGCTCGAATCCGGCTCTCCGACGAGCAGTTGAGCCGCATCCGCGAGGAATGATTGAGCGCAACGCGCCCGGCCGGCGGGCCGGTCATTTGCCCCGTGGCCACCTGCGCGTTCTGCTCGCGAAGGGCCGCGACCACGTCGCCAGCGGTCATGTTGCGCGCGGCGAGCTTCTCCGGGTCCACCCAGATGCGTATGCTGTAGTCGCGCTGGCCCAGCATGGTCACGTCGCTGACACCCGGCAGACGCGCCAGCTCGTCCTTGACCTGCAACGACGCGTAATTGCTCAGGTAAAGCTGGTCATAACGCTTGCTCGGCAAGTTGATCGCGATGGCAAGTCGGAAAGGCCGACGAGGATCGGCACCTCGGCCTCCGCGCGCACCCGATTTGCGTAAGAGCGTCAACCGCCCGAATCCCGGCACGAAGTTCGCGGAATTCTGGATCGATGGCCGGACCTGGACCCCGTCGACCGAAAAAAATAGGGGGCGTATCGCGATGGATCGAGGACCGAGAAACCAACCGTTCTGGACTCTTGGACTCGCCGCAATCCTTTTCGTATTCGGAGGTTACGTACCGACGGCTGGCCGAGAATCGGAACGCGGCGGGTGGGTCGAGAAGTCCGAGGAAGAGCCCGCCGGCACGAAGTATCACACCTTTCACAGCGACGTGGTCGACGGCAAAGTCAGCTATCTCCTGTACCTCCCCCCCGATTACGAGCAGGACGAGGACCGGCGGTTCCCGGTGGTCTACTGGCTCTACGGCCTGGGCAGCGATCAGCGCGGGGGTGCCGGTTTCGTCCGGCGTCTCGACCGCGCGATCCGCGACGGCCAGGCGCCCTCGATGATCGCGGTGCTGGTGAACGGGCCGCCCTCCTCCTTCTTCTGCGACTCGCCGCACGACAAGAGCCCGGCCGAGAGCGTCATTGTCAAGGACCTGGTCCCGCACATCGACGCCTCCTACCGCACGATCGCCAAGCGCCGTTCCCGCGCCGTCGAGGGCTTCTCGATGGGGGGCTTCGGAGCCGCCCACCTGGGATTCAAGCACCCCGAAACCTTTGGCGTCGTCTCGATCCTGGCCGGCGCCATGCACACCGCCGAGGAGTTCGCCGAGAAGCGTTCCGGCCCACTCTCGAACGCCTTCGGCGGCGACAAGGAGTACTTCGAGGCCAACAGCCCCTGGACGCTCCTGAAGGAGAACGCCGGAAAGATTCGCGAGAACCAGACGCGCGTGCGCCTCGTCATCGGCAAGGACGACGGCCTCTACGGCGGGAACAAGAAGTTCCGCGATGCGCTGAAAGAGCGGGAGATCGACACCGAGTTCGACGCCGTCCCCGGGGTCGGTCACGACTACAAGAAGCTGTACGACGAGATGGGCGACGATGGCTTCCGGTTCTACCGGAAGGCGTTCGGAGAGTGAGTCTTCCTTTCCGCAGTCGCGTGAGCCCGCCGCGGTCGTTCCCCGCCTGCCAGGTTCTGCGGTCTTGAGGCCCAGGTGGATGCGTCCTGACGGCCCGTGATTTCTCAAGCGACCCATTCCGGGGTCTGGGCGGGAATCCGGGAGTGTGGTACGTTGAATCCGCATTCCGTAACGAGCCCCGCCTTGCGCGGCGGACGACGAACCGCCGACACCCGCCCAGATCGCCTCGCGACCACGGTGCCATCATGCCGCGCCCTTCCACCCGGTTGATCCTGGTTTTGTCCGCCATGCTCACGGTCGTGATCTCGCCCCTCCGCGTGCGCGCGGCCGAGGACGAGGAAGAGGCCACGCCTCCTCCCGCTCCCACGCGGGAGCAGCAGGAGCAAGGGCGGTTCTTCGAGGCGCGGGTGCGGCCGGTCCTGGTCGAGCACTGCTCCAGGTGCCACGGCGCGGAGAAGCCGAAGGCGGGCCTGCGGGTCGACTCGCGCGAGGCCCTGCTGGAAGGGGGCGAATCGGGTCCGGCGATCGTCCCTGGCAAGCCCGAGGATAGCGCCCTGATCGCGGCGGTCCGGCACGAGGGGCCGAAGATGCCCCCCAAGACCAAGCTCGACGCGCCGCAGGTCGAGGCCCTGACACGCTGGGTGCGGATGGGCGCCCCCTGGCCAGGCGCCGGGGCCGCCCGCGCGCCAGGGTCGTCGACCATCCGCAAGGGCCCCTTTCGGATCCATGACGAGGACCGCGACCACTGGGCCTTCCGCCCCTTGCGGCGCCCGGAAACCCCGGCGGCCGGAGACCGCGCGACGGCCAACCCCATCGACGCCTTCCTCCTGGCCGGGCGGGTGGCGAAGGGCTTACAGCCGAATCCCCCCGCGGGCAAGGTCGCGCTGATCCGCCGGGCATCCTACGACCTGACCGGCCTGCCCCCGACCCTTGAGGAGGTCGCCGCCTTTCTGGCCGACGAGTCGCCCCAGGCGTATGAGGCCCTGGTTGACCGCCTGCTCGCATCGCCCCGGTACGGCGAGAAGTGGGCGCGGCACTGGCTGGACCTCGTGCGGTTCGCCGAAACCAACAGCTATGAGCGCGACGGGGTCAAGCCCAACGCCTGGCGGTATCGCGACTACGTCATCCGCGCCTTCAACGACGACAAGCCGTACAGCCGATTCGTCCGCGAGCAACTGGCCGGCGACGAGCTGCCCGACCGCGATTTCGACTCCCTGATCGCCACGGGATATTACCGGCTGGGCATCTGGGACGACGAGCCGAGCGACCGCGAGCAGGCCCGTTACGACGGGTTCGACGACGTCATCGCCACCACCGGGCAGGTCTTCCTCGGTCTGACGGTCGACTGCGCCCGCTGCCACGACCACAAGCTCGACCCGATCCCGCAGAAGGACTACTACCGCCTCCTGTCCTTCTTCCGCAACGTCAACCACTACCGCAACGGCGCCCCGAACGCCGAGGGCGTTTCCACCGACCTGGTGCCGATCCTCGACGACGCCGGGCGCCTTGAATTTGAGCGGCAGGCCCGCGCGCGGGAGCGAGAGCGCAGAGTGACGCAGGCCGCCGTCGACGCCATCGAGGCCAACTTCCGCGCCCGCTCCGAACAGGCCCGCGCCGCCGAGAAGCCGGACCTCGACGGCCTGACCTATCGCTTCTACCGCGACACCTGGGAGCGGCTGCCCGACTTCTCCGCGATCAAGCCCGAGTCCACCGGCGACCTGCCCTCGAATCATTTCGACCTCGGCCCACGCACCCGTGACGACGCCTTCGGCTTCGTCTTCGAGGGGACCCTGGTGGTCCCGTCGACGGGGCGATACACCTTCCACCTCGACTCCGACGACGGCTCCCGCCTGACCCTCGACGGCCGCAAGGTCGTCGAATACGACGGCGTCCATGACCTCGGACACGAGCATTCCGACTCCCTGGACCTGGTCGAGGGCCGCCTACCGATCCGGCTGGAATATTTCCAGCAAAGCAGCGCCCTCGGCCTGTCCGTCGCCTGGTCCGGCCCCGGCTTCGTGCGCCGGCCGCTGTCCGCGCGGACGCCCGTCGGGACGGCGAAGCCGGATTTCGCCTCGCGGATCCGGGAGCGCGGCGCCGAGGTCCTGGGCGCGGAAACGTTCCGCCACTACAACGAGCTTCGGCGCCTGCTGAAGGAGGCGGCGTCCCGCAAGGTGCCGACCGAGATGGCCCTGTGCGTCACCGAGGCCGGCCCCACGGCCCCGGAAACGACCGTTTTGCTGCGCGGCAATCCGGCCAGCAAGGGCGATGTGGTCGAGCCCGCCTTCCTGGAGGTTCTGGGCGGCCAGGTCGCGGCCATCCCGACTCCCCTCCCCGGCGCCACGACCACCGGCCGCCGCTCCGTCCTGGCCGACTGGATCGCCTCTGGCGACAACCCGCTCACCGCCCGCGTGATGGCCAACCGCATCTGGCAATACCACTTCGGCCGCGGGATCGTCCGCTCTCCCAACAACTTCGGCCGCATGGGCGACAAGCCCACGCACCCCGAACTCCTCAACTGGCTCGCCTCGGAACTCGTGGCCAACGGCTGGCGGCTCAAGCCGCTGCATCGCCTCATCATGACCTCCGACGCCTACAAGATGTCCTCCACGGGCGAGCCAGGCGCCCTGGCCAAGGACCCGACCAACGACCTCTTCTGGCGGTTCGACATGCGTCGGCTCGACGCCGAGGAAGTCCGCGACTCGATCCTCGCCGTCAGCGGTTCCCTGCGGTTGAAGATGTACGGCTCGGGGATCTATCCCGAAATCCCCGCCGAGGTGCTCGCCGGCCAGTCGGTGCCGGGCTCCGGCTGGGGCCAGTCGCCGCCGGAGGAGGAGTTCCGCCGGAGCATCTACATCCACGCCAAGCGCTCGCTGATGACGCCGATTCTGGAGAGCTTCGACGCGGCCGAGACCGACCGTTCGACCCCCTCGCGGTTCAGCACCACCCAGCCGACGCAGGCCCTGGCGATGCTCAACGGCCGCTTCCTCGCCAGGCAGGCCGACGCCCTCGCCGCCCGCCTCCGCCGCGAGACCGGCGACGACGTGTCCCGCCAGGTCGGCCATGCCCTGCAACTCGTCACCTCCCGCCAACCCGACCCCGCCGAGGTCCGCCGCGGCATCGACCTGATCGAGGCGCTGAAGGCCCGCGACGGCCTCTCGTCCGACGAGGCGCTGCGGGCCTTCTGCCTGGTCGCCCTGAATTTGAATGAGTTCCTGTATCTTGATTAAAATGGGCGTCTCGCCGGTGCTGCAAGCCGACCGGCTGGAGATCCTGGGGACCGGCAATGCTCACGTTTTCCTCGTTGAAGCGGGATTCGCAGGGGAATACGACGCTCCTCGCGGGGCGAGGCAAATCGCCGTCCTTTCAAGACTGAGAATATCGATCACACAGGGAGCCCGGCCATGACTCGACCCCTTTTCGACCCGTCCCGCCCCGCCGGCACCTTCTGCGGGCGGACCCGACGCGAATTCCTCTGGGAAGCCGGCGGGGGGTTCACCGGGCTGGCCCTGGCGGGTCTGCTCTCCGAGGACCAATTCTTCGCGGGAAGGGCCGGAGCGGCCGAAGTCGCGGCCACGGCCACCGCGAAGCCGAAGGCGGGAAACCCGCTGGCGCCCAAGGCGCCGCCGTTGCCGGCGAAGATCAAGAGCGTCATCTTCCTGTTCATGTATGGCGGGCCGAGCCAGGTCGACACGTTTGATTACAAGCCGAAGCTGTATGCGCTGGACGGCAAGACCATCGAGGTGAAGACCTTTGGCCGGGGGGGGAAGAAGAACGAGGGGCGGGTCGTCGGGCCGAAGTGGAAGTTCCAGCAGTACGGCCAGTCCGGCAAGTGGGTCAGCGACCTCTTCCCGAACCTGGCGACCTGCGTGGACGACATCGCGTTCATCCACTCGATGACCGCCGACTCGCCGATCCACGGCTCGGCGATGCTCCAGATGAACACCGGCAAGATCCTCTCGGGGAGCCCCTGCCTGGGCTCGTGGGTGAACTACGGCCTGGGCAGCGTGAACCAGGATTTACCCGGCTTCGTGGTGATGCTCGACCCCACCGGCGGGCCGATCAGTGGCGCCAAGAACTGGTCCAGCGGCTACATGCCGGCGAGCTTCCAGGGCACCATCCTCCGCTCCGCCGGCACGCCGGTGCTCGACCTCAAACGCCCCGAGAACCTGAGCGATCCCGCCCAGCGCCGGCTGCTCGACGCCCTCGGCGGGTTCAACGCGGAACACCTGGCCCCCCGCGCCGACAACAGCGACCTCGCGGCGCGGATCGCCAGCTATGAGATGGCCTACTCCATGCAACGCCACGCGCCGGAGGCCGTGGACCTGGCGCGGGAATCCGACGAGACCCGGTCGCTGTACGGCCTGGACCAGAAGAAGACCGCCGACTTCGGCAAGCGCTGCCTGCTGGCGCGCCGGCTCATCGAGCGTGGGGTGCGCTTCGTCCAGCTTTATGCCGGCGGCGCGCACAACGACAGCAACTGGGACGCGCACGGCAACCTTGAAGAAAACCACAACCTGCACGCCGGCCGCACCGACAAGCCGGTCGCCGGGCTCTTGAAAGATCTGAAGCGCCGGGGCCTGCTCGACGAGACGCTCGTGATCTGGGGAGGCGAGTTCGGTCGCCAGCCGACCGCCGAGAACGCCGAGGGGACCGGGCGCGACCACAACGCCTATGGCTTCACCATGTGGATGGCTGGCGGCGGCATCAAGGGCGGCACCTCCGTCGGCGAGACCGACGAGTTGGGCTCGGCCGCCGTCGCCGACCGCTTCCACGTCAAGAACCTCCACGCCACCGCGCTCAGCCTCCTGGGCTTCGACCCCGACCGCCTGTCGTACTTCTACAACGGCCTGGACCAGAAGCTCGTCGGCGTCGAGGGGGCCGAGCCGATCGCCCAGATCCTGTCCTGAACCGATTTCTCCGCCCCGGAAGCCATTCGGAACCCTGTCCCATGCCGCGCATCGCGAAGCTCGCCACCCTCGCCCTCGCCCTCGCCGCCGTCGTCCTGGCCGGGCTCGCTCCCACCGCCGGGGCCGAGGAACGCCCATCACACCGCGTCCTGGGCGCGGACAATGGAAAGATCGCCATCGTCGCGCCTGGCGGCAAGGTGGCGTGGGAGGCCCCCTGCCCGACCCAGGCCCACGACCTCGCCCTGCTGCCCAACGGCAACCTCCTGTTTCCAACCAGCGCCACCACAATCGTCGAGATGACCCCCGCCAAGAAGGTGGTCTGGACGTATGAGTCGAAACCCAAGGACGGCTACCAGGGCGCCGTCGAGGTCCACGCCTTCCAGCGCCTGGACGACGGCCGCACGATGATCGCCGAGAGCGGCAACCGTCGGATCATCGAGGTCGACAAGGACGGCAAGATCGTCAAGGAAATCCCCTTGACCGTCGACCATCCCAGCTCGCACAGCGACACGCGGATGGCCCGCAAGCTTGAGGACGGCCACTACCTCGTCTGCCACGAGAGCGACGGCGTCGTCCGCGAGTACGATGGCGACGGCAAGGTCCTCTGGAGCTATGCCCTCGATCTCGCCGGCCGCCCGGCCTCCCCCGGCCACGGCCCCGAGGGCCACGGCACCTCCGTCTACGGCGCGATCCGCCTGCCCGACGGCAACACCCTGATCGGCGCTGGCAACGGCAACCGTGTCATCGAGGTCAACCCGGACGGCAAGATCGTCTGGAGCCTTGGCCACGACGAATTACCCGGCATCCGCCTGGCCTGGGTCACGACCGTTCAGCGCCTCGCCAACGGCCACATCGTCGTCGGCAACTGCCACGCCGGCCCCGACAACCCGCAGCTTTTCGAGGTCACCCGCGACAAGGTGGTCGTCTGGACCTTCAAGGACTTCGACACCTTCGGCAACAGCCTCGCCTCCACCCAGGTCCTGGCCGCTGAGTGAGGTGAGCAGCCCCTCGGGTCTCGGCCGCGGCGGGGCTCGACGATCAGGACCAATCGCCATGCCCGACCGCGGCGTCCGGCGCGTCTCCGTGATCGACACTCATACTGGCGGCGAGCCAACGCGCGTCG
>JAABUQ010012285.1_pt1 | contig 10686 bp, 9 predicted proteins | sample 5560001 | NCBI WGS metagenome assembly JAABUQ01 (sample SAMN10711888, study PRJNA513371) | rock metagenome | isolation source: Antarctica rocks | place: Antarctica: Victoria Land, Finger Mt nord | collected 2015-12-18 | reverse complement strand
GGTCTGGCTTTCGGGATGGGTACACGTGGTAGCAGGTGGTCTGGTCAACACCGCTTGCACCTGAGCCAGATCCAGTAATTGGTAATCCTTGCTCCGCGCGAGCAACGCTAGGCCAGAAGTGAGAACATCGGTCAGTGGAGCGGCATTGCCATACAACCCATCCAGGCGAGTCAGGATGCGCTCCGGCGGGATCTCCAGTTGCTTGCCGTAGCCGATGAGGACCTGGATGGCACGCAGCAGTTCGCCGCGGTAATCGCCATTGCCGGCGCCGCCAAAGGTTCCCAGAAACTGATGGGTATGTGCCTGGAGAACCACCGTCCGAGTACGCACCACTTCTCCGCGTTTGCGCCCCTGGTAGCCTTTGGCGCACACGCGCTCAAAACGGCGATGAGGGGCAGGCAACGCGTCAGCTTGAGGAAGAGCGCGTTGGCGAGCAACCTTGCGGGTTCCATCCACATCGGCGACCAGCCAGAATTGCTCGCATCGATCCTTGATCCCACCGGGATCTGCAAAGGGCGCGGGCCAGCATATCTTCCTGAAACAGGGTGCGCAGGCTTTCCACGCTGGCCTGATCAAGAACCGCCAGCAAACGCGAGAGCGCCGAGCGGGAGGGCAAGCGGGAGCGGCCAAAGAGGGCCATGAAGACGTCGGCAAAAGGATGCAAACGGTCGTAAAAGGCTCGAAGAGTGGGCTCGCCGGAGAGTGCATAGCCGATGAGGACCACGACAAAATCAATCAACTCGTAGGTTCCCATGCGAGCGCGAGCAAAACGAGCTCGTTCCTGGATGGCCGTGAGGATGCCGGTCTGGGAGAGAAGCTGAGCAAAAGCTGCCACTTCTCCCATCCAGCTTGGCGTGGAAGGCTGTGATTCCGGTGTGGTCTGGACGGTCATGGTCGAATGCGTCATACTGACAGAGGGACCTCCTTGTGAGAAAAGATGGTTTTCTTCTCTCAGGAGACACCTTTTTTCATACTTCTGCCAGTCTCTCTCGGTCTGCTATGGGATCTCGTTGCGCATCCCGTGGGCCGCTGGGTTCCACAGACGAGTCGCGCGCGCCGTCGCCGCGTAGAGTCCGGGACGTTCTATGACGAAGGCGCGGTAGGCGTGGCCCAGCGCGGCGACCGCCTCGTCGCCCGCCTTGCCGATGGCGACGCGCCCGAGCCGCGCGGCCAACTCGCGCCTTCCTAGCAGGGCGAGCGCACGGCGCAGGCCCGGCAGTCCGTCGACATGGTTGTAGAGCGAGGGCGTACGCACGCCGAGGCGCTCGGCGAGCCGGGCCAGCGTGAGTGCGTCGAGCCCCTCGCTGTCGGCGACGGCGGCGGTGGCGAGCGCCACCGCCGCCCGGTCCAGCCCCGCCCTCGTCGCGGGCCTGGCCGCGGCCCTAACCCGCATGGGCCGCCTGTCGGCCGGCGCGGCGCTCGGCCACGGCGATAGCCCCGTCCATCGCCGGGAGCGGGCCGGTCAGGACCACGCCGTGCCCGACGGCCAGGCGCGTCGGGTCCAGCGCGCGCTGCGCGCGCCGCGCCCCACACACCATACTCTTACTCGTAGCCTTTTTGCTAACGTAATTACATAATAAACTAATGTCATTAGTTCTTCAAGAGCGCGAGTAAGTAAGCGCGTATCTTGCCGCGACCGCCGATACGCATGCATGGCTGTGCTTACCAGCCAATCTAGGGACGTCAGGCCCTGTGTTCGCCCTCACTATCCGGGTGGGTCACGGTTAGATAGCCGACGAAGCCGATAATCACAATGGCTAAACCCAGGCTGACCTGTCCCGTCCCCAGCCCAAGGCCGCCTAGGCCCCGCGACCGTCCTCCCCAGTCGGCAAACGACGCGCCGAGCGGGCGCGTGACAATGTAGGCGAACCAGAAGGCAATGATCTCGTTCAGGCCAAATAGCCTGTAGGCCAGGGCCGGGACAGCGATCACGACGGCGAACAGCACACCCGAGGAGAAGTACCCCAAACCGAGCGTTATCGCGGTCATGTCGCCCGCGGCGGTGCCGAGCGCGAACGTGGCCATGACCGTGGCCCAGTAGAACAACTCGCGGGGACGGATGTAGATACTGTGGATAGACAGGGTTTTCTCGCGCGCGTACCAGGCCACGAAGATGATGGCCAGCGCGACCGCGAAGAACGCTGTCGAGACAAGATACGGGATACCGAACCCGATGTGTAACACATCGGCGGCCATGGTGCCGAAGATGGCGACCATCACGACGGCTAACCAGTAGATCCATGGCACATAGCGACGTACCGAGAACTGCAGAATCAGGGCGACAGCCAGGCCAAGACCCCCGAGCGCGACCGCGATCAGCGGATTGAGGTGGTGGACCAGATAGTCCGACGTCGTTTCGCCCATCCCCGTGGTCAATAATTTAATGATCCAGAAGTAGACCGTCACCTCCGGGACCTTTCTAAGGGCTCGCGTGACGTGCCGCGTAGGGTGAGTCACACCGCCGCGACCGTGCGCATAGCTAGCGACCGCGGGGGTGGCCTTGTCTACGTCGGAATCGGTGTGTAGGTGGTGTTGTGGCATGGGTTTATTCAAATGCTGTTTCTCCCAGTAACAACAATAACACACGTTGCCCCACAAGCACGCGGGTATGATCTCCCCTTGCGCCATCCTGTGCCATCGCGCGGCGGTCTATCCAAAGCCTTGCCCCCTCCACCTACAAGGGGATAGCACCGGGCCTTGGTCGCAGCAAAACGACCAGCGTGCGGCCCAGGAACGCGCCGTAGAGTGAGCCACAGACAGCGGCGACAACAACAAAGAATGTGCGCCATGTGCCCGTGCTCATGTTGCCAGGACCGATCGTCCTGCCAATGGGCAAGGTGATAAAGATGCCAACCGCGACCGCGACGACCCACCACCTGAACATTCCTCGACGCGCGTTTCCTTCGATAACCACTATCGTCTCCCCTTCCCATACACCTCTCAGGGCAGCGACGCGCTCACCCACGGCACTGACAAGTAGATCGCCAAGGATCGGCAGCCATAACAACAGCACGCCCCACGCGCCCGCCCGCGTGTGGGCATCGCGGCAGGCGATGCGAAACACCTGCGCCATGTCGCGGCCGTAGGCGCGCCGGAACGCGGCTGGGTAGAGGTGCAGGAGCGCCCGGTAGACCCATGCGGACAAGGCGACAGCGCGCGGGGGTCAGGTCGCGGATGCCGCTGCGTCATCTGGTAGGGCGGATGCCGCTGCGTCATCTGGTAGGAGGGCTCTTGTTAGCCCGCGGCGATGCCCTCGACGTTGCCCGGCTCGGTCATGGCGACCGGGTCGAGGATGCGGTCGAGCTCCTCGGCGGAGAGGTTTGTCTTGCGCTGGGCGACCTCGTGGATCGTTTCGCCGGTGCGCGAGGCCTCCTTGGCGATGTCGGCCGCGGCGTCGTAGCCGATCTTGGGCGCCAGCGCCGTGCAGATGGCCAGGCCGCGCTCGACCATGCGCGGACCCTGCTCGGTCGCCCGCAGGCCATCGACGCACTGGTTCACGAAGTTGTCCACGCCGGAGGCCAGCAGGTCGATCGACTGCTGCAGATTGTACTGCACGACCGGCATCATCACGTTGATCTCGAAGTTGCCGGACTGTCCGCCCACGGTGATCGTGACGTTGTTGCCCATCACCTGCGCGCAGATCATGCACAGAGACTCGGGGATGACCGGGTTGACTTTGCCGGGCATGATCGAACTGCCCGGCTGCACCTCGGGCAGCGCGAGCTCGCCGATGCCGGCGCGCGGGCCCGAGCCGAGCCAACGGATGTCGTTGGCGATCTTCATCAGGCTCACCGCCACAGTGTTGAGCGCGCCGCTGACCGCCACGGCGTTGTCGAGCGTGCTCTGCGCCTGGAAGTGCCCGTCGGTCTCGTGGATGTCGACGCCGCCGTTCATCTCGCTGAGCTTCGCGCAGACGCGGGCGGCGAACTCGGGGTGCGTGTTGACGCCCGTGCCCACGGCGGTGCCGCCCAGCGCCACCTCGCCGAGCTCGTCCGCGGCCTGTCGCACGCGGGCAAGGCCGCGCTTAACCTGGTCGGCGTAGCCCTCGAACTCCTGACCAAGGCGGATCGGCGTGGCGTCCTGCAGGTGCGTGCGCCCGGTTTTGACCACGCCCATGAACTCCTCGGCCTTGCGGCGCAGGGCGCCTTCCAGCTTCCGCAAGGCGGGCGTGAGCTCGTCGTGCAGGCCCAGCAGCGCCGACACATGGATGGCGGTGGGGATCACGTCATTGGACGACTGGCCTTTGTTGACGTGATCGTTGGGGTGTACCGGCTTCTTGTCGCCGCGCTGGCCGCCGAGCAACTCGTTGGCGCGGTTGGAGATAACCTCGTTGGCGTTCATGTTGGTCGAGGTGCCCGAGCCGGTCTGATAGATGTCGACCACGAATTGGCTATCGTGCTTGCCGTCGACAACCTCCTGCGCGGCGCGCACGATGGCGTCGCCGACCTGCCGGTCGAGCAGCCCGAGATCCATGTTGACCTGCGCGGCGGCGAGCTTGATCTGACCGAGCGCCTTGATGAACGAGCGGCCGAAGCGCGCCTGGCTGATGGGGAAGTTCTGCACCGCGCGCATGGTCTGGCCGCCGTAGTAGGCGTCGTTCGGGACCTCGACCGGCCCCATCGAATCCTTCTCGACGCGGTAGTTCGGCCGCGTCTGTGTCCCTATCACTGCATGCACTCCTTTGTACGTGTCCGTTTGTACGTATCTGTACTCTGTACGTATCCGTTAGCCACGGGCCACCGAAAATTGAGGGCTAACACCACCGTTCATTGTACACTCTTGCACGTCGTCGCACGCCGTCGCGGGTACACACTGTCCACCAGGCGCGCCTCAAGATTGTGATGGTGATCGCCGTGGGCCAGGCTCCGGTGACAAGCGCGGGGCGCACCCGGTGCGCCACTTTCTCGCGCCCTTCGGGACCGCCGGCGCTCACGTATAATGCGCGCTCTATTTCGAGCCCTGGGCTGGTACGCGTATTGCACTGAGAGGGCAGTGCGTGGCCGTGACACACCTCGCGCGCCTCTCTTGTATGCTACAAAGTAGCCTCTGTATCGCGGTCTTGACGCGGTCCATACTCTCTCGGTTCTCTCGAAAGCGGCAGCTATAGATGAACGCTCCACAAGTCCAACCTTCACAATCTCCACCGCGCGCGGGCGCGATGGACCGCCTCGGCCTGAACCGCTGGCTGCAACTGTTCCTGACCATCATCGCGGGCGCGGTCGTGACCGTGATCGCCTGGACGGTGCTCGTGCGCTTCTCGCACATTCTTATCCTGCTCATCGCAAGCTTCATCCTGGCCTACCTGATCGCCCCGCTGGTCAACCGCATGGAGCGGGGCGGGGTGCCGCGCCTGGCCTCCACGGCGCTCGTGTATCTCGTGGTCTTCGGGGCGCTCGCCGTCGGCGCCGTCCTGCTGCTCGGGCCGCTCACGACCCAGGTGACCGCCGTGGCCAGGAGTCTGCCCACGTATTTCGATCCGCACGGGCGGCCTAGCGGTCTGGAAACATTCCTCAAACAGCATGGCGTGGATACATCGCACTTGCGCACGCAAGCCATCGACACGGCGCGCAACGCCAGCGGTATCCTCCTGGGCAGCCTCACCAATACGTTGGGCATCGTGACGGGCGCGATCGCGTTCATCACCGATCTCCTGCTGATCCTGGTCATTACGTTCTACTTCGTGATCGACGGCCACGCCATGCGCAACCGCGGCGTGCGCCTGCTCCCCGAGTCCTATCGGAGCCGCTGGTTCTTTGTAGAGGCGGCCCTGAACCGGGTGCTCGGCGGGTACATCCGCGGGCAGGTCATCGTCGCGGCGACGGTCGGGGCGGCCGCCGGGATCGGCTGCGCCGTCATCGGCGTCCAGTTCCCAATCGTCATCGGCGTGCTTGCTTTCGTCTTCGAGTTCATCCCCATGCTCGGCCCCGTGCTGGGCATGATCCCAGCCGTCGTCATCTCCGTGTTCCAGGCGCCGACACCAGTCATTTGGGTAATTATTTACTTCATCGCGCTCCAGCAGGTTGAGTCCAACTTCATCGTGCCGCGCATCAGTGGGCACGCTGTCGGGCTGCACCCGCTGGCCGCGCTGCTGGCCCTGATCGCGGGACTCGACCTCGGCGGCGTCGGCGGCGCGCTGCTCTCGGTCCCGGTCGTCGGCGTGCTCTATGTGCTGGTCTCCGCCCTCTACAGCGACGCCACGGGCCAGTCGCAGTTGCTGGTCGCCCAGACCCAGGCGCGCCGCCGGCCCTACGATTTCCTGGCCCGCCAGATCACGCAGAGACGCGGGCGTGGCGTGGCGCCCGTGCAAGCGGCCGCCGTCGCGGCCGCGCCGGAACAGGCTCCGATGGCCAACGAGCGCCTGGCCACGATCCAGCAAGAGAGCGCGCACCTACAAGAGCAGTTCGAGGCCGAGCAGGAGGAGCAAACGGCCACCGAGACAGCGGCGCCGGGCGCGGCCCAGCATGATCGCCAGGCCCCGAACGACGCGAAGACGCCGCCGGTGAACGTGTGAGGATAGCTTCCCTCACCCCAGCCCCTCTCCCACATGTGGGAGAGGGGAGAAGGAGAGCATACCATGACAATGCAGCAACGCCTGGGCTTCCTACTCGACGTCGACAACACCTTGCTCGACAACGACGCCCTGAAGAGCTATCTCTCCGATCGGTTGCAGGAGACCCTCGGCGCGGAGGGGGCCACTATGTTCTGGGAGCTCTATGAGGAGGTGCGCCACGCGCGCGACGTGGTCGACCTGCCGCTCACGGTCGAGCGCTACGTCGTGCGCACCGGCGACGCCGCGGCGGGGACGGCGCTGCGCCGGGTCCTCGACACGATTCCCTTCGCCCGCTTCGTCTATCCGCACGCCCTCGACACGCTGGACCACCTCAAGACGCTCGGCGCGACCACCATCCTCTCCGACGGCGACAGCGTCTTTCAGGCGCGCAAGATCGAGCGCTCGGGGCTGGCCGCCGCCGTGGACAACCACGTCCTGATCTACATCCACAAGGAGGATCACCTGGACGAGGTGGCCATGGCGCAGCCCGCCGACCACACCGTCCTCGTGGACGACAAGGCGCGCATCCTCGCCAACGTCAAGCGCATCCTGGGCGACCGCGTGACCACGGTGCATGTGCTGCAGGGCCACTACGCGCACGAGTCCGTCCCGGACGGATTCACGCCCGACATCGAAGTACAGGACATCGGCGACCTGCGCGCGATGGACGCCGCGCGCTTCTAGTCGGGAGTCGGGAGTCGGGAGTCGTCAGACCGTATCTACCGGGAGCGCCGGCTGCCAGCTGGCATACCACTGCAGGTGAGCGCGTCGGCGTTGGCCGACACCGCGACCGTGTACCGGCGGGCAGCGCAGTGAGCGTCGGCGCTCCCAGTAGACACCCCTGACCCCTGTCCCCTGACCGTGTATAATCTCCTCATGACCCCCCCTTCCCCCCCTTCCGCCCCATCGACCGCGCTGCCGCGTCAGATCGTCCTCGTCGGCAATCCACACTCCGGGCATGTCAAGGGGGGCATGGAGCGCGCCCGCGCGGCCATTCTGCGCGAGGGATTGCAGATCCTACAGACCGTGCATATGAACGAGTTGGAGCGTCTGCGCGACTGGGTCACCCGGCCCGAGGGCGAGCGGCCGCTCATCGTCGCGGCGGGCGGTGATGGGACAATCGGCGGTGTCTCCAGCTACGTCGCCAACAGCGGAGCTATTATGGGTATCGTGCCCTTGGGCACGTCGAACGACATCGCCCGCTCCTTCAACATCCCCATGCGCATCGAGGACGCCGTGCATCTGTTCACCACGGGCAAGATCGCCACGGCCGACCTGGGCCGCTTCAGGAGCGAGAACGGCGAGGACCGCTACTTCGCGCACGCGGCGGCGATGGGCATCGACGTGACCTTCTCCAAGCTGGCCACCAGAGGGTCGTGGCGCAAGCGGCTGGGCCGCCTCACCTACGTCGTGGCCGGCGCGATCGCCCTGCGCGACCGTAAGCCCTTCACCTGCGAGTTGGACTTGGGCGGACAGCGCGTCAGGCTGTGCCTGCTGCACCTCTCGGTCATCAACGCGCCCATCTTCGGGGGGAGGCTCGGGCTGCGCCTGGGCGGATCGAACGTCGACGACCGGCGCCTCGACGTCCTGGCCATCGAGGACGCGCCGCTGCCCCGTCTGCTGGCCGCGATGATCCCGGTCCTGTTCATGGCGCGGCCGCGCGTCGGCGGCGTGCGCGTCTACCATGTGCAGCGGCTGCATGTACATGTCGAACAGCCCCTCGACGTCAGCCTCGACGGCGAGGTGGCCGGGCGTCTGCCCAGTGACTTCGTGCTGGCCCCCGAGGCCCTGCGCGTCATCAGCGGGCGCGATTTCGAGGACATCGACGACGATTAGTCGGGAGTCGGGAGTCGGGAGTCGTCGAAGAAGCAGCGCCGCCACAATTCGAATCGTGACATCGCCCGCCAACACCGTTGCTCGCTAGTTACTCTCGACTGTCGACTCTCGACTCTCGACTGTCTCATGCACCAGCGCCATGAGCGCCTCGGGGTCGAGCGGCTTAGGGATATAGGCCGCGACGTGGCGCATGGCCGCGCGCGCGGCCTCGTCCTGCGGACGGCGCGCCGACACGACGATGACGGGAATATCTTTGGTCGCGGCATCGTCCTTGATGCGGCTGATCATCTCCCAGCCGTCGATTTTAGGCAGCGAGAGGTCGACCAGGATCAGGTCGGGATGTTCGCGGCGCGCCAACTCGACACCCTTCTCGCCATTCTCCGCCTCCAGCACAGTGTAGCCGCCGAAGGTCAGGTTGAGCTTAAAGATCTTCATATGCAGCGGGTTGTCCTCGGTGACGAGCACGGCGCCCGCGCTCACACCGGTACCCGTGGGCCTAGGCTGCCGCATTGTTCGCGCCTTCCCTGACGACGATGGTATCGCCGGCGACCGTCCTCGTGCGCGCGGCCGTCCCGGCGGGTAACTCGATGACTGACTTGCCGCCGCGCACGATGGGACCGAGCCGCCAGGGCTTGATGCCCGTGAGCACGCGCAGCACGCGCCCGTCGCGGCCCAGGTGCAGCACGTCGAGCGGGATCGCCATGAAAAACATATGGATGGAGCCACAGGGCCGGATGATCAGCCCGTAGCCCTCGGGCAGGCTCTTGCGCCCGATCAACCCCTTGCCCCGACTCCAGAACGACGCGGCGATCTCGGCCCGGTCGGCCACCGTCGTCCCGCGCGTCTCGTTAACAATAACCATCATCATCGCATACTCTCATCGCTCGTCGCCACCAGCGCTGTTCCATCGGGGTGCGCGCCACTTTTTCGCGCTAGGCATCGAGACACGCGTCGTCTCTACTGGGAGCGCCGGCAGCGCGAAAAAGTGGCGCGCACCCTGTTCCATCTATAGTATCGGCCGGCCGCGCCACATCTTGAGAGGGGTGACCTGCCGTAGGCACCATAGCGACACAGTTCGTATAGGCGGAAATATCGTACGGCCGGCGCGCGCTGTATGATGAGCATAGAAGACATTGTGTGTCGAGCAAGGAGGAGGTCGTGATGGCGATCGTGGAGCGAGCCCTGCGTCCAATCATCAACAAGATCAGGGACGGATAAGCATGCGGCGCGACTATTCCCTTGACCGTGCGATAAAGATTGGGACGCCCCGGTGTCCACCGTCTGCCGCGACACGCCCACCGTGCGGCTCAGGGCCGTCACGACGCCCCCCTCCTACCCTTCGGGCAGGACACCACCCCCGCGTGGGCCAGCACATAGCTGACCCAGGCGACCCGGTCGCGTGGTGTGCTAGCAGGTGTGTGCCTCATGAGGCCCTCCCTGGGTGTGGCGGTCGATGGTGGTACACCGACCATACTAGCCAGGGAGATTTTATGCAATACGCGTCTGGACTGTCAACCTCAGCCGCCCAAGTTTGAACCATGTCTTAGCTAGACTTTGGCCATTCACGGTGCGGCAAGGAGGGGAAGCAGGATAATCAAGGGAACCGCTCATGAGAAAAGAGGTCCCGATGAGTACCCTGCCCGCTCACATTATGACCCGCCTTGATCCGTTCGCGCCCGTCTTCTCGCGCCGCGTCTGGCGACGCGTGCCCACGTTGGTCGGCGGGGCGATCCTCGCTCCGGGCCGGCGCATGGTCAGTTCGACCTTGCGCGTCATGGGATTGGGTCGCAGCACCGCCTTCTCCACGTACCACCGCGTGCTCAACCGCGCCGTGTGGTCGAACCTGCGGGTCAGCCGCATCCTGCTTGGCCTGCTCGTCGCGGCCTTCGTCCCGGAGGGTCCCCTGGTCGTCGGCCTCGATGCCACGTTGGAGCGCCGGCGCGGCCCCCAGATCGCGGCGGCGGGTATCTATCGCGATCCAGGGCGCTCCAGCCAGAGCCACTTTGTCAAGGTGCGCGCGTTGCGCTGGGTGAGCATGATGCTCCTGGTGCCGATCCCCTGGGCCGGCCGTATCTGGGCCTTGCCGTTCCTCACTGCCCTCGCACCCTCCGAGCGCTACAATGAGGAACACGGGCAGCGCCACAAGGCCGTGCCACGCTGGGCCCAACAGATGATCCGCACGCTGCACCGCTGGTACCCCGACCGCCCCCTCGTCGTCGTGGGCGATCAGGACTACGCGGTCATCGAGTTGCTCGCCGCCACGCGCCACGTCGCCACCCTCGTCACGCGGCTGCGCCTGG
>JAABUQ010012284.1_pt1 | contig 10686 bp, 10 predicted proteins | sample 5560001 | NCBI WGS metagenome assembly JAABUQ01 (sample SAMN10711888, study PRJNA513371) | rock metagenome | isolation source: Antarctica rocks | place: Antarctica: Victoria Land, Finger Mt nord | collected 2015-12-18 | reverse complement strand
CGATTGTCGTGCCCTATTTCAACGAGGCGGCAGGGATCGCCGCGATGCTGAAGTCGATCGGCGGACAGTCGTATCGCAATTTTCGCTTGATCCTCGTCGACAACGGATCGACGGACGGCTCGGAAAGCATTTGCCGGGATGTGATGTCGCCCTACCCAGATCTCGAAGTAGCCTATCTACGCGAGCCGTGCCCTGGCCAAGTCCACGCGCTCGGTCGCGGCGTTGCGACAGTCCGCACCGAGTTCGTCGCGATCTGCGACGCGGACACCTTCTACCCGCCAGAATATCTCGCCCGCGCGACGCAAGTCTACGATGCGGGCGGCCCAGAGCGCGTCGCGGTGATGGGCTATCTTAGGGGTGGCGGTGAACCCGGCAGCTTCGGCGATCGGTTCAACACCTGGCATTGGTTGACCGCCGCAAGGGTTTGGCCACAGCAGAATCACACGAGCGGCGCGGGCCATTCATTCCGAACAGCCGCGTTGCGCGCCGCTGGCGGTTACGATCCCGCGATTTGGCCCTATGTGCTAAAAGACCACGAGCTAATGAGCCGTGTGCTCCGGTTGGGTCACCAAGCCTACGACCGCAACCTGTGGTGCGTCTCGTCCAATCGCCGCACGGACCGCAAGAGCGTCCGTTGGACATTGCCCGAGCGTTTGATGTACCATTTCCTGCCGGTCCGAGACAAACGGCCGTTTTTTCAAGGCTTCCTGAAACGCCGGTTCGAGGCACGCGGACAGCTCGACACCAGGTTGCGCGAGCGTGCCTGGGAAGCTTCGGCGCAAACGGCCTGAGACGTCCACCTTGGTTCAGCCGCTTTTCCGCGCGATAGGGGCTAGATGGTAAAGATCGAACAGGCCTAGGTTGGCCTCTCCCATCGCGCGCGGCCTCGCATGGGGCGGTGAATACGCTCGTCGCATCGCCAGGCATCCGTTACTTCGCCTTGTCCCGGCAGCGCTTGGCGTGGGCATGGTCGTGCTGCTGGTCTTGCAGGTCCGCTCGATCGGTTGGGAGACGATCGAACGCGTCTCGCCGTCCTCGCCTTTGTTTTATCTCTTGTTCGCGGCGTCGTACCTCGGCCCGATCCTGACCGAACTCGTTATTTACCGCCGCCTGTGGAACGTCGGCATCCAAGCCGCGCCGTTATTCTTCCGCAAGCGTGTAATGAACGAGGCGCTATTTGGCTATTCGGGCGAGGCCTATGCGGTCTGGTGGGCGAAAACGCATACGCGCGCCCGCTACGATCCGCTGAAGATCGTCAAGGATGTTAACCTGCTCTCGGGCATTGTGAGCAACCTCGGTACATTGGCGCTGCTGGCGGCGACGCTGCTGCTATCCAACGGTGTCCGCCTCGCGTCCGCCGCCGCCGCAGCGCGCGGACCCGCGATCCTCGTTGCGATGGCGATCATCCTTTCGGTCACGCTCGTCATCCTGTTCCGGCCAAAGCTGTTCAGCCTACCGCCACGCACGCGGGCGTTTATCGCGATGTTACACGCGGTTCGGCTGGTGACCGGCGTAATGATGATGATGGCGCTGTGGAGCGTTGCGTTGCCCGGCCACGGATGGGCGCTTTGGCTGGCGCTCGCCGCTTGGCGCAACTTCATCGCGCGGCTGCCGTTCGTTCCCAATAAGGATTTGCTGTTCGTGAATTTAGCGATTTTGTCGCTTGGCCATGCGGGGCGGGACGTAGCCGCGATCCTGGCTTTGGTAAGCGCGATGACGCTGGTGGCGCATTTATCCGTTGCGCTGATTGGCGCGGTTCCAGGTGTGATGCCGCGTGCGAAGGCGATGGCGTGAGGCTCTGGGCTGTAGCAACGGCGCTCACGCTGCTAACCATGTCAGCACACGCGCAAGGCATGGAGGGCGAAGCGGCGTTGTGCCGCCCCGGCGCGGTCCACCCCGCGCTGATGATCGAGATCGTAGGATTGAAAGATCGCGCGGGACTTTTGCGGGTCGAGCTTTATCCCGATAGCGATCCGGACTTTCTGTCGGATAGCAATAAGCTGCTTGCCGAAGGCAAGACCTTCCGTCGCCTCGTTTTCCCCGTGCCCAGCATCGGTCACCCGGTCGCGTGCCTGGGCGCACCTGCCCCCGGCCGCTACTCGCTAGTTATCGTGCACAATCGCGACGGCAAGCCCAAGTTCAGCGCGTTGAAGGACGGCATCGGCTTCCCGGGCGATCCCAAGCTCAGCTACAGCCAGCCCCCCGCCCGTAAAGCGTGGATCACCGTTGGCGATGGCGTCACGCGGCTGCGCGTCAGGCTGCAATATCTCCACGGCTTCTTCACCGTTGGTCCGATCCACGATCCAGTGGATGACGAGCGCCCATGAAGCTCGTCGACGTCGCGGAGTTCTACACGCCGACTGGTGGCGGCGTACGAACTTATATCGATCAGAAAATGCAGCTCGGTGCCTCGCTCGGGCACGAGGTGGTAGTGATCGCGCCCGGAGCCGCTCACGCCGTCGAGCAGCGACCGGGCGGCAAGGTGATCTGGGTGCCCGCTCAGCCGTTGATCGCGGACCGCAATTACCGGCTGTTCTGGAACTTCAACCATGTGCACGCGGTGCTCGACGCCGAACGGCCAGATGTCGTCGAGGCATCTTCGCCGTGGACCGCCGCTTGGATCGTCGCGGCGTGGAAAGGCGATGCGGCGCGGGCGCATTTCTTGCACTCCGATCCTGTCGCGGCGTATCCCTACCGCTGGTTCGCGGGTTTGTTGAGCGAAAGACAGATCGACCGATTGTTCGGGTGGTTCTGGGCGGAGTTGCGTGCGGTCGATCGGCGGTTCGATCGTACGGTCGTTTCGGGTACGTGGCTTCAGCAGCGGATGATGCGCTATGGCCTGCGCCGTCCCGCCGTCGCGCCCTTGGGTGTCGACGTATCCGCGTTCGACCCTGGGTTGCGCGACCCGGCCTTGCGCCGCGAGATGCTGGGGTCGTGCGGCATGGGCGAGGATGCGCTGCTGATGATCGGCATGGGGCGTCATCATCCCGAGAAACGTTGGGTATCGCTGATGCGCGCGACGCGGCCCGAGGGACTGGCTCGGCCGGTCGGGCTATTCCTGGTTGGCGACGGCGTGAAACGCTGCGATGTCGAGGCGGGCGCGGCCAAGCACACGCACGTCCACATCGCCGGCCGGATCAACGACCGCGCGCGGCTGGCGCGGATGCTGGCGTGCGCCGACGGGCTGATCCACGGCAGCGGATCGGAGACGTTCGGGCTGGCGGTCGCCGAGGCGCTTGCCTCGGGCGTGCCGCTGGTCGTGCCCGACACCGGCGGCACGGCGGAACTGGCGCGGCCTGAATATGCCGAGACCTATCGCGGCGGCGATCTCCGCGCGGCGCGGGCGGCAGTGATCCGCTTCATCGCGCGCGACCATGCGGCGATGTCGGCAGCGGCGGCGCGCGCGGGGGCGAAAATCGGCACGGCGAAGGATCACTTCACGCGCTTGTTCGCAATCTACGAGGAACTGGCACGCGATCACCGCGCGAGCCGGTCAAGCCTCCTGAGCCAATCCATCGTAGCGGCCGAGCCATCGATCGCCGAGGAAGCCGTGTATCGCGCGGCGTGACTCCCGGCCAAGCGCGGGCACATCGACGTCGTGCGGGTGAAGCGCGACGCGGGCGACAGGAGTGGACGCAAGCACCGTCGTCGCCGCGCGCGACCAGGCGAGCGAGGATAATATGCGCGTACGGCTCCGGCTCGCGTAACTGACCACCGGGCCGCGCGCGAGCACTGCGCCATCGGCGGGCCGCCAGACGCGCATATGATCCTCGGCGAACGCAAAGCCCTCTTCGGCAAGCGCGGCGCGCGCACCGGGGCCGTAGAGCCACGCTGGGGCGACGAAACCCGGCACGGCGCGGCCCAGAATGTCCTGGAGCAGCGCCCGCCCATCGCGGAGCAGCCGGCGGGCTTGGGCGAGCGTCAGCCCCAGGAACTCTCCCTCTCCCGCCGTCATGTGCCGGGCCTTCCACGCCGCCGCGCCGCTGTGGACCGAGCGGTCCTGGTGGAACCAGCCGTGGAGTAGCATCTCCACCCCGGCGTCGGCGCGGGCGCGCAGCCAGGCATGAAAGGCGCGGTCGTGCGCAATCGGCGCGCGTGCGTGGAAGTCGGGCACCACCAGCATCGAATAGGTCGACGAACCTCCGGTCACCTCGGCGATCAGCGCCTCCAGCCGCGCAATCCGTTCGGAATGCGCGGGAGTAATATCATGGATGGAGAGCAGAAGCTGTTTCACGTCTAGGCGGGCAATGGCGCGGGTTCGTAGATGTTAAAGGCAATGTTTTCGATTTGCGCCTGCTCGATCAACAAGCGGTCGATGGTGTCGGATGGCATCTGCCCCGGCACGCGGGCAAATCCCGAGTAGCCGAAGCGCATCACGAACTTGCTGGCACCGCTGAGCGTGATGGCCGCTATCACCCGGTCCGATCCGAAACTCAGCTTTTCCACCAAACCTTCATAACCGACCCGCGCGGGACCATCGCCGACCTTGGTGAGGACGAACGCGATCACCACGAACCCGGCGCGCTCGTCGAGATCACGCACAAGCCCGGCAAGATGCCCGTAAAGCAGGCCTTCGGTCGCCGATTGCACGCGCTTGAGCCGAAGCGACAGACGCACGGCAACGTAGGCGGCCAACGTCAGGCCGGTTGCATGGATCATCGCATAGGCAAGCGCGTCGACGGTGACGGCGGTGTGTGAGCTGAGCAGACTTAGGGTTAGGGCGTAAACATTGGGATCGAATGCGAACCGCACGAGCTGGAAACCCGAACGCACGATGAAAGGATTGCCGTAGGTCAGCCACGTCAGCCAAACCATGTGCGCGGCGAGCGCACCACCAATGACGACGCCTATCGTGGTCAGGCTGTTGGGCGAAGGCGGGGCGGGGCGGAAGGCCAGCGCACGGCTTGGCACGAACAACCCGGAGTAAGTTGCGAGTCCGGGCGCGAGCAGGATGACTGCCCAGATAACCCCGAAACTGAACGTCACGCGGCGGCGCGGACCTTTGCTTTCGTGCGAGCATCGTAGCAGTCGTCGTTAGGTGGCCAAGGAACCATCCACGCAACGCCATCGGGGGTGCGCTCACTCGCCGCCCGCACCGCGCTCCAACTGCCGTAATGCCGAATGACCTCCTTCGCCCACTTCGCCCCTTCTGGGCTATTTAGCGAAATGGTGCTCATCGCCTGTTCTCCAATTCATCGGTCTATGTGGTCCAAACGCCATATTCGTCAATACGGCCGATCGTTAGCTACCTTCAGGTAAGCAAAACCGGTGTGTTCTGTTTTTGTTCTGCGGACCACGTTCTCGTTGCCGACGGAAGGCGAAACGGAGATGTTGAGTTGAATTTACCCCTTTAACCAACAAGGTATTTGTATTCGCCAAAGCAGTTTCCAATCGATCGGACCCACCGTGGAGTGAGCCAAGCGATTGGAAATTGCTTTAGGCTCTGATCCACTTACATCGAGCCGTCATCCTGAACTTGTTTCAGGAACCACCTTCCCTTCGTTCCGCCCGGTCGCGCCGAGAAGGTAGATCCTGAAACAAGTTCAGGACGACGGTGCTTGGAGGTAGCTGGATCATGCCCTAGCCCGCCGTCGCCAGCCTGCCTTCGTGCAACCGCACCACCCGGTCCATGCCCTTAGCAAGCGCCTCGTTATGCGTGGCGACCAGCGCGGCCGATCCCTGGCCGCGCACGAGCGCGAGGAATTGGCCAAGGACCTGGGCGGCGGTGGCTTCATCCAGATTGCCAGTGGGTTCGTCGGCGAGAACCAGTTTGGGGGCGTTGGCGAGCGCTCGGGCGACCGCGACGCGCTGTTGCTCGCCGCCCGAGAGTTGCGCGGGACGGTGCGTTAGGCGGTGGGCGAGGCCTAGGTCGGTCAGGAGTTGAGCGGCGCGCGCGGTCGCGGCGGCCGGGGCGGTGCCGAGGATGAGCTGGGGCAAGACGACATTCTCGGTCGCCGTAAAATCGGGGAGCAGGTGGTGAAACTGGTAGACGAACCCCAGCCGCTCGCGCCGCACGCGCGTGCGTTCGGCGTTGGAGAGCGCGGCGGCCTCGATGCCGTCGATAACGATGCGGCCCTCGAAGCCACCCTCGAGCAGTCCGACCGCCTGGAGCAGCGTGGATTTGCCCGATCCCGATGCGCCAAGCAGCGCGACGACTTCGCCGGGGTAAACGCGCAGGTCGACGCCGCGCAGCACTTCGATTGTCGCGCCGCCCTGGACGAAGCTGCGGGTGAGGGCGACGGTTTCGAGCGCGGGGAGGCGCTCACTCATAGCGTAGCACCTGCACCGGATCGGTCGAGGCGGCTTTCCACGCGGGATAGAGCGTGGCGAGGAAACTGAGGAACAGCGCCATGCCGACGATCGCGGTGACCTCGATGGGATCGGTTTTGGCGGGGAGTTCGGAAAGGAAGCGGATCGAGGGATCCCAGAGGTTGGCGCCGGTCAGCCGCTGGATGCCGTCGACGAGCGCCTGGCGGAAGTGAAGGATGACGAACCCCAGCGCCGCGCCCGAGGCGATGCCCGCCGCACCGATCAGCGTGCCGACGGTGACGAAGATGCGCATCATCGCGGTGCGGCTCGCGCCCATCGTGCGCAGGATGGCGATGTCGCGGGTTTTGGCACGCACCAGCATGATGAGCGACGAGAGGATGTTGAACACCGCGACGAGGATGATAATCGAGAGGACCCAGAACATGACGACGCGCTCGACCGCGAGCGCTTCGAACAGGCTGGCGTTCATCGATTGCCAGGGGACGATCGCGGCCTCGTCGCGGATGCGCGGGCCTAGGGGGCTAAGGATTTCGCTGACGCGGTCGGGATCGCGCGTGGTGACTTCGATCATGCCGACCGCGTCGCCAAGGTTGAGCAGCGTCTGCGCGGTGTCGAGCGGCATGACGACATAGGCCTTGTCGAAATCGTAGATGCCGATCGCGAAAATCGCGCCGATGCGGTAGCTGACGATGCGCGGCGCGGTGCCGAACGGCGTGGTCGCGCCCTCGGGCGAGATTAGCGTGATATCGTCGCCGACGTGCGCGCCGAGCGAGCGGGCGAGTTCCTCGCCGACCGCGACGGTGCGGGGTTGCGATAGGCTGGCGAGGCTGCCGGCATGGACGTTGGCGGAGATCGCGCGCATCGCCTTGAGGTCGGCGGGGAGCATTCCGCGCACGAGCACGCCCTCGACGCGGCCGTGGAAGCTGCCCATCAACGGTTGCTCGATGAGCGGCGTGGCCTTGGTGACGCCGGGAAGCGCGCGGGTGGCTTGCAGGATCGGTCGCCAGCCGGGCAGCGCTCCGCCGTAGCCCTGGACGATCGCGTGGCCGTTCAGGCCGAGGATGCGGTCGAACAGCTCGGCGCGGAAGCCGTTCATCACCGACATGACGCTGATGAGCGCGGCGACGCCGAGCGCGACCGCGATAAGGCTGATGCTGGCGACGAGGAAGATGAAGCCCTCGCCTTTGACCGGGCAGAGATAGCGCGCCGCCACCATGCGTTCGTAGCGGGTGATCATGCGCGGCGGTTAGACGCCGATGCGGATGAACGCATCGTTGGTGGAAAGCTCGTGCTTCTCGCCGGTGGCGCGGCGTTTCAGCTCGACCGTGCCCGCCGAGACGCCCTTGGGGCCGATGACGATCTGCCAGGGCAGGCCAATCAGGTCCATCGCGGCGAACTTCGCTCCGCCACGCTCGTCGCGGTCGTCGTAGAGCGCGGTTTCGGGACCGAGCTTGGCATAGAGCGCGTCGGCGGCGGCGGTGCAGGCGGCATCGTCGACGCGCAGGTTGATAATGCCGACCTTGTAGGGGGCGATCGCGTCGGGCCAGACGATCCCGGCAGCGTCGTGGCTAGCCTCGATCGCGGCACCGACGAGACGGGAGACGCCGATGCCGTAGCTGCCCATAAGTGGGGCGACGGGGGTGCCTTCGGGGCTCTGGACGGTCATGCCGAGCGCGCGCGTGTATTTATCGCCGAAGAAGAAGATGTGACCGACTTCTATGCCGCGAGATTGGCGGAGCTGGTCACCGGCGGCGGCTTCTGCGGTGGGGTCGCGCTTCTCGTCGGTAGCGGCGTAATCGGCGGTGAGGCCGCGCACGTAGGCGTCGAGCGCGGCGGCATCGTCTGCGTGGACGTTCGTGTCGCGCTCGGCCTCCCAATTGCAATGGTAGAAGACTTCGCTTTCGCCCGATGGAGCGAGGACGATGAACTCGTGACTTAGGTCGCCGCCGATCGGGCCGGTGTCGGCGCGCATGGGGATCGCTCTGAGGCCGAGACGCGCGAAGGTGCGCAGGTAGGCGACGAACATGCCGTTGTAGCTGTGACGACCGCCCGCTTCGTCGAGATCGAAACTGTAGGCATCCTTCATCAGGAACTCGCGGCCGCGCATGACGCCGAATCTCGGGCGGACCTCGTCGCGGAACTTCCATTGGATTTGGTAGAGGATGCGCGGCAGATCGCGGTAACTGCGTGCCCCCTCGGCAAAAACGCGGGTGAACAGCTCCTCCGCGGTGGGCGAGTATAGCATCTCGCGCCCGTGGCGGTCCGTGACGCGCAGCATCTCGGGGCCATACGCGTCGTAGCGGCCTGACTCTCGCCACAGGTCGGCTGCTTGGATTGTCGGCATCAGAATCTCGAGCGCGCCCGCACGGTCCTGCTCCTCGCGCACGATCCGCTCGATGTTGCGCAGCACGCGCAGGCCAAGCGGCAACCACGCGTAGATGCCCGCCGCGGTTTGGCGGACCAGTCCGGCGCGCAACATAAGTTGGTGGCTGACGATCTCCGCGCCAGTCGGGACTTCCTTGAGAAGGGGCAGCGTGTAACGTGATAAGCGCATGGAACGGGCGGGTCCGGGGAGCGACGAACGCCCGCGTACGGGGCGCGTTGCATTTGCGCAACGTAGTGAAGGCAAATGCGTCTGCTTAAGTTGAGGGCAGTTGACCGATCGTTAGGCGTCGGTGATGGTCTATCAACAGTTTGGGGAGAAAGGGTCGGTCCGCTCTCGTGATGGCGCAAATACAAGTGCTACACGGGAGCGTCGACCGAGCATAATCGGCTCTCGTAAGGCAAAATGGGCGAGGAACATCGTTCCTCGCCCGATCTAAGATGCGACTACGGCTTAGCGCGATGCCTTATATAGCTTGCTGGCGATCTCGAACATTTCCTCGGGCGCGTAATCCGGAGTGAAGACGTTCGGCACGCCCGCGAGCTGATGGATTTTGCCCCCTTCGGGCATTCCCTCGACAACATGCAGTTCGCCGGGCGGGTCGCCCGGAAGAGCTTGCTCGCCGTTGCCCCAGATGCCCGCCATTTCTTTATAGTCATGCGGGCTGAACGTATAGAGTCGGCGATGGGAGCCTTCCTGCAAATACTTCTGGCATTCGGGAATTTTATCGAGATTGATGTTGGGCGTTGGCAACATCTTCTCGATCGCGACACCGGTTATCTTTTTGATCGCGAGCGCGTAGGCGTGCGCGTGGACCGATCCGCGAACCAAAAGATAGCCGCAAACCTCGCGGCCGGTCGGATCGGATAGCGTTTCGTAGACGCGCAACTTATGTAGGCGTGCGCCGCACTCGAGATGGAAGTTGTGCAGCAAGTCGGTAACGACGTTACCCGTCGTGGTGACGAAATCATTGTTCCACGATGCGCCGTTCGAGTTGACCGGCGTCGCGCCGCCCGCGTTAGAAAGGAACGCGGCTGCGAGGCGAATGTCTTGCATCTGTTCGTGGGGAGCGTTCGAGATATCGCCGCCGTCCCGTGTGTCGGCATCGGTATCCGGACCATTGGCGACCATCGCCACGCCATTGCTGACCAGCTCGACATGGCCGAGTTCTTCGGCGGTGATCGACGCGACGAGGCTGTAAAACGGCCGGAGTTTCGATTTGCTGCGAAAATTGAAGCTCTGGAACATGTAGTTGCCGAGCGTCGACATCTCGCCATATTTGCCGCCGAGCAGCTCCTGCAGCGCGGCGGCAGCATTAGGGTCTTTGCGCTTGGGCGCGGGAAGTTCGGCTTGCAGCTTATCGACACGCATGAACATCGTTGGTCACTCCGGGAAGGAATTAACCAAGCGCGCGGGCGAGCCGAAGGTTGCGCTGGAATGTGCGCAGATAGCCACACGAAAACGCCCGCCCGGCTTGCGGCCGAACGGGCGTATATCTGGTTGCGGGAACAGGATTTGAACCTGTGACCTTCAGGTTATGAGCCTGACGAGCTACCGGGCTGCTCCATCCCGCGATAGCCGACGCGGATCTGCGACGGCGAAACTGGTTCGACAAAGTGAATGAGTTTCTAATCCGCGCCCCCACACGCCGGCTGCAAAGCCTGGCGGCGACCTACTCTTCCAACGCTTAAGCGGTAGTACCATTGGCGCTGCCTGGTTTCACGATCGAGTTCGAGATGGGATCGGGTGGGTCACAGGCGCTATGGCCACCAAGCTATGGAGCCGGCGTGTATGGGTGCGGGTTCAATCGATGCCGTATAGCGTAACAGACCAAAACAAGGTTCCATCCATAAGCGCTGTCGCTGATGGTGGGACTCTCAATCCGTGAATAGAGCAATTAGGACCAGTTAGCTGAACGGATTACTCCGCTTACACATCCGGCCTATCAACGTGGTGGTCTTCCACGGCTCTGTGAGATCTTATCTTGAGGGAGGCTTCCCGCTTAGATGCTTTCAGCGGTTATCCCGTCCATA
>JAABUQ010012283.1_pt1 | contig 10687 bp, 10 predicted proteins | sample 5560001 | NCBI WGS metagenome assembly JAABUQ01 (sample SAMN10711888, study PRJNA513371) | rock metagenome | isolation source: Antarctica rocks | place: Antarctica: Victoria Land, Finger Mt nord | collected 2015-12-18 | reverse complement strand
GGCGGCCGCCGACTTGGTGGGCGACCAACAGGTGCAGCGCACCGCCGCCAACAGCAGCGCCGAGAACTTCGCGGTCGTCTTTCCCAGGCTCTTCCAACAGGCCGTGCTGGCCCGCGAGGACCGCAACGAGGAGGTGGTCTACGGCTACATCGACAACCAGGACCTGGCCACCGAGCTCCACCAGATCTACGGCGCGCTGGTCCAAGCCGGCGCCCGGGTGGCCTTCCAGGAGCACTGCCCGATCGGTGAGCTGCTCGGCTCCGATCGCGAGAACCAGCACTTGGAGTACAAGGCCACCCTGCGGACCCACGCCGCGACCGGTCAGCTGTTCAAGCCCTTGGAGACGGCGTGTCTCAAGACCATCGCCGCCTTCTTGAACAGCCGGACCGGGGGAACGCTGCTGATCGGGGTGGGCGACGACGGCACCGTGACCGGCTTGGCGTCGGACTACGCCACCCTCACCAAGAAAGGCAAGGGCGACCGCGACCTGTTCACGCTCCACCTGGTCAACCTGGTGGTGGCGTCGATGGGTGAAGCGGCGGCGGCCGAGGTGTCAGTGCAGCTCCACACCGTCGACGGCCATGACCTGTGCCGGATCCACGTGCGGCCCAGCTCGTTCCCCGTGGAGGCCACCGTCACCGTCGACAAGAACGGCCAGTTCGAGAAGGTGACGGCGTTCTTCGTGCGGTTGGCCAACGGCACGCGAGCGATCACCGACCCGGCCGAGCGGCAACGTTACGTGGCCAGCCGCTGGGCGGCCACGGTGCCAGGGTGAACTTGTCGAGACCGATGAACGACGTACTGGGTCCGCGACTACCGGAGGCGTCGCTAGCGCGGCGTCACGAGCTGGCGACCAAGCCCGAAGCGGTCGTCCTCGTGGGCGAGCGGGTCCTCCTGCGCCCCTATGGCCAAGCAGACGCCGAAGAGCTGCACGCCATCTCCGACGGCCGACCGGTCACACGCCTCGGCCACTTCGTGGACGTCTACGACGCGGAGGAGCTGATCTGGCGGTTCATGCCGGCGGGGCCGTTCAGCACCGTGGAAGAGATGAGCCTCTACCAGGAGTACGTGGCCCGGCTTCCCGATGGGCGGTGCTTCGTGGTCGAGGACGCCTCGAACGGTGAGCTGCTGGGCTCGGTCAGTCTTCTCGCCATGGTTTCGAATGCTGCGCGACGACTGGCTGCCAGCGAGCAGCGCGACGACCGTGCCGTGAGAGCCACAACATGGTGGCCGAAGAGCGGGTGGCTACGCTCGACGGTGACGAAAAGACGGGCTTAGATCTGGCCCTCGCCCTTCACGTTGGCGCCCCGCTTCTGGGCCTCGTCGTAGGTCTCGGCCACCTCGGGATTCAAGTCGCCGTGGCCCTCGGCTGCCGCTTCCTCCTCGGGGGTGGGAGCGCGGTCTGCCCGTGGGCGCTCGCTGGCCTCTTGCTCCTCTTCGGCGCGGGTGGCGTCGGTGACCAGGTCGTCGGGATCGCTCATGGCGCGTCTCCTGTGTCGGCGTGCGGGTCCTCACCGTAGGCGAACGGCGGCCGCCCTCCCCGTTCCGAACCCAGCGGGCAGCAGACGCCCGGCTCGCATTGCGCCCGCCATCGCGCCCACCATGGCAGGCGTGTTGGGCACCGACTACGTCGACGGGCTGCGGGCCGCCGGCACGGCGCGGGGTCTTGACGCCGTGGGCGTGGCCGCCGCCGAACCCTTCCTCGCCACCCGATCCCACCTCGAGGCCCGGCGCGACGCCGGCCTGCACGGCGGCATGCAGTTCACCTACCGCAACCCGGTGCGGTCCACCGATCCGGCGGCCACCATGGCCGACGTGGCGGCCCTCGTGGTGGGGGCCCGGTCCTACCGCCGGCCTCCGGGGCCCGAGCCGGGCCCGAGCGAGCAGCCGGTGGGCATCGTGGCCCGCTACGCCCGCCACGACCACTACGCCGACCTCCGGGCCGGGCTTGACGCCATCGCCGAGCGGCTGGGGGCCGACGGCTGGGCGGCGCGGGTGGTCCTCGATGACAACGCCCTGGTCGACCGGGAGGCGGCCTACCGGGCCGGGCTCGGCTGGTACGGCAAGAACAGCAACCTGTTGCTGCCCGGTCGGGGGAGCTGGTTCGTGCTGGGCTCGGTGCTCACCAACGCGCCGCTGCCCACCACCGCCGAGCTGGTGGCCGACGGTTGCGGCTCCTGCACCCGCTGCCTCGACGGGTGCCCCACCGGAGCCATCGTGGCGCCGGGTGTCGTCGACGCCCGCCGCTGCCTGGCCTGGCTGGTGCAGGCCACCGGCTCGTTCCCGCGCCAGTTCCGGGCCGCCCTCGGTGACCGGATCTACGGGTGTGATGACTGCCAGGAGGTGTGCCCGCCCAACCGGCGCCTCGACCGCGGCCAACTCGACCAGGGCGCCGATGACCAGGGCGCCGATGACCAGGGCGCCGACCAGGGCGCCGATGACCAGGGCGCCGAGGATGAGGGCGGCGTGGCGCTGCTCACCCTGTTGTCCAGCAGCGACGAGGACCTCCTGGCCCGCCACGGGCGCTGGTACATCCCTGACCGCGACCCCCGGTACCTGCGTCGCAACGCCCTCGTGGCCCTCGGCAACAGCGACCGGGGTGACCAACCGGCGGTGACCGAGACCCTCACCCGGTACTTGGCTCACCCCGATCCATTGCTCCGGGCCCACGCGGTGTGGGCCGCCCTCCAGTTGGGACAGTCGGACCTGGTGACCGGCATGGCTGACGATCCCGCCCCCGAGGTCCGAGCAGAGCTGGCCGCCGGCTCGTGAGGAGCCTGCTGGTCACCAACGACTTCCCGCCGAAAGTGGGCGGTATCCAGTCCTATCTGTGGGAGCTGTGGCGCCGCCTGCCGCCCGAGCAGACCACCGTGCTCACCACGCCCCACCGCGGGGCGGCCGCCTTCGACGCCGACCAGCCCTTCCGGGTCGTTCGCACTGAGCCATCGGTGCTGTTGCCCACGACGGCTCTGCGCCGTCGGATCGACCGGCTGGCCGGCGAGGTCGATGCGGACCTAGTCGTGCTCGATCCCGCCGTTCCACTGGGTCTGCTCGGTCCCCGGCTCCACCAGCCCTACGGCGTGGTCGTTCACGGCGCCGAGATCACCGTGCCCGGGCGCACACCGGGAGGGCGCCGGCTGCTGGGCGGGGTGCTGCGGGGAGCGACGGTGGTGGTGGCCGCCGGTGCCTACCCAGCCGACGAAGCCGAGCGGGCCGCCGACCGAGGCCTGCCGGTGGTGGTGGTGCCGCCGGGCGTCGACGTCGACCGCTTCGTCCCGCTGGCGCCCGAGCGCCGAGTCGAGGTCCGTCGCCGGCTGGGTCTAGCTGTCGACGCCACGCTGGTCACGAGCGTGAGCCGGTTGGTGCCGCGCAAGGGCATGGACACCTTGGTCCGGGCGGCGGCGGCGCTGGCGCCGCAACGGCCGGAGCTGACCGTCGCCATCGGCGGCAGCGGGCGCGATCGCCGCCGCCTGGACCGCTTGGTCCGCACCACCGGCGCCCCCGTGCAGATGCTGGGCCGGGTGGCCGACGAGGACCTGGCCGACCTGTACGGCTGCGCCGACGTGTTCGCCATGCTGTGCCGCGACCGCTGGGCCGGCCGGGAGCAGGAGGGGTTCGGGATCGTGTTCCTGGAAGCAGCGGCATGCGGCGTAGCCCAGGTTGCCGGCGCCAGCGGCGGCGCCGCCGAGGCGGTGGTCGACGGCGAGACCGGCCTGGTCGTGGACCGGCCGACGTCGGTGCACGACGTGGCCGAAGCGCTGTCCCGGCTGATGGACCATCCCGCCGAGCGCGCCGCGATGGGGGCGGCGGCGCGGCGGCGCGCCAAGCACGACTTCGGGTATGACTTGCTGGCCGACCGGCTGCACGCCGCGCTGGCCGCCGCCGCCGCTCGCCCATGAGCGACCCGCCCGAGTACGACCGGCCCGTGAACGACCGACCCGAGAACGACCGACCCGAGAACGACCGGGGCTCGATCGCCGTGCGGGTGGCGGTGAGCACCACCGTTGTCTTCGCCGTCGTGGCCACGGCCTCGGCGGTGTGGCGCCATGCGTTCAGCACCGTGAACGTGGTGGTGTCGCTCGTGCTCTTCGCCGCCGGCTGCGGCGCCTTCCTCGCCGGGTATGCCATCGCCGTGGGCCGCAGCCGCCACGACAAGGTCGACCTGGCCGGCCTGTTCTTCCTGGCCGGGGGCGTGGCCCCGCCAGGGGTGCGCGCAATGCTGCGGGGCTGCCTGGCTGTGCAGGTCATCGTCGCGCTGGCCACCGCGTCGGCGCGGCCCATCACCAGCCAAGCCTTTGTGATCATGGCGCCCATGTTCGGGCTGGGCACCATCACCCTGTGGACGGCCAGGCACGGTACCTTCACCCGCCACGGTGATGCCCTCGAGCCGCCGCCTGATGAGCCAGACTGATCGGGTCATGGCCGACCTCGTCACCGAGCACATCACCATCGCCGCGCCCCCTGACGCCTGCTTCGCCACGGCGGTCGACTTCGACCGATATCCCGAGTGGGCCCGCGACCTCAAGCAGGTGACGGTGCTCACCCGCGACGAGCAGGGCCGAGGCCGAGACGTCGCCTTCCGGGCCGCCGGCATGGGCCGCAGCGCCAACTACACGCTGCGGTACGACTACCGGGCTGCTCCCGACCGGCTGGCGTGGGTGCTGATCGACGGCGACCTGGCCCGCAAGCTCGACGGCTACTACGACTTCGCACCCTCACCCGACCAACCCGACCACACCGAGGTCAGGTACCGCCTGGAAGTGGAGCTGATCCTGCCCCTCCCCGGGTTCGTGAAGCGACGAACCCAATCCAAGATCATGCACACCGCGCTGCGGGAGCTGAAGAGCCGGGTCGAGCTGGAAGCCGGCCTAGTCCACAGGGATCCCGCCGATTGAGGGCCAGGTCTCCTGGCCGCGGGGGCCTCACAAGGCCCAACCCCCGGCCGATGAGAACCCTGCTCACTGGGGCGGGCTCCGGCCCGAGGAAGGACCGATGGCTCGCCCGACGAAGTCCAAGGCACGACCGCTGAGCACGACCGGAGAGCACGACACAGACCGTTGAGATCACGACAGAGGAAAGGAAGCGCACCACGACATGAAGGTCTTGGAGGTGAGGCTCGACGGGGACCCGGAACGTCGGGTGAACCTGCACCCCAACCTCACGGTGGTCCGCGGCCTCGACCCTGACCAGCGCCAGCTCCTGGTCGATTCCCTAGCCGGCCTGCCGCATGGCTCCGTCAACGGTCTCACAGGGCTGATCGAGGCCCAGGGTGTGCTGTTTGATCTCACGTCAGAATCGCTGGGACTGCTCGGCCACGACAGCGACGTCAACGCAGTCGTGCGCGGCACTGACCTGCCCGGTCACGACCGCGATGTGCGAGCGTCGGTGACCCGGCTGCGACAGCTCGAGGACGAGCGCGATAAACAGGCGGCGCGCCTGGCCCGAGCCCGCGAGGCCGTGGGGGCGGTCGCCGAGGCACGCCAGCGGCTGGTGGCCGCCATCGACGAGCACCGCAGGAGCGCCGCCGACGCCGCCGACGCCATCGTGCACGCCGCCACCGCGCTGGCCCGGGCCCGGCAGGACCGGCGTCAGGCCCAGGCCGAGACCGCCCGCCTGCGCGCCGAGCTCGACGAGCGGCGGGCCCGGCGGGCCGAACGGGTTGATGGGCGGGGGGCGGCCGCAGCGGCGGTCGCCGAGGCCCGCCTGCGCTGCCAACGAGCTGCCGAAGCCACCGCAGAAGCAGCGGCCGCCCTCGAACGAGCGAGCGCCAGCGGCGGCGCTGGCCCTGTCGACGGCCCTGTCGACGACGGCGGGCGTGACGACGCCCCTCACGACGACGGTCGTGACGACGGGGCGGACGTGGGGCAGTCCGACACCAGCGCCGAGGACCTGAAGGTCCGGGCTGAGCGATTGCGCCAACAGCTGGCCGCGTCCGAGCCTCACGAGCGGGCGGTCGCCCTGGCCGAGCGCTGGCGCGAGACCGGGCGCGAGCTCGCTGCCCTCGACCAGGAGCCGGAGGCGGTCAGCGAACCAGCGGCGGTCAGCGAGCCAGCGGCGGTCAGCGAGCCAGCGGCGGTCAGCGCCCCTCGCCGCCAGCTGGCCGACGCTCGCCGAGCCCTCGAAGCTGCCCAGGGGCCGGCCGGGGGTTCACGGGAGCTGGGTGCCGACGACGTGGCCGCCCTGGAATCGGTCCACACCGCCGTGCTCGACGCCCAAGAGCGCACGGAGGGCCGCTTCGGTGTGGCCAAGGCGCAACGCCGGTTAGACGCCGCTCGCGCCGCCGAGCGGGCCGTCCTCGTCCGGCTGGGCTTCTCCACCTACGCCGACTACATCATGAGCGCGTCCAACCACTACGCCGGTCCCGGCGAGCAGGCGGCGCGCCTGCAGGCGACGCGGACGCTCACCGACGCCGAGGCCGCGTTCGCGTCAGCGTGGCGGGACGCCTACGGCGAAGACCCCGGCCCTGGCGCCGAGGCCGCCTCGGTGGTGGACGCCGGGGCCGGCGACGCGCCGAACAGCGAGAACGGCGCTCTGTGGGATCAGGCAGAGGAGCTGCACCGCCGGCGCGACGTCTTGGGCGACGAGGCCGCCGCCCTGCTCGGCCGCCCGCCGGGAGAAGATGTGACCGGCGAAGATGTGGCCGCCGAGCTCGACGCGCTGGTGGCATCGATGTCGACGACCGTCACCGCCGCCGCGAGCGAGCTGGCCGGCGCGTTGTCGGCGGTGGGGATCGCCGTCGATGACCAGGTGGGCGCTGACGCCCTGCTGGTGCTGGCTGACGCGTGGCTGGCCGAACAGGATCTCTCCGGCGGACGCCAGGCCGAGCCCCGAGAGACGTCGGAGGCATTGGCCGAGCAGCACGCGTTGCTGGAGGTGCGCCGGGCCGAGGAAGCCGAGGCCATGGAGGCGTTGCGCCTGGCCGAGGAGGCGCTGGCCGAACACGGCGGTCCGGGTGGTGACGGTGATGCGACGGCTGACCGTGCGCCAAGAGCCGACCCTGAAGCGGTCGACGACAGCGCGTCGGTCGAGGACAGCGCGTTGGTCGAGGACAGCGTGGCCGTCGAGGACCCCGCCATGCTGCGGTTGGAGGCGGCCTTGGGTGAGGCCGAGGCGGCTGAGCTGGCCGCCGACCGCGAGGTGACCGCCCTCGAAGCCGACGCCGTCGGGACCGATCGCTCGCAGAGCGCGGCGCGTTTGGCCGACTTGGAGCAACAGCTCCATGCCGTCACCGAGGAGCATCAGCGGACGGTGGCCGAGGTGGCGGCCGCCACCACCGACCTGGAGGCGGCCGAGCGAGCGGTGCAGGCCGAGTCCGAGGCCAGGAGCGAACAACACCACGAGGGTGACGGCGGGGAGGGCACCGAGATTGATCGCTCCACGCTCATCGAGGACATCGACTGGTACCTGTTGTCCCGTCTCGCTTCCCAGCGCGCGGTCTCGCCCGCCGGTTCGGTACCGCTGGTGTTGGACGACCCCTTCGTCGACCTGCGCCCCGACGAGGGAACGTGGCTGCTCTCGCGGCTCGAGCGCATGACCCAAGCGGTGCAGGTGATCCTGGTGAGCGACCGTCCCGAACCAGCGGCCTGGGTGGCCGAGATCGGCGAGGAGCGAGGCGCCGTCGTACAAGCCGGCGCCGCATAGAACGTCGACCAGCGACCTCCGGTCGCAGGTCGACGTTCTAGCTACCATCGGGCGCCCGACCCCACCCCTGGAGGTGCCGTGGCCGCCATCACGCCCGAGGCCATCCGAGAGCTCGCCGGCTTCAAGGGAACGGAGGCTCCGGTCACCACCTGTTACCTCGACGTGGACGGTCGCCGAAACATCCGCCGCCAGGACTACGAGCACCAGCTCGACTCCCTGTTGCGACGGGCTCGCGCTCAGGCGGACGGCGCCAAGTCGGTGCGCCGCGACCTCCGCCGCATCGAGCAGTACGTGAAGCACGATCTCGACCGGTCGCGCACCCGCGGCCTGGCCATCTTCGCGTGCTCCGCCCACGACCTGTTCGAGGTGGTTCCCCTCCCTGTCCCGGTGCGCAACCAGGTGGTCGTGAACCACAGGCCGGCGGTGGGTCAGCTCGAGTCGGTGGTGCAAGAGCGGCCTCGCTTCGGCGTGTTATTGACCGACCGCCAGCGGGCCCGCATGTTCGTGTTCGAGCTGGGGGAGCTGGTCGAGCGGTCCGAGGTGGTCGACGAGCTCCCCCGTGACTATGACCAGCGGGGTGAGAAGGAGCGGGGTGACGTGGCCCACCACGTGGAGGAACTGGCGAGTCAGCACGTGCGCCACGCTGCTCGAGCCGCCTTCCACCTGCACAAGGAGCAGCCGTTTGACTTCCTCAGCCTGGGCGGGCCCGACGAGCTCGTGGGCCAGCTGGAAGCGGAGCTGCACCCGTACCTGAAGGAGCGGTTGTGCGAGCGCATCGGGGTGCCGGTGGGGGCGTCGCTCGACGAGGTGGTCCGCGCCGCCGCCGAGGTGGAGATCCGCCAGGAGCGTCGCCGGGAAGCCCAGTTGGTGGCGCAGTTGCGCGAGGCGGCCGGCGGCGGCCGGCGGGGCGTGACCGGACTGGCCGGCGCCCTCGACGCCCTCGGGCAACGCCGGGTCGAGACGCTGCTCGTCTCCGACGGCTTCCAGGAACCGGGCAAAGCCTGCCGCCCGTGCGGGCTCTTGGCGGTGCGGGGATCGGCTTGCCCCGCCTGCCAGGGCTCGATGGATCCCATCGATGACGTGGTGGAAGAGGCGGTGGAGCAGGCCCTCGGCCAGTCGTGCCATGTGGAGATCTGCGTCGACAACGCCGACCTCGACGTGCTGGGTCGCGTGGGCGCTCTCCTGCGGTTCTGAGTGCGGCTCACCTGCGGGCTCGACCTGGGCGGCACCAAGATCCTCGGCGTGGTGCTCGACGTCGACTCCGATGGCGGGCCCCTCCTGGAAGCCAAAGTGCCCACCCCGGCCGGGACCGGTGCCATCTGCTCAGCCCTGGTCGAGGTGGGACAAGACTTGAGAGACCGAGCCGGCAAGGAGCTGGGCGCCGAAGTCGAGGCCGTCGGGCTCGGCGCTCCGGGCCTGGTCGACCGCACCGGGACCCTGCGGTACGGCCCCAACCTTCCGGGCGTGATCGACCTCGATCTCGCCACCGTGCTGGGCGAGGGCCTGTTGGTCCCGGTCACGGTGGACAACGACGCCACGTGCGCCACTTGGGGTGAGCACGAACGAGGGGTGGCCAGGGGTCAGAACCACACGGTGATGATCACCCTCGGCACCGGCATCGGCGCCGGTGTGGTGGTGAAGGGCGAGGTGCTGCGGGGCGCCCACGGCTTCGCCGGCGAAGCGGGCCACATGGTGGTGAACCCGGCCGGTCCGCCGTGCCCGTGCGGGCGTCGGGGGTGCTGGGAGCGCTACGCTTCGGGCAGCGGGCTGGGGTTCCTGGCCCGGGAAGCGGCTCACGCTCGACGGGGCGAGCTCATGATCGCACTGGCGGGCGGTGATGCCGAGAACGTGCGCGGCGAGCACGTCACCGCCGCGGCCAGCGACGGCGATGCCGAGGCCCTCGACGTGCTGGCCAAGTTCGGGTGGTGGGTGGCGCTCGGCGTGGCCAACCTGGTGAACATCCTCGACAGCGAGATGGTGGTGATAGGCGGCGGGCTGGCCGAGGCCGGCGAGCTGGTGCTCGCGCCCACCCGCACCGCGTTCAAGGAGTTGGTCCTCGCCGTCGACCACCGGCCCGAGGTGGCCATCGTCGGCGCCCGGCTCGGCCAGCACGCGGGGGCGATCGGCGCCGCCCTCCTCGCCGGCGCCCGATCCATCGAAATGGCGTAGCTCAGCTCCATATGCGGAGGTGAGCTACGCCAGAACGCGCTTTGGCTCAGGGCTGGTAGCGCTGGCGGGCGGCTTCGATCTCGATCCAAGCCGCGTCGCGGCCCTCACGCCCGCGGGTGGTCATCGACTTGCCGGGTTCGAGGGTCTTGTACACGTCGAAGAAGTGCTCGATCTCCTCCACCAAGAAGTCGGGGAAGTCGCCGATGTCCTGCACGCCATCCCAGCGCAGGTCACCGGCGGGCACGCACAGCACCTTGGCGTCGGGGCCGGCCTCGTCCTCCATCCAGAACACGCCGACGGGCCGGGCCGTCACCCAGCACCCCGGAAATGTGGGCTCTTCCAGCACCACCATGGCGTCGAGGGGGTCACCGTCCTCGCCGAGGGTGTCGGGGATGAAGCCGTAGTCGGCCGGGTAGACGGTGGCCGAGAACAACCGCCGGTCGAGGCGGATGACGCCGGCGTGGTGGTCCATCTCGTACTTGTTGCGACTGCCCCTCGGGATCTCGACCACCACGTCGATCGAGGTGGCGGGGTCTGGGGGTGTCGTGTTCTCGTCCGGCACGCTGACCATCTGAGCAGACCGACGCCCATGTCAAGGCACCGTGGCCCGGACCACGTGGCCCTGGAACCCTCAGCGGACGATGGCGGGGATGTCCTTGGACGTCGGGTCGCCGGCCTGGGCCAGGGGGGCCAGGCCGTACACTGTCTCGATCGAGCGCAGCAGCGAATAGTGGTCATAGGGCGTGGCGTCCTGGCCTGGCTTCACCTGGGGGCCGACCACGATGGTGGGGACGTGACCGCCGGTGGCTCGGCCTCCACAGCAGCCGGTGTCACCGCCACCCCCGCCGCCGCCCTCGTCCCACGTGACCACCAACCG
>JAABUQ010012282.1_pt1 | contig 10688 bp, 11 predicted proteins | sample 5560001 | NCBI WGS metagenome assembly JAABUQ01 (sample SAMN10711888, study PRJNA513371) | rock metagenome | isolation source: Antarctica rocks | place: Antarctica: Victoria Land, Finger Mt nord | collected 2015-12-18 | reverse complement strand
CGCTCTCCCTCGCATCCCCGAGATCGAGCTGCCCTCAGCTACGACCGGTCTGCTGCGACAGACCGGCGGCGGTGCCCTTCCATCACCGCTCGGTTCAGGAACGCCTCGTGGCGCTCGAAGTCCACCAACCACAGCAGGTTCGGCTTGGCGGCGGTGAAGTCCCGGGCGACCAGGTCCGGCGGGCGCACGGCCACCGGGTCGGCCCGGGTGGTGGTGAACTGCTTGCCCCGGCGGGCCCCCCGCAGGCCGTGGCCGCGCATCAGCCGCTCGACCTGACACCGCGGCACCAGGCGGCCGTCGACCCCGCCCTGACGGCGCAGCTGATGCCAGACCTTCCGGGCCCCGTAAACCCCCCGGCCGAGCTTCCGGTTGGAATGCACCCGGGTGACCTCGGCCAGGACCAGCGCGTCGCGCACCGCCCGGTCGCTGACCGCGCGGACCGGGCCGCGTAGTAGGTGCTCGGGGCGATCGTGCAGCCATGCTGAGACAGCACCCTGCAGATCGGCTCGACCCCGAACCGCACCCGGTGACCATCGATGAACCCGATCACCACGGCAGTCGCGGGTCGAGCTCCCGCGCGAAGAAAGAACTTGCCGCCAGCAGGATCTCGTTGGCCCGCTTCAGTTCCCGGACCTCCCGCTCAAGCTCCCGCAGCCGGGCCGCGTCACTGGTGGTCGTGCCCGCCGCACGCCCGTCGTCGATCGCGGCCTGCTTGCACCACCCCCGCAGCGTGTCCGGCTTGACCCCGACCCGCTTCCCGATCCGGATCACCGCCGCGTTCAGCGACAGCCCGGGTTCTTCCTTCCGCGCCTCCACGACCAGGCGCTGCGCCCGGTCCCGCAGCTCCTGCGGGTACTTCCTCGGTGCCGGCATCAGCTCCACCCTTCGTGGGTTCAGAGCCTCCACCGAACCCGGGGCGGTTCATCACCTCGCCGCCCTCTTATTGGACGGTCCCCAACCAACCTAGGGACCCTCCCCGAAGGTGATTATCGGACGCCCAGGGCCGCCCAGCGTCTGATAGCTCTACTTACCCGACGTTCGCTGCGGGTTGGCCGTGGGGACCAGGGGTGGCGCTGACGAGACGATGAACCGCGCCTCTCCCCTGGCCTGACTTCCGTAGGACTGGGTTCACCTGCCGACGGGTTCCTGGTACTGCTCGCTGGCAGGGTCTTGGGCTCTCCTCGTCTTGCGTCGGGCAGGTCGAGCGGCCGGTCATTGGCGTCGCGCCCCCCTCCCCGCGTCTGTCCCGCATACAGCGGGTGGTCTGACGGCAAACATACGGCGAACACTGGCCCCAATGGTCTGGTATGCACACATCCAACGCTATGTTCCGCAGGTCTCCAGTCTCCAGATGTGAGATGACACACGCCGCTGAGCGTGCCAACATCAGGGTGAGGGTGTTCCAGGCTATGCATCGCTCAATTATTCCGCTCGCGCTTGGGGCGGTCGTTATCGCCTCTACTGTCACTCTTGGCAGTCCCCACCCGGCTGTAGCCGCCGCGTCGAGTTGTACGAGTACCACCTGCACAGTGACCGTGCCCCTAGTACGAGCGAACGGCTCGTCAGAGCGCACCGCAATGGTGCAAGACACCCGGGTGCACGTCGGCGACGACGCGGGCTTCGATGGCAATAACCCCTACCACGACTTCCGGGAGTGGCTCCGCCCGGACTTGACCGCGCTCACGGGCTACACAATCACGTCCGCGTCATTGTCCTTTGTCCAGGACTATTCTAACGGCGATGTTCTCAACCCGCTTCCCGGCAACGACTACAACACGCTTGAGTTGCACGACGCCGGCACTGACTGGACCCCGTCATCCGACCCTAGCGTGATCTCGGCATCGGTGAACCCGGCTGCGCTCGCTTCCACCAACGTTCCTGCCGACGTTCACAACGCTTCTGTCACGATGGACGTGACCGCATCGACGGAGTCCTGGGCCGGCGGTGCACCAGAACAAGGACTGAGTCTTCTCATGCCCGGCGCGAACCCTAACGGCGTGCCCGGCGTAGAGACCTACCCAACGTCCTTCCAATGGACCGTCACCTATGTCGGTAGCTCCCGACCCAACGCCCCCTGCACCGTGGCAGCACCTCCCCAGGCCCAGGCGGACCCGGCCATAACGGCCTCCCCAGGGACACCAGAGTGGGTGCGCCAGTACGCGGTCTCCATCAGGACCTCTTTCGCGCTGCCCGCTACCGCAGAGGCGGTCAGTGCCGCGGCCGCCGACTCGCAGGCAACCAGCACCTCGCTGGGGACACCGCTGACGCAGTCCGAGCAGCAGTCCTACGAGGCGACGCAGGCCATTGTCTTCAACACCTCTGCGGTCGTCGACCAGGCGTCCCAAGACTTGCCGACAGAGTTTGCGGGCGCCTACTACAGCTACACCCCCGCCACGATGGTCCTCATGTTGACGCAGCCCAGTTGCCCAGACGCGGCCGAGCTGGCGAAGCTCGCGGCGACTGCGGGAGTCAGTGTCACACCGGTCATCGCGCCTACGGCTACCACCTACCAGCGGCTGACCCAGCTCGATCAAGCAATCACCGCGGACTTCGGAAGCCTGGAGGCCGCCGGTGTCATCATCACAGATGAGCACCTGGACGTCATCGGCGACCGCGTGCTAGTGACGCTAAGCCCATCCGCGGCACCATCAGCAGCCGCGACTATGGTGACCCGGTACGGAGCCCAGGGACTTATGTTCGCCCAGCCCGCGGAGCCCTCAAACGCAGTAAGCGATCGCCGCAATAGCCCAGACCCGAGCGAGGTCGCTGGGGGGTGAGGACATCACCAGCGGCTCGGCGACCAGGTGCAGCAGCAATATCTCGGCGGAGCTTCAGGGCAACCTCTACGTGGTAACCGCTGGGCACTGCTTCCCCAACGGGACGAGCGTCTCGCAGAACGGGCCGGCTGGTGAGTTCGCGACCAGACTCAACGACCCTGCGTTGTTCCAGTACGACAGCAGCAAGTCCATTGGGCAGGCAGCAGGCAGTGCTATAGCCCCAACGCGAGGACATCATGCGACTGCGAGCTCGTTGGCCCTATTAGCAACTCGCGGGCAACCCAGAACACCCTGGTCGATAACAACCAGAACTTCTACTTCACTAAGGTCGCTAACAGCGACAAGTCCTACCAGATGGGCATGGCGGCCTGCGAGAACGGGGTCTCTGAGTACTTCATGTACAAGCAAATCATCTGCGGGCACATCACCGACAGCGGCGGCAACAGGCGGATTCACGACCAAGCGGGCAACTTCGACTACGTTGTCCAGGACGCGTTCGTAGTTACCTATGTCAACGGTAAGAGCCCCATCGGGGGTGACAGCGGCACGTCGGTCGGCCACGACGCAATCTTGCTGGGTGTGCTCTCCAGCAGCCTCGGGGTCGCTAGCAAGGCGCGCCACCTAGGTAACGTCATTCCGGGTGCTGCTTGGTTCGGGGTTGTCAAGACACCGTGAACCCGTGCTGCTCGATCGTGCGTGACGCGTGGTTACTTCGACGAACACGCGCTGCCGCGGGACCTAACCGCAGCCCGTCGATTCCGTCAGGAGGTCAGCGATGCGCTCAGATCAGCTCGGCACGCCGCTGATGCACCGTGAGCGGGCAGGATTTAGGGCCCGGTCATGACCAAGTCCACCGTCGACGGCGTCACCTCCGATCAAGGCACGGCCGGCCCGGCCACCCGCGCTCGCCAAGGTGCGCGGCGGCCGGGGCGTTTTGGGCGAGGTGCCGGTCTCGCCGCAGGGTTGCTACTAGCGGTGTGCGCACTGGTGTGCGCGGTCGCCTTTGCGGGCATCGTGTCACCCTTGCCTCCTGACCACACATCGAGTTCGGCACCCCCGGGGGTGCCGTCGTACCTCGCGGTTCGGGGCATGCCGCCGCTTGCCTGTGGGGACGCACCGCTGTCGGCGCTCACCGCCGAGGGTGGTGCCGAAACAGCCGACACCCCGGAAGCAGCCGGTCTCAGAGACGTCATCGCACACGACCCAACCGGTGGCATGAGCCCGAAGACACCCCACAACTGGGTACTACTGCGACACCAAGGTACTGAAGTTGACTTCGGGCAACGTGAAGGCCTGATCGGCATCCGTGCCACGGTCAGCTTGCGGCAGCAAGGCTCCCGCTACGTGTGGTCCGGCAGCGGCGGATGCGGTCCCATCGGGTACGCTGACGGCACCACGGCAGTCAGCTCCGGGTCCTACACCAATATGGGTGATCACCTGGATGTCACGTACGCGGCTGGAGCCTGCGGCGCCCTCGCGTCCGCAGTAAACGTGGCGGAATCCGCGACCGAGGTTGACGTGCTGATAGCGCTGCCACCCCGACCGGTTGTAGGCCCGGACTGCACGGCTGAGGGCGTGCACGGCGTGCACATCAGCGTCCCCCTAAGCCAGCCACTAGCAGGACGCCAGGTCATGGACGGCAGCTCCTACCCGGCAAGCCCGATGCAGCCGGCCGGCAGTTAAGCCGCAAGAGTCGTCTATGGAGACTTATCCGACGTCGCGTGGGGTCAGCCTTCCCTACCGGCGCGGGAGGAGACATGTTCCATGGCGAAGATCACGCAGGTCGCGACCGATGAGCCGAGCATCTTCGAGGGCTCTGTCCTCCTTCCTACGTACTGGTGCTGCGAGGCGTGTGGCGAGCTGGTAACCCCGGACACTCCCGCCATCGCGCGGTGGCCTCTCGGCGCTGATGTCTGCAGCGGCTTCGAAGTCGTGCACAAGGGCCCCCTGCGACGACCCGCCGTCGCAGACGTCATGGATGGACCTCAACGAGCTCATGGCCTCGCTGGCGCTGCATTCGCTCGGTGCCCCGGCTGCCGCCGCGGACCTCTGGACCAAGATCCTCTGATTCGGCATCCTTTGCGTCGTGTGCTGGCGCGCAGACTCGAAGGATGAGAGACGAAACAGCATGGGCCGGCGTCGACGAAGAGGGGGACCTGTGGGAGGTCTCAACCGACGGGACGCTGCTGCTGACGTTCGCGTGGACGCTGCCGCTTCCCACACGCCCGGCCGGGAGTGTGCGGCGCTGGATCGAACACCGCCGCACCGCCTCACACTCTTAGCCGCTTCCACGCCGCGCCTGCCGGGTAGGCGAAGCGGTGGCCCAAGTAGCGCGCGGCGACCTCCGGATCGGCGGGCGTGAGCTGGAAATCGATCAGCGCGGGGTCGAACGGGTGGCCGCGGTGGCCGTCGATGACAGACACGTCTCCGACCACGCCGCTCGTCGTCTGGATGAACAGAAGTCCATCTAGCTCGCAGGCGAGAGCCTCCCCGGTGCCCCACCAACCACTGACCGCCAGGACCCTGTCCCCGGCCGACATCGGCGGGACCACGGCGTTCGGGTGACACCACCCGGCGTAGGGACGGCCGTTGCCAGGTTGTAGGTCGGGGCTGAGGGCGTCGGTGGAGACCACGATGCCGGCCAGCGCACCGGTCAGTGGCAGGGCGAGGATGGGCATGGCGGCCAGTGAGGCGACGTCCGTAGGATCGAGCACCAAGGTGCGACCGACAGTACCCAGGGTGTTGATCCACCCCACCCGCACGAGCTTGCGGACCGATCTGCTGTTCTTGTAACCCAGCGCGACGCACGCCGGACCGGTAGTCATCGCTGCAGCCGAGAAGGTCATGCCTCACTGTACGCATAGACCCCTCTTGTTGTCCGTCCTTGCGGCTGCATGTCACACGGGGCAGCTGGGCGGGCCTCCGCGGGCGGGTCCTCGTCTCAGCGAGATGTTGCCGCCGGTGAGGTCGGGTGCAGCTGGCGGGTGGCCTGCTCGATGGTGTACTGGACGCGCTGGGTAATGGTGCTTACGACCCAGGTGCGGGTACCCCTGTGCGTCATCGAGGGCGAACAGCACGAGCAGCCGGATCGGAAGCAACGTCGACGATCTCCAGGGCAAGCCGCCTGGGCTGGGCCCGGCGTGCCCGCTGCTGGCGCACCGCTGGTGCAGAGTGCCGGCTTGTCTCCTAGAGTCTTCCCGGCATGAGCTCATATCGGGGTCGTGACTTGAGCTAAGAACGGCCGCAGGGTCGCGGGGCTGGTCGAACACCAGGGTCTTGCTGACCTCGACCTGACGCATCGAGGCCTCCCACCAGTACCCGACCGCCCGGTCCGCCGCCGTCAACGGCGACGGCAACCGGGCCCACCACCGCGCCAGGAACACGTTGACCGTCCCCGGGCCCAGCCGGTCGCAGATCTGCTGCAACCCGGCCGGGTCCTCACACGAGGCGAACCCATTGCCCCGCCCGTGGTCGAAGGCGGTGAACGCGATCCCGGCCTTGGTGGCCTGCCGTTTGGCCCACTCATGACCGTTGACCCAGACCTTGCCCGGGTAGGGGAAGTAGGCGCAGATCTTGATGAACGCCGGACCGAAGTCGTCGTCCCAAAGGTAGAAGTAGTAGCAGGTCACCCGCCGATCAGCCTTCCCCCAGCTGAACTGCGGGGCACCGCCGGTGCTGCTCGCCCGGGTCGTGCACGTGGCGACCTTCTGGGACTCCTGCGCCACCCCCACCGCGGCCACCCCCGACCGGCCCGTCGCGGCCTGGCGCTCCAGGTGCGGGCGCATCACCTCGACCTTCCGGTCCCCCTTCGCGAACCGGACCATCGGCACCCCGTTCGCCGTGCAGAACCGACTCACCTCGGCGCGGAACCGGTCCCCGATCTTCTCCACCACCGCCGGCGACGGGATCGGGAACCCCAACCGCCGCAGGAACAACACCACCTGCCCCGGCACCTGCACGTTCGGCACGTAGAGGTTCAGATACACCCGGTCAAGGCACTCCACGTCCAACCCGACATGCCCGACGAGCAGGTCGTTGACCGTCACCGTCCGCGTCGCCATCACGCACCCCCAGAACCCATACCAGCCGTCGTGCACCCAGCGTCGCGCGCGACAACCCGCACGTCACCCCCCGGCCGCACCCGCGCACTCGGCGGTCCGAGGCGAAGCCTCATAGGGCCTGGGCGGGCACCGAATCAGCGGGCGGGGTGCCGGACGTCGTGCTCGCCTGCGCCGGCGACGTGCCAACGCTGGAGGTGCTGGCCGCCGCCGACATCCCGCGCAGGGAACTGCCGGAGCTGCGCACGCGCGTGGTCAACGTGGTGGACTGATGGAGCTGCGGCCGGAGACCGAGCACCCGCACGGGCTGCCCGACACCGAGTTCGACGCGCTCTTCACCGCCGACCGGCCGGTTCGCCTTCCACGGCTACCCGTCGCTGGTGCACCGGCTGACCTACCGCCGCACCAACCACCGGGGCTTCCACGTGCGCGGCCGCAAGGAGAACGGCACGACGACTACGCCGTTCGACACGGTCATGCTCAACGACCTCGACCGCGACCACCTGGTCACGGACGTCATCAACCGGGTCCCCGGCCTCGGTACCCGCGCCGCCGTGCTGCGGCAGCAGATGACTGACGCCCGGCAGGCAGCCAGGGCCTGGACTCGCGAGCACGGTTAGGACATCCCTGTCGCGGACACGTGGACGTGGCCGCACCAGATGACGCGCTGGGCCGCTCAGCGGCTGTCCACGACCGAGTCGGTCAGCGGCCGGCGCGGCGTCGGGGCGACGGACTCGGCCACCCCCATGCGGAGCACCACCTGCGGCACGCCGATCGTATCGAGCTCCACCCGGAGCCGTGCCCGCATGAACGGCACTTCGGTCACCCCGGTGAGAAGGGAGCAGACCAGGCCCTCCGCCGTCGCCTGCAGCAGCACACGCATCATCGCCGCGCCGGCCAGCAGGTGGTCGCGCGTATCGTCGGCGGTGCCGTCCGTGCCGACGATGAGCAGCGTCTCCGAGCGGTTCGACTGGGTCCGCGCCGGGAGGCCGCCCCCGCCGGGGATTGCGCCGGCGAAGTCGCGGATCGGGACGTCACCCCGGTCCCAGGGGCTGCCGTGCGCCGGCACCGTGCCGGCGGGGATCCCGTCCCCAGTGCCCACGCGGTCCGTCCAGGCGAGGAGCTCGTCGCGGTAGCCGTCATTCTTCGTCTGCAGGTCCTCGGCGTGCTGGATGAGGACGGCGACGGCGACCCGGCGGTCCGGGTCGACCACGGCCGAGACCCAGACGCCGGGACCGCGGCCCGCGTCAAGGACGGCCTGCAGTTGGTTGGCCGTAACGTCGAGCGGCAGAAACGGGCGGCGGTTGGAGTGCCGGGCACCAATGGCGGCGGCGAGCACCAGGTCCTCCACCGTGGGCGGCGCAGCGCCGGTGAGCAGCGAGACCCGGGCGAGCAGGTCAGGGTCCGCGGGGTCCGGCAGCAGCGCGGTCTCACTGGGCAGGCCCGCCGCGGTGAGGCTCACCGAAAGAGCGGTGACCGCGGCACCGCAGGAGATCTCGAGGTCCCGGCCGGTCGGGTCCAGCACCGCCAGCCCGCGCGACCGGTCGGCCCGGACGTCGATCCACGTGGGCCCGACGACCATCAGCCAGGGCTGTGTGTTGTGCACGGAGGGAGCGAGCGTCGCGTCCTCCGCGGCCGAGTGCAGTGCCCGGTCAACGGCGGAGGCGGTGCCCAGGTGAGCTGCCATGCGTTGACCCTCGCCGCGTCCCGACCCCCTGTCATCGGGTCGAAGGTCCCAAGACCGGTGCGACGGGCGGCTCCGGCCACGCTGGACAAATGAGCCCGCACGCGGAGACGGAGACGGAGACGGCGTTCGCGGTCGTCGCGCTGGTGAGCTCCGCCGGCTGACTGCACCGGACGACCCGGGTGCTCGCGGGCCTGCCGCCCGACCTCGACGCCGCGGTCATGGTGGTGCAGCACCTGGCGCCGACCGCGCACAGCCGGCTGCCGGAGATCCTGCGGCGGCACGCCTGCCTGGAGGTCCGCGGCGCCCGCGACGGCGACCCGCTGGCCGCGGGGGTGGTGCTCGTCGTCCCGCCGCTGACGTGGTGGCCCTCGTCGTGCGGCCGGCCGTGGAGGGCGTGCCCCACCTGCGCTCATCGTCCGTGTCGCCATCACGCACCTCCGCACGCCACACCAGCCGTCGCGCACCCAGCTTCGCGCGCGACAACCCGCACGTCACCCGCCAGCCGCGCCGGGTGCACTCGGCGGTCCGAGGCGAGGCCTCATCAGCCTTCCGTGCCCGCTGCGTGCCCGTAGTACGGGCACGCAGCGGCCAGCAGGGGACACCCGCGATCAAGATCAGAACGCTCTGACCAGCGCGTTCGCAGAAACGGCAGCGTGCGCATGACCCATCCATCGTCCTTTTAAGCCGCTGCGGCCATTGGCGCCGGCTTTGAGGGGTGAAGCTGGTGTACGTCACCACGGACAGCGAGGCGCCTCTTCGCCGAGGTGCAGGCCGTCCTCCCGCCTGGCGTGATCGCGGTCCCGCTCTACAGCGACTACTTGCGCAACTTTAAGGTCAACACCAGGTGGCCGTCGTGAGGCTCCGCCTGATGGACTTGCAGTCGAAGGCGCTGGAGGCGCTGGTCGCCGACCTGGCGGACGCCAGGACGGAGTACCGCAACCGGCAACGGCTGCAGTCCGTCAGCCTCAGCGCCCCGACAGGCAGCGGCAAGACAGTCATGGCTACGGCACTCGTCGAGCGGATCCTCGACGGTGACGCCGACCACGCACCGGCGCCCCAGTCGTCGCTCCTGTGGCTCACCGACCAGCCCGAGCTGAATGAGCAGACCCGGCAGAAGATGCTCGCCGGGAGCACCACGCTCGGCCCGTCGCGCCTGACGACCATCGAGTCGTCCTTCGACGAGCGGGTCCTTCCCGCCGGAGTCGTCTCCTTCCTGAACATCCAGAAGCTGAGCAGCACCGCCGGTCTGCTGACCGCCAGCGAGGAGCGGCGGTACCTGTTCTGGGAGACCGTCAACAACACCGTCAGCGAGAGGGGCGCCGACTTACCTCGTCCTCGACGAGGCGCACCGTGGCATGCGCAACACGAGGGCGGAGCGCAAGATGATCGTGCAGCGTCTCGTCCTGGGTGGCGGCACCGTCTCCCCCGTCCCGCTCGTGCTCGGCCTGAGCGCGACGTTGGAGCGCTTCCAGCAGGTCATCGGCTCCACCAGCCGCACGATGCGCGCTGTGACCGTCCCGTCGATGACGTCCGCGCGAGCGGGCTCCTCAAGGAAAAGATCATCCTTTGGCATCCAAAGGAACGCCAGCCGAGCAGCACCACGCTGCTCCGGGCGGCGGTGCAGGACTGGCTCGACTACGACCAGCGCTGGAGGACGTACAGCGCGGAGAACGAAGGTTCGGACGTCCTCCCGGTCCTAGTGATCCAGGTGGAGGACGGGAGCGGCAACCGGACCAGCAACACCGATCTGGCGGAAGTGCTCACCGCGGTCGAGGAAGTCACTGGCGGACTCGACCCGGCTGCGTACTGCCATGCCTTCGAAACGGGGCGCAGCCCTGGCCGTCGGACCGAGGGCCGTTCGCTACCTGGCCCCCTCGGCGATCAGTGCGGACCCCGATGCCCGGGTCGTCCTGTTCAAAGCAGCCTCAACACCGGGTGGGACTGCCCTCGCGCCGAGGTGATGTTGTCCTACCGCTCGGCCACCGACCGCACCCACATCGCGCAGTTGGTCGGCCGCATGGTCCGTACCCCCCTCGCTCGTCACATTGAGGTGGACGAGCACCTCAACACCTTGAGCCTCTACCTGCCCCAGTACGACCGTGCGGCGCTCACCCGCGTCGTCCAGGAAGTCCGCGCCGACCCCGACATGGCTGGCGCCGTGGAGGT
>JAABUQ010012280.1_pt1 | contig 10688 bp, 12 predicted proteins | sample 5560001 | NCBI WGS metagenome assembly JAABUQ01 (sample SAMN10711888, study PRJNA513371) | rock metagenome | isolation source: Antarctica rocks | place: Antarctica: Victoria Land, Finger Mt nord | collected 2015-12-18 | reverse complement strand
TCTATTACTTTTAACAGTATTTATAAATTATTATATATTTAAAAATATTGTTTATTTATTTTTTATTAACTTATAATTGAAAATATAAAATTATTTTCTTATAATATAAATTTTATATTATTATTCCGATAATATTATATTTTTAACTTTTAAATTTTATTCAATATTTATTCTAATAATTATTTTTATTATATTTTTATTAAAGCTATTTCAATATATTTAAAAAATATATATTAAAACTTTTATAAAGTTAGAATATTTTTTGTTTTAATATTCTTAATATATTTTTGATATTTAAAAAGAAATTAAAGAATTAAAAAGAATTATTTATTTTTTAATTTGAAAATGATTATTTTAATTATTTAAAATATAATATATATTTATTAATTCGGTTTTATTATTATTATTAATTGTTATAATATTAAAAATTTTCCTTTTTATTATTATAATAATATCGTTAACTTTATTAATAAAATAATTATATATATAATAAGAAATAAAATATTAATATTTAAAATAAATTTAAATTTAAAATTTAAAATTTAAAAATTTTATATATTAATTATATTATTAATATTATTAATATTTTTTAACGTTTATAATCATTTTAAAGTTATATATTTTTAAAATTTATTTTTTTTTATTTTTATTATCTTTAAGGAAGAATTTCTTATTTTTTAATTATTATTTATTAAAATAAAAATTATCATATAAATATTAATAATTTTCCTTTATATAAGTTCCTTTGTAATAAAAATATTTCGGTTTAATATTTTTAATATTTCCTTTTTTATTATTATTATTATTATTATTATTATTATTATTTTTCTTTTATTTTCCTTTATTTTTTTTAAGGCTTTCGAAAAGCCTTTTTAATTTCGTTATTTATTATAAATAAATATTATTTTAATAATTCTTTTAAAAATAATATTCTTATTAATATTAATTATAATTCAAATAATTTAAATTTAATTTAATATAATTTTATTTATAATTTATAATTTATATTGTTATTATTGAATAATTATTTTAATAATTTAAATAATCAATATATTCGTTAATATTCTTAAAAGTAATAATATTTATATTTATTAAGTATTATATATTTATTAAGTATTATATAATTATATATATAATATAATTATTCTTTTTTTAAAAATTATTTTTTAAAGTTTTTATATTTTTATAATATATTTTTCGTTATTAAAAAAGTCTTCAATATATAATTTATATACGAAAATAATAATAATTTAAATCTTTTTATTTATTAAAAGTAAATTATTATTTTTATTATTATTAATTTTATTAATACTTAATTAAATTATTTTTTTAATAAAAATAATTTGTATTTTAAAAACTTAATTATAATAATTAAAATTTTTTTTTAGAATAATTATTCTTTTATATATTATTTTTATAATTTAATATAAAAGTAAATAAAATAATAATATTTATAAATTAAAAGAAAATTAATTTTGGAATTGAAAAAGTTAAATTATATTTAAGAAAATTATATATTCTTGGACTCATATTCTATAGAGATTACGTATATAATTAGTATCGACTATCCCCGAAGGGGAACTATAGAGTCTGAGTAATTGAGGCAAAGATTATGGTTAGAAAGCTGCCGCGTTGCCATAAAAGGTAAGCCAGTCGCCGCCAGTTTCAATAGAATATCAACACCGTATCATTATCTATTACAGTAGTCTCTGTAGTGCATTACCATCACTCACTCCCTGCACATCAACCACTCTAGTTTGGTGGTGGAGTCTATCAAGGTCGTCGAGGAAAGTGGCTCGTCACGCAGGCTTCTTTGCGACCCGCGAGTCTATCTCGGGGATAGCGGAATCTTAGGGGACCATTTACATTCTCTTACGCATAACAACATTCTCGAAGCAATGGATTTGATTTCAAATATCAATGCTAAATTAAGGAACTGGGTTGTTGTCGCTAATTACAATCTTGTAGCATAGCCCCATCGATACTGCAAGCAATCAAGGGAGCTGCCATCGTGTAAATTACTCGGAGGAAAAGAAGGCCCCTGCCTAACGAAGTGGCGCTCGAAGTTGCTACATCATAGCCCCTGCTAAGTATCTCAACGAGCAGACCGGCGCTCCCGACCACTGACAAGATACACACCAGCACGAACTTCCAATAGAGGATCCCCAGACGTCTTAATCCCTTCGACGCGTGGGACTGGATGATGTGCTTCTGCTCGTTGCCGCTGTTTCCCATCGTACCTTCCAACTTTAGCACACCCAATTCGACCACCTGACGACTGTCGGGCCAATGAACAGTAGCATCGTCCACTTTGTCTCCCTCTTCTGCTACCTGTGCAAGGACCTTGAATGTGACGGGTCCTTCCGCTACTCGTTTTGGTAACTCCTCGTACAGGAAGTGATGATCCTGGTCCTTGAGAGCAGCTTCATCAAGATGCTCTTCCCCAGCATCAGGGACAACGCGGTACCGGAGAAAGGTACCCTTGCCGTCAGCACTCATAAATTTGAAAGCATTGACTCCATAGAATGCTTCTTTGGCAAAGCTGGACGGGGCTGGCTTGGGAGCCTACACGTTTCAGAGTAGCAGGGTTTGCACCGACATATCGCTCTATTGGCGATGGCGATGCAATGCCTGGAGGAGAAGTAACGATAGCCTTCAGGAATTCCAGGAACTCCTCACCAGTGCGGGTGGGGAAGAACGGGGTCGAATGAACGATAATGTCGGTGTGGACGTGTTCGCGCAGGTTGAAGCGGACGGCCAAACCGCAAGGATCGGCATCGGGATTGGTGTCGGGGATCTGCAGGATGCCTGTGGAGTTGGAAAAATTCTCAGATGACCGGAGTCGAAGGATTGTTCAGGTGCGGTGCGGTTGACAACTTCTTTGCATCTGGAGAGGGTGTGAATGTGCCAGTCAACAATGCACCCTTGGCGTGAGCTGTGAGCGTAGTCAATAAGTTGAGTATGATGTCAATGGACAAAGAGACGTACTGGCTCGGAAGCGGGGTGTTTTCCAAACGCAGTATGGAATTCAGCCACAAGATCTTGACTGGTCTTGAGCATGTGGTCATTAGTAGGGAGAGGCATGGTCAATGTGAACGTTCTGATGTAGTGGAAATCATGATAATAGTTTCTTGAGGAACTTCAAAACTGGAGGAAAACATCTCTTTCTATCGAAGATATAGCAAGCGAGAAAGCCCGGAACAAATGCAAAGCTGATTACTTTCAAATTGCTATCATTCACTAGGACATGCTAGTAGGTATACTTTGACTCTAAGCACTCGCTGACAGAGAGTTTAATAATCAGCTGCAGATGTAGTAATGAGCCTGCGTCAGGGCCAATCCCTTGGCGAATCAGTCCAGGAATGGAGTATTTGAATTCCTTTGGAGTCATCTGACCGACTGCAGGCTGATTAGGCTCTGGGTATACTATTATAACAAGGATTTATCCGCTTCGGATTGGATGACAGAAGAAAGAGAAGAGACGGCGTCAAGAGGACTGAGTATGGAGTCTCGTCTGAGGGGGTTGAAACAAGAAGAAAGCCCTAACCCTACACCTGAGCCTCGGCCGGGGACCTGCTGGACCCTGTCCGTGCCTGGGCACCTGGGCTGGCCTGGAACAATCGATGGCTGATTGGCTCTGTCTATCTCAACCTCACGACGCTGGAACATCCAACTCCTTCACGATGAATTGGAATGTTGAAGGTTTGTGCTTGGGGCAAAGAAAATGTGATATCGCATTTGATAGAAGAGCGACCTAACAACTCAAAATAGTACCACAGCGAATCCTCCTATCCCCTTTTGGTTGGAGTGATGATGTCAATCGAATTTGTACTTCTAGTGCTTCAGAGTATTTCCTCTTCCAAAGATTTTCCACTTCAATTGACTTACTCCTACTCCCTTTCTGTATTCTCATCCGTTTTTCATACACCATTCTCACATTCAAAATGTCGCTCCGAAAGCTCTCGCCTCTTGGCTCCCACATTCATCTCGCAGCTCGAAGCTCCTTCAGCATTAACCAACGACGAACAATCTCCACGACCTTGCGCAGTCTCGCAGACGGTCCTTCACCGGTCGGCCAGAAGATCTCGGAAGTTGCAAAAGAGGAAGGTGGACCAAGCAAAGGTACCTATCGTCTCACATTGCTCCTCTTTCCGTGGCCGAAGCCCGACTAACAGAATCTCGAAGGATCCACGGCAGCACAAATGCAGTCCCGAGTGACCAAACAACGCAATCGCGACGCCACCACCGAAGCTGCCAACACTTCCCCCGCAGTCTCCCCCGCAGATGGCACGCCTATGAGCTCGGAAGAGCAGAGCAAGCTTGATCGCGAAGCGAACTTCGTCGATGCTGCGGACAAAGTGGGGGCAAAGATGCGGACGGATCCTGAGACTGTGACAAAAGAGGATGGTGATACGCTCCACAGTCGGGAGACCAAGGCGTTTGGAACCACAGAGAAAGGGGGTATAGCTTCTCAGGCGCAGAGTCTAGCGAGTCAAAATGAGAAAAAGTAGACTCCAGTGAGAGACATTGCATTCAAGGTGTAAGGTCCTCTCTACTCTTACAAAACGAAGAAGGTGCATAATAGATCAGGTATACTCTCATATACGGGAATTGCTAGCTGTCAGCAGTTTCCATCGTAACACAATGGCGTTTTCTTCATTTCAGCAGCTTGATGTACTTTCGACAACGGTTGCATACAGGTCATTTCAGAGATTACGAGCATGAGGAATATCAGTTACTGAAATCTGAAAATATAGGTGTCAACAGAGGGTCATCATAGGGCAAGCTAGATGTCTGCTCGCATTATCCGGACGTGTCTCTAGATTGATTTTCGCCCGGTGCAGAATTACGGTCACCGTCCGAGAATTCCCTTTCCCACATTTCTTCCTTAAACGTTTCTTATGTATTACTGATATTGAATTAAGGTGCACAGCGCACAAGCAATGCAATCAGGTGGGTCGAATCAGAGATCTTTTCCCTCAGCATGTGGTGTTCTGGGCTACAGCCCCAAGTGTCACGGGCAAAGGCTGCATGCTATGCACGTATGGACTATGCAATGCAACCATCGTCTGCGAGAGCACGATCAAATACTCGAGAATGATATTCACAGCTAAAAACGCAAGGCTCCATCTTCGCTGCGAGACACCCAGGCCCCAAGGCATAGCTTAGAGTCTTCATGTGTTGTCTGTCTTTGGTCTCGTCTTCTCGGATTCAGCGTTCCATATTCTTGCTCTTATGAGCACACTCGTGGCCTCTCTGCGTTTCCCTGTGCTTAGCCAAACGTTGAAACTTTGCTCCATCCAGCCTTCTCATCTAACCCTCGCGCCACACCTGTCAAGCATCGCGTTGGGTCTACAGAGGATTGTCGTTAGATGCTCTTGACAAAGGCAGTCATGCCACTACAAGGCTTTAGACTTGACAGTCTGCTGCTATCGTGTCTACATCGTCATTCCTGGGAGGTGCCTTTCGAGCTTATACAAGACGCGTTCTCTGGCCCCTATCGGATGACCGTACTCTCTCACAGCTGCAGTCGCTGGCAACTGGCTTTACCTAGACAGTGGATCGGTCCTCTACATCTATGAAGTTGCTCCAAAGTAGGCAATTGGGGAGAAAGGCATTTTGGAATTGACACGATTATTGTTCAGTTACTGCAACTCACGGTGAGTATCAGAGAACCTTCCAAGATCAATGAGAAAGGCCGGAAAAAAGTCGTCATGGACATGACGGATGGACACAGTGTCCTGTCTTCAGACTGTTCAGGAGAAACGAAAGAAACGGTGGACGAAATTCCGAACGGTAGCACTTAGGACTGCAAGGGAGAAGGTTAGGAAGATGAAGAGTCTGAAGATGGAGAGGAAGTGTTGGATGATAATACAAATCCAACCCCAAAAGAAATGGTAGGCAAACTCAGAGCACCGCTCACACACAGGCGCAACACCCTTCTCCTCAACGCCGATAGGTTCATGTAGCGCCCTTAGAGAATTGGGCCAGCGAGGATGGCCTTGACCTGAGCCAACCTCTCCCCATTTCATCAGCCCAGAGGCAAATCCTTGTCTTGCACCAAAAGGATCACGCGAACTCTGACTGGAAGACGGTTGAAGGACACGATGAGGCATACTGGAAAGGGGAACTCTGGGGTTGTTTTCAGGGCAACAACATTCTTTGTGATGGAAGTCGATGTGGAGAGTTGAGATGATGGACAATTTAGCAGCATCTTGAGTGGGCTTTCTACCGGGGTTGGAGCACGTTGTGCTGGGGGAAGCGGTGTGGGCCGTCCTATTCAGGTTGCAAAAGTTTCGTGCTTTGTCCCATTCAAGATTTGAAGCACGTTCTTGGTCTTTCGGCGTATGGAAATATTTCCCTATCGGCTGTGGCAAATGGTTCTGATCCTCTCAGGGAAAGCTGTCGCCTTACACAAAACGTTTGAAGTATGGGAATTATCACATTAGCGGATTTTGCTAATCACAGACCAGAAGAGTTCGTTCGCTCATATCAATACATGAAGAGTAGGCCAATTTGCATGAAGTCTGCCAGCCTCCTTGCAATTTCGACGAGGCCAAAGGGTATTCGCATGATAGGTAGCTACGTCCAGTATTCCAAAGCATCAAGTCATCAAAGTCGGTGAGTTCCAGGATTACGCTACAAGAACACAACTTCTCCTTGCCAAATTCGGTTGTTTTCTATCGCCGTGTACATCTCAGGCAGTTGTTGTTGTTGCAGGGGCACTCGCCGACTTGTTACGGTTTTTGAAGGCGTCCAAGGCGCCGAATACAGTGGTAATGAGGAACAAGACCCTATGTTGTGTAGCCGTATCAGCTTTTCATCATCCAAGGATATAAACTGCATGGGGAACAAGACTTGTGGCCAGCGCGCAGGGAGATTTTATGTCCCTGACCCCCTTCTCCACACAGTGTTCCTCGATTTTTTTCACGTACCATTCAAAGGCCCCAAACACCACCGCGGCCTCAAGCGTAGGGCAGACATTGTACAAGGCGGAGCAGCCGTAGATGTAAATCTCGTTGGCGACGACCTCCAGGGCGCTGCGGAAAACGGCGAGGGCGATGAAACCCGCAAACCAGAAGAGCATCGTCAAGGCATCAAGGGCGAAAATGGCCATGACGTGCGCGACGCTCGAGAAGAATCTCGGGGCCAGGGCGAGGTAGAGGAGGGCGAGGAGGGTCCAGACGGAGACGAAGATCATGAAGTTGTTTTGCGAGGGCGAGTAGCCAAAGCTGGCGACTGGGGAGTGTTAGCGGCTGGTGCTCTCTAGTCTGAGGTTGTGGGGAGGGTTTACCATGGCCGGTGAGGCCTAAAACGATGATGGCGAAGATGAACTGGACAACCCGAATGACGACGAGGATGAGTTCGAGCATTTTGGGGGAGGGTAATTGGCGAGAAGATGTGTCGATGTGGGGCGCGACGGGGGAATTGGTGCTGCTTTCAGTGGTAGGTGGTAGACTGCAGAAGATTTCAAGGTGTTGAAGCTGAAGTGGAAATCGACGAAGGAGAATAGAGAGTGCACGCAGAGGATGAATAGGAGAATAAGAATAGCACAGGCGCGTAAGCAGGGAGGTATGGAATTTAGGAGAAGGATAGACTTGGGAGTCATCTTGGTTGATCATTTGACGCTGGCTGCCTTGATTTTCTTCAGCGCCATAAATTTCTTTTTTTGTTCATTCCTTCTAGACTCCCCTCGTCCCCCGCAAATGGTCTGTGGCGCAGAGCATCAGCCACAATCTTTAACAATTTGTTGAAATGATCCAGATACATCTTCTGCTGCGTAGGAGATGGATGGTCAAGTCAAGTGAAGCGACCGTAAAATCCTCTTACCAGGGAGATGCTGTAGGAATTCTCGATGAGGTACCCATTATATACCCTTGCAATATCCGCAGCGCCATTAATATTTGTAAGCGCCGACAGCATTGTTGCCACGAGTCTTCGAAGCACGCTCGACACGGTCCAGCTTGCGTTGAACGAGACAGCATGGGATGCTGTGGGTTCGTTTATATCCAGCAAGAGCATCATTCGGTTGGATTTTGATCATGGCAAGTATTCTTTGTGGGAGAGCTAACATAGAAGTGCACCATCTGAATTGACCTTTTCGCATTATATCGTCTCCCACAGAGGTCCTGTGCCCCATCGTTTTATGCACAAAATGATGAGAAGAATCCTGTAAATAACATGACCACTACCGTATAGTCAAATACACACCATTCGCTTCTAATCCTTAGACAATTTCTAGTTCATCTCCCCCTCCACAACTGAAGACGTAGCGGAAGCCTAGGACAAAACTGCAAAGAAGCCTGAGACACGCAGTCACCTTCAAGTCCCATGCACCCCGGCTCCTTTCTTCAGTGGCGTCCTGTTTCAAAGCCCTCATCGGATCACATCGTGCATGTCCCCTCCACCATCCGGCGGCCTTCCTCCAGACCCATGACCTGGCAGCCCCGAAAATAGCGAAAAGGTTTGCTTCACCACACGTCCCGTCCCTTTCACTTTGGCCCCCTCAGCATTTCAAGCATGCACTTGACTCACATGGAACGTAGACTAGGCGTTCGATGTGACCGGAAGCCTTCAAAATCATGTTTCAGGATCGGCCATAAAACGGACGGTAGAGGCGCGCTTATAGCTTGGGGGCCGGGGTGGACCCACACCAATGTAATCGTCCTCTTCTAGAAGCTTGAGACGCTTCACCTTGGCAATGAATGTTTCTGTGATTGGTCGAGTGAGACATGGGCCCTGGATCTGGCCAATGATTTTGGGATAAAATTAGAAAGATTAGCTAGCAAGAAGATTCCAGATCTTACAGCGTCGTGAAACATGCTAGAGAAAGAAAAGCCCTGGAACGCTGCGGGTCGCACGGACTGGAACACCATGGAAGCTGCCACTGTGATGTCAAGAAGACTGTGAGTGCGAGGTCTGTGTCGTCTCGTACCGGATGGCGAAACCGACGGATGATCATCAGGCAGACTGAGACAGATAGTGGCTCACCAAACTTCAGATTCCTAAAAAGCTATGCACAGGAGTGGGTTTAGGCCCCGGACGGACCAAAAGTCTCGCCAGCAAAAGAACGCGAAATGCTATGCGCTTGAATGGTCAAAGGCGCTGGTGATATCAAAATGCTCCATCTAACCCCCACATGGCCGACTTAAGTGTAAGATCGTGTGCATCATCAAAACGCCACCCTGTTAGACCCTCAAAATGTGGTTGCAATGTCCAGGCACCCGGTTCCTGCACATCTCACAGTCTGCCCTGAACCCCATCGAGAACATGATCTTCCCGCCTTTCGGCCCTTGGTTTGGTAAGGGTGGCGGGAATCTGGCAGGTTTTCGTAGTCCCTGACCTCCTTGAGCATCGATAGGTCCCTGGGTGCTTTCAGAAGCATCCATAGCCTCATCCTCGCTGATCGGGCTTGGTAACCTCCGCCGTCGCATGTACAGCTCGTAGTCAACATCTTGTTGAGATTTGGGTGGGGTGAGCTCGGTCTCGGCGTCCATCTTGGTATCGATGGACTGCTGGAAGTGACCATAGATTGGCGTTGGCAATCTACCCCCGGCGCTCGCATCCTGTAGTCCCAGTCCCGCAGAGGCGATTCCAGGAGATAAGAGTGTACGGGGAGAAGCTTTGGGTGAAATCATAACTGTATCTTGGTCGCCCTGCGCTGAACTGCTGACTTGTTGTGGCTCGATCATGTCCATGTCGGCGTCGAGGCTCTCATTGAGATGCTGAAAAGCGGCCGAATATAGCTGAAAGGATTGCTGGGGTCGTGGTACATTGGTGGCATGCGGGTATGGTGGAGAGGTCTCTTCTTCGGATGAGTCCGCGGGAGTGAGGGTTTGGGTGAAGAGAGGCTTTGGTCGGCTTCTGGGGCTTTGGGAAAAGAGTCGAATGTGTTTTGTAGCAGGCGAGAGTCGGAATGGCAAGCTACAAGACCTCTGCGCACAGGGTGTTAAGAGGACTTTAGGAGACTGAAGGAATGGGGGGAAAGCTCACCTTGTAGGTATGTTCCACATCTTTCGCGTCTTCTTCTCGAGCACGCTTTCGAGAGTCGTTGAGCATCATAGCTGGATAAGTTTGGTGGATGAGAGATGAGATGTAGTGGTGGGCGGTTGTCTAGGATGGCGTGTTGTGGTAGGTATTGGAGATGAAGCCGATATAATATATGTTACAGTGGCAGTGACCAGATCCTAGCAGCGGAAGCAAGTCACTCGGTCTTGACGAGTGTTAGTCCTAATTCCTAGTCTCTACCTTTCTAGGCCAGATCATCAGATGGTAGAACGAGGCCATGCTGGAATTGACACGGGCTGGAAGGATGTGAGTGATGGGCTAATGCCAGTAGAACTCGCAAGAATCCGGATCGGCCAATGTGGCTAGCGGCTTGGCACTGCTCTTAATACGATAGTACGACGTGTATTTTATAATAGCGCCTTGATGCACAACTGAAGCCCATTTATGCAGCATTGTGCCACTCTGAAAATATTTCCACTACCTCTCGTACTTTCCAATCGCACAGAGTGGACGACAGAATGAAGTGAGGCCAGTGCCAACTATCTATTCATTCGTTTTCCTAAACGCCACACTTGGCCCTTACGAGGAGTTGTTTACACCGTGCCCATCGATTACACTATCCATCGACAAGAGGCCTCTTGCCCTTCTCGAAATCTGTCACATTGCCCCCACTAAACCGC
>JAABUQ010012279.1_pt1 | contig 10689 bp, 8 predicted proteins | sample 5560001 | NCBI WGS metagenome assembly JAABUQ01 (sample SAMN10711888, study PRJNA513371) | rock metagenome | isolation source: Antarctica rocks | place: Antarctica: Victoria Land, Finger Mt nord | collected 2015-12-18 | reverse complement strand
CGGACCACCACGGCTTCGCAGGTCATCTCGGTTTGGGGTCTGCTCCTGCTGCTGGTGGTGCTGATCGCGCTGTTCTCGGCTCTGAAGCCGGACACCTTTCCCACCTATTTCAACATGCGGTCGATCGTCAACAACAAGGCAATCCAGGCCATGCTGGCCCTTGCCGTATTCGTGCCGATGACGGCCAACCACTTCGACCTGTCTGTCGGCTACATGCTGGGCATATCCCAGGTCCTGGTCATCGGCCTGCAGGGCCAGGGTCTCGGCTGGCCGGAAGCCGCCGTCGTCGTTCTGCTCCTCGGCGCGTTGGTCGGCTTCTGCAACGGCATGCTTGTGACAGTTGTCGGCATCGACAGCTTCATCGCGACGCTCGGGACCGGAACGCTGCTTTATGGATTCAATGCTTGGTACACGGGCGGCCAACAGGTTGTCGCCACACTGCCCGATAGCTTCCTCGGCCTCTCCGGCGCTTGGTTCGGCATTCCGCTACCAGCGATCTATGTTCTTGTCCTCAGTCTCTCGATGTGGGTCGTGTTCGAGTTCATGCCGCTCGGCCGACACCTTTACGTCCTCGGCGCCAACCCGAAAGCGGCGGAGCTGAACGGAATCTCGGGCAGACGCTATGTGACGGGCGCTTTCATCGTGTCCGGCTTTGTCTCGGCCCTTGGGGGAATCATTCTGCAATCGCAGCTGCAGGTGGGGCAAAGCTCGGTGGGCCAAGAATATCTTTTGCCGGCCTTCACGGCCGCGCTGCTCGGCGCCACATCGATCCGGCCAGGCCGCGTCAACGTGTGGGGAACGATCCTGGCCGTCGCGGTTCTGGCCGTGACGGTCGCGGGACTGAACCAGCTCGGCGCGCCGTTCTTCGTGGAGCCGCTGTTCAATGGAGCCATGCTGATCCTGGCGGTCGGGCTCGCGGTCACCGCAGCCAAGCGGCGCGTGAAACTCGGGTCGAGCTCCTCCGAACAGCCGGTGGCCGCTTCCAAGACAGCCTAACGGATCGCAACCATGTCAGCCCCGGACGACCGCCCGCATGACGCCGACCCGAGCCCCGCGCTCGGCCAAGACTGGTATCCGTCGCGTTGGGGCACGGAAGATCAGCGCGGCAACGGCAACCTGCTCGGTCCGGCCAAGGTGAAACAGGCGCTCGCACTGGTCGAGACTGCGGAGATCGTCCGGCTGGGTCACGAGTACGACGCCCGCATCCCGCTCTCGCCGGGACGGATCTTCGGCCTTCGTATGCCGGGCGGACCGACGGGGGGCCCTGAGGGTCGGCGAAGCCGGACCGTTTGGAACGACGAATTCCTTTCGACCGAAATCGGTCAGATCGGGACCCACATGGACGCGCTTGGGCACCTCGGGCGCCAGATCGGCGAGAAGTCCGACCATGGTAATATCCGCTTCTACAATGGCACTCCCCTGTCGGACATCTGGTCCCCCTATGGACTGACCAGGCTCGGGATCGAAAACGCGCCGATCTTTTTCACGCCCGGCCTACTGCTCGACGTTCAGGCGTCGAAGGGGCGCGTGCTCGATCCTGGCGAAGAGATTACAGTGGCTGATCTTCGGGCCTGTCTTGAGGCCCAGGGGTTGAGCGAGGACGTGTTCACGCCCGGCGACGCCGTGCTCATCCGCACGGGACACGGCTCGCGGTTCCGCACCGAAGCCGCAACCTTCTACGACGGCGCTCCGGGCCTTGGTCTCGACGCGGCCGAATGGCTCGCCCCCAAGGAGCCGGCCGTGGTCGGTGCCGACAACTTCGCGGTTGATGTTTATCCCCCGATCGATTCGGACGTCTTCCATCCCGTGCACCAGCACCTGATCATGAAACATGGCATCTACCTGCACGAGGGCATGAACCTCGACGCGCTTGCAGGAAGAAAGAGGTGGCGCTTCGCCTATGTCTTCGCCCCTTTGCCGATCGTCGGGGCAACAGGGTCTCCTGGCGCGCCTTTCGCGCTGCTTTGAGCAGTATTGAGAATGCGGAAATAGGGTTTCTGAGAGGCGCGGTCACCCGCTCGTCCTGGCTTCACGGTGCGCGGTTGGGCGGCCAAACGAGGCTGCTTGCTGGCGAGCTACCAACGCCTTTTCCTGCCGTGATCCTGGACGAGTCCCTGTGCAAGGATTCACCGGGTTGCACAACATCGTTGCTTGACCCCTGCTGCCACTCAAGGTAGTTTCAGCTTGTCCAGTATACAAGACTAACATCCCGCCAGGAAGACATGTCACGGGACGGTGCCGAGCGAGCCTAAAGTATGATGATCCAGCGTTACCAAGCCGGCAGCCGCATGTCGCAGGCGGTGTCGGCCAACGGCTTCGTCTTCGTCGCCGGCCAGGTCGCCAAGGACCGCAAGGCCGGCATCGCGGGGCAGACCCGCGACGTGCTGGCGAAGATCGACGCGCTCCTGGCCGAAGCGGGTACGACCCGGGCGAAGCTCGTTGCCGTGAACGTGTTCCTGCCGCACATCACCGACTTCGACGCCATGAACGAGGTCTACGACGCTTGGCTCGACCCAGCCAACTCGCCCGCCCGCGCCTGCGTCGAGGCCCGGCTCGCCGATCCCGACCTCCGCGTCGAGATGACGGCCGTGGCGGTGCTCTGACGGATTTCCAATCGCCTTTTGATCTAGCGGGGAAGCCACCATGACCAAGCGGACGGGTTACATCTCGCGGCGCGCCTTCGGGGTCGGCCTTGCTGGGACGGCGGTGCTGGCCGCGGCCAGCCGGGCTTGGGCGCAGGCGCCATCGGGCAGCGTGCTCAGCGTCGCCACGATCGGCGAGCCCGGCCCGCTCGATCCCACGGTCGCGACCTCGGACCTCGTCAGCATCATCACCCAGCACGTCTTCGAGACGCTCTACTGCTTCGACGGCGGGTGGCAGGTCCGCCCGCTGCTCGCCGACGGCATGCCGACCGTGTCGCCCGACGCCAAGACCTACGCGGTGAAGCTGCGTCCGGGCGTCCGCTTCCACGACGGCAGCCCCATGACGTCCGACGATGCCGTGGCGTCGCTGCAGCGCTGGCTTAAGCTGTCGTCGCGCGGCAAGCAGGCGGCCCCCTCGGTCGCCGGGATCACGGCCGACGGTCCGCTCGGCCTCACCATCAGCCTGAACCGCCCCTACGCGCCGCTGCTCGCGCTCCTGGCGATGAACAACGGCGCGGCCGTGATCGTCCCGAAGGCCGTGGCGACCTCCGCGGACGCCATGGGCGACCCCGTCGGCACCGGTCCCTATCGCTTCGTCGAACACAAGCCAGACCAATACATCCGCCTCGCCCGTTTCGAGGGCTACGCGTCGCCGCCCGGCAAGCCCGACGGCTACGCGGGCGAGCGCAAGGCCCTGGTCGGCGAGATCCGCTTCGTGCCGGTGCCGAACCCCACGACCCGCGTCGACGGCATGCTGTCGGGCCAGTACGTCTTCGCAGACTCCCTGCCGTCCGAGATGCTGCCGCGGCTGAAGGGCCAGGCCGGCATCGACCCTGTCACGGTGAAGCCCTTCGGCTTCCCGTTGATGATCTTCAACGAGCACGCCGGGCCGATGAAGGACCCGCTCGTGCGCCGCGCCGCGCAGGCGGCCCTGTCCTGCTCCGACATGTTGGCGGCAAGCTTCGGCGACCCGGCCTTCTTCGACGCGCAGGGTTCGATCTACCCGAAGGGCACGCCCTACTACGACGAGGCGAGCGTTACCGCCTACAACCTGAACGACCCGGCCAAGGCGGGGGACCTCCTGAAGCAGGCGGGCTATAAGAAGCAGCCCATCCGCATCATGACGTCCCAGCAGTACGACTTCTTGTACAAGATGAGCCTCGTCGCCCAACAGAACCTACAGGACGCGGGCTTCGAGGTCGACCTCCAGGTGCTCGACTGGGCGACGCTGCTGTCCCGCCGCGGCGACGAGAAGAGCTGGGACGCCTTCTTCACCTATCACACCTTCGTGCCCGAGCCCTCGCTCATCACGGTGCTGAACCCGAGCTATCCCGGTTGGTGGGACACGCCGGCGAAGCACGCCGCGCTCGACGCCTTCAACGGCGAGACCGATCCGGCGAAGCGCATCCAGGACTGGAAGGCGATCCAGGGCCTGTTCTATTCGGAGGCGCCGTCGATCAAGGTCGGTGACTTCTACAACCTCGCGGCACGCTCGAAGCGCGTGACGAACTACACGACCGTGCCCTGGCCGTTCTTCTGGAATGTGGGGCTCTCGGCCTAGCGTATGAGAGGCGTACTGTGGCCCGTTTCATCCTGCGCCGCGCCGGCGGCCTCGCGATCGTGATGGTGCTGGTCGCGCTCATCGTCTTCGTGATCGTCCGCGTCGTGCCGGGCGATCCCGCGGCGGTGATGCTGGGCTCGTCGGCGACGCCGGACGACGTCGCGGCGCTGCGCTCCCGCCTCGGGCTCGACCAGCCCCTCCTCGTGCAGTTCCTCATCTACCTCAAGCAGATCGCCACGCTCGACCTCGGCCAGTCGATCTTCCTGAACCGGCCCGTGTCGCAGGCCATCGCCGAGCGGGCGCAACTGACGAGCCTCCTCACACTCATGTCGGCCGCCCTCGCGGTGCTGATCGGCGTGCCGGTCGGCGTGATCTCGGCGGTGCGGCGCGGCCGGACGTCGGACCACGTCGCCACCGCGGGGTCGATGCTCTTCGCCTCGCTGCCGAGCTTCTGGGTGGGGCTGACCCTGATCGAATATTTCGCAGTGCGCCATGCCTGGTTTCCCGTGGCGGGTTGGGGAGACCCCGGCGACGGGTTCGGCGCCCACCTCTACCACCTCGTGCTGCCCGCGGTGGCGCTCGGCCTGCCGAACTCGGCCCTGATCATCCGCTTCACCCGCACCAGCATGCTGGACGTCCTCGGGGACGACTACGTCCGCACCGCGCGGGCCAAGGGCGTGCGGCCGTGGGGCGTGGTGATGAGACACGCGCTGCGCAACGCCATGATCCCGGTGCTGACCGTCATCGGCCTCACGGTGGCGACGCTGGTCGGAGGCGCCATCGTCACCGAGACCGTCTTCGGCCTGCCCGGCGTCGGCAATCTTATCGTGTCGGCGGTCCTGCGCCGCGACTATCCCGTCATCCAGGGCACGCTGCTCGTGATTTCCGGCATCTACGTGCTGATCAACCTCGCGGTCGACCTTCTCTACGCGGCCATCGATCCGCGCGTTCGCTACTGAGGGAGGGGGCGCCGTGACGTCCGTGACCCCCGCCATCCCGGCCGATCCGCCCGCCGTCGCAACGAGGCGACCGCGCTCCCCGGGGCGCTTGCTCCTCGGGCGCCTGGCGCGGCGGCGGACGTCGCTCGCCGCTGCGGCGATCCTCGCCGTGGTGATTGCGGCCGCCGTGCTCGCCCCGAGCCTCGCCCCCTACGCGCCGGCGCGGATGGACATCGCCCACCGCCTCGCCGCTCCCAGTGGGCGCCACTTCCTCGGGTCCGACGACTTCGGCCGCGACGTGCTGAGCCGCCTGCTCTTCGGCGCGCGCCTGTCGCTGACCGTCGGCGCGCTGGTGGTGGCGCTGGCGACCACCCTCGGCATCGTGATCGGTCTCCTCGCCGGCTACGTCCGGAAGCTCGATGCCACGCTGATGCGCCTCACCGACGCGTTGATGGCCTTCCCCGACATCCTGCTCGCCATCGCCCTGATGGCCGGGCTCGGCCCCTCGCTGTTCAACGTCGTGCTGGCACTCGGCATTGTTTACACGCCGCGCGTCGCCCGCATCGTGCGCGGCGCCACGCTGGTGCTTCGGGAACTACCCTTCGTCGAGGCGGCACAGGCCCTCGGCGCGTCCGACCTGCGCGTCATGGCGGTGCACCTGCTGCCGAACCTCAGCTCCGCCCTCATCGTGCAGGGCACCTTCATCTTCGGTTCCGCGATCCTGACCGAGGCGGCGCTCTCCTTCCTGGGCACCGGCGTCCCGCCCACCACGCCCACGTGGGGCAACATGATGGCGGGCGCCCAGCAGTACATGGGCCAAGCCGACTGGCTGATCCTCGTGCCCGGCGTCGCCATCGTGGTGACGGTCCTGTCGCTGCAGATGCTCGGGGACGGCCTGCGCGACGCCCTCGACCCCAAGCTTCAGAGGTTGATCTGACCGCTCCTACCATCGTCCGCGACGCCCGCGTCATCGACGGCACCGGCGCGCCCTGGTTCCGCACCGACGTCCGGATCGCCGAGGGGCGCATCGCCGCTCTGGGGCCGGAGCTGCCGACCGAGGGTGCGCGGATCGTCGAGGCCGCGGGGCGCTATCTCGCCCCCGGCTTCATCGACGCCCACTGCCATGACGACGCGGTATTCCTGCGCGAGCCGACGCGGTCCGAGAAGGTGCTGCAGGGCGTCACCAGCATCGTGGTGGGCAATTGCTCCTTCTCGCTCTATCCGACGCGGCCGGCCTCCGCCGAAGCCCTGCGCCTCCACTTCTCGGGGCTGCTGGGCGAGACAGCGGCGCACGAGGTCTTCGACGGCCTCGCCTCCTACCGCGACGCGCTGCACGGGCGCGGCATCGGACCCAACCTCGTGTCACTGGTCGGCCACGCGGCGCTGCGCCTCGCCGTGATGGGCTATGAACACCGGCCCGCGACCCCGGCGGAAGTCGCCACTATGGTCGAGCTGCTCGACGCGCAGCTCGCGGACGGCGCCGCCGGGCTGTCGCTCGGCCTCGTGTACCCGCCGAGCGCCTACGCCGACGTGTCCGAGATGGCGGCGCTGGCCGAGATGGTGCGCCGCCACGGCCGCGTGCTCGCTGCCCACGTGCGCTCCTACGAGGCGGGGCTGCTCGGCGCCGTCGAGGAGTTCCTCGGGCTGCTCCGGAGCTCCGGGGCCGCCGGCCTGTTGAGCCACCTGCAATCCGCCGGGCGTCCCAACTGGGGCGGCGTGCCGAAGGCGATCCGGTTGCTGGAAGGGGCGCGGGCGGAGGGCATCGACGTGTCCTTCGACATGTATCCCTACCCGGCCGGCAGCTCCTACATGCTCCAGCTCCTGCCGCCCGAGGCCCAGGCCGGCGGCCTCGACCGGCTCCTCGCACGACTGCACGATCCGGCCGGGCGCGAAGCCCTGCGCCTTTGGATCGAGCAGGGTCCCGCCGATCCCCACGCGGCACAGTCCAAGATCTCGCTCATCGGCTGGGGCAACGTGCTCCTCTCCGGCGTCGGTGCACCCGCCTTGAAGCGCTTCGAAGGGATGCGGCTCGACGCGGCCGCGGCCGCGGCCGGCCTCGATCCCTTCGACCTGATGGTGCGCTTTGTCGAGGAGGACGCCGGCCAGACTGCCATCGTCATGTTCCAGCTCGACGAGGCGGACCTCCGCGCCGCCTGCACCCACTGCCTCCACATGTTCGGCTCGGACGGGCTGCCACGCCCCGGAACGCGCCCCCATCCCCGCGCCTACGGCACCTTCCCTCGGGTTATCGGCAAGCTCGCCCGCGCCGACGGGTGGTTCGGCCTCGAAGACGGCGTCCGCCGCATGACGTCGGTCGCGGCCCAGCGCTTCGGCCTGCACGATCGTGGGGTGGTGCGCCCCGGGATGGCGGCCGATCTCGTACTCTTCGCGGAGGACACGATCGACCGCGCCACCTTCGCCGATCCCGTGCAGATGCCGCACGGCATCACCGACGTCTGGGTGGCGGGCGAGGCGGTCGTCGAGGCCGGCGCCGTCACGGGCCGCCTGCCCGGGCGGGTACTCGGCGGCCCCTTGAACCCCGTCGTTGCTTGAGGAGCATCGCCATGCACATCGACGATCTCGAAACTCCCCTGCCGGTGGTCGACCTCGACCGGGTCGAGCGCAACCTCGGCACCATGCAGGCCTATTGCGACAGCCATGGCCTGAAGCTCCGCCCGCACATCAAGACCCACAAGCTGCCGCACCTGGCGCGCCGCCAGGTGGAGCTCGGCGCGGTCGGCATCACCTGCCAGAAGCTCGGCGAGGCCGAGGTTATGGCAGACGCCGGCCTCGACGACATCCTGATCTCCTACCCGCTGATCGGCCCCGCCAAGGCTCTGCGCCTCGCCGCCCTCGCCCGGCGCGTCCGCATGAGCGTCGCGGTCGACAACGCGATGGCGCTCGACACGGCCGCCGCCGCGGCGATCGCCTCAGGGGCCGAGATCGGCGTCCTGGTCGAGTTCGAGAGCGGCGCAAACCGCGTGGGCGTCGGCACCGTGGAGCAGGCGCTGGAGCTCGCGCGGCGCGCCGCCGAGACCCCGGGCCTGCGCTTCGACGGCCTGATGACCTATCCGCTCGGGGCGGCGGCCGCGGGCTTCGTTGCCGAGGCGCGGGAGCGTTTCGCCGCGGCAGGGCTGGAGATCCGCATCGTCTCGGGCGGCGGAACGCCCACGGCCTGGACGGCGCATCTGACGGCGAGCCTGACCGAGCTCAGGGTCGGGACCTACGTGTATCACGATCGCGCCACAGTCGCGGCCGGAGCCGCCACGCTAGACGACTGCGCGCTCCACGTCGTCGCCACGGTGGTGAGCCGCCCGACACCCGACCGGGCCGTGATCGACGCGGGCTCGAAGACCCTGTCGAGCGACCTCGTGGCGCCCGAGGCGGGGCGCGGCTACGGCCTGCTGCTCGACTACCGCGACGCCGTCATTACCCGGTTGAACGAGGAGCACGGCACCATCGATCTGTCGGGCTCAGCGCGAAAGCCCGCGCTTGGCGAGCGTCTGCGGATTCTCCCCAACCACGTCTGCGTCGTGTCGAACCTGCACGACGCCGTGATCGTGGCGCGCGACGGCCTGGTGCTGGACAGCGTCGCCGTCGCGGCGCGGGGGCGGACCACGTGATCGACGCCGGCACGCCCCCCGACGACCTCCTCGTCGTCGACGACCTCAGGACCCACTTCCGCACCGAGGGTGCGACGGCACGATCGGTCGACGGCGTCTCCTTCCGCGTCGGCCGGGGGGAGACCCTGGCCATCGTCGGCGAGTCCGGCTCCGGCAAGTCGGTCACCTCGCTCTCGGTCATGCGGCTGATCCCGTCGCCGCCCGGCCGCATCGTCGGCGGCAGCATCCGCTTTCGCGGACGCGACGGTGCGGTCCGCGACCTCACGAAGATGTCCGAGAACGACATGTTCGCGATCCGTGGCGACGAGATCGGCATGATCTTCCAGGAGCCGATGACGAGCCTCAATCCCGTCCACACCACGGGCGCGCAGATCGGCGAGGTGCTACGGCTGCATCGCAGGCTCGGGCGCCGCGCCGCCGAGGCCGAGGCCGTCGATGGGCTGGCGGCGGTCGGCATCCCGGACCCCGCGCGGCGCGCCGCCGAGTATCCCCACCAGATGTCGGGCGGGATGCGCCAGCGCGTGATGATCGCCATGGCGCTCGCATGCCGCCCGGCGCTGCTCATCGCCGACGAGCCCACGACCGCGCTCGACGTCACCATCCAGGCTCAGATCCTGAGGCTGATGGCGGACCTCCAGGCCGAGCGCGGCATGGGCATCCTGTTCATCACCCACAACCTCGGGGTCGTGGCCGAGATCGCCGACCGCGTGGCGGTGATGTATGCCGGCCGCGTGGTGGAGGAGGGCGGCGTGTTCTCGATCTTCGACGCGCCGCGCCCCCCCTACACCCGGGCCCTGATGGGCTCCATGCCGCGCCCCGGGGACCGCGATCCCGCGGCGCGCCTCGTCGCCATCCCTGGCCAGGTGCCCAGCCCCGCGGCCCTGCCGCCGGGCTGTGCCTTCGCGCCGCGCTGCCCGTTGGCGATCGAGGCCTGCCGCGAAGCCGTGCCGGCGCTGGAGGACACGGGCGCGGGCCACATGAGCCGCTGCTTCCGTTGGAGGGTTTTGTGAACCAACCCCTGCTGCAGGTCCGCGGCCTCGCTAAACACTTCGCCGGGACGGGCGGGCGCACCGTCAAGGCCGTCCAGGACCTCGACCTCGACGTCGCGCGGAGCGAGGTGGTGGGGGTCGTGGGCGAGTCGGGGTCGGGCAAGACCACGGCCGGTCGCACCATCCTGCGCCTACTCGAGCCGAGCGCCGGCGAGATCCGCTTCGACGGCACCGACATCACCCGGCTGGACCGCGCCGCGTTGCGGCCGTTCCGACGGCGGATGCAGATCGTCTTCCAGGATCCCTATGCCAGCCTGAACCCGCGGCGCCGCGTGCGGGACGCGATCGGCGAGGCCCTGGTCATTCACGGGATCGGCACGCGCAGCGACCGGCGCGACAGGGTGGCGGGGCTGCTGACGAAGGTCGGCCTCTCGCCCGACGCCATGGACCGCTACCCGCACGAATTCTCGGGGGGCCAGCGTCAGCGCATCGGCATCGCCCGTGCGCTCGCCGTCGAGCCCGACTTCATCGTGGCCGACGAGCCCGTCTCGGCCCTCGACGTCTCGGTGCAGGCCCAGGTCCTCAACCTGCTAAAGGACCTCCAACGCGACCTCGGCCTCTCCATCCTGTTCATCGCCCACGACCTCGCCGTGGTGCAGTACGTCAGCGACCGCGTCGCCGTGGTCTACCTCGGGCGCGTGATGGAGGTGGCGCCGAGTTCGGCCCTCTACGCGGACCCGCGCCATCCCTACACGGTGGCGCTGATGGACGCCGTACCCGTGCCCGACCCCCGCCGGCGGCGCGCTCGAGCCCCGCTCCAAGGCGACATCCCGAGCCCGGCGAACCCGCCGTCCGGCTGCGTCTTCCGAACCCGCTGCCCGCACGCCATCCCCGACTGCGCCGCGGTCGTGCCGCCCCTCGTGGAGGTCGCGCCCG
>JAABUQ010012278.1_pt1 | contig 10689 bp, 11 predicted proteins | sample 5560001 | NCBI WGS metagenome assembly JAABUQ01 (sample SAMN10711888, study PRJNA513371) | rock metagenome | isolation source: Antarctica rocks | place: Antarctica: Victoria Land, Finger Mt nord | collected 2015-12-18 | reverse complement strand
CGACCGGCTGCCAGCAGTGGTGCTGGCGCAACGCCAGATTCCCGGCAAGACCAATGAGATCCCCATGGTCGCAGCGCTTGTCCAGGATCTGCGCGAGGCCGGGCACGACCCGGCAAGCATGATCTTCACCGCCGACGCCTTATGCCGACGTCGGCATAAGGCGTCTTATGAGGACGTGCGGGTTATGCCGATGTGCTGCCCGGGACCCTGACTGGCGGGGCGGTCCCGGGCAGCGTCGTCGGCATAATTACAGGCTGTCGAGGAAGGCCATGACGGTGTCGGAGGGACGGAAGCGGCCGGCGGTCGTATGCAGCGGCGTGGTTCGCGCGAGCGCCTGTTCCTTGAGAGCGAGGTCGGCGTGGATGTAGATCTGGGTGGTGGCGACGCTCTCGTGGCCGAGCCATAGAGCGATGACGGTGCTGTCGACACCGGCCGCGAGCAGTCGCATGGCGGCGGTGTGTCGCAGCACGTGCGGCGAGACCTTCTTCTCGGTCAGGGTCGGCTCGACGCGAGCGGCGGTCGCGGCGTGTTTGGCCAGTCGCCGTTCCAAGGCGTCGCGACTCATGGCTGTGCCGTGCCGGCTGGGGAACAGCGGATCGGCGGCCCCTCCGCGGCGTTCGGCGAGCCAGGCACCGATGACCGTGGTCGTGGGGGAGGTCAGCGGGGTGATCCGCTGCTTGCGGCCTTTGCCCAGGCAGCTGACGTGCGCTCCGGTGTCCAGGCGGACGTCGGCGCAGCTGAGCGCGGTGAGTTCGGAGACCCGCAGGCCGGTCTGGACGGCCAGGACCAGCAGGGCGTGATCGCGGCGACCGGTCCAGGTGTCAGCGTCCGGGGCGGCGAGAAGCGCGGTGACCTCGGGCTCGGTGAGGTAGGTGACCAGCCGGCGATCGAAGCGTTTGGGCGGGATCGCCAGGATGCGCTGGATGACCGCGGCGTGCTCGGGGTGGCGCAGCGCGGCGAACCGGAACAGTGCGTGCACTGCGGCCAGCCGGGCGTTGCGAGTGCGGACACCGTTGCCGCGTTCGGTTTCCAGGTGGTCGAGGAAGGCACCGATCAACGGCGCGTCCAGGTCGGCAATCTCGAGGTCGGATGGTTGTGTGCCGGTGCGCTGGGCGGTGAAGACGAGCAGCAGACGCAGGGCGTCGCGGTAGGCGGCGACGGTGTGTGGGCTGGCCTGGCGCTGCCGGGCCAGCCGATCGGTGAAGAACGCCTGCAGGGTCGGAGCGAGCGTGGTCATCGGATGCCCTCCTGGTAAACGTCGAGCCGATCGGCCGCCAGCGCGAGCAGCTCGGGAGCGGCGGACAGATACCAGTAGGTGTGCTTGGGGTCGGCGTGCCCGAGATAGGTCGACAGGCGCGGCAACATGGCTCGCACGTCGGCGCCGTCGCGATACCAGCCGAGCAGGGTGGTGACGGCGAAGGTGTGGCGCAGGTCGTGGATCCGCGGTGTGCAGCCCGGTGACCGCGGCGTCAACTCGGCCTGGCCGACCAGCCGATGGAAGGTCTCCCAGAGCCGCTGGTAGCGCAGCCGGAACCCGCGGGTCGAGAGCAGCAGCGCAGATGTCCGTGGCTTGGGCTGCAGCCTGTCACGCAGGACGAGGTAGTCGCGCAGACCAGTGATGGTCGTCGGGTGCAGCGGCAGCTGGCGGGACTTGCCGAACTTGGTGTCGTACACGCTCAGCAGACCGAGCTGTTCGTCGAGGTCCTCGCGGTCGAGCCGGATCGCCTCCCCGACCCGCATGCCGGTGACCGCGAGCAGCCGGATCAAGCTCTGGTAGGTCGCTGCCCGCAGCGGGAACGACAACTCGCCGGCGGCCTGCACCAAGGCGGCGATCTCCGGGTCGGTGTAGAGGTAGGGGACGACGGTGCGCCGCGAGCCGCCCGGCATCAGCCCGGGTGGCGGCACCTGGTGGGCGGGATCGAGCGCGTGCAGATAGACGGCGAAACCACGGACCATCGACAGCCGCGCCGCCCACCAGCGCGGGTCCGCCGCGCTCGGGGCGCACGCCCAGCCCACAGAGTGCTCGATCGTGAGCGTCACGGCGTCGTGCGCCGCAAGGTGGTCGGTGAACTGCCCGAGGAGCTTGGCGTGGCGCTCCATCTTGAACCCCATGGCCCGGCGGATCGCCACGTACTCCTGCAACTGCCGGTGCAGCCCACTCACGCGAGCTCACCCGGCCAGGGTCGGGCCAGCGTGCGCAGCCGTTCGTGGTCCACCTTCGCGTAGCCGGCAGTGGTCACCACGTGCCGGTGCCGCAGCACCTGCCCGATCTCCTCCAGCGACGCTCCCGCGTGGAGCATGGCGGTCGCCGCGGTGTGCCGCAGCCGGTGCGCGTAGATCGTGCCCAGACCGCACCGCCGCGACGCGCTGGCAACCAGCTGGGTGACCGCTCCCCGCGTCAGGGCTCGATGCGGGGCCCTCGCGCCGAGGAACACCTCCCGTCCCGCGGTCGCGGCGGGACGGGAGGCGTCCAGGTAGGAAACGAGGGCCTCGCCGACATCGGCCGGCAGCGGCAGGCGATCCCGCCGATCGCCCTTGCCCACCACGGTGATCTCGCCGCGCCGCCAGTCGATGTCCTGCAGCCGCAACGCGGCCACCTCGCCAGCTCGGAGCCCCAGTCGGGCCAATAGCGTCAGGATCGCCAGATCACGCCGCCCGACAGCGGTCGCGCGGTCGCACGAGGCCAGCAGCATGCCGGTCTGCTCGCGCGTCAGATACCTCGGTAGCCCGGCCAACTTCCAGTTCGCGGCGCTGGGCACCGCGCCCACCAGCGAGGCGCCGATCACCCCCCGCAGGTGCAGGAACCGCAACAGCGAGCGCAGAGCCGTGCCGGTGCGCTGCACCGTCGCGGGCGAGTCGCTCCGGCTGCGCGCGAGCATGAACGCGATGATCTCGGCGGCGGTCAGCGAGTCCAGAATGAGCACGTCGCCGTCGCCGTCGCCGACGACCCGGGCGGCCAGGAACGGACGAACCAGGTCCGTCTCGCGCCGGACGGTCAGCACGGACAGACCCCGCTCCTTGGTGAGGTAGCAGGCGTAGTCGCCCAACAACGCCTCCACCGGACCGAGCATCTGCTGCTGCACGCCAAGCGGGGCCGCTCCGACCTCCCGCAGGTGCTCCAGCAGCGGCTTCAACGAACGAGCCGATCGCGCGTCCCGGTGCCCGGCAGCGCGACGATCCGCGACGAACCCCTCCACGATCTCGGGGTTCAACGCCGAGCTGTCCAACCCGCGTTCGCCCAACCAGCCGCTCAGGTCGCCCATCAGGCGCAGGTGCCCGGCCCGCGACTGCCGGGCGTAGCCCCACAATTCCAGCCGGCCGGCGAAACCGTTCGCGAACGGCGCCAACGGACCCGCGATCTCGATCAATGCAGGATCTCTCATGCTCTTCTCTCTCCGTGAGTAGAAGAGACCGATCCTGCGCGGTTATGCCAACCTCAGCGACCGAAACCTCGCCACCAGCCACGGACCCGGGCAGCACATCGGCATAACCCGCACGTCCTCATAAGACGCCCTGCATACCCAGCACGCCACCGCCACCCTGCTCCACACCACCGGGGCCGGCTACGTCCTGACCGTGAAAGGCAACCAGCCCGGCCTGCGCACCGCCATCACCGAGCAGCTGCGCGTCGACCGGCCACCCAGGCACAACACCCGCTCCCGCGGCCACGGGCGCACCGAACAACGCTTCATCGAAGTCGTGCCCGCCAGCGGGATCGACTTCCCCGGCGCCACCCAGGTCTTCCGTATCACCCGCTACACCGGCGGCCTGGACGGCCAACGCCAACGCAAGGAAGTCGTCCACGGCATCACCAACCTCACACCAGCTGAAGCCGACGACGCCCGGCTCGCAGCCCTCGTACGCGGCCACTGGACCATCGAGAACAGCATCCACTGGGTCCGCGACATGACCTACCGCGAAGACGCCCACCGGGCCCGCACCGGCAACGCCCCCAACGTCCTGGCCTGCATCCGCAACCTGGTCACCACCACACTCCGGCTCGCCGGAGCCCTCAACATCGCCGCCGCCCGACGCGCCGCCACACTCAAACCAGCGACCATCCTGCGGCTACTCCGCCGCCCCCCAAAACCGGACAAAGATTCGCTATGACGGAGCCCTGGGGGTCCAGGTGGCTGACCAGGGGGGTCGCCGGGATCGGCGGCGCGAGCTTCCTCGCCGACGTCGGCCACGAGATTCCCACCGCGCTGCTCCCGAGCCTGCTGACCTCGACGCTGGGCGCGCCGGCCGCGGCGCTGGGGCTGATCGAGGGCATCAGCGACGGCCTCGCCGGAGCGGCCCGGTTCGGCGGCGGCGCGCTGGCCGATGACCCCGGCCGGCGCCGCACGGTCGCCGTCGGCGGCTACACCGGCACCGCGGCACTGGCCGCACTCACCGGAGCAGCGACCGGGGTCTGGCAGGTCGGCGTCCTGCGCCGCCGCGTGGACCTCGCGCGGGCTGCGGGTCCCGGCCCGCAACGCGCTACTCGCCGATCTGGTCCCGCCGAGTCCTACGGCCGCGAGCGCGCGATGGACAACCTGGGCGCGATCGGCGGCCCGCTGATCGCGCCCGGCCTTGTCGCGCTCGTCGGGTCCGCACAGCCATCGGGATCTCCGTCATCCCTGGGCTATTCGCCGCCGCTGCGATCGTCTACGCCATCCGCGCCGCCCCCGCCCTGACGCCCCGCCGCAGGCAGCCCATCCGGATCAGGGTCCGCCCGGTGCTGGCCGGCGGCCTGGGCCGGCTCCTCATCGCGGTCACCGCCTTCGAGGCCGGCAATGTCGCCGCGACCCTGCTGATCTTGCGCGCCACCGAGCTCCTCACCCCCGCCCAGGGCCGCGACCGCGCCACCACCCTGGCGCTGGCGCTCTACGTCGCCTACAACGTCGCCGTCACCACCGCCTCAATCCCCGCCGGGCACCTCGGCGACCGCCTCGGGCCCACCGGGGCCGGCAACGTCCTGACCGCCGGCGTCTCGCTGTTTGCCGTTGCCTACCTGGTGTTCGCCATCGGTGGGACCACCGTGCCCGCCCTCGCGCCCGGGTTCATCGCAGCCGGCCTGGCGATCGGCTGCGTGGAGACCGCCGAGCACTCTGCCGTCGCCGCCCTCGCCCCACCCGACCTGCGCGGCAGCGCCTTCGGTCTCCTGGCCACCGTGCAGTCCCTGGGCAACCTCGCCGCCAGCGGCATCGCCGGACTCCTCTGGACCCTCGCCTCACCCACCGCAGCGTTCACCTACCTCTTCGCCTGGATGCTCATCGCCCTCACAGGACTGCTGTTCACCCAGCAGCGGTAGTCGCCCAGCAGCACCACTCGGCGGCAGGGCGAGCGCGACCAGCGCACCGACTACATCAGCCTCTGACCCGCCGCTGAGTCCGCCCCGACCGCGCCGGCGCGTCGAGGGCGGCGCGCAGCTCGCCCACCGCCCCGGCGAAGACCTCGGTGAAGCCGGTGTCCCCGGCGTGGTCGGTCCACCGCTCGAAGGCGGTGGCGAAGACCGCCACGGTGACGGGCGCCAGCAGGGTCGCCGTACGGCGGTCGCTCCCCCGTTCTTCCAGCGCACCCGCCAGCGCTGCCGAGAGGCCGGCGAGCTTGGTGCGTTCCCGCTCCTGCAGCTCCGGGCTGGCCGCGATCACGGCGCGTCTTGTCGGCGCCTGCCCGCTCTGCTCGGCGGCCTCGGCCAGCCGTGCCCCGACGACGGCGAGCGCGGCCACGGCAGCGTCGAGCGGTCCGAGCCGGGGGTCCGCGGCACGCACCGCCGCAGCCACGGCGGGCGGCAGCTGCTCGGAGCCCGCGAAGAGCACCTCCCGCGTGTCGGCGAAGTATCGGAAGAACGTCCGCCGTGCAAGCCCGGCGCGTTCGGCGACCTGCGACGCGGTGACGCCCTCGAACCCGCGCTCCCGGTAGAGGTCCAGCGCGGCCCTGCGCAGCCGGTCCTGGGCCCCCGGGTCCCACCTCGCCACCAGCGCACCCTACCCCGGCATGACACGCCGTGCCATCAGTGCTAGCATCAGGCCTTTGATGACCCATGGTGTCATCACGGGAGGAGTGACATGGCGGGCGACGAGTCGACCGGCGAGGTGTGGGTCCTGGGAGCGACCGGGCGCAGCGGGCGCGCGATGACGGCGGCGCTGGTCGCTGCCGGGGTGCGTCCGGTCCTGGTCGGCCGCGACCCGGAGCGGCTGGCCTCCGCAGCCGCCGCGGCCGGTGCGGCTCTGCGCTCCGTGGTCGCGGCCGACCCTGCGGCGACCGCGGTGGAGATCGCCCGGCAGCGTCCTGCGGTCGTGCTGAACACGATCGGGCCCTTCGCGCAGACCGGGGCACTGCTGGCGCGGGCGTGCCTGCCCGCGAGCCACTACGTGGACATCGCCAACGAGCTGGATGCCGCCACCGAGCTGCTCGCGCTGCACGAGGACGCGGTGACCGCCGGCCGCACGCTGGTCAACGGGGCAGGGTTCGGCGTGCTGGCCACCGAGAGCATCGTGGTCGGGCTCTGCGCGGGGCGTCCCACCCCCGTCGAGGTGGCGGTCGACGCGATCCCCTCGGTCGACATCGACGCGGGTGTGATCGGCGAGGCCCTCGCCGGGACCATCGTCAGCTCGCTCGCGGGCGGTGGGCGGCAGTACCAGGGCGGCCGGCTCTTGCCGGTCAGGCTCGGCGGCGTGCGGCACCTCACCCTCCCCGACGGTCGGTCGGTGACCACGGCGGACAGCTCCTCCGGCGAGCTGCACGCCGCCCGGGTCGCCAGCGGCGCACCGTCGGTAACCGCGGCCTCCAGCCTCGCTCCCACCTCGGCCGCGGTCCGCGCGCTGCTGCCGGTGGTGGGTGCCCTGGTGTCGGTGGGACCGGTCGGCACGCTGGCCACCCGGCTGCTCGGGCGCACGCCCCTCAAGGCCCGCCCGCGGGCGCACGAGCACTCCTGGGGACACGCGGAGGTCCGCTGGGCGGACGGCACCACCCGGGAGGGCTGGCTGCGCACCGGTGACGCGATGGCCTTCACGGCGGCTGCCGCCGTGCAGGCCGTGGTCCGGCTCACCCGCGGGGAGGGGCGAGCGGGCGCGCACACGCCCACGCTCGCCTTCGGGACCGACCTGGCCGCCGCCGCGGGGGGCGAGCTCCTCCTCTGAGCTGTGGCGCTGCCAGCACGTGGGGGATCGCCCGCAGCTACGCGATCAGGGCAGCGTGACGACGACCTTGGTCCTGGACACGCCCCTGGACTGGACGTCCATGGCGTCCTGGATCGCATCGAGGCCGTGGCCGATGACGGTTGGCGTGGGCGCGGCGACGTAGCGGCCCTGGGCAAGGGCGTCGGGGAGGAAGTCCTGGTAGATGGCGGTGCTGACCTCGTTGGCCTTCAGTGAGGTGCCGAAGATGAACTTGGTGCCGACGCGGTGCGAGCGCGCCCGGGTCTGCAGGGCGACGTTGGAGGTGACGAGCCGCCGGAGGAGCCTCAGGTAGGCCAGCCGCCCGCGCTGGTCGTCGGTGAGGCTGTCGAAGGAGACCTGGGCGCTGGCCATGGACACGAACCTGTTGCCCGTGCACCGGGCGGCGATGCGCACGCACGCCGGGGCCGACGTCGGGCCGATGGCGATCGCCCCGGCGAACTCGCGGCCGTCCAGGGCCGTCACGACGTCGCCCACGACGGTCGGGCTGTTGTAGTCGAAGGCCTGCGTGGCCCCGAGCGAGGTGACGTAGTCGAAGTTGCGGGGTGAGGCCGTGGCGACGACGTCGTAGCCGGCGGCCGCGGCCAGTTGGATGGCCTGGCTGCCGACGCTCGTCGACCCGCCCCACACCAGCACCGTCTGACCGGTCGTCTCCGCGTGCGCGGTGGGACGCCGGAGCCCGAGCTGGTCCTGCTGGAACAGGCCGCAGGACGCCGTGGACACGGCGAGCGGGAGGACGGCGGCGTCGGTGAAGGCCATCGCGTCGGGGATCGGCGCGGCCATCCGCTCCAGGACGACGGTGAAGTGCTGGAACGCGCCCTCCGCGGGGCTGTTGCTGTCCTTGTCGGTGCCGACGGCATGGCCGAGGACCCTGTCACCCACCCTGAACCGCGTCACCGCCCTGCCGACCTCGACGACCTGCCCGGCGACGTCGGCGCCGAGCACGGCCGGGTAGCCGAGCCAGCGGTAGGTCAGGCTGCCGTCGACCTGGATGATCCAGTCGAGCGGGTTGATCGCGACGGCGTGGTTGCGCACGACGATCTGGTCCTCCCCCGGGTGGGGGTAGGGGGCGGGGCCCACCTCGAGCTTGGCGTGCTTGGCGTTGATCCAGGCTGCGGCGTTGGTGGGCATCTGTGCTCCTCGAACGGCGGTGCACGGTTGTCGTCGGTGATTGCCCCTGGTGCAGTCAGGAGGTTAGCACGATCAAATGCACCAGGTGCAGTCGGTGGATACGCTCCGGTGATGGGACGGTGGCAGCCGGACGCGTCCGAGCGGTTGCAGCGAGCGGCGATGGAGCTGTTCCTCGATCGCGGGTACGACGCGGTGACGGTGGTGGAGATCGCGGACCGGGCCGGGCTCACCAAGCGCTCGTTCTTCAACCACTTTTCCGACAAGCGGGAGGTGCTCTTCGCTGGAGCGCCGGCGTTCCAGGCGGGTGTGCTCGAGCACCTGGCGGACGGGGAGGCCGGCTCCGATCCCGTGGCCGCCGCGGTGCGCGCGTTGACGCGAGGCGGCCTGGGCCTGGCGAGCTACGCCGGCACGGCGCAGGCCCGCCGCGACCTGATCGCGTCCTCGCTCGACCTCCAGGAACGGGACCTGATCAAGATGGCGTCGCTCGCGGCCGCGATCGCCGCCGGGCTCAGGGAGCAAGGCACCGCCCCCAGGAGCGCGACGTTCGCGGCGCAGTCGGCGGTCGCCGTCTTCGCCGCCGCCTACGACGACTGGGCCGAGGACCCCACTGCCGACCTCGCCTCCCTCATGCGGCGATCCCTGCAGGAGTTCCGCCAGGCGGTCGCCGAGCGGACCGTCGACGCGCGCGACGCACCTGCCCACGGGGCGCCGGTGAAATGAGGCACCGCCGGTCGACCGCGGCCGTAGCGCAGCGCCTCGCAGTGCTGTGGTGGCGCGAGCCGGAGCAGGTCAGCGACGTCGCAGGGCCACGCAGGTCGGGGTCGGCGGCTTGCCGAGCACCGGGCGGGCGGGGGGTGGCCTCCACGACCACCACCACCCACCAGGCCGCACGGGGAGTCCTAGGACCCCGTTTCCGTATCGCCGGCGGGAGGGGCAAGCAGGCTCGAAGTCCCCCAACGCAATACCCGCTCCCCGAGCGCCGCGGGCGGTCAGCTGGCGCGACGGCGGCGATATGCCGCGGGTCCGGTCGATCATTGAGGCGCAGGCCGGGACCCCGTGCTGAACCAGGCGCCGGCCAGGCTGACGGCCCCGAGGATGACCGACGCGGCACCGTGCGTGACGTGGTGGTGAGCGCTCCCGGCCTGGTGGCCGGGCAGGAACGAGGGCAGGGCGCTGGCCGTCCTGGCGAAGTAGACGACGCCGATCACGAGCAACGCGATGCCCAGGACGGCGAGCGCGACGGTTGCCGCCACGGGGGCGGAGCGGACAGGCGGGGCGGCCGGAGTCGTCATGCCGCCAGTGTCCCAAACGGAGACCGACATCGCCGGCGATCGCGCGTCCCGCGGCCACCCGCACCCAGGAGCAGGATCGGCGCATGAGTTCGCCGTTCTCCGACCACCAAAACGACATCTACCTCGGTGGGGTGTTCGGGACCGTGCCCGACCTGCCGTTCGGCTGGCGCGACCTGGAGCAGCGGGCGTACGCCGCGATGACGGCCGGCGCCGTCGGCTACGTCGCCGGCTCGGCCGGTGCTGAGGACACCGCCCGGGCCAACCGGGAGGCCTTCGACAGCTGGCGGATCCTGCCGCGGATGCTGCGCGGAGTGCCTGCGGCGCGGGACCTCTCGACCACCCTGCTGGGCACCCGGCTGCCGGCCCCGGTGCTGCTCGCGCCGGTGGGCGTGCTGTCCATCGTGCACGACGACGCCGAGCCCGGCGTGGCCAGGGCGGCTGCGGCCCTCGGCGTGCCGATGGTGCTCTCGACGGCCAGCAGCACGGCGATGGAGGAGGTGGCGGCGGCCGCACCGGACGCGCCCCGCTGGTATCAGCTCTACTGGCCGCGGGAGCGGGAGATCGCCGCGTCGTTCATCCGGCGGGCGGAGGGGATCGGCAGCACGGCGATCGTCGTCACGCTCGACACCTGGCAGCTCGGGTGGCGCCCTCGCGACCTCGACACGGCGTACCTGCCCTTCCTGCGCAGCATCGGGATCGCCAATTACACCAGCGACCCCGCGTTCCGCGCCGGCCTGGAGAAGTCACCCGAGGAGGACCCGCAGGCGGCCGTGCTGCGCTTCGTCGGGGTCTTCACCAACCCGACCCTGACCTGGGACGACCTCACCTGGCTCCGGACGCAGACCACACTTCCGCTGGTGCTCAAGGGGATCCAGCATCCGGACGACGTCCGCCGGGCGATCGACTCGGACGTCCAGGGCATCGTGGTGTCCAACCACGGCGGCCGCCAGGTGGACGGCGCCACCGGCTCGCTGGACGCATTGCCGGGCTGCGTCGCGGCCGCGGGCGACCTTCCGGTGCTGTTCGACAGCGGGATCCGCACCGGGGCCGACGTCGTCAAGGCCCTCGCCCTCGGCGCGCGGGCGGTGCTGCTGGGCCGCCCCTAC
>JAABUQ010012277.1_pt1 | contig 10689 bp, 7 predicted proteins | sample 5560001 | NCBI WGS metagenome assembly JAABUQ01 (sample SAMN10711888, study PRJNA513371) | rock metagenome | isolation source: Antarctica rocks | place: Antarctica: Victoria Land, Finger Mt nord | collected 2015-12-18 | reverse complement strand
CTTCAGTATTCCGATGATCTGCTCTTCGCTGAACCTGCTGTTCTTCACTGCCCTTCTCCTTCTGCGATCTTTCTCGCTCCGGAAAATCCCAGCTTAGAGTGGTTCAGTTCCTTCGGGCAAGGTCAATCTGAAATCTCATGAGATGCATAGGTTCCAAACACATCCCCCAGATTCCCCCACTCTCCAGGCATCGACTGTTGAATTACGCACCTCTCCGGCTCGTCGAAGAAAGCGATTCGTAAGCGAGCAGCGTAGAATCGGAAAGTACAACCTTTTCATGGAATCGTCCGACTAGCGTTAGAAATTCCTTAGCCTGCAAGAGCCAACAAAGCGAGTACGACTGAGTAGCAGCATTTCGCTGGATGAATGATCCGTAAATGATCGCAATTGTGCGCCTATCACTCGTCAATGAGGAATCCAGCAACAATCCCCGATAGATAAGCGCCTTCGTGTTGAAGACTTCATCTTCGCTCAAGATGGAACTGTGAAAGGAATCGATAGCCGCAAGTGCAGCGGGTGTGTCTGAAGACGAACTGGCCCGCTTAACAGCGTCCGTCAACAATTAGCATCCGTATTAGCGAATAATGAGAGATTGCTAGCTGCGACCTTAGTTGCGCTCGGCTTGAGAGCGGTCACGGTTAGTCCCTCGAATGGACCGTCATTGGGATATCGAATTGTCACGAGCCGGGTATTATAGGTGTTTACCAATCGATCCCTCATCAGCTTGTATTGCGCCAAACCGCCGTTATAGGTGCAAGCGGTACCCTGTATCTGTACAACTAAGAATGAGCGTATTGCCGACAAAAGCGTAATGTTTGAGCGTCGTCGTAGATAGACCGCCCTAATTCCAGTTTGGAACGCGTCGCCCATTTCTGGAAACAATAAGCCCAACGCCTCCGTGTTCGCCGACACCCGAGGGAAAGCAGCAAGCAAATATCCCAGTACCTCGTCGAATGCCGTATCGGGAATGCCCGCGTGGCCTAAAAGGCCCAGGAGGCTTACGATATCGGGAACCATCGGAGCAGTCGGGTTGGCGAGTGCGGCCAAAGAAGCAGACGTCTGGGGTGGCACTTTTGACGACGAGAGCAACGTGGCCAAGACATCATAATACGAGCTTATGTCGGGAAATGACGTGTCGGCGCACGAACTGGCTGGCAATGCAGGCCGACTGATAGCTGTAAATAGCTCGACAGCACGCCTTGAGTTCCACTTGAGTAATTCTCTTACCGCACGCGTTTTCAACGAGAGCGAATCCAAGCCCAGCGCAAATGCCTGCGCTCGAATCCCAGCCAGGCTGTCCGAAGAAGAGCCTGCCTTCACTCGTTCAGGATACTTATACTGAGCTCCGTCAGCATCTGTGAAGGCCTCTTCAATGATGCGTTCGCGCTGCGCAGGAGAGTAGGAATTCCCCAAGGCTAGCTGCAGTAAGATATCGGACCGTACTTCTGGCTTTAGTGAACTAACCGAGGCAAGTGCGGAGTCGACTTGACTGCTAGGAGACGAGGAGGAAAGGCAAACTCGAACGGCAACGTGAGCAATAAAAATAATGGCTAGGGTACGCATACATGAAACATCCGTAAATACAACACCGACGCCTACAGTGGGAAGATCGTTGGCTCTAAGCGGAAAAATGTCTGGGATGCTGTTTCACAGAAATCCTGGGAGGGTTGAGGTTATGCCTGATCAACATCGCCCGGATCGGTAGGTGGTGGAACCTAGTGAGGAACTGCATCCGATCACCGGCTTTTACCGTAAACGTTGTCGCGGCCTGCTTACTTATTGGCGCCCTAGAAACCGAGGGAATCCGGCGGGCTGAAACAATTCACGTTCCGTCACTCGCGAAAACCGTTGCCCTTTCACGCTTGGAAAGAAGCCTTGATATGATCTTCCTAATCGCCAGGGGTGACAGAACGTGATCGCGACCGAAGTCTTAAGCATAGAAGCTAAGCAGCAGTTGATCATGCGGGTAGCCGAAAGCAGTCTCTTCCGGAAATCCCCCCGGCTGCGCGAGTTTCTGCTGTATACCGCGGAATGCACGATCAAGAGCCGGCTGGCGGATGTTCGGGAGCAGATAATCGCGGAGAAGGTTTTCCAGCGGAAAGCCGAATCCTACGATTTTCAGGACAGCATTGTTCGAGCGGAGGCAAGGAATCTCCGCAAGCGCTTAGATAAGTACTTCGAGACAGAAGGGCTGGAAGAGACGGTCCTGGTCACGATGCCAAAGGGCGGATATGCCCTGGCTTTCGAGCCGCGGCCGCCGCAAGGTCATTCAGAGACCACAGCAGCTCTAGAGAACGTGGCTAGCTTAGCCGTTGCAGACCCTGGGCCGCCGCCTCCGCCGGCGCTTGCACCGTATCGAGCGCCGAGCCAGCCAAGTTTGTCTCCCCGCATCCTTAGAGTCGCGGTCGCATGCCTGGCCTGTCTGGCCACCCTAACCAGCGCTCTCGCTCTCCGTTGGTACCCGGGCAGCCTCAGTGGGGGGACAGCGCCTCCCACAGTGAAGACGCTGCCGTTTTCTGCCCTTTTTAGTAACCGGCAGGAAACCTTTGTTGTCACCAGCGACACGTCATTCCTGCAGACCTCGGAGTTGGAGGGCCGCCGCCTCACGCTTGACGACTATCTGGTGCGAGCTTATCCCGATATCCCGCATCTCTTTCCCCCCGATCTGATTCAGCGCTTGAACCGGTCCCAATATACGGACGGCGCTGAAATGACGATTGCGGGCCTGATCATGAGGAGAAATGCAAAGTTCCTCCAACACACGTATCTGCGGTCGGGACGCCAGCTTGCGTTGGCGGATTTCAAGAGCCACAACATTGTCCTACTAGGCAGCCCGGTAAGCAACCCTTGGGCGGACCTCTATGCCAACCAATTAAACTTTCAATTCGATTTCGACAGTAAGCGTGGGATCACATTTCGAAATAGAGCTCCGCGTACGGGCGAATTGCCCACCTATCCCGTTCCCCAAAATCCTGAGGTGAACCGCACCTACGCGCAAGTGGCATTTCTCCCGAGCACTTCTGCGGAAAGCGGGAGTGTTCTCCTGCTGGGAGGAACAACGGCGGAAGCTACCGGGGCAGCGGGCGAGTTTCTGTTGAGCGAATCAGGACTCCCAAGGACATTGACGAAGATTGGCCTCGACCCTACCGGTCCGCCCCGGTATTTCGAAATTCTGCTTCGAGCCACCACTTTCATTGGCGGTGCAACGCAGTCGGAAGTGATCGCCTATCGATTGCATCCTTACTCGAGCCAGTGACTCTGCCCTCCAGGCAAGCCGCTGCCGCGCCGGGGCGTAGAAGGCGGGAACCTGCGCCAGGCGGACGGTGTCAAATCATACACCTAACCGGACGAGGCGCTGTGAGATGCGGCTTATCATCCTAGCGACTGTTGCGCTACTACCTGTACTTGCCGTTTCGGCGGAGCCAGAACGGGCATGCGAAGCAAGCCTTCCGGTGTTGCGGAGCTTACAGCGACTAAACTCGACAAATTTAGAAGCGCACGAGCTCGACCAAACCCAAAGAAAGATCATAAAACAGCTACTCGCCGAGTACCCGGACGATCTTTTCGTCCGCTTGAGAGATCAGGAAATCGAGAATGGCCGAACGTTGGCTGAACGGGATACTGTGATCGCGCAATACCGCGATGAGGCAGCACGCCATCCTGGAAACTCGACATATCAGTTTCTGTATGCCGAAGCATTGAACGGTCAAAACACGCCGCTGGCGATTCAGATTTCCCAGCAAATTGCACAAAGAGATCCGAACTTTGCGCGTGAACACTTATTGTTGGCCGATATCTACGGTTGGGGGAAGTTTGTCGATCACGCCAAAGCTCGACGGGAACTAGATTCTTTTTTTACTATGTGTCCCGCGACCTTGGATGGAAGAGCGCTTTCGTTAGCTCAAAACTACGGCGGACCGGAGCTGGCGGCCAAGATAGTCCCAGCTCTCCGGAAGCGATTGAGAAACGAGTCCGATCCGCAGCGCCTGGAACAGTGGCGACGAGTTTGGACGCTTGAGTTCAAAGCTCACCCGGTGAGTGAACACGAGCGAGTACGGCAGGAGATGGCGAACGATCTAATGAGGCTTCAGAGCGTCAAGACACATTCAGCCGCCTGGCTTGTTTTCCTAAGAGACGGATATCATCAGGCAGGAAACGAAGCCGCTGCAAAACACCAGCAAGCCGAGCTACTAAAATGGTACCCCCATAGTGTGCAAACCAGAGAAGCCTTGGATGAATCATGGGCAAAGACCCACCCGTTTCCCGACTCCGATCCATCGAAACAAAAAGAATATTGGGCAATCGCCCTGGTGCATGCCGAACAGAACCTGAAGGCATGGCCGCACAATGAACTCTACTTGTGGAACCAGTTCCAGGCGCTGAAACACGACGACGGGACTTCGACGGAGCAGCTTACCGCTGCGGCAAATGATTTCCTGGCTGAGTACCGCAAAGCTCACGATCTTTTAGCGGCTCCTCCGGCAGAGATGCAGATCGCACAGGAGTTTGTGAAGCGCAAGGTCCATTCCGAGTCGATAGCTGAACTAGTTCAGAAAGGATGGGCGACCTACCAGGCGTACCAAAAAGATCATGGAGACCGCGCCCCTGGCGATTGGCTCGCGAACGGCAGGAAAGTGGAAGCGGCGGTGATGTGTCAGGGAACACTCCTCCTGCTGGATGCCGCGCGGCAATCAAATAGGCCTGAGATCGCCAAAGCCAATGTGGCAAAAGTGCAGGCATTGAAGCTAAGCGATCCGTATCTAAAGTCATTTCAATGGCAGGTACAGGCGAAGTGGGCCGAGTTAGAAGGGAGGAGGCTGGATGCCTTACTTATGTACCGAGCAGCGCTTGATGCCAGGCCAGCTGATTACCACGCGAAGGACGACGAGCTTCCGGGCGACCTAGATCGGCTTCGAAAAGAACTGGGCGGCACAGATGCTTCTATTGCGCTACTGGGGAGGGAGCGGAAAACGACCGTCGCTTCCGAGAACGGAAGTTGGCAGAAGCCTCAAAGAGCGATGAATCCGTGGCAGCTTTTAGATCTCACCGGCAAGAGCTGGAAGCTGATGTCGTTTAAGGGAAAGACCTTACTCATAAATGTGTGGGCAACATGGTGTGGACCTTGCAGAGCCGAACACCCACGTTTGGAGAAGCTCTACCAGCAATTGAAAGGAGATCCTTCGATCGAAATCATCACGTTCAATGTCGATGATCAAATCGGTGACGTGGCGCCCTACATCAAAGAGAATTATTATACGTTCCCGGTACTCCTGGCCAAGGACTATGCCGATGAATTAATGCCTGTCCTCAGCATTCCTCGGAACTGGATCGTAGATCCACAAGGGAAATGGGAGTGGGAACAGACGGGTTTCAATACTGAAGAAAAATGGGAGGCCAATATCGTGGCCAAGCTTAAGAGTGTGGAGTAACGGGTACACGACGCTTCGCTGAAGGTCTACTTGGTATCTTCCAGCCGGGAAAGCATGCTCTTTTCCCAATCGGGTTCGGAGGAATCGAAGCCAATCTGCTCCCATTGCCACTTGCCGTTCGCGTTGACGAGCCAATTTCTCGGGATCGAATTCACATCAATCTTGTTCGCCAGGAACGAATAGGCCGGCACCACGGGAAATGTGTAACCCTTCTTCTTGACGAAAGGCTCTACCATTCCGACATCTTCGTCGAAATTCAGACTGATGATCTTAATATCGGAGCGGTTCCTGGTCTGTTCGTATAGTTTTTCGAGATGTGGCAGCTCGGCTTGACAAGGTCCGCACCAAATAGCCCAGATATTGATCAGCACCTTCTGGCCCTCGAGCGACTTGAGCTTCCACCTCTTTCCTTGTAAATCCGCGAGCTCGAAAGCAGGCAGTTCCTTGTCCGGCTTTTCCCAGCGGCCTTCGGCGACGTCCGGCTTCCTCGAAATATCAGGCGCGCTCCAGATAGCAAATGCTTCCTCCGACCCTCTTGAGCCGGTCCACACACAGCGCGCGTCGGCAAGCAAAGTATCATTGAGCACGCCGTACTGCTTCTTGGGTGGCTCGCGTAGAAACAGCGCCTTCTGGTAATAAGCAAGCGCGTCGGGCGTTCGCCCTTCGATTTCGGCGAGAATGGCGCGGGCGTTCCAATAGGCAGGGAGTGCTTTTGGGTAGGCGGGCGGCGCCGTTTCCACCTGCGTGGTCAGCGCCTCGGCTGCAGCTTTGTCTTTGGCCGCGCGGCACGCCCGCAGATACAGCACACGGAAACTTGCTTCGTAGGCCCAGTGCGTTTGGGAGTGATCTTCGATCTCTTTGGGCTTGTAGTAATCGGCCGGTTCAAAATCGTTCCGTCCGCGGGGGGAATCTCGCAATCGTCGCGCCTCCTGAAGCAATTCAAGAGCGCGAGCGGGCTGGAGATTGTGGTCGAGAAATATTCCCGCTATGTATTCGCGATACCCAGAGGAGGGACCCCTGTAAAGGTCGTTCTGTTCGATATACGCCTCGCCTTCGCGGACGATTTCCTCGTTCGACGCTCCGTCCCGACGAGACGTGTATTCAACCGGGATATATTCGCCAAACCCATGCTTTTGCGGAAACCGCTGCACCACCTCTCGATAATGCGCGACCGCTAGGCGCATATACTGCTGCCAATCCGCGGCCGAAGCTTCGCCGACGGGTTCCGGGTACTGGTCTCGCCAGCTGTGATACGAGATGCCAAACGCCTCGTCGGAATGAGGAAATTCCGTTGAGATGCGAGCCTCGATCGCTTTGATCTGGCTTTCCGGCGCACCGCTCTGTTTGTAACCGTCCCGGAGAAAAGATAGCCACTCTGCCGTAGGCTGAATTGGCAGTTTCTCAAGACGACTGAGATCGTCTGCAACGCGCTGCCTTTCCTTAGGGTGGTCAGCAACAGGCAGGTTAGAAAACTCGAGCGACCAAACATCTGAATAAGAGCGCAGCACAGACGGATCTGTCGAAGCAGAAAGACGCTGGCGGAGGTTCCTGGCCACTTGTGCTTTCAGTTCGCTCGATTCGGACTTTTTCAAGCTGTACATCGCAAAAGCGTCACGGCTAGAAGGACAGAGCTGATAGAACCTTTGGAGGTAAGTGGCGGCTTTTGCTTTGTCGATATACTTGCCCGAACCGGCGTAGAAACCGGAGAGCTCAAGATAGGCGGGCGCATAGTCTTGGTTGTTTGCAATTGATTGCTCCAGAAAGTGCATGGCCTGGGGCGTGTCTTTGCGCGACAGGGCAAGAGCGGCGAGAACCAATTTCATTGGATCTCGAGTATGGGAGCGAGCGTCGGACAAAATGCTGTCACGAAGCGCATCCCACTGCTCTGGCGTGTCGTATCGAACGTCGAACATGTGGCGGCGAGCTGGCCGATAATCCTTCGGAGCAAGCTGATGCAGTTGATCATAGGCCTGCTGCTGCAGCACAAGTGCTTGTTTGTAGGTCGCGCCTTCGCGCTTCCGACTCAGCTCCCGCTGTGCGGCTTCAACCGCCGGCGTGGATTCGCAACTTAAGCCAGCAGCGGCCAAGTAAGGCAGGCCGCCGCAAAGAAGAAACAGCAAAGCAAACGCGTAATGCATATCGGCTCCGAGTTCAATCTTATCGCCCATTGAGCGAGGTTGTTTAAGCCAGTCCCGAACAGGCGCCACGTGCAAAGACATCTGGTGTCTTGCGAGCTCTTGTTACGGCAGTGGCTTCATCATTAAGTTCTTGAACGTAACCACGCTGCCCTTGTTGTGCTGTTGCAGAACCAGATAGCCACTTATGAAGGTGTTCTTCTCATCCACAAAGTCGACAACCTTTTTGTCGTTGACCTTAATGATGATGTGATTGCCTTGCGCGATGATGTGCTGGTTGAACCAGGTGTCACGTGGTACGAGCTCGTCGTAAATCTTCACGAAGTTGTAAAGACTCCCGGTCCGCACTGGATCTTTATGCGTGCTATTAACCTGGGCTTCATAGCCTTTAGGAAACCCCGGTCCGAAAGCGGCTCGGAAGAGCATTCCCGAGTTTCCGCCATCGCTAATCTTCACGTCAGCCTTGAACTCGCAGTTCTTGCATTCACGATCCATCCAGAACAGATGGCTCCTCTCCCCGTCTCCTACAATCGTTCCATCTTTCACACTCCAGGAGTCGGGACTCTCATTCGCTTTCCAACCGTTAAGCGTCTTCCCATCGAACATGTTGATCCAGTCGTTCTCTTGGGCAGAGAGAACCGAAACCGCGAGCAGGCTGAGGCCGAGAACAGCAAGACCTTTGACACGTTTCATGAGCACGATGGTATCGCGGTCAACATTTTCTTTACTAGGCAGTCAGGCAGGTCGGAATCACACGGCAGCGACCGCGCGAATTCACCATTGGCCAGCGGCATAGACACACACCGCCGCCCCACTCATTCAATTCATCTCCATCTTCACTGACCAATTCCTGTTCGATTTCGTCCGGGGATTCGCCGCCGCTGAGATAATCTGTTTCGGCGTCATAGTCAGGATCGTTGCAGGAAACAGAATCAACGCCGATCGCGATTCGTTCCGTCGTCGCCTCGATCAAAGCCGGTCGTCTATAACAGGCGTGCCTTGCAGCACCAACGACCCTCATCGGTGAGAACGATTTCAAGTTCAACCTTAATGGGTTTTCGCCATTGCTCTCCTTTCGCCTTGATTCATGCAAGCCCTTGCAACTTCTAAACCAGATGCGCCGTCCGCTTCACATGTAAGCGCAGACTTGGGAAGTAATTGGAGCTGCTAGCTGGTCTATAGCCGTTCTACTCAGAGGTTCAGGAGTCAATGACTGTCGTGAAGTAGCAGACTACCGTTCAATCGGACAAACCAGCTATTGGTTGAACTCCTTGCTCAGGACTTGGACATCCGGATCGCTTCCCGCAAAGCTTCGATGCGTTGAATCCCGTGGCACACCGTCGAGTGGTATAGGCCATTCAAAAGCTCCCGATGATCGTGGTGGTCCAGCGGCCTACATGCTTTGCGAGATACATGGCCACTTGCCTGTTGACGCGAGCTTGGTTGCAAGTTTCCCAGACTACGCGTAGGCCCTAAGCATGCTTAACCGCTAAGTCAATTCTGCCAGCGATATCCGACAGCTCATAAGAGTTCAGCCGCGATTGAATGCGATAGCCGATGGGCGCCACGCGCCGGGAACAGAGGGTCCTCGCTGTAGGCCCATCGTGTTCATTCGAGATCCGGTCGAACTTGCTATGGCGTCGGTTTGAATAAGATTATTGGCAGGTATTCCATTCCAAGGCAGAGAGCAAGAGTATTGATTCTGGTTTACGAACTACCGCCCAGCCGAGGATCGCGGCTCGCAGCAAGCGGGAACTCCCGTCGCCCATCACACACAAAGCTTCGTAGTTGCCTCAGACCCGAAGTGCGGAATCGCTATTTGCTGGCCGTGCGTCGCCCGCAGCCAACGTGCGAATCTCAAAACGGAATTCCCAAAATGAGGTTCTCCCATTCACCAAGGTCGGACGCGCCCCAGATGAAGACAAGAGCTTCAGCTACCGCTGCGATCGGAGTCCGCTGGCTTACCAGGAAGACACCGGGACTGGGAGCACCGCTCAGAAGGAAATCGCTCATTCCATCTCGGGAGTTACGAGACAACCCAAACGACTCGTCCGCCAGTTCGAGAATCGGGTATTTTTGTCAGCAATTTTGTCAGCACGAGGCTCGAATCTCATCTGTTCTCGGCAATTGTCCTGTGTCTCGCAGAACGTGCAAACCATTGGAAACACGGGGCAAAAAGTCACAAGAATCTACACATGGGACTTGACATGTATGGTTTCGTAATCAGCAGGTCGCCGGTTCGATCCCGGCGGGTGGCTCCAGTTTTGTTTTCAACTACAGCCCGCGAGGGGAACCTTACGCCGGAGGAGACGGCCGAGTTGGATAGCTATCTGGATGTAGGCACTCTTCTTTCTATGCTTCAGTCACGAGCCCGACGGCTCCTGCGGCGTCAGCGTGAACTACCATCCCAGCAGTGAACCAGAGTGTTTTCGAGCAGGTCTGGGCAGAGCGCAGGGACGGTGTGAGTATTGCCGTATTAGCCACCCTAGATGCAGGCTTCCGTTCCAAATCGATCACATTCTCGCCCGACAACACGGTGGGGGTGCGCGCCTAGAAATTTGGCACTGGCCTGTTTTCATTGCAACCGCTACAAAGGCCCAGACATCTCCAGTTGGGATGCGGGTTCGAACCAGCTGACGCGTCTGTTTAATCCTCGGGCAGATGAGTGGGCCGAGCACTTCCTGCTTGTCGATGTTCGGATTGTTGGGCTGACGCCAGTCGGGCGCGTCACAACATCCTTGCTTAATATGAACAGTCCAAACCAAATGTTACTCCGTGGGAAGCTATTGGACGAGGATACACATGAACGCTGAGTCAAGCCGAAACATAGAGCGCTTCTAAAGTTACGAATAACAAGAGCAAAGTACTCAAATTCTCAATGATGACTAGCTGAGTTTATCGAGGCACGTCAGGGAGTCGGCCCGCATTTCTTTGATCGATTCGTTTGAAATTGAATTTCGCCGGTCTGTCAGCAGTTTTATCCGCAGAAGGCTTGGATTGACCTGCCCGCTAAAACTGATCCAGTCGTAACTAGAAAAACCGGTTTTCACTAGCTTACTTCGTAGCTTTCCTTCGCCGTCATATCAGGTGCCTTTGACACGGGGGCGGGGCCGGGTCAAGGCCGA
>JAABUQ010012275.1_pt1 | contig 10690 bp, 15 predicted proteins | sample 5560001 | NCBI WGS metagenome assembly JAABUQ01 (sample SAMN10711888, study PRJNA513371) | rock metagenome | isolation source: Antarctica rocks | place: Antarctica: Victoria Land, Finger Mt nord | collected 2015-12-18 | reverse complement strand
CATGTTCCCGAACAACCCCTTTGCGCACCTGCGCCGCGCCGTGCTGCCGGCCGGCCTGGCCGCCCAGGCGCTCACCTGAGCCGCCGCGCCCGCGCGGCGCGCGCCGCCGACGGCCGGCGCGCGCTCGGCGGCTCCTACAGGCCGTGACGCGCGCAGCGGCGGCGCCGCAGCGGGCGGGCCGCGCCGCCGCGCCCTCGACGGGCGGGCCCCGTGAACGAATGATACATGCCCGCATGTTGAATCAGCTGACTGCCAGGCCGCGCATGCCTCGTCGGAGCCGCTCGCTGGAAGCGGGCAGCGCACACAGCAGCGCGCAGTGAAGGCTCTCGCGCACGCTTGGGTGGGCAGCGCCGGTGCGTACGAGGTTCGTGACGTTGCTGCCGCCTGCGCTGAAGGAGGGGCCGTGCTGCGCAAGCAAGGCTGCGGGCCCATGGCGGCTCCCCAGACCTCCCCTGAGCATGGGCACAGCAGCGGCCGGGGCGTGATGCGCTTGCATGCGCGACACCTGGCGCCTGGAGCGTGGTATAGAGCTCCCGCTTGTGTGCACGGCGCCAATGCGCTCGGGTTGGCGCGGGGGCCTCCGTGATGTCGAGGCGCCGAACGCTTATCGTGACTTGCCGCCCTGCGCGGTTCGGCGCCAAGACATGTCTAGGTACATACAGTGCTGGCCTGTACAATTTCCGCGACGCGCTGGCAAGGCCAGGCTTGGGGTGCGAGCGGATGGATGGCGTGCAGCCAGGGAGCTGCAGGATGGCTTGGGTGTGACCAGAGCGCTTGCTGCGGCGAGGTCCCTGCGATGGGGCTTCGCGCGTGATCCCAAACAGGGCCGGGGTGCCCATTCGTCGAGTCTGTTCCCCTCTGCGACCACACTGGAGCGGCGCGGCCGGTGACGGCCGCCGGTGCTTGGCCAACCAAGGCTGTGCCTAGGTCCGGCTGTTCCCTAGAATCTTGCGGGCTTGCTGCGCGCTGACTGCCCGGCGCCTCCGTATATGCTGCCGCCCGGCGCAAAGCCGGGCATGGGGGCCGTGTCACGGGGCCGCTACATTTCATGCGCCCTGCTTATACACTGCTGCTTTTGCTGCTGTAGCTGTTTGGTGCGCTGCCGGCAGACATCTGCTGGCGGCGCTACCCTGCGCGTAGGGGCATGCATGTCACTGCCTGTCCCTGCCTGCCCTTTCGGTCATTGAGCCTCTCAAGGCTGCACCCGCGTCGCTGTATGGCATGTCCTGCTGATGGGTGGCACGTTGCTGCGACATGCACGCAAGGCGTCCGCATGTCCTGGTACAGGAGAGCTCTGTAAGGAGAGCTCCATGCGATTTTCTTGCCTAGGCAGCCCTAGCTGGCTTGTAACTCTCAACTCACACAACTTCGTGGGTCATAAAGAGTGCAGTGCCTTTGTCTGCCTGGTGGGTCTGTAATAGCGCTAAGCGCAGGAAGTACGCCCAAATGCTGTGCACGCCCGGCGTGGCCTGGCACTAAATGCAGGAAGGTGCGGATGCCGCAGAGCCACCGGCTGACGAAGCAGGGGCCGCGTGTGAGCCTGCGTACGCCAGCGCAGAGGAGCCAGACACCAGCGGCAGACCAGAGGTGCAGTTTGCGCCGGGGGTGCTCGCCAAGCTGCTGGCGTTCTCGCTCCTGCTCGCCGCGCTGCCGCTCAGCCTGCTGTTTGCTACGCGAAACGGATACTTGGATGGTGGGCGCCCCAGCCAGTGCTGGCTTGCACGCCCAGGCAGGTTCTCGGCAAGGTCAGAGGCACTCACACTGCACAGCCGCGCCGCAGCGCTGCTGTCCGCTTTCGTTGGGCGGCTGACGCCCGACACGCGGCTGTTCGCCGGCGCGGTCGTGGCGGTCATCGCAGTCAATGTGGTGCGGCATCCCGCGGCACTGTCTTGCGGTCTGTGTGATGCCGGGCCGCACGCTGACGCCCTGCCCGCTACCGCTCGCTGCACAGGTTGTCGCTGCATACATCGTCTCCGCTTTCAAGGAGAAGCCCGGCCCCGCCTTGAAGGAGGACTGAGGAGTGTGCGCCTGCGCGGGAGCGCTGCTGCGCCAGCTAGGCAATGGCGGCAGGCGGCAGCTGCTTAAGAGAGTGCTCAGTGTGTCTACGTCACGTGAGCTGCATGCTCACCAGCTATTCAGCTAGCTATCTAGCGCACAGGGCGACTGTTGCACGGTAAACGGCGGTCTTACGTAGTAACGCACTGTCGGCTGCCTCGATGGAAGCGCACGCACCTTCCAGGCCTGCTACGAAGCACCCACAAGCCAGGAGCGGCGAGCGGTATCGCACGTGGTGCCTGCTGGAGCACCCTGACAAAGACAAGCGTCTTTGATACACACAGACCGCCCGGCTCCCGAAGGGCAGCCAGCTGCAGGCAAGGCGCCGCGCCAGCAAAGGCGGAGCAGCAGGCCGCACGACCTCCCCAGCAGCGCTTCCAGGCAGTTGACAACAACACATTCCGCAGGCACCTGACCCAGGCGGCGGCCTGCGTGTCGGCACCCGCCGCCTCGCTGCGCTGCCTCAGGCCGCGCTCAGGCCAGGCACCCTCGGGCGGTCAGCGCGGGCGCGGCAGACCCGCCATAAAGTACACGTCGCATGATGTAATACAGCCACCCCGGCGGCAACGCGGTCGGGGCGCGGTGAGGCCGCGCGGGGCGCCCGCCGGCCGCGCGCGAGCTGGATAGGGGTAGGGTAGGCAAGGATCTGACGTCAGCGCAGGTGCAGGAGCAGGCGGCGCGGCTCCTCCAGCAGCGCTTTCCACGCGTTGCTGAAGCGCGCGAGCGTCGCGCCGTCCACCACGCGGTGGTCGGCGCCCCAGCTCGCGGCCAGCACGCGCGCGACCGCGACCCCGCCGCCCGGCGCCGGCCGCAGCACCTCGCGCACCCTGGGCCCCGGGCCGCCGCGCGGCGCGCCTTCAGCAGCATGGGGCGTCTCTAGCAGTAGGGACTCAGCACGCGTGCACAGGAATGAAGCGGAGTCAGGTAGCAGAAAGGCCCTGTCGGGTGGCTGTCGTGCTGTGAGCGTCGCGAGCAACATGCATGAACAGCTTCAGTGACGCATGGGCTGGGACGCGCATGGCATGCAATGCACAGTGCTTCACTGCACCGCGGCTGCAAGCCCAGCACAAGCAATGCAAACAAGGACGAATCCAGTTGACCCATGTATCACAGCCAGCACACTCTGCTCCTGCAGGCAGGCAGTGGCAGAGCGGGCAGAGCTGCGCCGTGTCGGCAGCGAAGCAGGCACCCTGTTGCCTTGTGTACCACACAGCTGGCACGGCTGCCTGCATGCAGTGGCGGAGCGGGCGCGCGCACGCCGCACTGGCCCAGCGCGACGATGGCGACCTCGGGCGGGTTGACGAGCGGCGCCGCGTGCAGCCCGCCGATCGCGCCGATGTTGGACACGGTCAGCGTGCCGCCCGCCAGGTCGTCGCCGGCCAGCCGCCCCGCCGCCGCCGCGGCCTGCAGTCGGCCCAGCTCCGCGGCGATGCCGGCCAGGCTGCGCTCCTGGGCGCGCTTCACGTTGGGCACCTGCGCGCCGGGGGGCGCGTCGCGGCGGCGCGCTGCGCGGGCCGCGCATGCCGCGGGCCGCCTGCGCACTGGCTCCTGGCTGGCGGCCGCCACGCGCGCTCCTTGTCGGGCGCCTTGCCAGCCGGAGCCGGGGCGTTAGCGGCCAGCGCGCTGCCAGCGTTGCTGCCATATGCGCCACCGACTCCCGGCGCCTCGCTCCCTAGCAGGACCACGCGCGGGCAGCTCAGGACTCTTTGACAGTGCATGCAGAGGTAGGGTTGCCGCCTGTGCGTGCGGCGGCATGGCGGCTGGGGCGCGCCACCAGGCCGGACGGCGTGGCCATGGCGACGCCGATGTTGTGCGCCGCGTGCTGCACCAGCGCTTCGCCGTCCCCGCGCAGGCTGCTATTCAGCAGCGGGAAGTCCGCCAGCGCCACGGACAGCGCCTGCGCCCGGGATGCGGCTGCCGTCAGGCTGCGCTTCTCGTCAAGTGACATAGCTCCACTCTGCCATAGCTAGCCTGCCAGGCTTTGAGCTCGTCACTGCTCACCGCTGCAGCGTGCGCAGCGGCAGTACAGCTGGGTCGGGCATGACGCAAGGGAAGCACGCTGGCTATGTCTGAAGGACAGAGGCACATGCGGGCGCGCTTGCACGTCCAGGGCGCTGGCAAGCCTGCCGGTCAGAGGCAGTGTTCTGCGCTATGCAGCACCGACGCATGCCGCTGCTCGCGCCCAGCGAGCAGCGCTGCATGCGACTGGCACGCCTACATGAGCAGCCTGAGCACCGGCGCGACCGCGCGGGCGGCCGCCCGGCAGCGGCGCGGCGCGCCTTGATGACGAACGGCAGGAAGGTCAGCCGCGCGCCGGCGCGCGCGGGGTCGGCCGCCAGCAGGTCGCGCGCGGCCAGCAGCGGCCCCGCGTCCAGCTCGTCGGTGAAGTGGAAGTGGGGCACCGCGCCCGCGGCGGCCATGCTGCGCGCCATCACGCGCGCGTAGCCCCTGCGCACGCGCGGCCCGTCAGGATGCCGAAGTCGGCCTTGTCGTTTCTGGTCTTGTCTCAACTCATGGCAAGGAGACGCATGGTAGCGCGCAAAAGCAAGCGCCGGCAGCCCTCCCGGCTCTGTTGCCGTGCACCCCCGCCTTGGAGGCAGGCTCGGCCGGCAGCCTTGCCTGGCAACACAGTGCCGGGACCCACGCCTGGGACAGAACCGGTGAGGTGGCCAAGCTGGCACAAACACTTCGACATGTCGTGGCTGGCAGGCTACGGGCGCCCTGTGCAGTCGCAATGCCCCGCATGCGCATCCCGGCCCGCTCGCCCGGCGCCGGCGCGCGCCTCAGCGGAATGGTCACGTCCTCGTCGCCGACGGCGGGCCGCGCGGTCGGCCGCGGCTCTGGAGGCGGCGGCGGCGCGGCGGCGGCCGCAGGCGCGCCACGCGCCGTGAGCGTCGGGCCCGGCAGCTCCTCGCCCGCGGCCTCCACGAGCCTGAGCACATCATCTGCGGCCAGCGGCGCCGCGGTCAAGGCAGGTCAGAGCAGCGAGAGTGTGGTAAGAGCATGCTTTGCACGCAATGCCCGCATCGGTGTGGCAGCGAGTGTGAAGGCGTTGGCCTGAGAAGCTTGGCAGCCGCCTTGGTAATATGCCAGCACACCCGGGGCACAGCAAGTGCAGTCCTGGTAGGACGCCGCTGCGGTCTTTGGCGTGCGCGCGCAGGGCGCCTGCAGTTCAAGCGGCACGCAGAAACACAGACGCTGAGTGCACGGCGGGCGGCTTCGCTCGAGAGGTGGACGCGCACGCACACGCCGACCAGCCGTGAGCGCGCAGATGCGCGCACCCTTGTACACGCGGCCGCCTGGCCCGCTGCCCGGCACGGAGGCGATGTCGATGCCGTACTCGCGCGCAACGCGGCGCACCGCCGGCGCCGCCAGCGTGGCCGCGCCGCACTTCTCGCCGAGCCCCTCCGCCTTGCCGGCCCAGCGTGCGTCTCAGTTGCTGTCCGTGTCCAGCAGGCGCTTTCCGCGGTACCAACACGATACACAATGCATGAGGTCGGCAATGCTCCATGGCGCGTCAGCAGATGTGCATGCCGCACTGCCTGCTGACCTCAGGCGCACAGCAGCGGGAGCGATGCGCCTGTCCTAGGACTCAGCGTGGACTCAAGATGGGTGCAAATGTTGCGAAACACTGCGTTGCGATCTCGAGCATGTTGCTTAGGCAGGAACCTTCCACATGGTTGTGGGGGCAAACGGCAGGCATGCTACGGCGGGTGGCAAATCGCAGTGCATGGCTGCTCCTAGGCGCAGCTAGAGCTGCATGGCCTGGGCCGCCAGGCGCAGGTGCACAACACAGGCGCGAGCTTGGCATGTGAAGAGCCGCAAGCTGCGAGGACAGGCACCTGCCGCTGCTGGGGCTGCGCGGCCTGGGGCGCGGCCGCGGAGACCGCGGGCGCCTCCTCGGGCTCACCCTCCGCCGCCTCCTCCTCGGGCTCCTCCGCAACCTCCACCTCCAGCAGCGCCTCGCCTACCTGCAAAGTATAGCGCTTCACAGGAGCCCCCCGCCTGCGGCGCCGGCGCGCGCCTGGTGCTGCTGCAAGAGCAGCGTGCGTGAGAGGGCGAGCAGCGGCCGCAGGAGGGCGCGCGCGGCGCGCCTGCACCATTGCGCCGGGCGGGTGGCACAGGCGGCGCACGGTGCCGGCATAGCGGCTGGTGATCTCCACGGCCGCCTTGTCGCTCTGCACCTCGCATATCCTGTCAAACTCGGCGACGGTGTCGCCCTCCTGCCGCGGACCAGCAGTTGTGGGTGTGCAAACCGGGTGAGCATCAGGCAAGGTCTGACCAGTGGACCTGTCGTATCACTTCTCTGCGGCTCATGACAGTGGCGGACCGCGCTGTCAGCACCTTGATGTGCCACTCTATGAGCTCGCACTCCTTGATGCCTTCTCCAGTTTGCGACAACGGTACCGTCACTAGCCGCGCAGCATCCGCAGCAAAGCCGCGCATGGGCTGCCAGCGCCATGCAGGGACAGTCTGCAAGCGCTGTGCAGAACAGTGATAGACCTGTGCCGGTGTGCTTGGTCGCTTCCTCGTCAGCGCACGCACAACAACAGCTCGTGCCTGTGCTGTTGGGTTGCTTTCCAAACCTGCCACAGCGCACCTGGCTTCCTGCAGACACACAGCAGGGAGCCTGCTGAAGCTGCCGCAGGGAGCACGTGCAAGGAAGTTCGCGGAGAGCTGTGTGAGCACAAGCTGCGCCCAAAAGCTGAGTACGCGGCCCGCCTATGCGGACGCCCCAGTGCAGGACCTCCCTGAACAAGCACCTGCACGTCATCTTGCAAACTAGAACATGCGCGTCGCCGTTTAAGGCAGCACAGGTCTGTGTGAGCACAGCAGTGGGAAGAATTGAACGCACAGCTGCAAGGAAAGTATGTTTTCCTTGCCTGGCAGAGCAGTCTCTCATTACCCTGGAATGCGTAGGTCTGAGCTTGAGCAGCGCTTTGCTGAGGTGGCAGGCCAGCTTTTCCAAAGCTGCGCGCGTGTGGAGAGTCTAACTGTCACACTGCGGGACACGCAAACCATGTCACTGCTACTGAGGTGCGCTGCTTCACTTGGTTGCAAAGAGCGTGCGGAAGCCTCACGTCCTCTGCACGCAAGCATTTCTGGCAGCACAACCACTCCTAGACACGGGCTGTGAGCGGGATTGGCCTGATTCAGCGGGCCCTGCCAGCGCGCGCACTTGTTGTGTGACGCCTGCGCGCCCGCAACACCGTGCGGGCTGCGCTGCGCAGGCTGCGGCACGCGCATACAATCTCAGGCGCTCGCGGTGTCAACTATTTTCCGCACCTGAGCAAGACCAAGGGCGCGGTCTCCGTCACGCAGGTGCGGCACGCTCTGCCTTTTCACTGCTGCGTGCTGCTCATGGCCGTCCGGAACCCTCCCAGCCTCGTGCCTGTGCGCAGGAGCGCGCGGAGGGGCACAACCTGCAGGGCCGGGATAGCACCGCGCAGTACTTTTACCGCAGCAGCATGAGCGACCCGGAGTACAGCACGGGCGACAGGCTGCGCACCGTCCCGCGCGGCCTCGTCACGCCGACTGTGCATGTTGCGGAGGGTGCGCTGGGCCCCTCGTGTGCTGACACACAGTACACGTCCTCAAGCAGCGTGTCGAGCTCGTCAGAGCTGCGTTCCTTGGTAAAGGTGCAGAGACTGGAGTCTGAGCTGCACGACAAGCACTGCTGGCGTGCGGCCAAGGCAGAATGCCCTGGGTTGCAGGCGCGGCGCACGTGTCTACAGCGGACTTCCCCAACCCGATGCGACACAGCCTGGCGGACCCCGATGCATTCGAGGTCGACCCCAAGTTCAACAGGAAGGTCACGTGAAGCGCCCGGGTTGTGGTCTAAGCCACCTCTGGCATGGGTTGCAGGCGTATTTTGAACGATTAGCATAGGTAGGTGCGTGTTATGCTTCAGGCTGCTAGGAAGCCTTTCAATCGAGGTTGTTTGGACAGAAGTGACTGGTTTGTCCGCACTTGTGCTCCGTTCATATAGGTTAGGCACGGTTGGCGCAGGAATCTCGTCAAGTATGTTGCAGGCGGGGTTGTGGAGACCGCTGAGCAGCATGTGCGCGGTGTGGAGTGCATGCATGTCACCGCCTCTTGCATGACGGGCACGTTGCACAGCAACCTACAGCCATTACTGTTACATCAGCTCATGCCTCGGACCGCCTGAGAACACGCCTTGGACCGACTGAGGACAGAGCGCGCAGCACATACACTTGCAACAGTATGGGCACACTGCACATTTCTGAGCGGAAATACACTCACCGGCCGCTTACGTACCAGAAGTCAAAAGTACAACCCGTGCCAGCAAGCCTTGCTAGGTTTGCTGAGTCGTCACGTGCGCGCGGTGCGCTTGCCAGCCGGCAGCGGCGCCGCCGCCGCGCGCCTCCGCTTGCGAAGCGGCAGCCGCCCGCCGGTCGCGCTGTCCCCCGCAGCGCCTCCCGCCGCCGCAGGGGCCGCTGCTGGCCGGCGAGCCCTGCCCCTCTCGCGTTTCACGCCCGCGCTGGCGCCCGCGCTGGCCCCGCCGCCGACTGCATCGGGGACCTGTGCTGCCGCCGCAGGGGCCGCCGCCGCCCGGCGAGCCCTGCCCCTCTCGCGTTTTACGCCCGCGCTGGCCCCGCCGCCGCCATCGCCGGCGACTGCGCCGGGGACCTGTGCTGCTGCCGCAGCCGCCGCGCCTGGGCCGGATTTGGCATTGCGTGGCCGCCGGCCGGGGCGCAGCACCTCCGACGCGGGCGTCTGCAGCGCCACGTGCTCCACATCGCGGCCCTCACCCGCGCGCGCCTTCTCCAGCGCCGCTGCCTGCGTTGCCCCAGCCACGCGTGTGGTTGAGCATGGAGGAGCGATGGGTGTACCAAATTGGAGGAGCAGTGAAGTACATCTTTGCGCATGACATGAGTTTCTGGCTTTTGGCTCCCCATGCACGCTATCACCCTGCAGTGCTACAGACTCAAGGCTGTTGCCTGCGGCCCGAGCTGACAGCAAGATAAGCCACCGCGTTGAAAGCAAATAAATGTGGGCAAAGTTGGGCCTGGCCTTAAGGCTGCATGACAGTCCTCCTGCAAGTCGTCATGGTGAAGCCTTGGTAGCTGGTACAGTTATTAGGCACAACATGCAGTCCACCGCCCAGCGGCAGTAAGCAGTGCCCTGCCATCAGCATGCCCGGATGGCCGCCTTCCACAACCTGACAGCCAATGAAAAAACGGCCATTGACACACCCAGGCCGCGCGCACCTCTGCGGAGGCCATGGGCAGGTCGTCCGTGCCCGTCTTCAGGTCCGCAGGCGCAGCGGCGCCCTCCCCAGCAGCGCCGCGCCTCCTGCCCTTCCGACCAACAGCGTCCACGGCCGCCACCACTGCCTCCGCTTCCGCCTCCGCGACCGCCGCAACGCCGGCGGCCGCCGCTTCGGCAGCCGCGCCAGCTGTGGCCTCGCCCGCCGCACCCTGGCGCAGCCAGCGCATGTTGCGCCAGCCCCAGGCAGGATGTATACAGTATGCTCGCTGTATCCACCCAGACGCGCTTCAGCTGCTTCATACTACCTGCCACTGTGTCGGCGGCACGGAGGAGCGCCTGCCTGACGCAGCAACTTCGCACGCACCAGGGAGTCAGGAGCGCGCACCTCGGCGAGCGCGGCGGCAAAGCGCGCGGCCAGGTCCGCCTTGCGGCCGGCCAGCGGGAGGCCGCGCGCGCGCAGCGCGGCCTTGAGCTGCGCGATCGTCAGCTGCGCCGGCGCCGCGTCGGCGTCCGGTTCGGGCGCGCAGTGGCTCTTGAACACCTGCGCGGCGGGCGGCGCCGCATGCAGTGCTCGCCGACGCTGCCCTGGCGTGCACCCTTGCCCTCCGCACTGCCTGACTTCTACAACTGGCGACAGGCTGCCAACGCAGCAGCGCACGTGAAACGGCTCGCCACGCACAGCGACTCTGGATCCTGCGCCATAAGCAGCCTGAGCACACCCCCAAGCATGCCTCGCGCAGGCTGCTTGACCGGCATGCGGCTGCACCATGTGGGGGCACAGGCCGGCCGGGCCTGCGCTGCCCACCTTGGCCGGCGACGCGGCGGCCAGCGCCTTGGCGCGCGCGGCGGCCAGCACGGCCGCGGCCGGCAGCGGCTGGCAGGTGGGGCACGCGTAGCAGGTGCGCGCAGCCATGCCCCACGTGCGCACGTCGCCGCCGCAGCGCCCGCAGCGCGCCTGGTTGTAGATGTACCTGCGGCGCGGCCGGCAGTCGCGGCGCCGCCCCCAGGCTGCGGCAGCGGGGAGCGTGTGCGGCGCACGCGCAGGACGCACGCCGTGCCGTTTCCCGCCCGCCACAGCCCCGGGCGCGCCTCGACACCGGTGTCAGTTGCGGCCCGCGGCACCTGGGGTGCATAGCCGGGCTGACGGGGCAGGAGCCTGTACATCTTGTACACGTCGAGGTTGCTGCTTCCTCCGGCTTTGATAGGCACGGTACGCAGCCGCTGGCCATGCTGCATGTTGCGCCTCCGCGGGTCTGGCGAAGCTGGCGTATGCCAGCACCGAGCGCGGGAGGCTGGGCCGGCGGCGCGCGCCTGCGCGTCCAGGGCTTGCCCAGGCGCTTGGCCTCATCGGGGTCCACGGTCAGGATGGAGCCGCTCTGGAAGCCGCGCCGCAGCAGCTCCA
>JAABUQ010012274.1_pt1 | contig 10692 bp, 15 predicted proteins | sample 5560001 | NCBI WGS metagenome assembly JAABUQ01 (sample SAMN10711888, study PRJNA513371) | rock metagenome | isolation source: Antarctica rocks | place: Antarctica: Victoria Land, Finger Mt nord | collected 2015-12-18 | reverse complement strand
TCTCGCCTTCGAAGCCGCCGTACTCCAGCGGATGGTCCTCGACGTGAACAGCCAGGTGGTTGCGCTTGGGGTCCTGAGGGATTCCCCGCGGCACCGCCCAGGAGACGAGTACGCCGTCGCGCTCCAGGCGGAAGTCCCAGTGCAGACGGCGGGCGTGGTGCTCCTGCACCACGAAGCTCAGCTGGCCCTGACTGGGCGTCAGTCTTGCTTGGCGCTCACCGGCCGGCTCGACGGTGGCCTGGAAGTCGCGCTTCTGACGGTAGCTGTTGAGATCGCCCACCCCTCCAGAATCGCAGATACGACCGGTCTGGGTGGTGGCGACGGCGTCGGCGCAGCAGAGCGACCACCTAGCCCGAGTCGCGGCGAGCAGTGGCCAGTACCCACCACTCTCTCTTCCGCTATTTCATGTTACTGTCACTAATATCAAACCATCAGACCGCCGTACTTATCGCATGATGGCGCGCGCTCAGACGTCAGCCGCTACCGCCGAACGCATCCTCGACGCGGCTGTCGACGTCTCCTGGGAACTGCCCACTGACAAGATCTCTCTGGATGAGGTGGCCCGGCGGGCCGGAGTCACTGTGCAGACAGTGATTCGCCGCTTCGGCGGCAGGGATGCCCTCTTTACTGCGGCCGGTGCGCGCGAGTCCGAGAGGATTCGGGGGCAGCGCGACGAAGCAATTCCCGGCGCCCCCGCCAGCGCTGTTGGTGCCCTGCTAGACCATTACGAGGTCTTTGGAGATCGCGTCCTCAAGATGCTGGCCGAGGAGGAGCGCAATCCGGCGCTGCGTTCGGTGGTGGATCAGGGCCGAACCGTCCACCGAGACTGGTGTGCCCGCGTCTTCGCCGCGGCCCTCGCCCCGACTCGTGGTTTGAAGCGGGAGCGCCGGCTCGCCCAGTTCGTGGCGATCTGCGATGTCTATACCTGGAAGCTTCTCCGCCGCGATGCCGCTCTGAGTCGCAGCCAAAGCGAGCTCGCCTTGGTCGAGCTCCTGAATCCGTTACTGGAGGAATCCTAATGGCTCGCATCCTGGCCTACACTTCCCCCGCGCAGGGCCACCTGTTTCCCCTCACTCCGATCCTGGATGAGCTGAGCCGTCGCGGACACGAGATCGCGCTGCGCACACTTGGTGCGCAGGTGCAGCTCATGCAGGCTCGCGGCTTCCACGCAGCCCCAATCAGCGAGCAAGTCGAAGCAATCTCGCTTGACGATTGGCGGGCCACCACTTCACGAGCGGCATTGGGCCGCGCGGTGCGCGGCTTCTTAGCGCGTGCCGAACACGACGGCCCGGATCTCCAACAAGCGATCGCCCAGGAGCGACCTGACGCTCTACTGGTGGACATCAACAGCTGGGGTGCTCTCGCGGCAGCCGAGGCGTGGCGAGGACCCTGGGCGACTTTCTGCCCCTATCCGCTGGCGCTCCCATCGCGTGACGTACCTCCGTTCGGGCCTGGGTTGGCCCCGGCGGGGGGACCGGTTGGCCGGCTGCGAGACCGCGTCCTGCGCCCTCTGGTGGTCGGGACGATCGAGCGAACAATGCTGCCGGCCCTCAATGACGTTCGGAGCCGGATGGGGCTGTCGCCGCTCGCCGACGTGGGCGAGATGTTCCTCCGGCCGCCCCTGCTCATTTACATGACAGCCGAGCCGTTCGAGTATCCGCGCAGCGATTGGCCCGACTCTGTCGTCATGGTGGGCCCATGCGATTGGGATCCCCCCGCCCAGCCGCCGCCCTGGCTGGAAGAGATCACTGGTCCGCTTGTGCTGGTCACCACCTTCCTCCGAGTTTCAGGACGACGGCCGACTCGTACAGGCAGCTCTGGAGGCTCTCACAGCCGAGCCGTTCACCATCGTTGCCACCATGCCCGCAGGCGACCCTACGGGCCTGGCTGTACCAGCCAATGCGCGGGTGGAGCGCTTCATACCGCACGGGGCAGTGCTAGACCGAGCCGTATGCGCAGTGACGCATGGCGGCATGGGCGCAACCCAAAAAGCACTGGCGCGGGGCGTGCCAGTCTGCGCCGTACCGTTCGGCCGCGATCAGCTCGAGGTCGCGCGGCGGGTGGAGGTTGCCTGCGCCGGTACACGACTACCTGCCAAGCGACTCACCCCCGACCGCCTGCGACGCAAAGTCCTGGAAGCCGTCAGTAAGGCGGAGGGAGCCAAACGCGTTGCCGACGGGTTCGCGGCGGCCGGGGGGCCGCGAGCAGCCGCTGACGCCTTCGAGAAACAGCTGATCGCGTCCAAGACCACTTCTGGTCGCTAGGTTGCGCGGGCGGCCGGCGTCCTTGAGCTGTTGCGGGGGTGCCGAAGTGGTGACCGCCAACTGTGCAGGACTTTGCAGACGGGTTGAGGCCTCCCGGGCGATCTCGTCGCTTACAACCAGCTCTCGAGAATCGCAGACTCATGGCGGCGGCACGAAGGTTCCGGCCTGCAGGTTGACCAGCCAGCGGTGGAGCGGCTTAAGGCTGCGATAGGCCTCGACCAAATGGGCCGGGAGCTCGGGGACGAAGAGCGCGTCCGCGAGCAGATCGGACCTTCGCATCACAAGTCCCCTGTGGCGGAGCAAGCCTGCCCGCTCATGGTCCTGTGGATACGGTGCCGGCACTCGGCTGAGATTGGCGCCGTCAACCTGCCAACCTCGGCCCTCAAGGCGCCTGAGCAGCCGCGCTAGCTCCAATCCGCGGCTCGGCTCGTCGACGGCGCGTCGGTAGGCAGCCAGCGCATCAGGCGGAAAGGACCTCAGTCCCGCTCCCACCCAGTTGGCGGTTGGGGCGACGCGCAGGAAGTAGCCGGGATGGAGGCGGCTCGGGCCCTCGCCCTCCCAGAACCACAGCTCCAGGTACGGGCGGTAGGGAGTCTGGGGCGTGAAGCGAGCGTCTCGCTGTGGACGAAGCAGCGAGCCTCCGGGGCGTGGTTCGACCCTGAGCTGCGCGCCGAGCTGGCTGCGCAGCAGCGGCGCCAAGCTGGTGATGAGGGCGCAGGCAGGCTCGGTTATCAGCCGTCGATAGTCCAACTCGTGCTGCCGGAACCAGTCGCGATCGTTATGGTTCTCCAACGCGCTGAGGAAATCCAGCGCGCTGGGGGAAAAGCCCCTGAACGAGGCGCTGCTCGCCGGGCGTGTCTCCGCTGCTAACGTCATCGTGCTCATGCGCCCAGCGTGAGGAGCCGCCTGGTCAAAAGGCAGCCTCGGTTGTGAAGAACACAACTGGTTAGGATGCCGCAGTGATCTATCTCCAGCTGGCCGGCCGGGTGCTGCTCTTCCTGGCAGGGCTCGCCATCGTCGCAGCGACGCTCGGTTCGTCGGTGCGTACTGTCATCCTGCCCCGGGCGAGCGTTTCGTTTCATCAGCCGGGCTGTGTTCCTGGTGGTCCGGCAGTTCTATGGATACGGATCGGCCGCCGGGCAAGCTATGAACGTCGGGACGCCATCCTCGCCAGCTACGGGCCAGTCACGCTGCTTCTGCTCCTGGCCACCTGGATCACGCTCATCGTGATCGGCTTTCAGCTCATGTTCTGGGCAGTCGGCAACGGCCCGTTCGCCTCCCTCCAGGCCAGCGGCTCATCTGTGCTGACTCTCGGCTTCTCGGCTCCGTACGACCTGCCCAACACGCTGCTGGTGCTTGTCGAGGGCCTGATCGGCCTGGTTCAGCTGGCGCTCCTGATCAGCTACCTGCCGACGATTTATGCGGCGTTTCAACGCGGGAGGCGTTCGTCAGCAAGCTGGAGGTCAGGGCCGGCTCGCCGCCCACCGGCCTGGAGATGCTCGAGCGCTTTCAGCGCCTGTACGGTGTGAAGCGTCTCTCCGCCGAGGTCTGGGAGCAGTGGAGGAATGGTTCATCGACGTGGAGGAGAGCCACACCTCGCTGCCTGTCCTCGCCTTCTTCCGCTCTCCACGAGCAGGCAGGTCCTGGACCACCGCGGCCGGCGCGGTGCTGGACGGGGCCGCCCTCTACGCGGCGACAGGACGGGGCCGCCCTCTACGCGTCGACGCTGGACGGCCGCCACGAGCACGACTCCCACGCGGATCTGTGCTTGCGGGCAGGATATCTCGCGCTCCTCGCGATCTGCGGGTACTTCCAGATCCCGTTCAACGCCGCGCCCCAACGCGGCGACCCAATCTCGATCACGCGCAGCGAGTTCGACAGCGCCTGTGAGCGGCTGCAGGCGAGTGGCCTACCGATCAGAGCGGACCGTGAGGCCTGCTGGGAGGATTTCTCCGGCTGGCGTGTCAACTTCGACGAGCCGCTGCTGATCCTGGCGGGCCTGATCAGCGCGCCTTACGCCCTGGTCGTCCGACCGCGGCAACCTGCGCCGTCCCAGCTTGTTTCGAGGGCTGCTCCGCCGCTGACGCTCGGCTCACCAGCTCCGGTAGGGGGCGGGCGGCCCATCTCGGCCACCCGCCTTGATTGCTACATAACCGACTTTGGACTACGCAAAAGAGGCTGACGACGCACCCTGTCAGTCAGGGCGTCCGCCAAAGGCCGCCCCGTCTCGAGCACAGTCTTCAGCCCGCTCAGGACCATCATCCAGCCAGCGCCGGAAACACTCGCCGCCGTCTTGGGTGAGCCTTCCAGCTGGTCGTGGACGACTGTCAGCTTGGAGAAGCCACCTTCTTGACTCTCGATGTCCCAGCTAACGCGGCTTGGTTGCTCCCCCGCCGCTCAGGATCGTAGAGCGAGCGCCAGGTCACCACCAGTCTTCGCGGTGGTTCGGACTCCAGGACAGTCTCGTCGCCCCACAAGCTTGACCGATTGGGCGAGTGGTGCCGGAATGGCGAACCCACCTCTGCGGTCGTCTCCACGTGGGCGCCGAAGAAGTACTTCGACGAGAACTCAGGCTTCGTTATCGCTTCCCAGATCTGTTCGGGGCTTGCCTTGACGAACAGCTCGTAGACCTGCTTCGTGCTGGTCAGGTTCGTCTGCATTTGTCTCCTCCAAGTGGCGTTTCAAATTCGTGAGCGCCGAGACCCGGCGCTCGGTGTACTTGTCGATCCACCTGTCGTGGATCAACCGGATCGGCACCGCGTTGAGGAAGTGCAGCTTCTCGCGCCCCGACCGGCGCTTGACTATGAGCCCCGCCTCCTCCAGTACGCGGAGGTGCTTCATGACGCCGAACCGGGTCATCTCCAGCTCGGAAGCAAGCTCGCTGAGCGTGCGGCCGTCACGCTCGAAGAGCCAGTCGAGCAGCAGCCGGCGGGTGGGGTCCGCCAGTGCCTTAAACACCCGATCGTCGTCCACGCCTAGATAATAGGTGACTAATCAGTCACTTTTCAAGCGAATAGCAGCGCCCGGCTTGTCGCATTGGCCGTGAGCGGCCCCCGGTCATCAGGCGATCGAGGCAACAGTGTCGGAAGGCCGGTTGTAGTCCTGCCGTGAACTCAACCCGCCGCCGAGCAGGGCAGGACCGGGTGGACGGTCACGCCGCCGAGGTGGGTGGACTGCAGGTGGGGTATGCGGCCAGTACGCGTTGCGGGGGGTTCGCGGCCAAACGATCTCTTCACTGGCCACTCACTGGCCGCCTGGCCGGCATCCCCTCGGTCTTTACAGGCGATGTTGAGACCCAGGTCGTGTGACGCCAAAGTGTCCTCCAGCAGACCACTTCTTTCTCTGGAGGTTCTCATGACACCCGACGTTGCCCCCATCCAAGACATCCTGCACCGCTGGACGCTGATCGGACAGGCTCTCGTCGGCTCAATCGGCGCACTCGCTTTCGTGGTGGCCTTCCTTTGGAAGATGACGGCCGTCGAACCCAAGGCTGTGACCGAGGCAAAGGCCTGGATTCAGCGCATAGTCATCGGTACGATCGGCGTCGAGCTGGCGGGCACCCTGGTCAACGTGCTCACCGCCTCCATCCCCAAGTAGGCGGCGGGACGCAAGACGAGCGAAGCCCAAGGCGATGGTCGATCCAGGCGGCATTCTGAACGCGCTGCATCAGCTGCAGGACACGGTGAACGGGATCAAGGATTCAGTCACCGCGATCGGCGACGCGCTGAATTTCGTTGCCAACATCGAGCGCTTCATCAAGAGCACCGCTCAAGACGTCGCGCATGCCGCGGCAACTTACGTCTTCATCACAGCCGACCCCTACGACCCGAAGCGCGCGTTCGTGGAGACGGAGGCGATCAGCAAATGGCTCCCACTCACCAGGGCGGTTGCGAACGGTGCGCTGACGGTTTCGCTCACCTGGGGGTTCTTTCGCGTCATGTTCGCGCACGGCACACACAGCCAGCACGGCCTCCGCCAGATGCTGCCCAGAGCCATGCTCGCGGCCATCCTGATCAACTTCTCCACTGTCCTGATCCAGGCGGGCGTGGAGGCCACCAACGCAATGAACTTGGTAGTGCTGAAGGCGAACCAGGCCGACCACTTCAAGCTCCTGCTGGCGTGGTTGCTGCCGGTGTCCCAGCCGAGCGATCTGACCGCGCCGGCCTGGAATGTGCTGGCGCGGCTGGCGCTCGTCCTCTCCTACGGATTGCTCGCGATCGTCTACATCGTCCGTTTCACGGTGCTGGTGATCCTCACGATCCTCGCTCCTCTTGCCGCCCTCGCCTTCGTGCTGCCCGAAACCAGCCACTACGCCAAGCAGTGGGGACATCTGTTCAGCCTCACGCTGCTCATGCAACCGCTGCAGCTGTTGATCCTGGAGATCGGCATCACCCTTGACGTGACCTGGCAGAGGCTGCCGCTCTTCCCAGTCCAGCACCTCTTCGCGCTGACCGCCGTCTACATCTGCTTCAAGGTGCCGGGCGCGCTCGGCATGTCGACCAAGGTCTTCAGCAAGGCCAGCTCAGACGCTAAGAAGGAGGCCGATCACGCCTGGAAAGCCGCCGTGAAGGTGCTGGCCAAGTGAGGCGACGGCAGTGAAGTTCGTCCTCGTCGGCATCGCCATCGCCGCAGTGGTCTCCATGCTCGGAGCGGCGCCTCCCCAGCACACCACTCCTGTTGCGGCCGGTGCACCTTCCGGGCCGGCGCCGGCTCACCTCTTGCTCCCGGTGCACGGGGCGGTTGTCACGCAGCCGTTCGGCTGCACTGAGTTCGCCCTCGAGCCTTTCACCTTTGCCTGCCCCTCGCGCCACATCCATACCGGCCTGGACCTCGCCGCAGCGATCGGGACGCCGATCTATGCGGCGGCTGACGGCCGGGTGCAGGTGATCAACAGCGGCGCCGGCGGATACGGCCTGCACGTGCAGCTGACGCACGCCGGTGGCCTCTTCACCCTCTATGGGCACCTGAACTCGGCCGAGGTAGGCGACGGCCAGCTGGTCACTGCCGGCAGCGAGATAGGTCGCATGGGCTCCACCGGAATGTCGACCGGCTCCCACCTTCACTTCGAAGTCCGCCGCGACGGCCGGCCGGTGGACCCAGTGCTTTTCCTGCCGGCCTCACTCAGCTAAGGAGAAAGAAAGTGGTCAACAAAGTAATACTCATCGGGCGCCTGACTGCCGATCCGGAGGTGAAGGCGCTCCCAGCCGGAACGCACGTCACTTCCCTGCGGATCGCCACCAATTCCTTCGGCGGCCGGGAGGAGGACGGCAGCCGTAAAGAGCACACTGAATTTCACAGCCTGGTGCTGTTCGGCAAGCTGGCCGAGGTCGCCGGCAGCTACCTGCGTAAGGGCCGCCTGATCTACGTCGACGGCCGTCTCCACCACCGCAGCTGGGACGGCCCGGACGGCCAGAAGCGTCATGCCAGCGAAGTGGTGGTCGACAGCTTCCAGATGCTCAGCTCCAAGCCTGAGGAGGCGGCTGCGTAGAAGTCAGCAGAAGTTATGTCAGCTGGCAGCCGAGGGCGGCCGAGGCGCGTGCGGATCGGGGCCCGGACTCAATTCATCCCCGACTAGACTCAGGCCGCCCCGGCTCCCCGAGGGGTCGGGTATTCGGTGTCAGCTCATGATCCCCGGCGGCAAGCCAGCCGCCGGACCAAGACATAGCACACCGCACCTCAACTTGCTGGGTGCTAACGCGAAGGTCGGATCCAGAGCCAGCATGTCACGGTGCTGAGGTCTCCCTGATGAGCAGGTCCACGACGTCCTCCAGTTTCTGCCTGCGGGCAAAGGCCTTGCGTTGGCGGTTGGCCCCGTTTCCGTGAGCCAGCGTGGCGGCGACCAGACTCGAGACTTCCTCCCAGTCGCCCTGCTCTTCGAGCGCCGGCCGCACGAAGCTGACGAACCTCTCTACAACGTTCTTGGCTGGCACCGACCCAGGTTCCTCGGTGTCCAACAGCTCAGCGTCGATGCCATACCGGGCAGCCCGCCAGTTCGCCGCCACCAGGAGCTCCGTACGGATCCCTGGGACAGGCTCTTCGCGCTGGGCGTGGAGGTGGCAGGTTCGCGCTAGGGCGCGAGTCAGACCGGCCACCAGCACAGCCTCATCCACTGACAGGCAGACGTCAGTGACCCGAAACTCGAGTGTCTCAAACCGCTCCGAGGGTCGGATGTCCCAGTACAGCTTCGTCGGCTCCGCGATGGTTCTGGTTTCCATCAGGAGCTGGATGAACTCCTCGTAGTCAGCGCGGGACGAAAAAACCGGTGGGACACCGGCCATCGGCCATCTCCGCCACATCTCGCGACCGAAACTCGCATAACCGGAGTCGATGCCCAGCCAGTACGGGGAGTTGGCCGCCAGAGCGAGTATCGGTGCCAGCCAGAGGCGTGCTCGATTCATGATCTGGATGGCAGCCTCGCGGCTCCCGATCCCAACGTGGACGTGGTTGCCGAAGATCACCTCCTCTCGGGCGAGCTGCTGGTACTGGTTGACTATCCTCCCGTACCGCGTCTTGGGCGTGAGCTCCTGCTCCGCCCAGTGGGAGAAAGGATGAGTGCCGGCGGCGGCGATCCGGCATCCTTCGGCCGCAGCCGCGCCGGCCGCGGCACGCCGCAATCGGATGACTTGCCGGCGGACGTCGGCCAGCGTTTGACAGACAGGCGTCCCTATCTCCACTTGAGATAGGTACAGCTCACCCGTCGCTTCGTCTCCGACCTGCCTTGAAGCCCTGGCCAGGACTTGCTGGGCGTCAGACCGAAGTTCACGAGTGGCTGGGTCGACCACCTGATACTCCTCCTCGACGCCGAGAGTGAAGTCGTCCATCCGATGGTCAGTTCAGAACCCTGAGCCGAATCTGGGCGCCGACTGGAGGTCGACCAAACGCTTTCCAAGGCGTTGTCTCCGTGCAGGATGAGCACCAGCTAGGCGCAGCATCCGGCAGATACAACTTGATGCGCTGGATGACCTCGGCGCCATGACCGTAGTCGGCGACCACGTGAACCAGCAAAGTCAAACCGATGCTACGGGAGGGCGGCCCGCCGTCGTGTCGCGGGCGTGCCGATCGGCGGCGCTTTCCGGGACACATAGCAGCGGCGAGGCTGATCCCGGTCAGCGTGCCGGTAGATGGCAGGCTCCCAGTCGGCGGAGCGAGATGTAACACTGCAATCATGACGCACGGGGATCTGGCAACCTGGCTCCAGGCCGAAGTGCCAGCGGGCTGGTTCCAGGAGCCGCCGCGGGCTGAGGTCGATCCTGACGAGATAGTGGTCGTCGGGGCGCTACCTGGCAGGCCCGGAGTGCCGCTGCGCCAGCTGGTTGAGAGCTTTCGAGAGGAAACGCGCCAGGCGCGAATGGGCATCGCTCAGAAGGCCGAGCTCAGCTTCGGCCGCCGTCTCTCCTGGGCGGTGGAGGTGGGCGGTGAAAGGTTCGATTTCACGAGTCTGGCGACGCCTGTGATGACGCGACTGCGGATGCGGGAGCGACAAGTCCTGGATACGTTGGTCGAGGCGAGTGTGGCGCGAAGCCGCAGCGAAGCCCTTGCCTGGTGCGTGAAGCTCGTGGCCGAGCACGAGGCGGACTGGATAGGAGAGCTCCGGGAAGCGCTGGTCAAGGTAAACGAACTGCGGAGGAGCGGCCCTCGAACCCGACAGCGGGTCAGGTCTCGGCGACCGGTTCCAGATGCCGAAGCATCTCGCTAAGAAGCGCGCGGGCCTGAGCGAATTGTCGCCGCACCACCTGTTCCTCTGCTTGGTCCAAGAGGTCCACCAGCTTGCCCGAGCCTGACTGACCACCCAGCGCCGCCTTGACCTGGCCGATGGTCTGGGTTGCGAAGAGCAGCCCTCCACCAGGGTTGTCCAGAATCTCGGCCGCAACCCTCAGTTGATTGCGCATCCAGGTGGCTCGGTCGACGCCGCCGTAGGGGAACGGCCCCTTCGGCCCCAGCACTTCCACATGGCCCATCCTAGTCGCCAGCTGGGACAGTTTCACTGGGCTATCCTGCACGCTCTTCAGCGGGCGCCTTGTTCGTCGGCGTCGCCGCCGCTCAGGGCAGAGAAGACGATCATGCTGAGCAGCCAGCCGCCGTAGAGACCGCCAGCGCCGAAAATCAGGCCGACTATCAAGAGCGCCGCCAATGAGTCCTGGAATACGCGCTGGTAGAGCACCCAGCCGAAGAGTGCCAGCAGCGAGAAGCCGGCGCAGCCCGCTAGGGCCGCCAGCAGAATGGCCGGAAGCCGGCGCCCGTTCACGGGGCGCACTGAGTAACGGCCGCCAGCCAGAGGAGCGGCGGGGGCCCCGCCGCCTGGCAGCCGACCAGCACGAAACCTAAGGCAGCGGCGGCCTCTGCAGCCGGCGCCGGGCGCGCCGGATCCGCGAGTCGGTGTTGCGGGCAGCTTGCGCCACGGGAGGTTCCGAACGCAGTGACAGCCGCT
>JAABUQ010012273.1_pt1 | contig 10692 bp, 9 predicted proteins | sample 5560001 | NCBI WGS metagenome assembly JAABUQ01 (sample SAMN10711888, study PRJNA513371) | rock metagenome | isolation source: Antarctica rocks | place: Antarctica: Victoria Land, Finger Mt nord | collected 2015-12-18 | reverse complement strand
GGTTGGAGTTGTTGGGGGGGAGAAGGGGGGATGGTTGTGGGAAATAGTCGTGTTAGGTGATCTGAATCTATGGGGAATGATGCACGGTGACTGGTTGAGTTGGAGCTTGGGTGCTGTCGGCTGGGGTTCTGACGGCGGGGAGGGAGTGGCATAGCGATGGTGTTGCGTGCATACTGGATTGGCTGGCATTTGTAATGTATAGAATAGATAAGAGACAGAAAATAAAACAACACTCCTGTACGGAACATAAGCAACGTATAATCTCCCAAGACTAGAGGAGTTGTGAGTGGTGAGCAAACCCGCATTTCCTGCTCCTAGCACTCTAATGATAGGCTATGCCGCGCTCTGCCAATGCTGCATTGTAAAAGAATAAGTCGCCCCAGCCCCGTCGACCACGCTCAACCCCAACTTATTAGCCTTTTGATCCCCATCCCAGTCTATCCCTCAACTATTAAAGCCATTCCAAGTCAACCACTTCCCCCCCCCGTCCTCTTCGAGAACACGAACAATCCTCCCACTCCCCTCACGAAAACCACCTCTTCATTCCCTCCCTCCAACCCTTCTTCTCAGAATACGCCTCAATGCCCCCATACCCCAGACTCATCCTCTTCGCGCCCCCACCGGGCGGATCAGGAGTATACGCCCCATCATCACCATCGCTATACTCATCCTCAAGCACAGGATGCGTCTGAACATTCCCATTCGCATTCGGCATGCCCTCACTATTCGCGAAGCTGGATCCCCTGCGGCCAACACCCATGCGGTTCGCAACCTCAAGCATGCGATTCGCTTTGCTGGGCCTGCGGCCTGGGTATCCGTTCCCTTGCTGCCCGCGCGACGAGTCGAGATGCTCGTGGTAGTCGATTGAGTCACGATCTTGATTTGAGTCGCGTCCTGGGGTGTCTTGATATTCGTCTAAAGGTTCGAACCGCCTTGGCTGTCTCGCTGGCATTGAGAACCGTCTAGCCTGCTGATTCGGCTGCCCGATCTGCTGGTTGCGGTCTTCAAATTGGCGCTGTTGCTGCGGCCGCCCATGAAACCGGCTGTAATCTTGTGATGCTTCCCCATCAAGGTGCTGAGGCCGCTCCGGAGGGCGGTCTGCAAATACTCGCTGGGAGAGTGGGCTTTGATCACGGTACTGTCTTCGCTGGGTAAGACCGAAGCTCCAACGTCTTGGTCGTGCTTGTTCTTCTCTATCAGCTTCTTCTTCTGCTGTGCCGTTGAGACTGTCCTCTTCCTTGCCCCAGTTGCCTTGGCCTTGGCCGCCGGCTAGAGATGATTTTCGTCTGCCTCTAAAACTGCCTAAGCGTGAGAGCACACTCTTCTTTCGGAGCGGTGTAGTGTTCTCGTCGCCTTCGCCTTCGTAGAGGAGGGCAGGAATCAGTAAGCGATAGGGTGCAGTGACACCTGCGGGATCCTTCTGATCGACCTCACAATTGAGTACAATATCAAGACCATTCTCGAGATTGACATGGTCAGCCGCGTCTTCGTCGTCGCCTCTCCTCGCAGCTCTCTCGCTCATATTAGTGGGGCGCCGCAGGAGATTTCCGGGACGTTGAAGCGGCGCGGAACCATGGCGCTGGAGGCTCCGAGTATTGGTGGCATTTGCCGATGATATAGTTGGTGGAGACACCCCAGGGTGACGAGGAAAGTATTCGTCTCTAGTGGGAGAATCTGCGGGGGTTTCGTCTTCGTACCCGTTCGACGGCATATGCTCGTTCGAAATTGGGTTGCGACCGGAGAGACGACGGAAGAGGTTTCCAGGTTTCACGTCATTCCTCGTCAGTGACAGGGTTCTCTTGAGAGGATTTGGTCGAGGTGGTGTTGCATCACTAGGGCTCCCAGGCTCTGATTCTGGTGGTGTCGGAGGAGGCGTAGCGCCTGGCCAGTACTCTCTGATAGAGCACCAATTGCGACGTGGTAAGAGGCGTTTGTTGTTCCTGGCTTTCCCATCAACATCATGTGAGAACATTGGGATCATGTTTTCGTCCGTCTCGTGATCCAAATGGTGGATTTTGTTGCGTTTGTTCAAGATATCGCCCATCATCTCGGGAGGAGGCGTGTTGACAATAGCAGATGATACAATGTTGGCCATGTATCGATGGTCCTGATCTTTGGGGATCCCCAGCTTAGGGTTGGAGTAAAATTGGCCCACTGCCGCCAAATGAACATCTCCCCTAACGAAAATATTAATATCAGGCAAGACAAAGGCATATTTGCGTACTTACCCTAGAATTGTCACTCTCACTGACTTTTCGGCAGCAAGCTCCTGGAGCTCCTGCACAAACCAATTGCGCTCCTGCTTGTGATTTTTCGCCGTCCAGTGGTCGTCCAAATCATCCAAAATCTCAACGCCACCATCGAATTTATTGAGGAATCCTCCAAGCATGCCAGCTCGCCCAAGGGCCTTGATCGGGTCCATCACTCTACTCGTCAGGAGGTTCTCGAGCCACACTAATCTTGGATATGCAATCGGCACTCCAAGAAGCACAATCAGGTGTTTGGTTTCACCTTCGATAATTTCTCTTCTGCATCTATCGAACACCAAGTCGTAGGACGCTTCACTTAGAATTTCCTCTCTCATTCGCTCGGTTCGGCAATCAAGACCAAGGAAGGCAATGTTCTTTCCAAGTGACAAGAATACACTTCTACTGAGCTCACTGATATAGGGTCCAGGCGCGGCGCCCAGCAACCAGCTCGGTTCGTCGGCTGAGGTTTCTGTAGGAACACTCTGGTGTTGAAAGAGCATGTAGTACTTGAAGGCAACGGCCCCAACGCCACAGAATACGGGGGTGCTCATGAAGTGATGTGGGTAGGACCCATAACCGTCAATAATGTCATGATCGTCCCATACGTTGACCATTGGTATCTGAGAGTTCGCCATTCCGAAGAATCCCTGAGAGAACCACATGGCGTACCTCTCGAGGTAGAACGTTTCCATTTCATCCTGCATTGAGGGCGAGAAGTCGGCACTATGCTTCTGGTGTGGATCTTTGATCGCTAGCCACTCTCGAAAGAGCGGACTTTGATTCATGATAGCGTCGTTATATATTTGGTCACCTCCTCCAATCATAACATGGAAAGGTCTAGTCTGATGGGCATTGAGAACATCTCGCCAGAGTGGGTCTGGCCCAGAGAAGTCGTTGGGACTGCGTTTTGGTTAGTATTGGTTCAGCAAAGGAGCAATGAAACCTACTCCACACTCATGCTAAATCCATTGCAGCTGTGGAACATCATGTTCATCGTCTGACCTCTAGCTGGAACCCAGAATCCTAAAGCTGGACCATTATTGATGCTGTATGCGATACGATTTTCCTGCGTGCCCAGCTCAACCTCGAAGTTGAACCGCCAAAAGGTGACACCACGTTCTGCATGCAGTCTGATGCCTCTCACTCGATGTCCTCTCTTCGGTTTCGCCACACCCTTACGCCCAGCTTGCGAATTGCGAGACTGTGGTCCGTTCTGTCCGTGACGATAACCAGGAGTGCCATAAGCAGTTGGTACGGCTGCGGTACGGAAAGCTTCGAAAAGCCCGTCGTCATTCTCGACACGTGAAAGGTCCTTGCTGTGCTCTAAGTCATCCACAGGCTTTACATATATAGTCGTCCCAGTCCTGGATAATTTCGGCAGCCCTGCTACGGGATCAATGTAATGGTCTGGCAGGTTCTCCTGACCCTCCTCTGGATCGGCTTTGGGTGGTGGCGGTGGAGGTAGGATTTCCATAGGTTCAGGGAAAAGACGGAGCGTGGGTGCAGGGTCATAGTGTGAATCAGCATCGGTGGTTACAATCATAACGCTTCCTCGCCAGGTCTCGCGCTCAGAACTAGACGCTCCTGTCCGAGTCTTTGTCTGCAATCTGTCTCTTTTCATGCCCGTATAGCGTAAGAGCGGTCCGCATTTGAGGTAAAGGGGTGGTGAGAAGGATGTAATGGAAGGGACTGGACGTATGCGGATAGACCGCATGCTTTTCGTTAGCTCTGTGCTCAAGTATGGCTCGCAAATATGAGTTTCATTTTCAGGGGTATGGTCAGCAAGATCAGTGCAGGAGTAGGAGTAGGCAGACGACAAATGAGTGTTCGGGTCTTTCCGCATGTGATAAGCCTCTCGAGCGGACGAAGAGAGACGGCCTTCGAGACGAGTGAGAACAGTCTTCTTGCCTTGTGAGGGCTCATGCGACGCAATATACGGTCTTGTGTGTAGTTTCGGCGCTGGATCCGGTGTCGACCCATTCCTTCTTGAATCTTTCATTGCTGCTGTCAAAGGAGATGGTTGATGCTTACCGTTGCTATCGGTGAACGTTTGCTGCGCTTCACTGGCCACACCGCCTGAGGCTCGCTGCGATTTGCGTCTGCTGCTGGAGCCATTTTTATCCCACCAGGCATCATCAGGCTCATCTACAAAATCAGCCGCTGCCAGCCTTGCGGTCCCACCTTGTCTCCATTCTTCCAAAAATTTAGGTCGAGCACTCCGCGATTCATGATCATGCACAGGAGAAGAGTGGTGGTGGTGCAATATGTCAGACAAGTGGTGTCGGCGTTGAGCTGGAATTTCCGTGTTTTCTTGCGGCCCACTACTAAACCCAACTCTTTGACGTGCGCGAATTCCAGAAGCAGTCTGAGGAGGTACTTCATATTTTGAAGACTGTCCACGGCCAGGTACAGCATGCCCTGGTACAGGATCTGGGGTTCCTCCAAAGGTAGCTGCTGAGGTGCGAGTGCGGGAGGGCTCTGCTTTGTTTTGGTATAGGTCTCTATGCGACGGAGACACTCCTTTGATTGCACCCATATCTTCGGATTCGTCCTCGGTGTCGTCCTCTGCCTGGAATCTCACGCCACGCTCTGGGGGTGGTTCTCCACGAGGTTCTGTTGATCGACCAGAAGTTTCCCTCGAACGGCCTTGGGATAAAGGATTGGCCGATCCTACAAGCGTATCTCCAGATACTTCTCGCTGGGCTGATGTTGTTTCTGCTGGTCTCAGCTGTCTGTCTGGTCGTTGTTTGTAATTCTTGTTGTCAACTGTTGAGTTTCTCGGAGGAGTAGGGAGCGTCTCATGCCTGACTTGCCCTAGGGAAATATCTTGTTGCTGTGTAGTTCGATCGGGTATTCTTGTTGTATTTGGGGGCTCTGTACTAGGGGAGGCTCGTCTTGGTGCAGTGCGGTCTAGGGGACGTGTGCGCTGGAGGGGCTCGATTCTGATTCCGGGGCGTGAATCTCTCAACCTTTCCTCCGCCTTTTGGACACGCGCCCTTTTCTCCTCCTTGCTGATGTCACTGAGTTTGCTCTCGAGTTTCTGTAGAGGGGAGCGATCATGCGCCCACTCTTTCCTTTGAAGTTCCACTCCACCAGCAGAAGTCCTACGTGCGCTTGATTGGACTGGTGGAGAAGTAGGGATGCCAGAATCCGTTGGGATTTCTATTCGTGTGGCAGGGTTGGTACCCCTGGCCTGAAAGTACTGTGGACTGGTCGGAATTGATGTTCGCCGTGGGGATGCTGGATCACTATTCGAGGGGAACGAGTCTCTCTTTTGCTGTTGTATTTCGGAATACAGTCCGCCAATTGGACGGTTGAGGCTCGCACGCCGTTCGCGTTTTGGGGGTTCGGGACTCGGGTCTGATTCGAGGTTCACTGGGTCTTGGGGAATAGATCTGCCGGTGAGGACTGCTGCGCGCTGGGCGAAAGAACCTGAATAGCCATTTTCCTGCCGATTGTAGTTTTCACCGTTCGGAGGCGGGCGATAGGATACTGGGGGAGCTTTAGGTACTTCGGGGGCTGCTGGGGGTTGAGGGAAATTGTCGACAACGGGTTTGCCAGTCCCACTGCCGCTTGGCCTCCGCTTCCGCGACGTAGTTCTTGCCATGCCATTCGTCATTGGTGATCGGTCCGAGTCCTGGGAGGGAGGAAGGGACGATGGGAGTGGATAACTAGGATCCACCCTTGAGGGTCGCTGCTCTCCATTCGTTGTTGGCAAGGCGTATTGGGCATGCGAACGGCCAGGCAATGTCTCCATCTTGTTGTGAATATATGTTTTGGACAGCGGGTTGGGTCATATGGCTGCCATGAAGTCGAGGCGCATGGAGGTCAGGAGTCTCACAAGCTAGAATGCTTCATTATTATGGGCAGATGTATTGTGGTGTATGAAAGCCACTTGAATGTTTAGCATGCAGCATGACGAGCAAATACAAATGAAGCAGCTTTTACTTCAAGAACAGGCAAGTAAGCAGAGAAAAATAGACAAGACGAGCTGGTCAGTCCCCTCGGTCCAAATCAAGGTCATTCGATCATAGAGTTAGTTACGGATATAGCCGTATCAGCTTCAGCCTCCACCCAGCCGAGTCTAGCCGCACCACTACCTACCTTAGTCACAATGGAAGACATCCCTACCGCCAAGATTTCTCTGCCTCCAAAATAGTGGCCTCAAGTCTTAAGTTTCAGGTAAGGGATGGAGTATATGCATATATTTCCACGCATAGAGTAACGAGTCCATCCCCAGTGCAAATCATGAGCATGACCTGTGCTTGAACCCTGAAAGGCTTATTGGGAAATCATAGCCTGGAATACAATCCTGCCAACCGAACCTCCGAGCAAAGTCCCCAGAATAACAAAGAACGACTTCACCAGGCTCATCGATCTCGGCCGCTTCTGGTCTTCTCGGATCTTTACTGACTTTATTGAGTACGGTCGGCATCTGCTAGTCGTCCAGCCCGACGACTGCGAGAGCCATGGCATTTCAGTGACGCCCCGAGCATCCATATCATGCGTTTCGTGAAATATCTGGCCTTGCTGGCACTACCCGGCCTTTCCTTAGCAGAAAGACCTCGAGTTCGAAATCATGATACCCATGACTACTATGCCCTCCATCTCGATCCCCATGCTTCCCCCCAACAGGTAGCCATTGCGCTTGGATTGGACTACGAGGGACCGTTAGGGAAGCTCCCCGGGCATCACACCTTCTCTTCCCACCGGCATAGAAGACACGACGCGGATGACCTTCTCGAACATGCACGGCGGCGGCGGAGGAAACGAGATACGGGTAGTCTTGGCGTTCTGGATGGTGTTGCATGGTCACAAAAGCAAAAGACGAAGCCGCGCATGCAAAAACGAAACATTTTACCTCCTATATCACTCCGGCAAGGCCCGCCAATCGACGAAGCAAACAAGCCTGGTCAGCCCGCAACCCCAGCGCCAGATCCAGATACTGTCGCACACCCAGAAGCTGTCGCACAGAGAGCAGACATACAGCAAGAGCTGGCAATCGAAGATCCTATTTTTGGAGAGCAGTGGCATCTGTTCAATGCCATTCAGCTTGGCCATGACCTGAATGTCACAGGTGTGTGGCAGCAGAATATTACTGGTGAAGGTGCAACGGCGGTCATGGTCGATGATGGTATAGACATGTATAGCGACGACCTCAAGGACAATTATTTTGCGAAAGGCTCGTACGATTTCAATGACAATACCGATGAGCCAAAGCCAAGGCTGTCCGATGATAGGCATGGCACAAGGTGTGCTGGAGAAATCGCGGCCGTCAGGAACGGTGTTTGTGGTGTTGGTGTGGCCTACAACGCAAGAATAGGTGGACTACGCATTCTTTCAAAGATCATAACAGACGAAGATGAAGCGACAGCCATGAACTATGCCTACCAAGATAATCAGATATATTCTTGTTCCTGGGGTCCTCCTGACGACGGGCGGTCAATGGACGCACCAGGCCTGCTGATACAAAAAGCAATGGTGAACGCCGTGCAGAAAGGGCGCGGAGGCAAAGGAAACATCTACGTATTTGCCGCTGGCAATGGAAATGGTGCCGGAGACAATTGCAATTTCGACGGATACACCAACAGCATCTACACCGTCACTATCGGCGGCATCGACAGAAAAGGCTTACATGGCTATTACTCCGAGCACTGCTCAGCTCAGCTAGCTGTGACCTACAGTAGCGGTAGCGGTGATGCTATTCACACCACAGACGTCGGTGTAAACCAGTGCTACACAAACCATGGTGGAACTTCCGCTGCTGCACCGTTGGCTGCCGGTATCTTCGCATTGGCCTTCTCAGCTCGCCCGGAGCTTACTTGGCGTGATCTTCAAAACGTCGTTGTGGAGACAGCAGTCCAAATCAATGAAGAGGATGATGACTGGGACAAGACATATTCTGGCAAGATGTTTAGCCACACCTTTGGTTACGGGAAACTGGACGCCTATGCTTTTGTCGAGAAAGCCAAATCGATCGATCTTCTGAAACCGCAAGCGTGGTTCAAATCGCCCTGGATGCATGTCAAACACGACATACCTCAGGGCGTCGAGGGTCTTATAAGCTCATTCGAGGTCACCGAAGCCCATTTGAAAGATGCCAATCTCGAAAGATTGGAGCACGTCACAGTGACAATGAACGTACCTCATTCTCGCCGCGGCGATCTCAGCGTCGAGCTCCGCAGTCCAACCCAAATGGTCAGCCATCTCAGCGTAATGCGCCGACTAGACGACGCAGCGTCGGGTTACGTTGACTGGACCTTTATGTCCGTAGCACACTGGTAAGCCTCCTTCTCGCCTACCGAAGTCCCCGTTCCCAGAACTTGAAGTAACCAATCATACAGGGGCGAAAGTGGCACAGGCAAGTGGTCAGTCGTAGTAAAAGACACCGAGGTAAATGAGTACAACGGCACCTTCCAAGACTGGCGCCTCACCCTCTGGGGCGAATGCATCGACCCTTCATCCCAAGAACTCCTCCCCATGCCCACCGAAACCGACGATGACGACCACGATGTCATCTCCGCCTCCCCCTCCAAAATCAGTGTAACACCAGGAGCTAGCAAACCAACTTCCCACCCCTCGAACCCGACGGACCACCAAGACCGACCCATCAACGCCAAACCGACGGAAACAGCCGCAGCTGATATCACTAAGCCGACCGAAGGCCCCGAAGAAGCCCCTGACGAAGACGACTCTAAGCAAGCCGAGGGCGACAAAACACACGCCCCGGAAAGCTCTCCGGAGACCGCCCCGGCCGAAGACGACTTCTCCAAAGAGCATTTCCTCCCGCACTACTTCCCCACCTTTGGCGTCTCCAAACGGACTCAAGTCTGGATCTACGGCTCCATCCTACTCATCCTCCTCTTTATCCTCTCCTTGTCCCTCTACTTCTACCTCCAGCGCCGCAAGCGCCGGAGGAACGAACGAGAGGACTATGAGTTTGAGATGCTGGAGGAGGAGGAGGAGGTGCTTGGGAAGAAAGGGGGGAATAGGAGGAAGAGGGGAGGGGAGTTGTATGATGCCTTTGCTGGGGGAAGCGAGGAGGAGGATGAGGGATTGTTGGATAGTGAGGGGGATGGGGAGGGGGAGGCGTATAGGGATGAGGTTGATTTGAGGGAGAAGGGGAAAGGGAGGTAGAGGGAGCAGGGTTAGGGGGAGAAGAAAGAAAGGCTATTTATGGGGTTCGGGTCGAGTTGTAGAATAGATATTGCATTCTTCATTTTGTATTGCATCGAGCTGAGTTGAATTATCTCGTACCGGTCACTCCTCCACTCCTTTGGATTCATCCTCCAGATTCCACACTCCACATCTGAAGCCAATCCACCACTACTTCCCTGCACCATCTCATCCAAGAAATTATGTGATCTGGAGAAGAAAAGGGAGAAGCCACTGACATACCTTGTTTGGCTGTATGAACACCACCAATCGATTAGATAGTATATCAAAATACCAACACCATTATTATCAACAACGGTCAGGTCTGGCCCTTAAGCAGTTGCTCCCGCCTCCTGATAGTCTGATTGATATGGCATACTCTTGAAGATCTTATCCTCGAAGCAAAAGGACGCTCTGGCTCTTAGCTGCATTCGTGGCAGGCGCCTCATTCAAGTGTCCGGCTGAAAAACAGAGTTATCATGTTGGAATGTCATGTCTAAACTTCCTTACCCTGCAGTAGTCTCGAGCTCTTCATGCCATGCAATAACAATCGCATTGTCCTCCTTCTCCTTGAAACGGGCGGGAAGATAAGCCGGTGGGTCGTATCGAGCACCTCACAGCTCAGAGAATGGGCGAAGTATCTCAACAGGACTTATTATCAGAAGGCGGGCGAGTTGGCGGGCGCGAGTGACATCATCGTCTTTTGTGGAGCGGTGAGTTTTAAAGTCGGGTCCGGTGCATTCGATGCATTGATCATCGTGGTGGAGTGGCTCTTCGATGTTGGGGAGGCGAGAGAGATTGAAAAGAGGGAAAGGGCAGTTTCAATTTGACGAAGAGCTGCGCAGGAGATGAAGATATCTTCGAACGACTTTGCTGTGACCCGGCCAAAAAACAGATGATAGGCTTCTTGGAATCAACATGACTTCCTCGCAATATTGAGTGTTTCTGCTGAATTCGTAGTATATAAATACTGGAGAGATTGCGTTACGTAGCAAACCGCACGCTCATTGATTGTTGGAAATGGCTGATCACCTGATGCACTCTCTAACCTATTTAGCCTGAGCCGAAAACACCGGAAGATCCCGTGAAGCAAACAGCTCCTTCCGACTCTGATTTTCTGATTGGCCAAGGTCTGCTGAGATAAGACCGATTGCCTTTTCGGTCCTCGAACCCTCCCTCCACCTCCATGTCTCCACTTTCCTCCTATACACATTTCGAAACATCCCCCCCAAGCCCCACCATGAGGCTATAACCCACCACCCCGAAGCCTCGAGCTTCCCCCTTCCCA
>JAABUQ010012272.1_pt1 | contig 10694 bp, 7 predicted proteins | sample 5560001 | NCBI WGS metagenome assembly JAABUQ01 (sample SAMN10711888, study PRJNA513371) | rock metagenome | isolation source: Antarctica rocks | place: Antarctica: Victoria Land, Finger Mt nord | collected 2015-12-18 | reverse complement strand
GATCAGCACCGCGCTGCGCACCGCGTCCGGCACTTGGGCGATCTCAACCACCCGGCCCGCGACCAGCCCGGCCGGCAGGTTGTTCACTAGGTTGCAGCCCACCGCGAGCGCCACGCCCGACATCCAGGCCGCAAGCGTCGCCGACCGCTGCACCAGGTCGTGCAGCAGCCCGGCCAGGTCGTTCGTTACCCCAGTCTTCTCCAACGCCTCCACCAGCACGAACAGCCCGGCGACCAGGGGCAGCACGCCCCATGAGACGTTCTTCAGCACCGTCACCAGCCCGGACTTCGACCGGAGCAGCACCAGCAGCGCCGTGGCGACGCCGGCCAGGAAGGTCGGCAGCCCCAGTTGCATGTCGAACGCCGACGAGGCCAGCAGCACGGCCGCAGTCCCCATGATGCCGAACGCGGCCATCTTGCCCGCGGCGGACAGCTCGGGCACCTCGATTTCGGACGAGATGCCGCCCTGCAACTGCTTCCGCTGCGTCCAGCGCAGCACAACGTAGGTGGCGACGATCGAGAGCAGCGACGGCAGGGCGTAGCGCGGCAGCCAGGCAAGCAGCGGTGGCATGTGGCTGCCATAGATAACGAGGTTGGCCGGGTTGGAGATGGGCAGCACGAAGCTCGCCGCGTTGGCGATGAAGGCGCAGATAAACAGGTACGGCAGCGGCTCCTTGGCGTCCGCCGTCTTGACCACGGCGGCGACGGCGGGGGTCAGCACCACGGCGGTCGCGTCGTTGGACAGGAACGTGGTCACGACCGTGCCGACGGCGAAGACCAGGGTGAACAGCCGCATGGCCGACCCCTTGGCCAGCCGTGCGGCCCGCGCGGCGAGCCAGTCGAACAGCCCCTCCTGCCGCGCCAGCTCGGCCAGCAGCATCATGCCCGTGAGGAAAAGGTAGACGTCGACGCCCTTCATGACGCCGGTGAGCGCGTCGGGCACTGACAGCAGGCCGAGCAGCACCAGCAGCACGGCGCCACCGGCCGCCCAGACGAACTCGGGCGAGGAGAACGGCCGGGTGATGACGCCGGCCGTGGCGATGGCGGCGATGGCCCAGGTCGTCCAGGGCGAGGCGGCGAGCGCGCCCATCATGCCGCCGCCTCGGACGGACGCTCCGCGTCTGGCCTCGTTTCCGGCATGAGCGCGGCAAAGAACGCCAGCGCGCAGGCGGCGATCCCTGCGAGGTACAGGAACCCCGACGGGTAGCCGAACCACTGCACGACGTAGCCCGCCGTCAGGTTGCTCAGCGCCGCGCCGACGCCCACGGCGAGCGCCGCCAAGCCCTGCGCCAGGTTGAACCGCCCGGTGCCGCGCATGAGGTCGGACGCGATCAACACCGATATCACCCCGAAGATGCCCGCCGCCAGCCCGTCTAGGAGTTGGATCGCCACGACGGCGTAGGGGCTGGTGGTGAGGGAGAACAGCACGCCGCGCACCGGCAGCACCGCGAGCGCCACGAGGAAGATCGGCTTGCGCCCGACGCCCTTCGCCGACGCGCGCCCGACCGCCCAGGCCACGCCGACCATGACGAGCTGGGCCGCGATAATGCAGGCCGAGAGGGCGATGGTGTCACTGCCGGGGTGCGTTTGCGCCAGCACCTGCCCGGCCATCGGCAGCATCGCCGCGTTGCCGAAGTGGAACAGCGCCACGGAGGCCAGGAAAATGCGCAGGTCGCGCCGCCGCAGGAGTTCGCTGAAGGTGAGCGGCTTGCCGCCTTCTGCTGCGTCCTCGCCGCCCCGTGCCCGCTCGTGGTCGATCTCAGCGGGGTTGACGAGCGTGACCACCACGGCGCTCGCGACCGCGAAGCCGCAGACAAGGTAGAAAATCCAGTGGTAGCCAATATACTGGCCCAGCATCCCCGCCAGCCCGGCCGCGACGAAGTTGCCGCCATGGTTGAAGCCCTCGTTGCGGCTGATCCGCGCGTCGAGCAGCCGCCGCCCGACCAGGCCGAGCGAGAGCGCCGCGATGGCCGGCGGGATCACCGCCGAGGCTGCCCCCAGCACCGCCTGTGCCGCCACCACGGCGAGGAACTGTGGGAACAGCACGATCAGCAGGCAGCCGCCGGCGACCATCAGCCCCGAGGCGGCGATCAGCAGTCGCTTCGCCTTTGTCCCGTCCACCAGTAACCCGGCGGGAATCTGACAGACCGCCGCGGCGATGGAGGAGGCCGCCATTGCGACGCCGATCGCGCCGGAATCCCAGTGTTCGCCGCCCTTGAGGAACACGGACAAATAGGGACCCACCCCGTCCCGCACGTCGGCCATGAGGAAGTTGATGCCGTCCAGCCCGCGCAGCGACCGTGTCGAGGGCTGCACCTGGTCCGCGCCAAGCGTTGCGTCCGGGTCCGCCTGGCTGCCCTCGGCTGCTGTGGCGCTCACCACTTCTTCCCGTTGCGGTTCGGGCCGAGCTGGGTGTCGAAGATGCCCCGCTCCGGCCAGGACCCAACCCGGTCCCGGTCGCTCCCGTCCGCGGCGCGCTCAGGCGCCGTCCATCCCGGAGGCGCCGGCTGCACCATGTCCTCGTCCCAACGCCCCTGCGCATCTTGGGTGCGCACCCGAATTTGCTCGCCTGTGGCCGGAACGTGCGCCTGCCAAACCGCCGCCTCGCCCGGCGCCGGAGCCATCGGCAGCCAATCGCCATCGACCTGCGCCTCCACGGCCTCGACCGACGCATCCCCCAAAACCTTCGCGCGGACCATGAGCGGACCCGGCGCAGCCTGGCTCGGCCCATCAAACGGGCCGATCAGCAAGCGCCGGTCCGCCGGCTGCGTCACCAGCACGAACGGCCACGCCTCGTCGAGCGCCTTGAAGCGCCAGCTCACCACGCGCCCGTCGATGGCGGCGATGGAAAAGCCCGGCGGACCCTCCTCGACCTGCCCGGTCGAGCGCGTCGCCATGAACACCGTGCCGCCGTCGTTGGCCAGCTCGTTGTAGTGGGTGTGCCCCATGTCCACGCACAACACCTGCGGCCGGGCCAGCAGCGCGCCGAGCCGCTCCGCGCCCTCGCGCAGGTCGGCCGGGTAGGTGTGCATGAACACGGCCACGCCCTCGCGCGCCGCCTCGGCCACCTCCAACTCGCGTTCGACCCATGCGAGCTGGTCCTCGCCGAGCCGGAAGTCGGAGCCGCCCGTGCCCGCGGAGACCACGTCCAGGAACAGGCAGCGGTGGCCCTTCACGCTGAAGGCGCACGGCAGCCGTTCCGCTCCAAGCACGGCGTAGTACGCATCGAGGCTGCGCGGCTTGAAGTCGTGGTCGCCGGGTAGGATGTGCAGCGGCAGGCGCAGGGGCGCCACCGCGTCGCGCGCAAGCTGGAACTGTTCGGCCGTGCCGTCGTCGGCGTTGTCGCCGGGCAGCACGGCGAAGTCCAGGCTGCCCGGCGGCAGGGCGTTCGCCAGGGCGACGATTCGCCCGAGGTCGCGGTGGTTCTCCGCCCCCGCCTCGGTAATGTGCAGGTCGCCGATGTGCAGCCACGCCAGCGCGCCGCCCGGCTTCTGACTGGAAGGCATCACTTCTTCTCCTTCGGGATAATGGAAATCGTGCCGTCCCGCTCGATGATGGCGTAGCGCATGGCTTCCATCTCGATCATGCCCTGCTGGCGCATCGCGGTGCGTATGTCCGCCTCCTGCATCCTCAGCTTGCGCATCTGGTCCTCGGACCAGCGCCCCTCCTCGAACACGACGATGGGCGTGCCGTCGACGATCCGCTCGAACAGCACCGACTTCAGCTTCAGCCACGATACCAGGATGTGCATGAAGCCCACGGTGAAGATGCCGGTCATCGCCGCGGTGCCAGACGCGGAGCGTCCGTCCGAGAACGAGCGGTCCTCGCCAAGGATGGCGGTTGTGGTCATGCCGCCGAACAAGAACAGCACCACCATGTCGAACGACGCCTGCTGGCTGGCGGTGCGCCGCCCGATCAGCCGCATGGCGAACAGCACGACGAGATAGGCCGCGGCGGCCTTCCAAACCGTCGTCACGCTACGGCAGCACGAGCTGCGACCAGCCGACCGCCGGCCCGTCGCCGAGCCGGGCCGACAGGTGCATCCGACCGCCGCCCGCCGGCATGCCGCCAACCTGGACGACCGCCTCGTGCGCGCCGGGCTGGACCGGGAACAGCATGCGGATGCCGCCGCCCTCGCCCGCCGCCCACTCCAGCGGCTGCGGGAACACGCTTTGCAGCCCGTAGTCCTTCACGATGTCGCCTGGGAGCGTGACCGCCACCCGCTCCTGCCCCGGCGTGGCCGCTACCCGGATGGTGAGACCCGTCGGCGTGCCGAACCGGACCACCGGCGAGTATTCGACCTCCAGCGGCCCGGCCCCGGCCTTCTGCGTCCACAGGCTGACCGGCCCGCCGCCCAGCAGCCCGGCCAAGGTCGCGCCGACCGCCAGCAGCATGACCGTGCGGCCGACCAGCTCCGCCTTGCGCCAGCCGCGCTCGAAATCGGGGTAGAAGCCGGCCTTGATCTCGTCCGGCATCGGCGGCGAAGGGTGCATCGAACGAAATCCTGTTTGGTGCGAAAACAAATGGGCTTGGTCCCGCTGCGCCGGTTCGCCGCCAGGGGTTGTTCCGGCTGGGCCAACGCCGAAGGGCAGCAGCCGTTCTAGAGCAGGACAGGCGGCCCCTTGCGAGCGGCCACTCTCCGGCGGCCTCGAAATCAGGGGAAGGGAGTTGTGCTTGGGGCAGGCAGTGCGTCAGGACCGCCGGGCGGAGGCGGCGCTTGGATCGGGGTCATTTGCCCGCGCGAGGCGCCGATGGCCCGCACGTCCACCATGCGGCCCAGGTTGTTCGCAATGCCCGGACCCCGCGCCACGACCGTCTGCCCAGGCGTCAGCATGGCGTTGAGCCGGGCGGCCTCGGGCGGTGGCAGCCGAAGCACCGTGCCGTCTTCCAGCACGGCGCCGTTCGCCTCGCCCTGCGGCCCGTGCAGCATGGCCAGCACCTTGCCCGACACCTCGGGCGAACCGGCAGCGGGGCCGGCAGGCGGCGGTCGCGGCGCTCCAGGGCCATGGTCGGATTTGCCGTGCGGGCCGCGGCCGGGTCCGCCGGGCGGCCCCGTGTCGACCACCGTTTGCCCGCTCGCGTCGCCGGTCACGGACAGCGCAGCGACCATAGGAACCGCGGCGGCGCGTAGGCCGCGCACCGTGACGGGGTCGCCGAGCCTGACGGCCGCCGCGAGCTGGGTGGAAAGGTGCGGCGGGACGTGGACCTGCGTGCCGTCGGCGAGAATGAAGCCGTCCACGTCGCCCCGTGGCGTCAGCGTGAAGTACCTCACGGTGCCGCGTATAGTGGGGAGCTGGCTCAGGTCGAACGCGGATTGCACCCGCGTCAGCGGCGCGGCCACAGGCGGCAGTGCAGCGGGGGCAGCGGGCGGCACCTGGGCAAGAGCGCTGCTTGCGAAACAACCCAGCGTAGCCGCTGCGAGCAGGAACACCTTCAGCTTGGTCTGCATGCAGCTAAGTCCCAGAGTTCACCCCATCGAACGCGGCGCACCCAAGGCACAGCAAGCAGCGTGCCACATTGGCATGGGGTGGAATGGTTGGCGCGTCGCGGTTCTACTGCGCCGGCTGTCAGGAAACGTGACGGGCGGCTGTCCGGTTAGCTGACAGGCCGCCTGGCCTTCTCGGTCACCTCACGCGCGGAAATCCAGGCCATAGCGCCGCATCTTCTCATAAAGCAACTGCCGGTTGATCCCAAGCCTGCGTGCCGCCTCCGCCCGGCTCCCGCCCCCTTCGGCCAAGGCGCGGCGGATCATCGCCTGCTCCAGCTCGGCGACGGCCTCTGGCAGCGTCAAATCGGTCCCGGCCGCGATGCCTGCCGCGCCTGCAACGTCGGCCCGCCGCAGGAAATCGAGATCGGCCGCGTCGATGGCCGGCCCGCGGGCGAGCGCCGCGGCGCGCTCGGCCGCGTTGCGCAGCTCGCGGACGTTGCCCAGCCAAGCGCAGCCCTCCAGCAGCCTGGCCGCCTCCACCGAGAGGCGCTTGGGCGCTCCTGGGTTGGCGAGGCGGAGGAAATGCTGGGCCAGCGGCACGATATCCGCCATGCGCTCCCGCAACGGCGGCAAGGCGATTGGGATGACGTGCAGGCGGTAGTAGAGGTCCGCCCGGAATCCCCCGGCGCCGACCAACTGCAGCAGGTCGCGGTGCGTCGCGGCCACGATGCGCACGTCGACCGGCTCCGGCCGGCCGCCGACCGGGGTGACGACCCGCTCCTGCAACGCCCGTAGGATTTTAGCCTGCATCGCGGCGTCCATGTCGCCGATCTCGTCCAGCAGCAGGGTGCCGCCCTGCGCCTCGCGGAACCGCCCGGCCTGCGCCTTGACCGCCCCGGTGAACGCCCCGGCCACATGGCCGAACAGCTCGCTCTCCAACAGCTCCGCCGGGATCGCGGCGCAGTTCACGCTGACGAATGGCCCCGCGGCGCGCGGGCCATGGTCGTGCAGCGCCCGCGCCACCAGTTCCTTCCCGGTGCCCGTCTCGCCCGTCACCAGCACGGTCGCGTCCGAGGCGGCGGCCATGCCGACCATCTTCTGCACCGCCCGCATCGCCGGGCTGGACCCGACCAGCGGCCCCTCCATCGGCTCGGCGACCGCGGCGGCCGAGCCGGCGGCCCGGCTGAGCGCGCGGTCCAGCACGTCGCTCACCTCGTCCCGGCCGAGCGGCTTGGTCAGGTGGTCGAACGCGCCCTGCCGCATGGCGTCGATGGTGTTCGCCCCCGACGCGAACGCGGTCAGCACGACGACGGGCACCGGCGGCTCTGCCGCGTCGCCCCGGAGGCGCTTCAGCACGGCCAGGCCGTCCATGCCGGGCATGCGCAGGTCGAGGAACACCAGGTCGGGCCGGGCCGCGTCGAACCGTGCGAGGCCGTCCTCGCCGTCCGCGGCCTCGACCACGTGGTGGCCGAGGTCGCGCAGCGTCTCCGCCAGGCTGTCCCGGAACGCCGGGTCGTCGTCTATCACGAGCAGCTTGCGCACGAACCCTCCCGGTGCGGCAGCATAAGCTCAAAGGTGCTGCCTGGGTTCTCTGGCCGGTAGCTCACGGTGCCGCCATGCGCGAGCGCAATCTCCTGCACGATGGACAGGCCCAGCCCGGTCCCGTTCGCCCGTTCGGTCACGAACGGCTCGAACAGGTGCCGGCGCACCGCCGCCGGCAGCCCCGGCCCGTTGTCCGTCACCCTCAGGCGGAGCGCGCCGCCCGCGCCGTCGGCGGCGATGGTGACGGCGCCGCCTCCTGGCATGCTCTGGACCGCGTTCAGGACGAGGTTGTCGAGCGCCCGCCGGATGCGGTCGGGGTCAAGCTCCCACTGCATGGCCGGGGCCGCCACGCGCAGCTCGACGCGGCTGCGGCCCGCCACGTCGCGGTGCAGCTCGGCCACCGCCGCGAGGAGGGCGGGGATGTCGGCGCGCTGCCAACGCGGCCGGCTCCGGTGCGTCAACGCCAGCAGGTCCTGCAACAGGATGTCCAGGCGGCCGATCTGCCCCAGCATCATCTCCAGGGCCGCGCGGCGCCGGGCGTCGTCGCTCAGCAGCGCGTTCTCCGCCTTCAGCCGCATCGCCGAGATCGGGTTGCGGATTTCGTGGGCGATGCCGGCCGCGACCCGGCCCAGTGCTGCGAGCCGCTCGGACGCGGCAACCTGCACCGACAGCGCCTCCGCCTCCTGCCGCATCGCGCGGACCTTTAGCGCGGCCGAGTTGAAGCTGGCGATGATGCGGTCCAGCTCGCGCTCGCCGGTCGGGTCCAGCAACGGCGGGTCCAGCCCCTCGTGCCGCCCGACGGTCGCCTCGACCTTGCCGAGCTTGCGCGACCAGGTCAGCAGCAGGTGCGTCATCCAGCCCGCGGAGGCCAGGACGGACGCGAGCAGAACGCCCAGGCCGCCGAGCAGGCGCGTGTAGCCGGCGCCCTGGCCGGTGAACACGCGCGTCATCGTCCAGGCCGTGACGCCCTCTATCGGCCCTGGCAATGGGCAGGCGTGCAGCAGCAAGGTCTGCAAGCGCCCGGCCTGGCGCGCGTCGACCGCCCGCTCCTCTGCCAGCGCCTCCGCATTGACCGTCCGGATGCTGTCCGCCTCCGCCTGCGGCAGGTCGGTCTTTGGGCCGCTGCCCTCGTAGGTCGGGAACGCATAGGCGAGCGACCCGTAGGCGCGCTGCCATATGCCGCCCTCGGTGCCGGGGCTGTGGACGAGCGCCATGGTCAGCACCGCCGCCAGCCCGCGGCGCAGGCCCTCGTCGCGCAGGTCCTCGGGCGGGGAGGCCCAGCCGGTGGTGTAGAACCGGTAGCGGTTAGTGATCTCGTCGCACGAGCGGCTGGTGACGGCCTCCGCCCTGGCGACCTGGTCGATGGAGGACTGCCGGTAGAGCTGGACCAGCACGGTTCCGGCTGCGACCGCCGACACCAGCGATATCGCCCACAGGATCAGCAGACGGCCGCGCAGGGACCAGCCTGGCGCTTTTCCCTGCTTGACCACGCTGCGCCCTCCAAAGCCATAATTCTAATCAAGCCACGTTGTTTGGGAAACACTGCCGCGCGAGGGCTGTCTGCGCGTGACAGACGACCGTTATGACGCGGTTGCCGGCGCAGGACGGGCCGCTTAGCTGATGGGGTAGGCGCTTTCTGTTCTATGAGGTTGGGGGAGCATTATGACTACGTTGGCTGTCCTACGGGCATCGATGATCATGCATCGCCGAGTGCCAAATTTGCGGCGTTGCCTTTTCGGGAGATGCCGACGAGGGCCGCCCCGTGGAAGTTGACTTGGCTCAGGTTTGATTGGTGGCCATCATTGTTTGCTGACAATACGAAGGCTGAAAGCATCAAAAGTGAATGAGTATGCGCGCGTCACATCTGTTCGTGCGGTGTAGTCACGCCAATCCATAACAAAAGTCGTTAAATTTCCAGAACGCTCGAATTGAATGATGCTTGATTCCTCTCCCTCAAGGCACAGTGTACTTACAAGCTCTCCATCCCTGGTCACGCTCTGGACATTCATTTCGGTAATGACACTATAACTGTCGTCACTATCAATATCGATCAATATATCATCAATCTGTGCGCTGAAACGATTAGAGCACAACTGCATCAGATTCACGGTGGCGTCGTGGAGGCCAGTACGTTCTATTACACTCTCAATATTCATAATGCTTTGCTGATTTAAATGCGTCGCGTGTGCGCCAGGCGAAGCTGGCGCGGCCCAGCCGGTGGAAGACCGGTGCAGGTAAGGGGCAGCGCCCGCCTGGTGGCGAGTGTTGCGTGGCGGAAGGTGACGACCGCGGCGAAGCGTACACAGCGATTGTGTGGGGCGGGCTATTGAGCTGCGAAAGGCATAAGACGCAGAGGCCGAGACGGTACGCAACGTCGAAGGCAACATGTCCGGCGCCGCTATGCGGGGCGCCGGCGCTCTGCCGTGGTCTGGGACCCTATCACGCACAAAAGGAACGCGTCGGAGCCTGGGAGATCTCAGGCCTGGCCGGGCAGCACGTGGCTGCGCCGGTCCGCGACGGGAAGGCGAGGAGCCGTAGCCGCCGATGAACGGGCACGAGAAGTCAGACCCGGTCGCAGTGGCGATGAAGCCTGCGAACAAAGCCGGGCGACCGGTGGCGGAGCGGGTGGAGCGAAGGGTTGGGACCAAAGGGAACGCGGGTCAGCACGACACGCGCCGGGCGCAGAACCGGGAAAGCGTGACCCAGGCGCTGGCACGCGTACGGCAAGCACCACGGACAAGGAAGAAGGAACGGTTCACCGCGCTCCTCACCACGTCGATGTCGATCTGCTCCGCACCGCGTTCCTCGCGCTCCAACGCAAGGCCGCGCCAGGGGTGGATGGTCTGACGTGGCGGGACTACGAGGCAGAGCTTGAGCCTCGGCTCACGGACCTGCACGCACGGGTCCATCCGCTCGTTCTTCGACCCGGTTGACCAGCAATGGCTCATCTGTTTCCTGGAGCACCGGATCGGCGACCCGCGCATCATCCGCCTCGCCCAGAAATGGCTGAAGGCGGGTGCGCTCGAAGACGGGACGGCGACGCTCAGTGACAGGGGGACCGGGCAAGGGTCGGTGATCTCGCCGCTCTTTGCCAACATCTACCTGCACCACGTCCTCGATCTCTGGGCCGACCGCTGGCGACGGCGCGAGGCTACCGGCGACATGATCACCGTCCGCTACGCGGACGATGCGGTCGCAGGTTTCGAGCACGAGAACGACGCCCGTCGGTTCCTCGATGCAGTGCGGACGAGGTTTGAGGAGTTCGCGCCATCGCTTCATCCGGGCAAGACCCGCCCGATCGAGTTCGGCCGCCACGCGGCGGCCAGACGCGGGCGGCGGGGACTTGGCAAGCCGGAAACCTTCAACTTCCTGGGCTTCACGTTCATCTGCGGCAAGTCCCGCAACGGCGGTCTCCTGCTACACAGGAAATCCCGAGGCGAGCGCATGCGGGCGAAGCTCCAGGAGGTCCAGGAGGAACTGCGACGGCGACGCCACCAGGCAATACCCCTACAGGGAGAATGGCTGAGGCGGGTCGTCAGCGGCCACTTCAACTACCATGCGGTGCCGACCAACAGTCGCGCCCTCACGGTGTTCCACTGCCACATCCGCCGGCTCTGGCTGCGCACCCTACAGCGGCGCAGCGAAAAGGACGGCTCGACTTGGAAGAGGATAGAGAAGCTCGCTGCCGACTGGCTCCCAAAACCCAGAATCCTTCATCCGTGGCC